>Ga0307378_10012447_pt1 | contig 10852 bp, 8 predicted proteins | sample UN1MG_FD_202238 | JGI IMG/M metagenome (GOLD analysis project Ga0307378, IMG submission 202238) | Soil microbial communities from Risofladan, Vaasa, Finland - UN-1 | ecosystem: Environmental > Terrestrial > Soil > Coastal area > Acid sulfate soil | place: Finland: Risofladan, Vaasa | collected...
CGGTTGAAACCTCTTTATCGAGAAGCCCGGCTGAAGCCGGCTCGAGTCACCGCGGGGGCCCCCGTTTCCACCAGCTAAAGCTGGTGGCAGACAGTCTGTCGGCTGAAGCCGACTCGCGTACCCGATACGGAGCAGCCCGTGCCGACTGCCCCATGCCGACTGTCACGTGCCGACTGTCACGTGCCGACTGTCACGTGCCGACTGCCCCATGCCGACTGTCACGTGCCGACTGTCACGTGCCGACTGTCACGTGCCGACTGTCCCATGCCGACTGTCGCTTGGCGCCGGTTGAGATCTGTGGTCGCAACGTGTTGCCGGGTAACGACTTCCGCTAAATCCGGCGAATTCTCTAGTTCGCGCGCAGGATTCCGCGGCTTCCCGGGTATCTATATTTGGCCGAGGGCTCCCGCCCAGAGCGGGGCCGCCGAGGGGCGGGAGCCTCGGTCCTCCTGAACGATGCGGCAACTCTGAAAACAAGGGGGGAAGGCCATGGGCAAGGCTACCGCGGTCGCGGCGCTTTTGGGGGTGGTTCTCGCGGGTGGATCGGCTTGGGCAACCGAATGGGCCGAGAAGATGTTCGCCGAGAGCGAGCACGACTTCGGCACCGTCGCCCGGGCGGCCACCGCCGAGCATGAATTCAAGCTGACAAACCTCTACGCCGAAGACGTGCGCATTACCGGCGTGCGATCGAGCTGCGGCTGCACCAGCGTCTGGGTGAAGGACAACAAACGGGTCTTGAAGACCCACGAGACGGGCGCGATCGTGGCGCACGTCAATTCCGACAAATTCCTCGGAAGCAAAGGCGCCACGATCACCGTCACCTTGGATCGTCCCTACCCGGCGCAGGCCCAGTTGCGCGTGCGGACCTACATCCGCGACGACGTGGCGCTGCGGCCGGGAAGCGTCCAGTTGGGCTCGGTCAAACAGGGCACGGCCGCGGAGCGCTCGATCGAGGTCCTCTGCCCGGGCCAGGGCGGCCTGCGACCGGTCGACGTTCGCAGTGCCGATCCGCACCTTTCGGCCCGCTTGTTGCCGGCCCAGGGTGGCTGGGGCCAGTCGACCTATCGGCTCGTCGTCCGACTCGACGAGCAGGCCCCGGCCGGCGTGGTTCAGCGGCAGTTGATGCTGGTGCTGAGCGACCGGCGCACACAGATCCCCGTGCCGGTTGCCGGCCGCGTGGTCGCCGGGGTGACGGTGAGCCCCGAGCGGCTGCTGATCGGGTCGGTCGATCCGGGCGGGGAAGTCCGCAGGATGGTGATCGTCCGCGGCACCACGCCTTTCAGGATCACGGAGGTGCGGTCCGAGAGCGACGCCTTCCGACTGGCCGCGCCCGACGAGGATTCGACCAAGCCGGTTCACGTGATTCCGGTCACTTTCACCGCCGGGGACCGTCCCGGGCAGGTGGTCGGCACGATCTACATCGAGACGGATCAAGGCGGCGAGCCGGTCAAGGTGACGGCCCGGGCCGAGGTCAACGACGCGCCGCCGGTGCTGGTGCGGGTGGAAGCGGGCGAGCCGGACACGGCGGCACCGCCTGCGGAAACGGCGGCCGCCAGCGTCGAGCCGCCCTCGGCTCCGGCGATCCTCGCCGTCGGCCACGAAGAGGCCCCCGCCGATCCGCCGATCTTCGCCAATGGTATCCCGTCGCTTTTCGCCCAACCGGCCGACGCCCCGACCGAGGACGCACCGTCGACCGCCCGGACCGAGGCGGACCCGGTCGCCGCCGGGGCGGACCAGGCGCGGCCGACGGAAACGGCCCGACCGTTTGAAGAGAGCCAATCGCCAGGCAAGCTCAACGAGGATTTGCTCCCCCCCAGCCGGGGGCTGGAGATCGGATACCAACCACTGTCCAAGCGGGTCCGGGAGTACAAGCCGCCGGTCGCCGGTCAGAACCCAAGCGAGCTCCCCAGAAGGTGGGGGCTCTTCCCATCGGGCCGACGGATCGGCGGCCAGTACTTCCCGCTCTCCGCCAACTCCCCTTGAGGCCGGCAACGACGCACTGCAAGCCGTTGCCGCCCGTACGTCCTCCCGGTATGGCACGCGTGCCGGCAACCCCGGTGGCTCCGCCAGGGCTTGTCGGCCGTGTGCCTTTCTTGGCGTCGTCGAGCCGTGTCTGAATCCGATAATGGCTGCCGAGATCGCAGCCTCCCCCCCAATCACACCGGTAGTCCCGCGGATTGGCCGGGGGCAAGAGGACGGTTCGGGGAGTACCCGCTGGGCCACGGCTTTTTGCGTGCCACCACATGTAGTGCCTTACCCACCGAGCCTCTACAAGATGTTGTGGCGGGAACCGCGCGAGCCATGATGGCGAGCCGCCGGGGGATAATGCTTCGAGTCGGCCGGGCGAGACTTCTCCGGGAGGTCGGCGATCACCTCGCGGATCTCGGCTCCCGTCCCCTCGTTCTCGACGTCCTCCCCCGCCCGCCGTCTCGCCAGGCAGCAGGTTTGCTGCCGCTCCCAGAAACACCCCCCATCGGGTCGGTCTCACAATTCCTGTCAATTGGCGATCGTTGACACGGGAAGGCTGTTGACATTCTACGGCGAATGTGTCTGATGGAGGATGAGCGAGCCGACACCGCCCTCTCACGGAAAGCCCCACGGGGATAGCTCATCCTTCCCCGATAACAATCCACCGGCATGAAACGACCCTTTGGGGTGGCATGCGATGGAGTCGATCACGACCGGAAGTGGTTTCCAATCCGTCGCCGGAACCAGCGGCGCGGCTTCTCTCCAAACAGGCCTTGATTGGAGGTGAGACGATGTGTGGCACGAGGCTTCTCCACAGCGGACCGCGGTCCGCCATTGTCGGCCTGGCCCTCTTCGCCCTTCTCGCCGCGCCGCCGCCGCCGGCCAGCGCGGCCGAGGAGCCGGGCCGGGACGTACCTCGCGACGAGCACGGCGCGGCGACGGCCGAGCACCAGGAGCAGGTGCTCGACAAGCTCATGCCGGAGACGGACGTGAGCAAGCCCCCGCCCGGGTTCGACCCGATCCTCTGGGCGGCGTTCATCCCCGAGGACAACGCCCTGACGCCCCAGCGCGTGGCCCTGGGACGGAAGCTCTACTTCGACACGCGGCTGTCGGACGACAACTCCGTCTCCTGCGCGACCTGCCACGACGTGACCCGCGGGTTCACCGACCAGCGGGCGGTCTCCGAAGGGATCGGCGGCCAGCTCGGCAAACGGAACGCGCCGACGACGTTGAACGCGGTTCTGCTGCAAACGTTGTTCTGGGACGGCCGGTCGCCCACCTTGGACCACCAGGCCAGGCAGCCGATTCTCAACCCGGTCGAGATGGGCATGCCCGACGGAGCGGCCGCGTTGAAGGCCATCGGCGACGATCCCGAATACCAGAAGATGTTCAAGGCGGCCTACGGTCGGGAGATGAATTACGAAGACCTCGGCCGGGCCATCGGGGCCTTCGAGCGGACGCTGGTATTCATGGACTCCCCTTTCCGGCGGTTTCTGGCCGGCGATGACGGGGCCATTTCGGCCGAGGCCCGCACGGGGTGGGAGCTGTTCAACGCCAAGGGCCGGTGCATGACGTGCCATCCGATGAACCCGTCCAATCCGTTGGGCACCGACAACCGGTTCCACAACGTCGGCGTGTCGGCCCGGCACCAGGACTTTGAGGGCTTGGCGCGGCAGGCGATCAAGCTGCTCCAGGAGGACCCCTCGGAGCAGAAGCTGGACGAGCTGGCCGTGGGCACCGACATGAGCGAGTTGGGCCGGTTCATGGTGACCCGGAACAGGGTCGACACCGGCTCTTTCCGCACGCCCCTGATCCTGAACATCGCCATCACGCCCCCCTACATGCACGACGGCTCGCTGGCAACGCTGTGGGACGTGATGGATCACTACAACAAGGGGGGCGAGGCCAATCCATTCCTCGACGGGGGCATCGAGCCGCTGGCCCTGAGCGAGGAAGAGATCGACCAGCTCGTGGCCTTCCTCTTCACGCTGACCGACGTCCGCTTTGCCGAAGAGAACCAGCGGCAGCTCGGACACCAGCAGGCGGTGGCCAAGAAAGAGCGCCCCATTCGAGACGAGGCGATGGCTTCTCGCCTCACGCTGCCCTTCGAGCAGCGGGTGATGGGCGCAAAGAGCACCGACCAGTAACAAGGAGCGATCCACGATGGCTACGTACAAGAGCGTCGAAACCAGGTACATGGAGGAGCGAGAGGAGCTGTTCCGTGGCCTGCGGAATCTGGACCGCCGCTCCTTTTTGAAGGTGTCGGCGGCGGCCTTGGGGGCGGCGGCCGGGCTGGCCGCGCCCCACTCGTTCACGCCGGTAGCCGTGGCCCGGGGCGCCGAGGGTCCCGACGCGGAGCCGGCCTTCCGCTTCGCCTACATCTCCGACTCGCACCTTTACGAGAAACACGTCAACGATCGGTTCGTGCGGGGTCTGCTCCGCGCCGTCGACGACGTCAACCACCTCGACCCGCAGCCCGACTTCGTCTTCTACGGGGGCGACCTGGCGCAGCTCGGGCAGGTGAAGGAGCTCGAGCTGGGCGCCCAGATCCTCAAGAACCTCAAGGCCCCTCTGCGGATCATGGTCGGAGAGCACGACTGGTACCTCGACCTGGGCGAAAAGTGGCGGGAGCTGTTCGGCGAGCCGACCTACTCCTTCGACCACAAGGGCGTCCACTTCGTCGTGCTCAATAGCGTGGTGGAGGCCGACTTCTGGACCGCACGCGGCATGACGCCCATGGAGCGAATGATGACCGTCGCCGGCCTGGACAACGGGCTGCAAAGCTCGTTCACGGTGGGCGAACCGCAGCGGAAGTGGCTCCAGGAAGACCTGGCGAAGTACCCGGACGACGCCCGGGTCATCGTCTTCTCCCACTCGCCGCTCTACAAGCTGTACAAGCAGTGGAACTTCTGGACCGACGACGCCGAGGAGGTCCAGGCGATCCTCCAGCGGTTCAAGCAGGTGGTGGTGATCCACGGCCACACCCACCAGTTGTTGACCAACCGGATCGGCAACATTCATTTCCACGGATTGCTGTCGACGGCCTGGCCGTGGCCGTACGCGCCGGAGGGGATGCCGGAGCTGACCATCCAGATGAGCCGCCCCGACCCGTTCAATCCGAACGACGGGTGCGGCGACGGCGAGGTGCACGTGCACCCGGACGGCCTCGTCGACAAGGTCTACAACCTATGGAATCGGAATCCGCTCGTCGTGAGCAGGGCCTACACCGCCAGTTGGGGTAAAGAGTCTGCGCCGCCCGTGCCCAACCGGCCCGCCTACTGACAGCAAGCAGGGAGAGGAACCATGAACCAAGCGATCATCCGTCGCCGCGCCGAGCGTGCCCTTGTCGGCGCCGCTTGTCTTCTGCTGGCCGCGCTTCTGGCCGCTTGCAGCCGGGACGCCGGGCCACCCCGGCCGGTCGCCCCGGTCGCCGCGCAAACGCAGCCCCAGGCCGCCGCGGACGAGGCAGCCGCCCAGCCGGGCCCTGCCGACGAGGCGGCCCAACCGTCCGGGGAAGAGCCAACGGAAGCTGCTCCGCCGCCCAGCCCCTTGAAGCCCGTCCCCGCCGGGGAGACCGTCAAGCTGACCTCGTGCGACGGCGAGAACACCGTCGCGGTCGCCGAGGACGTCACCGGCCAACCCCTGGCCGACGCCTTGATGGACCAATGGATCCGCGACCACCCGGAGAGCAACTGGGTGGCCGAAGAAAAAGAGAAGCATGCGCCCAAGCCGCCGGCCGACAACTCCCACCTCCTCAAGGGTGACCAGGGCAAAGGGCACGTCTACGGCAACTACACCAAGCTCGACCTCGTGACCTGGGCCCGGGAGACCGAAAAATTCGTGGCCGAGGGCTCGCGGATCTTCCACAGTGGCGACGAGCTGGGCAGCACCGTGGCCGTCTCCTGCGACATGTGCCATCCCCACGCGGCCAACACGCATCCGGAGACCTACCCCAAGTTCCAGACGCAGCTTGGTCGCGTGGCCCTGCTCCGCGACATGATCGACTGGTGCGTCGAGAACCCCGTCCGCGGCGACCACCTGGATCCCGACGGCCCCACGATGCGGGCCCTGGAGGCGTACATCATGGCCCAGCGGAGCGGCGTCCAGATGGGCTACGGGAAACACTAGCGGAACAAGGAGAGGCCCGCACGGTCGGGTGCCACTGGCGTCTCGCCAGTGCACGGGCAAGATGCCCGTGGCACCCCGATACACCGTGCAATCTATAATCCGTCCCGCTTAGCGGCGACGCTGGGATCACGTATTGAGCTTGAGGGGCGCGGGAAGCAGATGCCTGGCCGGGCGGAGCGGCCGTTCCGCCTCGCTCATCCCTGCCCGGCCGGCAGCGGACGCACGCGGACGTTGCGAAACGCCACCGGGCCGTGGTCGGCCTGGAGGAGCAAAGGCCCCACGGGCTTCTCCTGCTGACGCCACGCGTGCCCCGTGGGATAGAGAAGCTCCACGTCTTCGTGAATGGTGGTGCCGTTGAGCACCGCCTTCTCGAACCGGGCGTTCGTGGTCTTCTTCCCCGCGTCGTCAAAGCGGGGCGCCCGAAAGACGATCTCCAGCGACTGCCACTGGCCGGGCGGCTTGGCCGCGTTGCTGCGTGGCGCGATCCCGTCGTCGATGTGGCGATACCGGGGCTTCAGCTCGGCGCGGGGATAGATGCCGCCGCAATGGTGGGCGGTCGCCTTCTCGACCTTCCACGAGTCGACGATCTGGATCTCGTAGAGCCCCTCCAGCTTCACCCCGGAGTTGGAGCCGCCGGGGATCATGAACTCGAACGCGACTTCCACGTCGCCCCACTCCTCTCGGCTGACCAAATCCTTGGTCTTCCCCTCCTCATGGACGAGCACGCCTTGGCCGGGCAGGCCGACCAGGCATCGCTCGTTCTCGGGATCGAGCCGGGCGTCGCCGGCGACGAGCCAATCCGACGACGGCTCCTGCCAGGCCCCCAGCCCGTCCGAGAGCACGATCCAGCCGGACTCCCCCGGCTCCGAAGCGGCAGCAGCGAAAGAGAGCACCGCGGCGAGCACGGCCGACCAACACGTCACGCGACGAAGCATCATCCTACTCCACAATCGGTCTCGTTGAACTCGTTGAAGTCACATCCCGGTCGAAAGCCACCTCCCCGACTTCAGTAGCACACCACACGCCGTGTGCCGTCCGCCGGCTACGGCACACGGCGTGTGCCTGCTACTCCGCGAATGGCGAAGCTGTTCTTCGGCCGATCCCCCCTATGCTAATCCGACGGCCGCGCGGAGAAAAGCCGGTGGCGACACGTCGCCCACTTCATGGTAACCGGCGAGCGTTTCGCCGGCCGTGGCGACCGTCTATAATGCGCTGCTCTGCGCTCGTGATTGCACGGTCCTCTCCCTTCCCCAGGAACGCCCGCCATGACGAGACTCGAAATCGTTCCGTTTGCCTGTTGCCTGGCGATCCTCCTTGCCGCATCGGCCCTGGCCGGCGTGTACGACGTCACCGGGTCCGGGGCCGTCGGGGACGGAAAGACCAACGACACCGCCGCGATCCAGGCGGCGATCGACGCCTGCGGCAAGGCCGGCGGCGGAACGGTCTGCGTGCCGGCCGGCGACTACCTGTCGGGCGGGCTCGTATTGCGCTCGGGCGTCACGCTCCGTCTGGAGGCCGGCGCCACGATCCGCTCCAGCCGCAATCCCGACGATTTCCCCCACGGCGGCTCCCTGCTCGCCGCCCGCGATGCCGAGCGGATCGCGATCGTCGGCGGGGGCACGCTCCGCGGGATCGGCGACGCCGACCTGGGACGCCGGGCCGCTGCCCGCGACCACGACAAGGAGAGATGGCCCAGCTTCCGCGCCGGCATCCTCCGCCTGGAAGACTGCCGCGACGTCACCCTCCGCGACTTCCGCATCCTCCTGAGCGACACCTGGACCGTCCACCTCTACCGCTGCGACAACGTCCTCATCGACGGACTCACCATCCGCAACAACTACTTCCGCACCAACTCCGACGGGATCGATCCGGTCTCGTGCAAGAACGTCCGCATTACCGGTTGCCACATCGTCGCGGGCGACGACTGCATCGTCGTGAAAACGCGAGACGGCGAGCCGTGCGAGAACGTCGTTGTCGACAACTGCACCCTGGAGAGCATCGCCACGGCGATCAAGCTGGGCACCGAGTCGAGCGGCGACTTCCGCAACGTCCATTTCGCCAATTGCAGCATCCGCAACTCGACCGTGGGGATCGGCATGTACCTGAAGGACGGCGGCACCATGGAGCGGATCACGTTCGCGAACATCGATATCGAAAACTACGCGCCGCAGGGGATCACCACCGTCGAGCACTCGATGTTCCCGATCTTCGTCGACGTCGAGCGCCGCGACGCCGACTCGCCCGTCGGGCGGATCCGCGACCTCTTCTTCTCGGGCATCCAGATCACCAGCGGCGCGGGCGTCCTGATCCAGGGGATGCCGGAAAGCGCGATCGAGAACCTGACGCTCCGCGACGTCACGTTTCGGGTGGCCGGGCCGCTCGACTACGCCGATCGCCGCAAGCACATCGGCGGCCGGCGGACCACCCACGACGAGCGCGACACGCTCTACGTGCGCCAGCCGGCCTACGTAACCACCGCCCACGTCGACGGGCTCACGCTCGACAACCTCCGCGTCGTTTCGTCCGCGGAAGACTTCGCCGCCTTCCCCCGCGCGGCCTTCAGCGGCCACGAGATGCGGCACTTCGCGATCCACAACGTCCTCCGCAAGCCGCCCGGCGGCAAGGAGGCGTTCCCCGTCATCCTGCTCGACAACTGCCGCGACGGTCTGGTGACGGGGCAAATCCCCAGCGAGGGCGTCCCGGCGCGGGTGAAGCTTTCCGGGGAGAAGAGCGCGAACGTCGCCGTGCCCGGAAACCCGGGTTTTTCCTCTGTTGAGAAAGACCACTGAAATCCGTAGAATGGATGAGTGCGTCGGCGCGACGGCCGGGCAGTCTCCGAGTGGGTATGGTCATGGCCATTCAAGAGCTTCGCGTATTCGGATTTCGCTCTTTCAAGGACGTCCGTTGGCATCCGGGGCGGCTGAACCTGCTTGTCGGCCCCAACGGGAGCGGAAAATCCAATCTGATTCACTGTCTGGAGCTGATTGGCAAGGTGGCCAAAGGACGACTCGAGGGAACTCTCTCGGATCAGGGTGGCATCGTTCCGTTTCTCTGGGACCACCAGCCTGGTAGTTGTGGTTGGAGGCTGCGCATCGATCCGGTGGATGAACCGCGTGACCGCATCAGGGACGCACTGACGTTTGAGTTCGAAATGTCCCAGCTTCACGGAGGAAGCGCATACGAGATCACAAAAGACTGTCTGGGAAACCGGCACAAGTACGAAGAGGGCCTGGAAACCAGCCCGTACTGGATTTTCAATCGCGACAAGAAGCGAGCCTACCTGTTCGATCAGCAGCAGAAGAAGCTGGTTCCGCTGGAAGAAGAGTCTTCCGAACACCCTGATGGCTATGACGAGAATGAGTCGCTGCTTTCTCACGTCGCGGATCGCGAGAATCGTAACTCGACGTTTGCAAGGCGCGTGCTGGAAGGCTGGAACGTGCACCACGACGTTCACGTCGAACGCGGCTCGATGATGCGCAGGCCGGCAACGACTCAGCTTACCAGGAAGCTGGCGGCCGACGGGAGCAACCTGGTCACGGTCCTGCATACGCTCTACACCGGCAGCAAGGAGTTTCGGAGCCTCATCGACGAGGGAATGAGCGCCGGATTTGAGGGAGAATACGACCGGCTGGAATTCCGGCCCGCGGCGGCGCAGCAGATTCAGCTCGCGGTTCAATGGAAATCGAGCAGCCGGCCGCATGCGGGCTCGGATCTGTCGGACGGGACGTTGCGGTTCCTGTTCCTGCTCACCGTGTTATCGCACCCCGAGCCGGCAGCGCTAGTGGCCATCGATGAGCCGGAGACGGGCTTGCATCCGAGCATGTTTCCCGTGATCGCGGAGTACGCCGAAGCTGCCTCGGAACACACACAAGTCGTCCTGACGAGCCACTCGCCCGAGTTCCTCGACGCGTTTACCGGAATGTCGCCCCACGTCTCGGTTTGCCACTGGGAGCAAGGGCAAACGCATCTCTACGGGCTGGCCCCGGAGACGCTCGGCAGATGGCTTGAACGGTACAAGCTGGGCCACCTGTTCACCCGCGGCGACCTCGAGTCGCTGGCCCAGGAGCCGGTCGAGCCGATAGCCGATCTCGACGACCGGCTCAAGGACCTGCCGTCCGAGGATGAGGCGATGTCGACTTTGCCGACTGAGCCCGAGGGCGACGTGAACGCCTAGGATCATCGCACCCATGCGACGAATCGCGCTGTTCGTGGAGGGACACACGGAGCGTGGCGAGGCTCGCCGGAAGACGCTCCCGACTTTCTTCCACCGGTGGCTCGATCCGCAGCTTCCCAAGGGCGGCCGAGTCGGTATCGACGCCCGCAAGTTCCAGGGCGTGAGCGACTTTCTCGACAGCTTGCGGCTCGCGCAGAAATAACCTGTGCAAGTTCCTTTCGGGGTGGCACGCCCTGAGCGCAGCGAAGGGCGTGTTTTGCGGAGTCACCACGCCCTTCGTGCCTCAGGGCGTGCCACCCAATTGGTTAGGCTATTTCTGCGCGGGGACTTACGGCTCCAGTGATTCGAGCCGCGCGATCAATCGACACGTTCACTCTGTAGCAGGCACACGCCGTGTGGGCTGCTCAAAACGGCGGTCAATCACTCGCCACATTGTGTCCCGTTTGTGTTCCATCCCCGTACGCCGAAGGCGTTAGACAACACAGCCCAGGGTTGCGAAGCTACCCTGGGTCCCGGTTCCGACGTCGCCCATCAACCCCGAAGGGGTTGCACAGCGCCCGCTCGAGGGTTACGCGGGGTGCA
>Ga0307378_10012448_pt1 | contig 10851 bp, 7 predicted proteins | sample UN1MG_FD_202238 | JGI IMG/M metagenome (GOLD analysis project Ga0307378, IMG submission 202238) | Soil microbial communities from Risofladan, Vaasa, Finland - UN-1 | ecosystem: Environmental > Terrestrial > Soil > Coastal area > Acid sulfate soil | place: Finland: Risofladan, Vaasa | collected...
TCGCGGACACAGTACCCGAGGCCCTCATAGAACATCCTGGCGTCGCCGTCAGCGCCCGTCAGCAGCCCCGCGCGCTGCGCCCGCACCGCCGCCAGTCGCGCCTCGACCTCACGCATCAGCCGCCGGCCGATGCCCCGGCGCCGGTGCGCGGGCTCGACGGCGACGCGATTGATCCAGGCCCACCGCCCGTCCCAGGTTCCCATCGCGGTGCCGATGATCCGCCCCTCGCTTTCCGCCACCAGGAACGGCCCTGCGTCATGCGTGACCTTGTAGGCCAAGGCTTCCCGCCGGTCGCGCGGGCGATCAACCCAACCCATCGCCGCCCATAGCGCCGCCACCTGCTCGTAGTCCGCGTCACGGTAGGAGCGGAGACTGAGACCATCCGGCAACGCCTCTCCCTTCAAGGGAGAGGGGTTTGGCTGCGCCTCCCACTCCTCCCGCAGGACTGCCATCAGCACATCGTCGTGCCACTTGCCGTCAACGAAGAAGCTATCGCGCTCGACGCCCTCGTGGCGGAAGCCTGCCTTCTCGTAGCACCGAATGGCGCGCGTGTTGTAGGCGGCGACGCGCAGGGAGACCCGATGCAGGTCGAGCGTCTCGAAAGCATGGCGCAACATCAGCCGCACAACCTCGGTGCCATAGCCGCGACCCCAGTAGGAAGGGTTGTCAATGCCGATGCCCAGGCTGGCGCGCTGGTTCGCCTCATCCTTGATCTTGATGTTGACGTAGCCGATGTAGCGCCCGTCCGCCTCGATAGCGTAGCAGTGCCCCTCCTCCCCGCGCTGCACGCGCTCGAACCAGCGCCGCCGGTCGTCAATGGTCGGTCGGCGTTCGTCAACCAGGCTCCCGCCGTACATGTGCCTCAGCTCCGGCGTCCACACGCGCAGGGATTCCTCCAGGTCGCTCTCGCACAGCGGGCGCAGGAGTACCCGGTCGCCTTGAATCCTGGTCATCGCTCAGCCCTCCTCACTCACGGGCCTGTGCAACCTGCTTCCGGCTCAGCATAGGCTCGGGACTGTCCGCGAGCGCGACGATTTCCGCCAGCGGGGGCGGAACGCGGTTGACAGCGGAAGCCGTCGAACGCCCCTATGGCAGTGGCCACGAGTTCGCCTGAGACACGCCAGGCCACGGCGAAGCACGATTCCGCTCCAGGGCATGGAAGATGAACCGGCGGTCTTCTCCGGCGCGAGGCCAGAACCCGGTCCCCCTCCAGAGCGCAAGGGCCTCGTCCACCTCCTCGGGGGCGAGAGAGCACATTCCCTCAGGCGACTGACGACCCATCGTCGCACCCATCCTTCGGCTCCAGCGCCTTCCCCATCACGCTCGCCTTGCCATAATCCTTGTAGCCCAAGCTGCGGTAGAAGGCGCGGGCTTGCGTGTTCTCCGAGTTGTGGGTCAGACTGACCGCCAGCGCGCCCTTCGCGCGAAAGCGCTCCTCAAGCTCACCCATGAGCTGCCTACCGATGCCTTGCCTGTGGGAATCGGGGTGCACTACCACGCGATGGACCCAAGCCCGCCGGCCGTCCCAGCCGCCAATGACGGTGCCGACAATGCGCGCACCAAGGCAGGCGACCAGGAAGAGGTCGGGGTCGCGGCGCAGCTTCTTCGCGATTTCATCCGGAGTGTCTGACCGCCGCGAGCCAAACCCGGTGGCCTGCCACAAGGCCGTCACCTGGTCATAGTCGGCAAAGGTGAAAGGCCGAATGCGAACTCCGCTGTCATGTGGCACAGCCGTTTCCGAATCCCGATTCATCCGGGCCCCCGGCTGTGTCGCTCCGAGTCCCGTGGCCGCACTACACGCCTCCCACTCCTCGCGCAGGATCGCCATCGTCACCGCGTCAACCCACTTGCCGCCCTTGAGGTGCGACTGGCGGCGAACGCCCTCGTGGCGGAAGCCGGCCTTCTCGTAGCAGCGAATGGCGCGCGGGTTGTGCGTCCACGTCTCCAATTGGATGCGATGCAAGCCGCGCTCCACGAAGCCGATACGCAGCATCTCGCGCGTGGCCGCGGCGCCGTAGCCCTTGCCCCAATACGACTTCTCGCCGATGTGGATGCCGAAGTTGGCGGTATGCGCATCGTGCACAATCAGACCGCACCCGCCGACGTGGCGCCCATCAACCTCGATCGCCCGCATCACGTGAGGGTAGTCCGGCGCCGAGATGTGCGCGAACCACTCCCGTTCCTGCTCCAGGGTCATCCCCGGGTCCCGCAGCAGCCATTGGGTAACTTGAGGGTCGTTCAGCCACCGCACGTAGTCCGGCAGGTCGGCCTCCGTGATCGGTCGCAGTCGCACCTGGGCGTCAGCCATTGTCGTAATCTCCTTGCCGTTCGGACACAGCCGAGGGCGGCGGTACTACATCAACAGAACACGAAACCACAGGCTGATTCTGCTTGCCTGTGGTCTCGCCGGGTGCGGGGCTAGGAGTGGTCTGACTTCAGCGCATCAGGGCGGACCAGCAGGCAGATGCGTGGGGACGCGCAGGACGTACGCGCGGCGATCCCCGAAGATATTGATGAGATACGCGCTCTGCCTGCTGATACGAATCATGGCGAAAAGAGCATAGCACTCGGCCCTCCCCATGTCAAGCGTTTGGCGATGCGTGGCGATGCGTGGTTAGCGTTGACCTCACCGGCTTGGCTATGGTTTAATGGCGGCGTGAAACCTCCCAGGGTGGAAGCTACCGCCGCCGCTTCCGTGGTTGCGCTGAGCCGGCCCGCTCTCAGGGTCGGTGTCTCCGTCGCCGTCGCCGTGGTGCTGCTCACCTGCTACTGGCTGACGCTCGCGCCCACGATCACCGACCCCGATTCCGGCGAACTGGCGACCGCGGTGCACACCATGGGCGTGGCCCACCCCACGGGTTATCCCCTGTACCTGATGGTGGGCAAGCTGTTCGACTTGCTTCCCCTGGGCGAGCCGGCGCGCCGCATCGCGTTCTTCAGCGCGGTGTCGGCGGCGGCGGGCGGGGGGCTGCTGTGCTGGATGCTGATCGCGCTTACCGGCAGCGGGGTGGCGGGGGCGCTGGGAGGGCTGACGCTGGGGCTCAACTGGTGGGTATGGCGCCTGGCCAACCAGGTGGAGGTCTATGCGCTCCACATGTTGCTGGTATGTGTGGTGCTGGCGATGTTCGTGCGCTGGCTGGAGCAGCGCACGCCGCGGCGGCTCAACCAGCTCGCGTTCTGCTGCGGCCTGGCGCTGACCCATCATCGCACCTCGGCTTTCTTCATCATGCCGGTGCTGGTATGGGCGCTGATAGCGACCAGACCGGTGAGGGTGCTGGGGCTGGCCAAGACCGTGGGGTGGGGTCTGCTGCCGCTGCTGTTGTACGGGTGGCTGCCTTATCGCTCGGCCCACCATCCGCCCATTGACTGGGGCAATACCAGCGCCAGCCTGCGCAGCTTTCTTGCGCATGTAAGCGGAGCCGTCTACGCCGGGTATGCCCTGGGCGACGTCGCCACCAACGCGTGGGCCCAGAGCGAGCTGCTGTTGCTGCGGTTGTGGAAGCAGTTCCATCCGGTGGGGCTGGCGCTGGCGGTGGCCGGCATGGCCGGCATGATGCGTTCGTCCCGATATCGCCCGCTGGGGATCTCGCTGCTCCTGAGCTTCATCGCGGTCGGGGCGTGGGCGGCTTTCTACCGGGTGCCGGACAAGGACGTCTTCTACTCGCCGGGCACGATCATCATCAGCGCCTGGTGCGGCGCGGGGCTTGGCTATGTCCTGATGGGAGCGCGTTCGCTGAGTCTTGGCCCGGGCCTGGTGCGCGTGGTGGGGGCGGCCGGGGTAATGGTGGCCCTCGCGCTGTCGCTGGACTTGATGGCGACCAACTGGAAGCTGTCCGACCGCAGCCAGCAATATGCCTCCCTGGAAGAAGCCAAGGTAGCCCTGTACCGCTTGCCTGCCAATGCCGTCATCTTGGTTCGGAGCGATGAACACTACGGCGCATACAATTACTACTACCATGTCCTGCGCCACAGACCCGTGCTGCCGGTGTACAGCTACGGCCTGATGCTCCAGTCGTGGTATCAGCCGCTGCGCGACCCGCTGCTGGCCGAGGCGGTCTTTCTGGTGATAGCTGATCCCCCCGACTCGAGGCCCGCCCACTTGCTGACCGAGGTCCGGCGGCGCACTGATCCCAGCCGCCCCCTCTACACCGACATCGAGCTCAAGCGCGTGCCTCCCGGCTACGTGCTGTTGAAAGACCGCGTGCTCTATCGGCTGGTGGCTCCTCCCGGTATCCCCCAGGCGGCCGACGCTCCCGGCGCGCGGCCGCTGCTGCAGCTTCCCGGCGGCGCCGGCAGCCTGCTGGGCGTAGCGACGCCGCGACGGCTCAAGCGCGGCGAGCCCTTCGCGATTACCGCCGCCATTCGCTGGAGCGGGAGGGTTCCGCCCGACGGGGAGCTGCTTATCGCTTTCATTCACTCCACCATCGCGCAGCAAGTGGCCGCGGGCAAGACCGAGGGCGCGCGCGAGCTCGTGCTGGTGCGGTCGTGCCCGCTGCTGTTCGGCCTGGCGTCGCCGGCCAGCCGCAGCGGCTGGCACTACCAGCAGACCTTCAACGCCTTGTTCCCCCCACATATGGTTCCCGGCCGGTACCAGGTGTTCGCCCAACTGGCGCGAGACAAGGGGAAGACCCCGCTGGCGCCGGCGGGCGCCGTGTCCCTCAGATGAATACGGCGGAATCGCCATTGACCGGCCGGGCGCGGCTGTGGCAGAATAGGCGCGTGAGATCTCTGCGCGCGCTGTCTGCCGGCGTCCGGGGCTTCCCCGGCCTGCGCCGGGCGGCCCTGCGGATCGGCCTCCCGGTCGCCGTCGCGGCGGCGCTGCTCATCTGCTACTGGCTGACGCTCGCGCCCACCATCACCGACCGGGACTCGGGCGAGTTGGCCACCGCGGTGCACACCATGGGCGTCGCCCACCCCACGGGTTATCCCCTGTACCTGATGGTGGGCAAGCTGTTCGACCTGCTTCCCCTGGGCGAGTCGGCGCGCCGCACCGCGTTCTTCAGCGCGGTGTCGGCGGCGGCGGGCGGGGGGCTGCTGTGCTGGATACTGATCGCGCTTACCGGCAGCGGGGCGGCAGGGGCGCTGGGCGGGCTGGTACTGGGGCTCAACTGGTGGGTGTGGCCCCAGGCCAACCAGGTGGAGGTCTATGCGTTCCACGTGTTGCTGGTGTGCCTGGTGCTGACGATGTTCGTACGCTGGCTGGAGCAGCGCACGCCGCGGCGGCTCAGCCAGCTCGCGTTCTGCTGCGGTCTGGCGCTGACCCATCATCGCACCTCGGCCTTCTTCCTCGCGCCGGTGCTGGTATGGGCGCTGATAGCGACCAGGCCGGTGAGGGTGCTGGGGCTGGCCAGGACCGTGGGGTGGGGTCTGCTGCCGCTGCTGTTGTACGGGTGGCTGCCTTATCGCTCGGCCCACCGCCCGCCCATTAATTGGGACAATACCAGCGATCACCTGCTGTACTTCCTCGGGCACGTCGCGGGCATACAGTACTACTCCTTCGCGCTCGCCGACACGCGGGCCAATGCTTGGGTTCACACTCTGTCGTGGCTGGTGAAGCTGAACGAGCAATTCAGCATCGTGGGGCTGGCGCTAGTGCTGGTGGGGATGGTCGGCATGGTGCGTTCGTCCCGGTATCGCGCGCTGGGCATCTCGTTGACATTGAGCTTCGCTGTGGTGGCGACGTGGGCGGCTTTCTACCGCGTACCCGACCGGGACCCGTTCTACCTGCCGGCCCTGATCGTGGTCAGCGCCTGGTGCGGGGCGGGGCTTGGCTACGTGCTGGCGGCGGTGCGCGGGCGCCGGCTCGATCCCAGGCTGGCGCGCCTGGTGCCGGCGGCAGCAGCGGTGGTGGCTCTGATCTTGCCGCTCAACATGCTCGCGGCCAACCGGAAACTGGCCGACCGCAGCGGGGACTATGCGCTTCTGGATGCCGCCGCTGTCGTGCTGACCAATATCCCCTCCGATGCCGTCGTGCTGCTCTGGGGTGACGATGTCTTCTCCGCAGGCTTGTACCACTACTATGCCCTAGACCACCGACCGGTACCGCTGGTCTTGGGCAACCCCTTGCTGTCGCACCCATGGCATAAGGAACAGCTCGCCCCAGAGATTCGCAAGGCGGCGGCTCTGGCGGTCGCCAGGGACGGACCAGACGTTTTCCGGCGCCCCGAGAAGGTGGTGTGCGCCGTGCGGGAGTGCGTTGCCCCCGAGCGGCCGCTGTACGCGAACACGGAATTGAGTGCCGCGCCTCCCGGCTACGTGCTTCTGCGGGATCACGGTTGGAGCGGGTTGGTGCTTCCCCCCGGCCTCCCCCAGGCAGCCGATGCCCCCGGCTCGCGCCCGCTGCTGCAGTTGCGCGGCGGCGGCAGCAGCCTGCTGGGCGTGTCCATGCCGCGCCAGGTCAAGCGGGGAGAGCCCTTTGCCGTGACCGCCGCCATCCGTTGGCGTGGCGGCGCCGCGCCCGACGAGGAGCTGTTCATCATCTTCGCCCATTCAGACATCGCGGAGGGAATACCTGCAGGTACGCTCACGCGCACGCGCGGGCACCTGATGGTGCGGCAGGCTCCTTTGCTTTTCGCCCTGGCCGCGCCCGCCGGCCGGCCGGGCCACCACTACGAGCAAACGCTGAACGCCCTCTTCCCCCGCAACATAGCCCGCGGCACGTACCATGTGTTCGCGCAGTTGGCATGGGATCAGGGCTATACCCTGCCAGCGCCGTCGGGCACCATCCGCGTGCGCTAGTCAATCGTGGTCTGACGGGCGAGTTGCATCTCGCGACTTCTGGCGACTTGCCCGCCTATGGTGGACTTGTCCGCTTACGGTGGAGAAAGGTGACCGCCCGGACATGTCGGGACTCCAGCCCGGACTTATGAATTATCCGGCCTACCGCCCGGGGCCGCCGGGGACGCGGCGCAGCGGCACTTCCTCGGTGGTAACGATGATCCCTGACTTGGCCCGGGTGAAGTGGCCCCACGCGAAGCACGGTCGGCCCCCGGGGCGGCACATCGCCGGGCTGGTGATGGCCTCGCCGCGCGCACACTTGGCTGCACACCGCGGGTCGCGGCGCTGCTTCTCGACCGTCTCGCGGTGGATCTGCACTTCAGCCAGGTGACGGCACCGTTCCCAGTACTCGGGCAGGGAGCACAGCTCGCATTCCGCGGTCGTGACGTGAGTCTCCTGGGGGTCGCGCGCAACCGAGCAGATGAGGGCGCGAGCGCCCTTGCGCTGATACTCACAGGCGCGATGCCGGAAATCCTCCAGCCACGGGGCGTCCCGGCGTAGGATGGGATGCACCAGACCGTCAAGGGTGCCCTCGTCGAGTTGCTCGATCGCCTGGTCGGCGGCGGCGCGGGCAAGCGCGCGGCCGATGGCGGCCTTGCGCTCCGCGCCCCCGAGGTCCTGATAGACGGACTCGGACAGAGCCAGCCCGGTGGCCGACACTCGGCCCGGCTCGGGGAAGTCGAGCACCGATACGATGATCCGCAGCACCTGCTTGGCGTGCGGAGGCGTGAACTTGCCGCGGATGCGGTGCACCTCGCCCTCCGGCGACCGGTATGAGAAGTCCATCATTGCCGCTTGTCCTTGCCCAAGACCGCGCTCCGCGTCTTCCCCGACCTTCAATCCGCGAAGGTTCCCTCCGGCTGCAGCCGTCCTTCGCGCGCCCCGCTCCTACTCGGCGGACCCGCTATTGCGCGATCCCGAATGTGTCGCCAATGCCGCCGGTGCGGGCCTGGTGCCACCGCTTGGTCACCGAGTCCCATTCGTACTTGTAGGTGACCCGCTGCGGTTCCAGCTTGCGCTCCGGCGCCTCGCGACACTCCTCCTCGGTGGAGCCGGACTTGATGTAGGTCTCGATCACATGCGGCACCTGCGAATCGTAAACGGTCGTACGGCCCCCGGTCTCGCGAATCGTGATCTCCTCGGACTTCACCGCCGGCTTGCGGCGCGACCGCATGAGGCTGCAGCTCGAGCCGTCTATCTCCCACTTGGGCGCGTCGTAGCGATCCATCCGTTGGTTGTAGCGCTCCGCGTCCTCCCGAACCTGCGTCACCAGGGCGGCGCGCAACTCCTGCTCGCTGGGGCGGCTGGCGGCGCACCCCGCGACGACGCCCGCCACCGCCGCCGTCAGGAGCAATCCCCTGCCGGTTCGCTGTCCTCGACCTCTCTGGGCGCGGCATGACATGCTGATTATGTTCAACGCGCCGGGGGCTGCGACCTTTCCTCGCCCTGCACCTGCGGCGGACACGGACGGCCCAGGGGCTGAAAAAGGCGCATAGGGGCCTTGACAACGGCTATCAACTATGGTATATGATAATGGTCGCCAGTGGTTGATAAGCACCATCCGTGCCGAAAAGGAGCATCAGATGACCGCCAAACGGCTCTCCGCGAAGGACTCCCGCGACCTCATCTGGCTTTGCTGGCGCCTGGCCGAAACCCTGCGCGACGGCCCATCCATCGCCCCGGCGCTGGAGAAGGCCGCCGAACGCGCGCCGGTCGCCGTTCAACCCCTCTTGCGCGCCATCCGGCAGCGCTTGTCCAACGGCGGTCGAATGTCCGAGGAGCTGATGAGCCAGGGAGCGCCGACGTATGTCTGGGGCACGGTGTACGCGGGCGAGGTCACCGGTGACATGGTACCCGCCCTCACCGCCCTCGCCGGTCGCCTGGAGATGGAGCAAGCCCTGCCGCCCGCCCGCGACACGCGGCTGCGCGCCTACATTCTTGCCTGCGGTCGCCTGGCGATGTTGCTTTCCCTCGGGGTGCCGATCGAACGGGGGATGGAAGCGACGGCGGAATCGGTGACGCCCTCTGAGGCGACCGATGCGCTGATAGCCGCGCGCAAGGGAATCTTGCAGGGCGACATGCTCAGCGATGCGCTCCAACAGGCAGCGTCCAGCTTGCCGCCCCTGACCATTGACATGATTCGCGATGGAGAACACGACGGCCGCCTGGGCGAGACCTTGGCCGTCGTGGCGGACTACCTGTTGGATGAAGAGCAAGGTGGCCAATAGCCTTCGACAAGACCGATGCCATTCCGAGCGCCGCGAGGCTTGCCTGCCGAAGGCGGGAATCTCACCTTCGGTTGCAGCCACGCCGAGATTCTTCGCCCCGATGAATCGGGACTCGGAATGACATGGTTTCAGAATGACATTCTGGACATGCACACGGGAGGTGCGAAATGCGTAAGCGAAAGCGGGATGAACCCGAGGTAGCCGCAGCCGACGAGGTGCTCGACCTCAAGGCGGCGGCGGACTTCCTGAAGGTGAGCAAGCCGACGTTCTACCGCTGGCTGGCGCAGGGCAAGCTCAAGGGCTTCAAGGCGGGGCAGCAGTGGCGCTTCTACCGCCGCGACCTGGAGAAGTTCCTGGAGACGGAGGAACCGGTGGCGTTGCAGGTCGGGGGCGACGAGCTCGAAACGGCGGTGCGGGAGGCGCGCAAGGCGCGCGGCCTCTTGCCTATCGAATGGAACGAGCCGGGCCAGCTCCTGGCACCCCGCCCTGCGGAGGAGACGCCGGAGGAAAGCGTAATCCCCCGCACCGTTGCCACCATCATCGCCGACGCGATTGACGGCCGCGCCAGCGATATCCACATTGACGGCAACCCTGACGGCGCGCACGTGCGCTATCGCGTTGACGGCGTGCTCACCGACGCCATGACCATCCCGCGCAAGGCGCAGATGGCAATCGTCTCGCGCCTCAAGCTGCTGGGCGACATGAACCTCGCCGAGCGCCGGGTGCCGCAGAACGGCCGCATAGCGGTGAAGCACCACGGCCGTGACTACGACGTGCGGGTGGTGACGATGCCCGCGATGTACGGTGAAAGCGCGATGCTGCGGATCCTCGACCAGGCCAGCGTGCTCATCGGGTTCGTCAAACTGGGGCTATCCAAGCCCGTGCAGGCCGCCTTCGAGCGCCACCTACGCGCGCCCCAGGGCCTGGTCATTGCGACTGGCCCGTCGGGTTCGGGGCGGACGAGCACCCTTTACTCCGCGCTGAACCTGCTCAACTCGCTGCAGAAGAAGCTGGTGACCATCGAGAACCCGGTCGAGTACCGCCTGCGCGACGTCATGCAGGTGCATGTGAACCGCAAGGCCGGGCTGACGTTTCCGGTCGGCGTGCGAATGTTCCGCTACAGCGATCCCGACATCATCCTCGTTGGCGACCTGGAGGACCTGGAGACCGCCGAGCTGTGCGTGCAGGCGGCGATGACGGGGCACATCGTGCTGACGGCGATGATGCCGGGCGACGCGGTAGGGGTCATCACGCGGTTAGCGGACATGGGTGTCGAGCCGTTCCTGATCGGCGCGTCGGTGAGCGCCGTACTGGCGCAGCGGCTGGTGCGCCGGGTCTGCCAGTCGTGCAAGGCCGAGTATCAGCCCTCGCGCGAGACGTTGCGGCGCCTGGGCATGAGCGACGACGAGGTCGCGGGCGCGAAGTTCTACCGCGGGGCGGGGTGCGACCAGTGCCGCCAGACCGGATACTACGGGCGCACCGGCGTCTTCGAGTTGCTGGAGGTAGATGACCGCCTGCGGGAGGTCATCGCCCGCTGCGCCCCGGCCGCCGAGCTGCGCGCGGCGGCGATTGAAGGCGGCATGGTCACCATGCTCCGCGACGGGCTGGAGAAGGCGCAGCAGGGCCTTACCACCATCGAGGAGCTGCTGCGGGTGCTGGCGGTGGGGTAAGCCGTCGCGCGAAGCACCGCCGCTTCAGCCGTGAGTCCATGGGGGCGACTCGCCGCGTCACCGCTCCCGGGAGCCACGGCCCGCCGTCGCCGGCAAGGGCGGCAGGGACTGCCCGGCACAGTAGCGAATCAAGCGTTTGCTTGAACCAATCGGCTGTTTGGTGCACCCATGTGACT
>Ga0307378_10012449_pt1 | contig 10850 bp, 10 predicted proteins | sample UN1MG_FD_202238 | JGI IMG/M metagenome (GOLD analysis project Ga0307378, IMG submission 202238) | Soil microbial communities from Risofladan, Vaasa, Finland - UN-1 | ecosystem: Environmental > Terrestrial > Soil > Coastal area > Acid sulfate soil | place: Finland: Risofladan, Vaasa | collected...
GGTGATTCCCTCGAGGTGGCGATCGCGGAGCTGCGGAGCCCAGCCGGGATTGAGCGCATTCCAGCGAGGGGAGCCTCGAAGGCGGTCTGCCGCTGGTGGGCCTTGGTCGAGATCCCAGCCGCCCTCTGCGGCGGCGAGGCCGGTGTGGAGCTCCATGCGCGCCTCGCGGGGCGGCGGGCGACCGCGTCGCTCGGCATCCTGCGCGCGGTCGAGATCGACCCCTTTTGTGCCCCGCCGGCTCCGTCGTTCGTGGTCGGCGACGGTGGCCCGCTGATCGCGATCTGCATGGCGACGCACGAGCCTGACCGCGATCGCGTCGCCCGGCAGCTGGAGTCGATCCGTGCCCAGGATTGGGAGGCGTGGGTCTGCGTGATCAGCGACGACGCGTCCTCGCCGGCGGCATTCAAGTGCCTGCAGGAGCTGACCGCGGACGATCGGCGCTTTGTCCTCTCGCGGTCCGGGCACCGGCTCGGCTTCTACCGGAACTTCGAGCGAGCCCTGCGGATGACGCCCGCGGAGGCATCGTTCGTCGCGCTCGCCGACCAGGACGACGTCTGGCATTCCGACAAGCTCTCGGCGTTGCGGGCGACGCTGGAGGCCGACCCCGAGGCGCAACTCGCCTACAGCGACATGCGGATTCTCGATTCGCACGGAAAAGTCGTCTCCGACACCTACTGGATCCTCCGCCGCAACTGCTCCGACGACCTCACCTCCCTATTGGTCGCCAACACGGTGACCGGAGCCGCGTCGCTTTTCCGGCGTGGAATCCTCGACACCGCGCTTCCGTTTCCGCCGCCGTTCGGCGAGCCCTACCACGACCACTGGCTTGCGGTTTGCGCTCTCAGCTCCGGCGGGCTCGCCTACCTCGACCGCCCGACTTACGACAGGGTCCGCCACCTCGACTCGGTTACCGCCGGCACTCGGCACGCCCAGGCGCTGCACGAGATGGGCGGCGGGTCCTCCGGTGAGGGCTCGGGCCCGCGATCCGCGGAGCCCCCGCCGCGCGATCTGGCCGCCATTTATCGGGACGGCTTCCTAGGGGCGGCGCAGTTCGCCCGGACGGCGGCGCTCCGGCTCGAGGGGCGAATCGACCCGAGACGCCGCCGGGAGCTCGAGCGCTTCGCCGACGCTGACTCCTCGCTGCTCGGCCCGCTCGGCCTCGGCATCCGCTCGCTGCGGCCGCTGTTCGGGCGTAACGAGACGCTGGGCCGCGAGCGAGCGCTGGCTGCGGCGATTCTCTGGCGGCGCCGGGCCGGGCGCCGGGCCCGGCGCGGCGGCTGAGCGACCGCTCAGGTCTCGTAGCCGAGCTGGCGCAGCTTCGGCCCGATGATCTCCGTCATCGCCCGTTGCTCGGCGGTGGAGAGATTCTCCCGCCACAACCCCGGCGAGGCGGCGCGCACACCCTTGCGGCGGCCGCGGAGCCGGTTGCGCAAAGAGCCGAATCGGTTGCTGCGGACCGCGGCGCGGATCTGCCGCCCATCGCGGCCGATCCCGAGCCAGGTGTCGAGGCGACTCAGCTCACCCTCCGTGTCGGCCAGCAACTCCTCGTAGCGGACCTCGAACGAGCGCTCGGGTCCGAGTATCGCGCAGGCGCGTTGGGTCGCGGCAGTTCGCACCAGCCACAGGTGCGCCTGGCGACGCACCCCATAGAGCCGCTCGGCTTCGGTTCTAAGGGGGGAGACGCCCTCGGTCCGGGTCCGCCAGCCGCCATCGGAATCGGCGTCCATCATCGAGTCGACGACGTCACGGCCGTCGCGAAGCAGAAAGATCAGTCGGGACTGCCCGAACAGGCCGGCGACCAGGTCCGAGGCGTGGGATCCGTTCGGCTCTTTGATCAGGATCAACGGATCGACGATCCCGTGCTCGCCGGCGGCCCGTTGCGCCTGGGCGTCGAAGCGCTCCAGCGCCATCCGTCGCAACGGCTCGCGCCACGTGTCGCGGTACTCCTCGCTGAAGAAGTAGGCGGGGTCGGTGCCGCGGGTGTCGTTGAGCAGCAGCGAAGCCTCCGCCGCCGTCTCGGGAGGGGGGAGGGGGTCGCGGAGCGGGCCGAGGTGGTGAGGAAGGTAGGACTCGTTGACCGGGATCACATTGCCACCGCGCGGCCGGAATCGCGAGGGGTCGATGCCGGTCGGGGTCCGGCCCACGCCCCAGGGATGGCAAAGCAGCCGCAGCAGCCATGTGCTGCCGGTTCTTGGGGATCCCATGATCCAAACGAGCCTGCGTTCCACGGATTCGAGGTCGGTTTCGGGGCTCATCAGGAAGGCGACTCTAGATCACTGGTACTGAATCGCCCTACCCACCGGACGGGCCCGGCCGGGCCGAGCATCGGCCAGGATCAGAGGCCGGAGCGGGAAGGGTCGGACGGATCGCCCTGCCGGCCCTCGTCCTCCCAGTCCGCGGGCTCGCCGAGCGCTGCCGACTTGACCACCTTGACGCCGAGCATGGCGCACTTCATGCGCGTCGCGGAGATCTGAATCCCGAGTAGTTCGAGGACCTCCTCCTTCGGGATCCTGATCAGTTCCTCGCGCGTCAGGCCCTCGAGCTCGTCGGTCAACAGCGATGTGGCGGCGGTTGAGATCGCGCAGCCCTGCCCCTCGAAGGAGACGTCGCTGACGCGGCCGTCCTCGTCGAGCTTGATGTAGACGTGCTGCTCGTCGCCGCAGAGTGGGTTGGTGTCCTCGTAGTCGAGGTCGAAGTCCTCAAGCCGTCCGAAGTTGTGCGGGCGCTTGTAATGCTCGAGGATCTGATCGCGGTAGAGCTCGTCCATGACCATCAAGGTAGCGCCAGGGGCCTCTGGGGCGCCGGGCCTCGCTCAGCCGTTGAAGATCCGGCGGGCATCGGCGAGTCCGATAACGAGACGGTCGATCTCCTCATCCGTCGTGTAGATGCCGAAGCTGGCGCGGGCGGTCGCGGGAACGCCGAGGTGTTCCATCAGCGGATGGGCACAGTGGTGTCCCGACCTGACCGCGACGCCGTGGCGGTCCAGTATCTCCGCCACATCATGGCCGTGGATGCCCTCGAGCTGGAAGCTGACCGGGCCGAGCCGCTCGGGTGAGGCGGGGGGACCGAAGATGCGCAGGTCGGGAACCTCCGCCAGCGACGACATCGCGTAAGCGGTGATCTCCCGCTCGTGAGCGCGAGCGACCTCCATCCCGAGGCCGTCGAGCCAGCGAATCGCCGCCGCCAACCCGATCGCCTGCGAGATCGCCGGGGTCCCGGCCTCGAACCGCGCCGGTGGGTCCGCGTATGTCGAGCCCGCGGTCGTCACCTTGCGGATCATCGATCCCCCTCCGAGGAATGGCGGCATTTCCTTGAGCAGCTCCAGCCGCGCCCAGAGCGCTCCGATCCCGGTCGGGCCGTAGATCTTGTGGCCGGTGATCGCGTAGAAGTCGACTCCGAGTTCGCCAACATCGACAGGGATCTTGGCTGCCGCCTGAGCACCGTCGATGAGGATCAGCGCGCCGACGGCATGTGCCTTGGCGGCGATCTCCGCGATCGGGTTGAGCGTGCCGAGCACGTTCGAGAGATGGGTCACGGCGACGAGCTTGGGTCCCCGGGCAAGCGCCGCGTCGAGCTCTGACTCGAGAAGACAACCGAGCTGATCGACTCCGACCCAGTCGATTACGGCCCCCGTCCGCTCGGCGAGTTGCTGCCAGGGCACGATGTTGGAGTGATGCTCCATGATCGTCAGCACGATCCGATCGCCGCTGCCGATGTTGGCATCCCCCCAGGCCCGGGCTACGAGGTTGATCGCCTCGGTCGCGTTGCGCACGAAGATCAGCTCGCGGCGGTCGGCGGCGCCGAGGTGGTCGGCGACCGTCGCTCGAGCTCCCTCGTAGGCGGCCGTCGCCTCGGCCGACATCGTGTGTGAGCCACGGTGGACGTTGGCGTGATGGCGCCGCTCGTAGCGGTCCACGGCCTCGATCGAGGCCAGCGCTCGCTGAGAGCTGGCACCCGAGTCCAGGTAGGCGACCGGCTTGCCGCCGACCTCGCGCTCGAGCGCCGGGAAGGACGCCCGGATCCTGTCGATCGAGAAGCTGGGGGTGGTCGCCGCCGGCTCCATCGCGCTCAGGCTGAAGCGCCCGCTGCGACCTCGTCCGCGATCCAGCCGTAGCCCTTGTCCTCGAGTTGGTTGACCAGTTCGGGGCCGCCGCTCTTGACGATCCGGCCCTCGTACATAACGTGCACGCGGTCCGGCTTGACCATGTGCAGGATTCGCTGATAGTGGGTGATGATCAGGACGCCCATCTCGGAGCCGGCGAAGGTGTTTACACCGTCTGCCACCGTCCGCAGAGCGTCGATGTCGAGCCCGGAGTCGGTCTCGTCCAGCACCGCCATCCTCGGCTTGAGCAGAGCCATCTGCAGCATTTCCATGCGCTTCTTCTCGCCGCCTGAGAAGCCGTCGTTGAGGTAGCGGCTGTTGAAGTCCGTAGGGACACCCATCAACTCCATCGCCTGCTTGGTGGTCCGGGCGAAGTCCTTGAGCTTGATCTCGCGTTCGCCCCGTGCCTCCCGGTGCGCGTTGACGATCATCCGCAGGTACTTGGCGACCGTTACGCCGGGCACGGCGATCGGGTACTGGAAGGCCATGAACAGGCCCGCCCGAGAGCGCTCATCGGGGGAGGCCTCAGTCACATTCTCACCATCGAAGAGGATCTCGCCGTCGCTGACCTCGAACGAGGGATGCCCCATGATCGCGTTCGCCAAGGTCGACTTGCCGGAGCCGTTGGGGCCCATCAGAGCGTGGATCTGGCCCGCTCCGACCTCCAGGTCGAGCCCCTTGAGGATCTCCTTGTCCTCAACGGAGACGTGCAGGTTGTTGATCTTCAGTTCGGCCATGGGCTCCAATCAATCTCGTTCTGTCCGGGTCACGGACGGTCTAGTGGTGCTCGGGCCGCAGAACGCAAGAGGCGGCTGCGCGACCCCTATCTAAATCCTAGCTGTCCGGTCGGTTATCCACCGGCGAGCCGCGATCCTCGCTCAGGCGATTGCGCCCGGGGTCTCCCGCGCCCGCTCCGCCTCGAACTCGATCAGATCGGCGAGCGTCGTGTTCACCAGGGCCCGCGTGATGCCGCCCTGCACCCGGGTCCAGAGGAGCTTTGTCGAGCAGGCGTGATCGCCGTCGATCTCATGCGAGCAGAGAACCTTGCCGACCCTGCCCTCGCTCTCGGGACCGTCGGGCTGGAAGCAGTCCATCGGCATGATCGGTCCCTCGAGTACCTCAACCACCTCGAGCATCACGATCTCCTCCGCCGCGCGCCCAAGCCGGTAGCCCCCGTGGGCCCCGCGGACGGAAGTGAGCAGGCCCGCGGCTCGCAGCTTCGCCGCCAGGTGTTCGAGATAGGAGAGGGGAAGGGTCTCCGATTCAGCGAGGACCGCCAGAGGGACCGGCTGCTCACCCTCGCCCCGCCCGAGCGCCACCAGGAGCCGGACTCCGTACTCAGCCTTGGTCGAGAACAACATCGCCCTAAATCCTAGCGGCGCGGTCGGTTTACTCCCCCGGGTCGTCCTCGGCGAGGGTGTGCTCGGCGGTCTCGTGGACCCGCCGTTTGAGCAGACGCCAGGGATTGATCTCGACGCCGCCGCGGGCGGCGGTACGCAGGGCGCGGCCGAGCATCGTGCCGGAGACCGACCCGCCCTCGGGTAGTTCGATCTTCAGCTCGATGTGCCCGCTGGCACTGCGCCTTGGCTCGGGGTCGTCGGCGGAGAGGGCCCTGAAGAGTTCGATCGCAGCATCGTTCTCCTCGAGGATCAGCGCCAGGAACCGCTCGACCTCCTCCTCCCGCGCCCGCTCCACGAGCCTCTCGAGCAGGCCGGTGGCCACCCCCCGCCCCTGCCAGTCGTCGATCACCGTGACCGCCACTTCCGCCGCCGTCGGGTCGGAGGAGCGGACGAAGCGGGCGACGCCGACAGCCTCCCCGCTCGTGGGGTCGAAGGCGATGATCGCCTCGTGGTTGTGATGATCGACCTCGGTCAGGTACCGCAGGTCGGTGTCGTTGAGCCGGCTCAGCGGGGCAAAGAACCGCCGATAGCGCGACTCCTCACTGAGTCGGGAGAAGCCAGCTGCGAGTGCCTCTTTGTCGTCGGCTTCGATCGGCCGCATCAGAAGCTGAGAGCCGTCTCCGATCGTGACCTCCTTGGCCGCCATGCGGGCCAAGGGTAGAGGCTGGGCCTCAGGGATCGATCAGGCCGCGCCGGATCGCGTAGCGGACGAGTTCGACCCGGTCCCGCATGCCGAGCTTGCGCATCGCGTTCGCCCGGTGGTTCTCGATCGTCTTATCGGAAAGCCCGAGGAGTTCAGCGATCTCCTTGTTTGTGTGCGCCTCGGCGACAAGCTTGACCACCTGGAGTTCGCGCGGCGTCAACTCCTCCTCACGGCTCTCGCCCCGATCGAGCACGTCCTTGATCAGCACCTGCTGGGCTTCTGGGGTGAGGAACGGCTCCCCGCGCCGGACAGCCTCGATCGCCTCGAGCAGATCCGTATCAGCGCTGCGTTTGAGCACGTAGCCGGCCGCACCCGCCTTCAGGGCCTCGAACAGGTAGCGCTCCTCGTCGTGCATCGAGAGGATCAGCACCGCGACGTCCGGTGCCTGCTCTCGAATGGCCCGGGTCGCCTCGAGCCCGTTCAGCCGCGGCATCTTGACGTCGAGAATCGCCAGGTCGGGGCGCTCCCGCACTGCGATGTCGCGGGCATCGGCACCGTTGTCGGCCTCGGCGATCACCTCGATTCCATCCTGGCTCTCGAGCAGGATCCGCAGGCCCGAGCGGACAAGTCCATGGTCATCCGCGATCAGTACTCGCATCATCGATCTAGCTTGACCCATCGGCATCGGCGAGCTTCAACCTGACTCGCGTGCCAAGCTGCGGACGCGATTCGATCTCGAGTTCGCCGCCGACGAGCAGGGCGCGCTCGCGCATCCCGGATATCCCCAGGCCCGCATCGGACTCATCGAAGCTAAAGCCGGCTCCGTCGTCGGAGACGCGCAGCTCAAGCCCGGACTCGCTCGCCACCAGTCTCACCCGGATGTGCTCGGCGCCCGAATGGCGGACCGCGTTGGAAAGCGCCTCCTGGGCGACGCGGTAGGTGACGAGTTGGACCTCGTCGGGCAACTTCGCGAAGCTGCCGCCGCCTTCGTCGCTCTCGAACACGGCGCGAATCTCGCTCTGGCGGTCGAGCTGCTCGACCAGGCCTCCGAGCGCCGCCTTGAGACCGAGGTCGTCGAGCGCGGTCGGGCGAAGTTGGCGGGCGAGAGTGAGCAGCTCCTGCATCGCCTGGCTGGCGAGGGCCTGCGTGTCGGCCAGCTGCTCGGAGAACTCCGGCGGCGCCTTCATCCGTAAGGCCTCGAGCCGGAGGGCGACTCCGGTGAGCGCCTGGTTGACCTCATCGTGAAGATCGCGAGCGACCCGAGCCCGCTCACGCTCCTGGGCCTCGAGCGAAGCGCTGGCGACCCGCAGGCGCTCGGCCTCGAGCCGGCTCAGCATCTTTCGGAACGCCTCCTCGAGGCGTTGCACCTCCTCGGGACCGCCGATCTCCAAGCGGTCTTGCGCCGAGGCGGGGCGGGACAGGTTGACGTGCTCCATCTCATCGGCCAGCCGCTCCAGCGGCTCGAAGCGGCGGGAGAGAAGAAAGAGATTGGCGGCGATCGTCGCCGAGAGGGCGAAGCCGAGCACCAGGCCCGCGGCCCCGGTCTCGCGGAGCGCGCTGTCGGGGCTCGAGGCGACCGCCGCGGCGACCACCGCCACCGCGATCAGCAGCAGGTTGACGATGATGACCTGGCTGAGCAGAGTCGTTCGGCGCATCTGTGCAGCTATTACGCGAGAACCCCTCCGATTCCCACTTATGGTCCAATTAGGCTGGTTTGGCAATATTCCATTCAGAACCAACGCAGCCTCAGGAGGCCGAGTAACAGTGACCACGACCCGTAGATCGAATCTCGCAGCCGGCGTCCGGACGACGCTGCTCCTCGGCACCCTCACCGGCCTCTTCGTAGTCATCGGGTTCGCGATCGGCGGCGCCGGAACGGCTCTGCTGTTCCTCTTCCTCGGCGGCGCGATGAACTTCGGCGCATTCTGGTTCAGCGACAAGATCGCCCTGAAGATGAGCGGTGCCCAGCCGCTCGAGGAGTCGCAGGCACCGCGGATCTACGCGATGGTCCGCGACCTCTGCGAGGGGGCACAGATGCCGACGCCGGCGCTGTATCTGATCCCGCAGGCGCAGGCAAACGCCTTCGCGACCGGTCGCAGCCCGAGCCGCGCGGCCGTGGCCGTTACCGCCGGCATCACGAAGCTGCTCAGCGAGGACGAGCTGCGCGGCGTGATCGCTCACGAGCTTGCTCACATCCAGAACCGCGACACGCTGATCCAGTCGGTCGCGGCCACGATCGGCGGAGCGATCACCTATCTCGCCTACATGCTGATCTGGTTCGGGGGCAACAACGACAGCCCAATCGGCCTGATCGGCAGCCTCGCCATGGTGCTGCTGGCGCCGATGGCCGCGACGCTGATTCAGATGTCGATCAGCCGCCAGCGCGAGTTCTCCGCCGATGCCACCGGAGCCGATATCTGCGGTCGCCCCGAGAGCCTCGCCACGGCCCTGCTGCGGCTCGAGGAGGGCGTCAAAGACACGCCGATGGAGGTCAACCAGGCGACCGAGTGTCTCTACATCGTCAAGCCGCTCTCCGGCAAGGGCCTGGCCGGCCTCTTCTCGACGCATCCGCCGATCGAGGAACGCGTACGCCGTCTGCGGCAAATGCGGACCAGCCTCGGCTAGCACTCGCCCGTTCACCAGCGCGACGGCCGCGGGCCGGTCGCTACGATCCACCGCTGATGAGCCGCTTGGTGAGAATCAAGGTCGCGCTGGGGCGCTTGCGCCCGCTGCTCGTCCTGCGATCCCTGGCCCACGCGAAGCGGATGCTCCGCAACCGAGCGCTTTACCGGCGGCACGGGATCGACCGCGGCGTCTTCCGTACGCTCGCCAGTCGCGACATACCCAAGGACGGCCACGATCAGTCGGAGCTGCCCTGGCTCGATCGACCCGGGGCGCAGGCAGCGGTCGCCGACGCGGAGGGCCTGGAGCGCTTTCCGGAGCCGATCCGTGAGGCTGCGCGGCGCTGGCCCGAGCAGGGGTACGCAGTGCTCGAGGGATTCTTCGAGGCCGAGCACATCGACCGCATCAACGACGAGATCGAGACGCTTCTCTCGAAGGGCAAGGTGCGCTTCAACCGTGGCTCCGGCCGGGTCCGCAACGTCTTCAAGCGCTCGCCGTCGGCCGCCGAGGCGCTCAACGACCCACGCCTGACCGACCTGCTCTCGTTTCTGCTCGGCACCGAGGTCGGGATCTGGCAGTCGATCAGCTTCTTCCGCGGTAGCCAGCAGGGGGCGCACTCCGACGCTTTCCATATGACGACCGAGCCGCCTGGCTACCTGATCGTGATCTGGGTCGCACTCGAGGACATAGAGCCCTCGAGCGGTCCGGTCTTCTACCTTCCCGGCACCCACCGCCTGCCGCAGATTGCGACCGGCGATCTCGAGCTCGCCAACGGCTCGCAGCTGTTCGTCCCGGACAAGGCTGCCGGGTACTACGAGCGGGTCAAGCAGGAGGTTCGTTCGTCCGGCGTCCAGCCGGTACGCTTCTTGCCGCACAAGGGCGATGTGCTGATTTGGCACTCCAACCTGCTGCACGGGGGCGGGCCGATCAGCGACCCGGAGTCGACAAGGCGCAGCCTCGTCGCCCATTACTACGGCGAAGGCGCTCTTCGCTTCCACGAGATCGCCGAGCATCCCTCGCTCGTCTGACGTCGGCCCGTGGAATCAATCATCGGGAGCGCGGTCAGGCCCCTGCTACACTCTCCTGAGTAATAACCCTAATCCTGATCGAGTTTGAGGTGAATAGATGCCGACTGGCGCAGAGCTGATCGAGACGATCAAGGCGGGAATCACGGAGGTTCAGCCTTCGGAAGCGAACGACGAGCTCGCGGCGACCAGCAACGGCGGCGGCGTAGCTCTCGTCGACGTGCGCGAGCAACATGAGTTCGAGGAGCGCCACATTCCGGGCGCGATTCACGTTCCCCGCGGCCACCTCGAATCTCGGATCGAGCAGTTCGTTCCCGACAAGAGCAGGCGCGTGATCCTCTACTGCGCATCCGGCAATCGCTCGGCGTTCGCCGCGAAGACGCTGACCGAGCAACTCGGCTACAGCGACGTCGCCTCGATGGCCGGCGGGATCACGCTTTGGAAGGACCGTAACTACGAGACGGTGGTCCCCCGCAAGCTCACCCAGGAGCAGAAGGAGCGCTACAGCCGCCACATCCTCGTTCCCGAGATCGGGCTCGAGGGTCAGCTGAAGCTGCTCGATGCCAAGGTCCTGCTGCTCGGCGCCGGCGGACTCGGCTCGCCGACTGCGCTCTACCTCGCGGCCGCCGGCGTCGGCACGATCGGCCTCGTCGATGACGACGAGGTTGACGCCTCGAACCTACAGCGTCAGGTGATTCACAGCACCGAAACGATCGGCATCCCGAAGACGGAGTCGGCCCGCCGTCAGATCGAGGCCCTGAACCCCGACGTGACGGTCAACGAGCACCGCACGAGGCTCGATTCCTCGAATGTGATCGAGTTGCTGAGCTCCTACGACATCATCGTCGACGGCGCCGACAACTTCCCGACCCGCTACCTGCTCAATGATGCTTCGGTCCGGCTCAACAAGCCGGTGGTTTCGGCGTCGATTCTCGCTTTCGACGGTCAGATCTCGACCTTTGTCCCGCACGACGGCCCCTGCTATCGGTGCCTCTACCCAACGCCCCCGCCGCCGGAACTGGCCCCCAGCTGTGGCGCGGCCGGTGTGCTCGGCATGC
>Ga0307378_10012452_pt1 | contig 10848 bp, 9 predicted proteins | sample UN1MG_FD_202238 | JGI IMG/M metagenome (GOLD analysis project Ga0307378, IMG submission 202238) | Soil microbial communities from Risofladan, Vaasa, Finland - UN-1 | ecosystem: Environmental > Terrestrial > Soil > Coastal area > Acid sulfate soil | place: Finland: Risofladan, Vaasa | collected...
GCGCGACGTCGTTCGTCGAGTCCACCTTCCCGAAGCAGATCACGTGCCGGCCGAGACGCCGCGTGCCCAGGCCACGTTCGATCAGATGCGCGTCCAGCCGCACCGGCCCCACCAGCCGAACGCCGTGCGCAGGGGCAAGCTCCATCTTGTGGCCCCTGGCGCTCAGGTCTTTCAGTGCGGCCTTCAGCCGGGCGAGGGACAGGCCGGCGGCGGCCGCCAGCTCATCCAGACTGTAGAAGGACTCACCGCGGTCATACAGCAACTCCAGACATCTATCAGCCACGTTCATTGCTTACGACCGGCGCGACAACGGGTCCAACGGACCGCACATCCACAGGATCGCACACAGCGCGACAACGCGGCCGCAGCGCGAGCAGCCGTCACGCCACGCGGTCCAGTTCGATGTCCAGCGCGATGTCCACGGCCCCGGGCGAGTGCGTCAGCGCGCCGACTGCGATCCTCTCCACGCCGGCGTCAGCCACCGCGCGGACGTTCCGGAGGTCGATCCCGCCGGAGGCCTCCAGGACAACGCGGCCCGCCAGGCCCGCCGCCTTTCGCATCTCGACCGCTTGCCGCAGCCGCTCAACCGACATGTTGTCCAGCAGGATGATGTCCACCGGCAAGGTCAGCGCCACCTCGAACTGCTCCAGCGTTTCGACCTCCAGCTCTACGAACGCCCGGTCTCCCAGATAAGGTCGGAGCCGCTGGAGCTCTCTGCCGGCGGCCGCCAGCGGGTCCTGCCCCTCGGCCCGCGCCAGAACGGACAGGTGGTTGTCCTTGATGAGGACCGCGTCGTACAGGCCCATCCGATGGTTCTGCCCGCCGCCGACGCGGACCGCGTACTTCTCCAGATCGCGCCAGCCTGGCGTGGTCTTGCGCGTGTCGTAGATCGCGGCCCCGGTGCCGGCAACGGCGTCCACGTACTGCCGCGTGGTCGTGGCAACGCCGGAGAGCCGCTGTAGGAAATTGAGCGCGACGCGCTCGGCCGACATGATGCCGCGGCAGGGCCCGTCCCATACGGCCAGCACGGCCCCGGCATCCACGCGCTCGCCCTCGCCCGCCTTGGTCACGGTGCGGATGCCGCCGTCGTAGCACATCGCGACGGCCTCCAGAAGCGCACCCCCACAGAACACCAGCGGCGCCCTGGCCACGAACCGCCCCATCGCGTGCACCTGCTGCGGCAGGATCGCGCTGGTCACGTCGCCGCTGCCAAGGTCCTCGTCGCGGGCCATCTCCAGAAGCCGCCAGAGGCACTGACGCTCTCTTCTGCCCGGCGCAACAGCCATCTATCTGCTCTCCCTCGCAGGAGCATAGCGAACCTGATAGGATATTGGAAGGCGCGGCCCGTATCGCGCCGCCGCCGTGCCGAGCAAGGGTGACGGATGCAACGCATACTGGCGCCGATTTTGCTGGCTGTGCTTTGGGCGGGGGGCTGCGCGCAGACGGTCAGCGCCGAGCGATTCCTCTACGTCTATCGCCTCTCGGCCCCGCCGGGGCACGACGAGGAAGGCTGGCGGGCGAACTACACGGGGAGGGACGAGCAGTATCATTACCTCGAGGTCCGGCACTCGACGCTCAAACGCGGCGCGGGGGCGATGCTCCTGTACGGCGGCTATCGTGACGAGACCCTCCGCTGCCGAAGAGAGGAACTGCCGTTCGACTTCCCCGATAGCTTCAGCCTGCTCTACCAAGAGGACCGCCCCCACGAGCGCGACGAGGAGACCCGTCGCTACGTTCGAGAGTACCTTGAGCAGTACGGCCTGGGCCCGTCGGATCGGACGACACAGCACCCCCGAACTCAGCCGGCCGGGCAACATCGCTAGCAGAACGGCCCGCCGCTACCGCTGGCTTTGCGGGTTGGTCGGGGGGCCCCCACCGCCGCCGCGACCGGCAGGCCCGAACGCGATGCGCGTCTCCTTCAACGGCTCCTCGACGTATTCCAGCAGTATGTCCACGAAGGCGTTCACGCGGTCTCGGTAGCCTTCCTCCAGCGCCGAGCGCAGCACCTCGCGGAACAGCACCCGCTGCGACTCCTCGTCGTTGGGCGGGTTGGCCGTCGTCCGCCACCGGCCGATGGCCGACTGCACCCAGAACTGCACCCACATGCTCTTGCCTTGGCCCCACTCGGCGATCTTGTCAAACGTGGTGAGCTGCGGATCGTAGTTAGGCAGATGCAGGACGCGCTCGATGTACCGGCTGGTGCGGACCTTGACCGTGTGGATGCGGAAGCCCTTCTTCCGCGAGGCCCACTTGCACAGCCCCTCAATGTCCTCGAGCGTCTTCTGCTGCGGCGGGGCGTCGCTGACCAGCACGATGATCCTCTTGGCGTTCGTGCCGGTCGACCACGGCTGATGCCTTATCATCGCCACCAACGCCTCCAGGACGGCCTCCGGGATGTCGCCGCCCCCGCGATAGGTCTCAGGCCTCAGCGCCGCCGACAACTTGCCGGCGTCGCCGCTGAGCGGTATGTTCTTGACGACGTATCGGTCGCCGTAGTCGCGGTAGAGGGTCACGCCGATCCTCGGTTCGCGGCTGATGAGCGCAAACATCCGCATCATCTTCACCACGTCGCGTTTGACCCACTCCAGCGGCCTGGCCATCGAGGCGGTGGTGTCCAGCGCGATGCCCACGTCAAGCTGGTCCAGGCGGAAGCGCCTCAGCTCGAGGTCCTTGCGCCACTTCGGGTCGGCGGTGTCGACGATCTTCTCGCCGTGCGGCATGATGGCGGATAGCCCTTGGTACATCGGCCCCTGATTCGGCTCGACCTCGCTGAATTGCTGCTTGAGAAACCAGTCTGCCCATCGCCTCTGGGTGGTGCCCCACATGGTCGAGGAGCTTTGCCTGTAGAGCGTGTGCGAGTGCGGAATGCTCGTGGTGATCCGCCGCAGGATGAGCTCGGCGCGGTAGGCGCTGTTCAGGTCGCTCATCGACTCAATCAGGCCCTTGAGCAGGCGCTTGTTGCGCCAGCGGGCCAGCAGGTCGCCCATGGCCCACAACGTGCGGATGTCGCTGGGGTTGTAGGAGTTGGTCATTGCGAACAGCGCGGCGAAGCGGGCCTTGTTGCGGGTCGTCGGGCCGCCTTCCTCGATCAGGCCGACGATCGGCAGCCGCAGGTCGCCCCTCAGCCAATTGCTCTCGAAGAACCTCAAGCCCGTCTTGACCCACTCGGCCCGCTGCTCGGCGGCCAGGCGGGTCTGGCGCCCGTGAAGCGCCTCCCAGGCATAGATCTGGACGATCGGTTTCTCGCCCGTCTTGCGCATCATGTCCATGAGCATCTCGGTGGCGCGAGGGTCGTCGATCCTCGCCAGGCTGATGATGCCCATGACGCGGGCCATCCAGTCGCCGCTCTTGAGATGCTTGCCGTACATCTTGAAGTAGTACTGCAAGTACTTCTCGATCACCTCTGGCCGCTGGGAGGTGGGCGCAGGCTGAGTGGCGGGCGCCGTCGTAGCAACCGCGTTCGCCTCGACGGAGGATCTCACCGCGGTAGTGACGGCCTCGGTCAACTGGTCCGAACCGGAGGCCGGAGCCAAAGGCTGCTGATCGTCATCGGCGCCGAGCAGCGCCGCACCGCCCGTCGCCAGCAACAGGCACCCCGCCAGAAGACACCTGAGAACAAACGTATTCATGGTTCCTCCCTATTTCGGCCCTGCTGGCATCACGCGGCGCTCCGCGACGCACTGTCGCCTTGGGGACGGCTGACGCAGGCCGCACACTCTATACTTCGGCCATGCTCGCCTGCCGCTATTATAGACAATCTACCACAAAACATGCCAGTGGCCAGCAGATTCCGCAGACCAAAACAGGTCCTCGGCGGCGCTATGCCAACAGGTCCCGGTGGTATCCCCAGTGCCAGAACTCGGCCAGATACGGCTCGAACCCGCCGGCCTCCATCGCGCGGATCAGAACGCGGCGGTTGTCGCGGTACGAAGCCTCCTCCGGGGCAAGGTCGTCGCGGAGTTCGTAGTGCAGGAGCGCCGCCTCCGGTCCGGTAACGTAGTGCAGCGGCACGCCCATGTTCAGGTCCACCCCGTCGGGCGCGACCACCGTCAGGTCCAGCGCCCCGCCGTAACGATGCGAGGCAAGCTTCGGCACGATCCGCGCCGGCGGGGCCATCGTCCACAGATGCCGGTCCACCTGCTCGGCCGTCCAGTCGGGATGGGCGAGGCGGATCTTCTGCTCGACCCGTCGAGCCGTCGCTTCCTGCACGGGCCACGGCCGCCAGCCGTCCACGACCTTGAAGTTGTGGCCCTCGGGCAGGGCCTGCCTTGCCCCAACCAGGGCCTCGGCCACCGGCTTGCGGGCCAAGCACCGCGGGTCGTCACACAGGCCGTCGCGGCAACTGTCGTGCTGGATCACAAAGCCGTACCCGCCCAGGTCAACCAGGTGAGGCACGATCTGCTGCTCCTTGGCGATCCAATACGCCTCATCGGTCTTCGTGAATGCGCTCATCGGTCTCTCCCGCACTACGTCCCCGTCGCGCACAGGGCGCGCGGCCGCAGCCGCCCCGCCGCCGCCTATCTCCGAAAGAACTCGCGGACGGCCTGGGCTGCACGCATCTTCAACAGCGCCTCGGCCTGCTTCATCGCCTGGCGGACGGTGACGTCGCCGGCCGTCAGCGGATGAACGGCCGCGAACAGCCCCCTGGGCGCGTCGTCGTCGGCCTGGCCGGGTACACATATGACGGGCACGCCGGCCTCGGAGGCGATCTTGGCCACCCCGACGGCTGTCTTGCCGAACGAGCTGGAGCGGTCGAGCCGCCCTTCGCCCGTGATGCACAGGTCCGCCCCTTCCAGCCTCTTGCTCAGGCCGACCGCCCCGGCTATCAGCGGCAGCCCCGGCTCGAGCATCGCGCCGGCGAAGGCCACCAGACCCGCGCCCAAGCCGCCCGCCGCCCCGGCACCGGGCATCTGCTGCACGTCCTGCCCCGTAGCGCGCAGGATCACCTCGGCCAGGTGCGCCAGCCCCGCCTCCAGCACCTCGACCATCTCCTCCGTCGCGCCCTTCTGCGGGCCGTACACCCGTGCCGCCCCATCCGGCCCGGTCAGGGGGTTGGTCACGTCGCACGCCACGCGGATGCGGGCCATGGCCACGCGCCCGTCTCGGCCGGTAAGGTCGATCGACTCCACGTCGGCCAGGCCGCCGCCCGCCAGCCCGCACACGCACGGCTTGCCGTCGCGTCCGATGAAGACCACGCCCAGCGCCTGCGCGCAGCCGCAACCGCCATCGACGGTGGCCGAGCCGCCGATCCCGATGATCAGCTCGCGCGCGCCGGCGTCCAGGGCGGCAAGGATCAACTGACCGGTCCCGAAAGTGGTGGTCTGCAGAGGATCGCGGTGCTCCATCGGCACCAGCGCCAGTCCCGAAGCGGAGGCCATCTCGATGACGGCCACCTGCGAGCCGGCGCCCTCGGCTGCGCTGCCGCCCTCGGCCTGGCTGACGGCGGCCGACAGGCCCACCTCCCCCGGCAGCGTTGCGCCCGCCGGCCGACCCAGCAGGCCGAACCGCGCCCGGACCGTGTTACCCAGCGGGCCGTAAACGTCAACGTCCACGAACCGCCCGCCGGTGGCCGCCACCAGCGCCGACACCGTGCCCTCCCCGCCATCGCCCAGCGGGCAAAGATCGACGCTCCACTGCGAGCTTGTCTCGACCACGCCCGCCGCCAGCGCCGAGGCGACCTCCACTGCTGACAGGCATTCCTTGAACGAGTCCGGCGCGATCACGACCTTCATGTCGGCTCCTTCGCCGGCTGGCTCGCCGCCTGCTCTCGGGTGCGGATCGTGGCCCACGCCCGCACGCGACCGCGGATGATCGCAATCCGCACGGGCTGGCCGCCCTTGACGTCCTCAAGCGCCATCCCGAGGTCGTCCAGGTCCATCACGTACATCCGCCCGAGCTGGAACAGCACGTCCTTGAGCTTCACGCCGATCCTGGCGGCCGGGCCGTCGGCGTCCAGGCCCACAACAACCAGCCCCCGCTCCACCGGCAGGCCCATGTCGCCGGCGAGCTGCTTGGTCACCGGCTTGAGCGTCACGCCGAGCATCGTCTTGCCCAGGGCCCTGCCGTCCGGTCGCGGCTTGGCCTCCAAGGTTACTTCCACGTCAGCAGGTCTGCCGCCGCGGAGAACGCCCAGGCGGACCTTCCGCCCCGGCTTGGCGGCCAGCATCGGACAGGAGAAGTCCGGTATCTGCGCGACCTTGGCGCCGTCGACTGACACCAGCCGGTCGCCCTTGCGCAGCTTGCCGTCCGCCGGCGTGCCCCGGCGAACGCCCGAGACGAGCACCTCCGGACCCCCCCGGCCGCGCTTCTGCTCGACCGCCGCGCCGAACACCACGCGATTGAGACGCTCGAAATCCAGCAGCCGCGTCGTCTCGGCCGCCAGCGTGTCCACCGGTATGGCGAACCCGATGCTCTGCGCGTTGGCGCGGATGGCCGTCGTGATGCCGATAAGCTCGCCCTTTATGTTTAGCAGCGGCCCGCCGCTGTTGCCTGGGTTGATCGGCGCGTCGGTCTGGATCAGCGACGCAATCTCCACTCCGTTGCCGAACTCCAGGTTGCGACCGGTCGCGCTGATGACGCCCACCGACACCGTGCTGGCGTAGCCGAACGGGTTGCCGATGGCGATGACCGTCTCGCCGACCATAAGGTCGTCGCTGCGCCCCAGCGGCAGGTGCGGCAGCGGCGCGTTGGCCTCGATCTTCAGGACGGCCAGGTCGCACCTCTCCTCGGCGCTGATGACCTTGGCGGGGTACTTGGCCTCGTCCTGGAACACCACGTCGATCTTCTCCGCCCGGCGGACGACGTGGGCGTTGGTGACGAGGTAGCCGGACGGATGGATCACGAACCCGCTGCCCAAGCTGTGCACGGGCACCCGGCGGACGAAGGGGCTGGGGAAGATGTCGTCGAAGAAGCTATCGCCCATCAGGCCCATGCGGGCGGTGATGATCTTCTCCGTGACGATGTTCACGACGGCCGGCTTGACCTTGCGGTACGCCCGCACCACCGGCGTCACCCTGGGGTCCCCGTCCGGCACGTCCGCCGGCGCCGCGGCCGTCGGCCAGGCCGCCAGCGCCGCCAGAAGCCCAAGTGCGACCATTCGCCTCATCTCACCGCTCCTGACCGGTCACCGCCGTTGTCGGGTGGATCACACCGCATCATACCAATCCAGCGTGTGGTCTTGCGAGTGGGGATTGTCGTAATGCAGGTCGGCCGTGACCAGGATTCTCATCGGCGGCGCGATTATACTGGCGCCCCGCACGAACACCAGGCCGGCCGACGGCGTATCGACGTGGCAAGGCCCGATTGCCCTCCCTCGCCGGGCGGCGGCAGGAAATGCCGATGGTCCTACAGATGATCTTGACGATCCTGCTATGGGCGGTCGTGGCGTCCCTGACGGTCTTCGGGCTGTTCTCGCTGACCTCGGTGGTGTTGGCGCTGGGCCCGCGATGGTGGCTGCGCTCGGACCGGGGCGGCGATCCGGCCAAGGGCCTAGCCGTCTGGGTCGAGCCGATCGCGTCTCCCGGCCTGAGGTGGGGCAAGCGGATCGCGGCGGCAGGACTGAGACGAGCCGGCTTCGAGGGCGAGTTCGTGTTCTGGAGCTGGCATTCGCGCCTGGCGGGGCTGCTGGTTCTGCCGGCGTTGATGAACCGCGGGAACATCGAGCGGCAGGCGCAGCGGCTGGCGGAGTTCATCGTCGAGCGGCGCCGCGAGCGGCCAGGCGCGCCGATCTACATGCTGGGCTACTCCTGCGGGGGGTTCGTCGCGCTGCGGGCGATTGAGCTCCTGCCCGAGGGCGCGAGCGTCACGTCGGCGGCGCTTCTGGCCTCGGCGTTCTCGCCCACGCGGGACCTGACGCCGGCACTGGGCCGCGTCGAGGGGGCGCTGGTCGTCTCGGCCTCATTGATGGACTGGCCCGTCTGCGGCCTGGGCACGACGGTCTTCGGCTGCGGGGATCGCACGTTCGGCCCGGCGGTGGGCATGTTGGGGGTGCGCGCGACGAGGCATCCCAAGCTGGTGGAGATTCACTGGCGGCCGAGGATGATCTTCGAGGGGCTGCTCGGGCTGCACGAATGGGGATTGCGGCCGGGGTTTATCGCCCGCCGCGTAGCGCCCGCGATGGGGATCGGGCAAGCGTCGACCGCGGGCGCCGTGGTTTGACGGGACTTGCCCGGCGACTTGTCAGCCGCAGCACCGACGCACGTCGGAACGAAGGTTGGTTGCCGGCCCCCCCGACATTCTCACGATACGCCACCATCATTCATTCCGCACGCAGAACCCCCGCGTTAGCCGCAGGTGCCTACGGCGCGGCCCCGATGGCCTGCGGGGAATCCTGCCCACCGGCAGGCAGGCTGCGTGCCTTACGCACTGGAGTCCTCTCCAGCTTTGCCCTTCAGCCGAGTTGATACACTATCAACTCTACCGGCCTTTCAGCAGTTTCTACTTGGACCTCTTGATCGGTAGCTTGAAAATCAAGTTCCTTCAAAATCGAGCGCTTCAGCTCATCGTGATCGGCGCAGACAGCCCGGACTTCCTTTGCACCCATGACGGCGGCCTCTTCCATGCTACGTTTGTAAAGCTTGGCGGTTGTTCTGAGATGCTGTGGCAACTGCGTGAAGGCATCGACTTGGACGCAGTCCGGGCCTAGCTGCTTTGCACTGGCCAAGCCCACTGTTGCTCCGTCGCTTCGCTGGGCGGCGAACCATTTGCCGGATTTTTCGATCTTCTTATATTTCGGATACAATCCCATGCAGGATGTTTGTCTCCTTACCCGCGTCGAAAACAGCCTGGCGTTGGCATCGAGCGCAACCCACTCATGCGGCTGGACTATCAGTGGGATCATCCCGACGCGCTGGCGAGGGCTTCCTTCGACAATTTCTATAGGCAGATCGGCACCCTTGCGGAAATAATCCTTTATGTATTCCTGCGGATCGCAACCGCCGGTCACTCGCAACATTACGTTGCTATTGGGCAGAAATTGCCAACCGGCCCTGCCGTAGACCCTGGCAGCAACCGGATTATCTGTACCCAGGAGAAACGCCTCGCCGCCGGCGCCTTGAAACTCATCAATCGAGTGCCGACATAGCTTCTGAGCCAATCCGCAGCCGCGGTATGCTGGAATCGTGGCCACTTCGCCAACGCCCCCCAGGCGGGGATGGTTCCTCGGAATTGTGGAGTGCGTAGTGGCAACTATCTTTTCGGCGTCCCTGATAAGGTAGTAGATATCAAGGTTGTCCTCCTTTTCTTCACCGCTGGGCACAGCGGGTTCATGCTGATACCTTTCCTTGAAGACTGCTCGCCATAGAGAAACTAACTCGACAATCAGCTCCTCCGACAGAGGTGATTCAAAACGCTCGATACTGTGTCCAGAGCTTGTCAAAACGCGATATCCGGGGCCACCATACTATTTTATCTTTGTCTTCCTTTGTCGGCCGCCAGCAGGCCGCGCCGGAACCCCACTAGCCTTTCAGAACATGCTACCATCGATCACTCACGATACGCCACCATGGGTCATGGCCCTTTGTAGCCGCCCCCTGCGCTTGCCTATTGTCCCTCTCAACCCACGCCCGGCCCGGCCCGACATCTTGCGAACCAACAAGGTGACTTGTACGCTGGCAACCGGCGGACCTTTCCCAAAGGAGCGTTTGTGGCGATCGTTGCGGGCATAGACGAGGCGGGCTACGGGCCGGTGCTGGGCCCGCTGGTTGTCTCGGCGGTCGCTTTCAAGATCCCGGACGAGCAGGCCGACGCGTCGTTGTGGAAGCTGCTGCGGGGCACGGTCACCAAGAAGCCGTCCAGGCGCCCGGCGTCGCTGGCGATCGGCGACAGCAAGCAGCTCTACTCCGGCCTGCGGGCCAAGCGCGGGCTGGCCGACCTGGAGCGCGGCGTCCTGGCGATGCTGCGCACCGGCGGGCGCAGCCCTGCCACGCTGGGAGAGCTGCTGGCCGTCGTCGCGCCGCAGGCCGCCGACCGGGCCGCGGACTATCCCTGGTACGCCGCGCAGGAACTGCCTCTACCCCACAGCGTCGGGCCGACCGACCTGTCGCTGATCTCCAACGCCCTGTCGGTGGCGATGCGGCGGGTGGGCCTCTCGCTGGAGATGATCCGCTGCGAGGTGCTCTTTGAGGGCGAGTTCAACCGCGTAGTCCAGGTCACCCGCAACAAGTCCACGATGCTGTTCGACACGACGTGCCGCCTGCTGGACGAGCTGTGGCGGCGCTACGCAGCCCGCGGCCTGTGCATCCACGCCGACCACCAGGGCGGGCGGATCAACTACCTGCCCGGCCTCCAGCGGGCGTTCGATGGCTGCCGGTTCAAGGTAATCGACCAGACCCCCACTCGCAGCGCCTACCAGATGGCCGACGGCGAGAGGCGCGCGGAGGTCCGCTTTGCCGTCGGGGCCGAGCGGGTCCACCTGGCGGCGGCGCTGGCGTCAATGGTGAGCAAGTATGTCCGCGAGCTGCTGATGGCGGTGTTCAACCGCTTCTGGGCGCAGCAGGTGCCCGGCGTCGCGCCGACGGCCGGCTACTACACAGACGGCAAGAGGTTCTACGGCGACATCCTGCAGGCCGTCCGCAGACTCGGCATCGACAAGCAGATGCTCTACCGCACGCGATGAGACCGCGCCATTTCATTGAAGCCCGTTGACTTACGAACCGATGAGAAGCTAACCTCGTTGTGCTCCGGGCCTCCCATTCGGAAAGGAACCGACTGATGGCAATTCAGAACTGGTCGGACAAGATCACCGTGGTGCAGCTCAACGACGACCCGCAGTTCGCCGATGAGATGGCCTCCCTCATGGAAACGCTGGACAAGAAGCCGACCGACGTGGTTCTGAACTTCTCGACGGTG
>Ga0307378_10012453_pt1 | contig 10848 bp, 13 predicted proteins | sample UN1MG_FD_202238 | JGI IMG/M metagenome (GOLD analysis project Ga0307378, IMG submission 202238) | Soil microbial communities from Risofladan, Vaasa, Finland - UN-1 | ecosystem: Environmental > Terrestrial > Soil > Coastal area > Acid sulfate soil | place: Finland: Risofladan, Vaasa | collected...
CAGTAGTAAATTCCCCGTCCACAACATTTGCCACATGAATAGAGTTGGGGGAAATGTCCGAATTTTTCTTTGAGCCCAACTTTTCCGCGACGCTCTGCCTGGATACTGTTCCAATTACCGTGTTATTGTTGGTGACAATAAGGGGATCAATCCCTTCAACCAGCATTTTATCCAGAGCCTCAGTGACCAGTGCTGATTTTGCAATCGTTACCGGTTTTGACATGATATCTTTTACAAATACATCCTCATTCATTGGGCCACTCCCTTGATGATATCGTCTCTTTTCATGATACCCTTGATATCCTTGCCTTCGGTGACTACCAGGCTGTTAATACAATGGCTGCGCATCAACTGGACCGCATCCGAAACAGAGGTCTCTGGTGAAACCGTAATCACCGGCCGGGACATTAGGTCTTCTGCCACCGTTGATGCTTCAAATACATATCTGAAGACCTTCCTTCCCGCGGATTCCTGTCTTCTGAGTATTTTGATATCCTTTATCGGTAATTCGGCTTTTTCGTTTGCATACATATAAAATGCCAGATTGCTCTCTGTAATAAGCCCGGCCAGCGTGCCATCATTATTTACTACTACAACCTTATCATCCCTCTCCCTCATGATGTCAATTACATGATCAAGGGAATGGTAGCGACTCACCGTGATTGCATCTTCCATGATGTCGGCAACCCTGGTTGAGAGCCTTCCAATATGCGAGGAGCGCAAGAGATCCGATTTGGTGACAATTCCTATGAGCGTTCCATTTTCTATTACCGGCAGCCCGCTGATATCCCCTTCGATCATCATGGCTGCAATCTCTTTTATAGTCGCATCTGGCGGAATAGAGATAGGATCGGGAGTCATCAGGACATGAACAGGTATATGATCAATCGGCCTGCGCCTCCAGACAGGCTCAGTCTGACGAAGTTTATACCCGATATCTTTCTTGGTGATAATGCCTATCAGTTTTTCCGCTTCGAGGACGGGCAACCTGGATATCTTGTGTTTCAGCATAAGATTCCTTGCATAGGAGACATTCTCACCCGGTGCAACTATAAAAACGGGGGAAGTCATCACATCAGAAGCATTCATTCCTATCACTCCCTGGCCAGAGCCTTTACAAGATCAAATTCGGTCACGAGCCCAATAAGCCTGTCATTTTCAATAACCGGAAGGGCACCGACACCCCGATTCAGCATCACGCGGGCGGCCTCGTTGATGCTCTTTTCGGGAGATATTGTGAACAGTTTTCCGGATATTAAATTACGCACAGGCAAACCCATCACTTCAGCCACATCTCCTGTTACCAGCTGATCAAAGACCTTGCCGGTTCCCAGATACTTCATGATGTCTGTCGTGGTGATGATACCGAAAAGGACATCTTCGCTTATAACAGGGAGCCTCCTGAAGTGGTGGGCAGTCATATCCCTGGTAACCGTGCCGATGGGGCAGTCCGGCTGGGTAACCCGCGTGGACTTTGTCATGACCTCCTCCACTGTCGCCTCGACTTTTTCGTTTGCGAGCATCTTCATTACATCACGTTCGGTTACGATGCCCTGGAGGACATCCTGTAAATCGACGATAGGAATGCCTCCGACCATCTTTTCGATAATGATCTCGATCGCATCGGAAATAGATGCCGAATCATGAAGGGTAGTCATCTTCTGGGTCATAATTGTCCTGACGTTTTCATTGATTGCTGCCAGAAGATTTCCGCCGTGCTTTACCTGGACAAGGTTGAACTTGTCGCCGCCACCCAGGAAATTGATGATGTCCCCGGAGGTTATAATGCCCCGGATCTTCCTGCTCCCTGCATCAATCACGGGGAGCCTCCGGAATCCGCAGTTGGTCATGGTTTCGACTGCACCCTGAATAGTAACCGAGGGAGGTACTGATATGACATCACGTGTAGCAATGGCCATTATCTCCCCTTCCTGCTCAACCCTTCGCGATTTGAATTCAACAGGGCCCCGGTCAAGTTTTCCGGGCATTTTCAGAAGTTTATCACCCTGTTTATAATTCCGTTCAGTATGATGCATATAATCAATCCTTGCGGTGTATTTTCGTTAATCAATACCGGATTTGTTCATTCTTCACGTAGGCCGGGACGGATTCCGGGCATACTTTCAGGAGATGGCATCCATGACGTCGTGCCGATCGAGGATACCCACGATCTTATCGCCATCCGTGACAGGGAGCCGGCTTACATCATGCCTGATCATCAGGTCTGCAGCAACCTGGATCTCCTCATCAGGCGATATAGTGATCACCGGAGTTGTCATCACGCTCATTACGGGAGTCGTAGAGGTTCCATCGATAGAAGTTCTCCATCGACCGTCCTTCAACAGATCGCGCCGGGATACGATCCCAATAATTTTCTTCTTTTTCAGCACAGGGAAAGCAGAAAACCCGCTGTCAATAATAAGTGTATGAATTTTTGAGACAGTCTCATCTGATGAACATGTGATCACTTTACCTGACATGAAATCACGGACCTTCCCATGAATTCTATGGCGGGTAATAAGTACCGGAAACAATTCCGAGACAGGTATTCCCCCTATCAGAACCCCTTGTGCATCCGTTACCGGGACACTGTCTGTCCTGTTCTGCCTGATGGTTTTGAGTACCGTATCCAACGTATCATTCTCATTCACCGGCGTTATCTGCTTAATAAACCCTTCAACTGTCACATTGGACTTCGTCGCCGTGATGCATAAAACATCGGATATATCCACATATCCAAGCAGTTTTCGCTTTCCATCATGAATATAGATCTCCCGGAATATATCTTCCCGCAATATCTGCCGGGCCCTGGTGACCATTTCATTATATTTCAGGAGCGGTACGTCTACGAGGAGATCAGATGCCACTTTCATTGGAGAAATTCCTCCTCGCGGCACGAGGGACAGAGCATCGTGTTGTCAAGCCGCCGGAGATCGTCTGACATCTGACCGCAACGGCTGCACATTCCAACTTCCACCTCTTCCAGACGATTGACCTCAATAAGATCATTCATCAGATCATTCAGCTCAGTTGAAACCGTGAGGATATCACGAACCGTCACAATTCCGATAACCTGTTTCTTTTCATTTACTACCGGGAGCCTTCGTACCCTGTTCTTGATCATCATATGAGCCGCATCCCGCACGGTCTTCTCGGCACTGATGGTGATAAGAGGTGTACTCATCACTTCGTTTACTCGTACCAAGCCAGGCTTCTTATCTTTAGCCACAATCTTACAATTGATATCTTCTTCAGTGATGATGCCGATCGGAAGATTATCATGCAATACAATGCAGCTTCCCACTTCGTCCCGACACATTGTCATGGCCGCACGGGCCACCGATGCGTCAAAATGGATAGTTGTCGGATTGCTCCGCATCACCTCCCTGACAGGTACGCGGGTTTCAAAGCGGATCGTATCGGATGAATTTTTCATAAATCACCCCCATGAAGTGTGTTTCCAGATGTGATATTAACAGTATCCATTACTGCAAGCCATCTATAAAAGGATTGGTGTATATATAATCTCGCTCACACAATGCCCAATCGTTGGAGAATAAATCTAATAGTGACTGTATCCTATAGCATATTGTGTTGTAACCGGCCAATTCCGGTACCATATCTCCGAGGTGAAGAATGAGTATTCTTATCCAGACGCGTAAACGTGTTTCAAGATTTTTACAGGCATTTTTTCGCAAGAAACGTTCAAGAATAGGGATTTACGGCCCCCCCAATGCCGGGAAGACTACGCTTGCCAACCGCATTACCCACGACTGGACCGGCGAGGACATGGGAGTAGTAAGCGAAATTCCGCATGAAACCAGGAGGGCTTTACGTAAAAAGGATATTACTATCACCGGTTCGAACGGAAGCTCGATTACAATTGATATTGTGGATACTCCGGGGGTTACCACCAAGATTGACTACAAGGAGTTCCTCGAATACGGAGTGAATAAAGAAGATGCGATTATCAGGGCACGGGAAGCTACTGAAGGTGTCGCGGAAGCGATGCATTGGCTGCGGGAGGATATTGATGGAGTGATATACATGCTCGACAGCACGGAAGATCCTTTCATGCAGGTGAATATCATGATGGTTGGCATCATAGAGAGCCGGCACCTGCCGGTCATAATTGCCGCGAATAAAATCGATCTCCCGGATGCATCCCCACAGAGAATACGAAGCGCTTTCCCCCAGCATCCGGTGGTACCTGTATCCTGTCTGGATGGAAAGAATGTGGAAGATCTCTATGAAAAAATGGTGAGCCATTTCAGGTGAGGAAGATGATGCAGGGAGTACAAATCGATCTCATTTCCGAGGAGCGGCTGGCCACTCTCACCTCAATGGAGAAAATACGGATGATCCTGGATGACGTGCGTGAAGGGACTATTGTTATTCTCGAGAAAGGCCTGGAACCCGAGGAACAGAGTGCCTTAATCGAGATGACCATGAGAGAGATTTTACCTGACGGGTTTAACGGAATCGAGATTGAAACATATCCGTCGCGGGAAGAAAGTCCAGGATTTTTAAAACGAATTTTGGGAAAAAGTTCTCCGAAAACCCGTCTTACGGTAATCGGGCCGGCGAATAAGCTTCGCATGATCAAAAAAGACAAGGACATCATCAGTGCCTGGATCTCATCACGGTGACCAATATGCCCCATAAATGTGTGAAATGTGGGAGAGAGTATCCGGATACCTCGCAGGAGATATTAAGAGGATGCGGATGGTGCGGCAGCCGGAAGTTCCTCTATGTAAAGACCGGCCGGCAGCACCGGACACAACCGGAAGAAAAACCCGTACCCAAAACCAGAGAAGAAGAGATAGAGAAGGAAGTACTCGAGGCGGAGCGTGAACCAACAGATTTCTTTTCCCGGGTAGAGAGCATCAGGATCATCTCACCCGGTACCTATGAGTTAAACATCCAGAAACTGGCCCAGTCCGACGAAAGGGTGGTTGGATACGGTAAAGAGGGGAGTTATGGAGTAGACCTTCTCTCCATGATGAAATCAAAAAGAAAAAAAAAGAAAGACGAGAAAGAATAAGAAAAACAAAACATTTTTAACTGATATTTTCCACGCTGTAACCCTTGTTTGCCAGCAGTAACTTGACTCTTTCCCTGTGATTTCCCTGCAATTCTATGGAATTGCCTTTTACCGTTCCACCACAGGCGAGTTTATTTTTCATATATTTTGAAAGATCTTCCAGATCAATGTCCGTCGGGTCCAGCCCTTCGATTACGGTCACTTCCTTTCCATACCTTCTTCTGTTCACTTTGACATTGATCCTTTGCTGCTCCTTGGCAACTTCCTCACATATACAGAGTTCTTTAGGCAGTCCACATGTTGGACATATACCACCATTCATTACAAGTACCTTCAAGTTCTCTTTATATATTTGTTGGCATAACATAGACGCCCGAATGCTCACCAGAAACATTTTGCAGCCAGCAACTGCATCGCTGCATGCCACAACCGGAACACCATTCTTCCACTATCCAAGGTAACTATCAACACGGCAGGTCTCGCATCCACGCGAAAGCACCTGATCGGATTTGCTATGGTAACGGTATACTGTGATACCCTTGCAGCCAAGGTCCCTGGCCATGAGAAAGATCAGGCATATATCCTCCGCAGTGCTCTCTTCCGGCAGATTGACTGTTTTGGAGACTGCATTATCAACATATTTCTGCACTACCGCCTGCATCCGGACATGGAATTCCGGCGATATCTCCGATGCCGTCCTGAAAAGATCCAGAATATCCTCCCGCAACGGGAGATCCTGCATGCTGCCGGTCTTTTGCACTCTTGAAACCAGGTCATTTCCCCTGGGGAGAGAACGAAGATACTCTTTTGCAGAGGGGTGGGTAAAGCGAATCCGACGACCATTGATGATTCTCTGGAATGCATACGAGAACACGGGTTCTATTCCGCTGCTGACCCCTGCAATGAGATGGAGGGATCCGGTTGGAGCAACCGTAGTCACCGTGGCATTTCGCATATCTCCGTGATAGATACTCTGGTCTATGGCAGGGAATGATCCCTTTTCCCTTCCCAGTTCCTCCGACTTTGCGTGACCCTCTTCCTGGACGAACCTCATAATATTTGCAGTACATTCCAGGGCTTCCCGTGACTGGTACGGAATCCCCATCAGAAGAAGGGTATCTGCAAGCCCCATAACACCAAGCCCGATCTTCCTGGTCTGAAGAGTCTGATCCCGGATCATGGGAACCGGGAACCGGTTGGCATCGATGACAGCATCCAAAAATTCCACTGCCAGTGCCGTGACTGATCCAAGAAGATCATAGTCCATCTCACCGCAGGAGACGCAGCCTGCCAGGTTGATACTTCCCAGATTACAGCTCTCGTAAGGAAGCAGCGGTTGTTCACCACAGGGATTGGTCGCCTCTATCTCGCCCAGGCCGGGAACGGTATTTTGCTCATTGATCCTGTCCATAAAGAGGACTCCCGGATCCCCGCAGCACCAGGCCGCGTTACCAAGTTCCTCCCAAAGAAGCCTGGGATCAATGTAGTCCCACGCCTCTCCGTCGCGGGGATTTACGAGCGCATAGTCCTTTCCTTTCTCCATCATTCGAAAAAAAACAGAATCAAATCCAACTGAAAGGTTGAAATTTGAGAGACCGCCATTCGTTTTGGCTTTGATAAACTCAATTATATCGGGGTGAGAACTGGACAACACACCCATGTTCGCTCCACGCCTTTTCCCTCCCTGCTTGAGGGCGTTTGTTGCTTCGTCAAATACATGGATAAAAGGGAGCGGGCCACTGGCTACGCCGGCGGTGCCGGCAACAGTGTCGCCCTGGGGCCGCAGGTGGGAGAACGAGAAGCCGGTCCCACCACCACTCTTATGGATGAGCGCCATATGAGAAAGGGCAACAAAGATATTGTCTATTGAATCCTCTACAGACAGCACGAAACAGGCAGAAAGCTGGCCCTGGGGGGTTCCGGCATTCATTAAAGTCGGTGAATTGGGAAGAAAAAGAAGATTTTTCATTATATTGAGAAACTGTTCTTTCTTCCTGGTCCCTACAGCCTCTGCAACCCTGGAAAACATTACCTCGGGTGTCTCGCCCGGCAACAGGTAACGGCTGGAAAGCAATACACGGGCAGCTTCCCCTAAGTCCATATTGAGTCTGAAGGAAGGCCTTTTATTTAAAATCCATGCATATTTATATGAAATGTCACTGATGGTCCTGGGCACTGCATCCCATGTGGGGAAAAGCACGGTGGTGGCAGCATTGTGCAGATCCCTCTCAAATCGCGGTTTTTGTGTTGCACCTTTTAAATCGCAGAATATGAGCCTTAACTCATATGTGACAGTAGACGGCTGTGAGATCGGGATTGCCCAGGCAATGCAGGCATTTGCTGCCGGGCTTGAACCCGAGGCAGATATGAACCCCATCCTTCTCAAGCCCAAGGGCGATAAAACTTCGCAGGTCGTGCTCTACGGGCACCCCTACAAGGATGTGGCTATCACAGAATACTATAAAGAAACAGAGCATCTTCTGGATCGTGCACTTGAATCGGCCAGGCGGCTTGAAAAAAAGTATGGCCAGCTGGTGGTGGAAGGGGCGGGAGGGGCCGCGGAAGTAAACCTGTATTCCAGGGATATTGCCAATATCAGGCTGGCCAGGACCCTGCAATATCCGATTATTCTGGTGGCTGATATCGAACGGGGAGGGGTTTTCGCACAGATCTATGGGACAATCAAACTCCTACCCCCGGACATCCGATACCTTGTCAAAGGCATTATCATAAACAAATTCAGGGGCGATCCGGATATTTTTGAGGATGGCGTTGCCATCATTGAAGATATCACAGGTGTGCCGGTGATCGGTGTCCTTCCCTATCTTACCCTGCAGATCCCGAGCGAAGATTCGCTCTCGCTCGGTGATAAAATCGCACTTTCACACCCTGTCAGGATTGCCATCATCCGGCTTGACCGTATCTCCAACTTTACGGACTTTGAAAAGCTGGAGCGATATGCCTGCGTTGAATATGTATCCCCTGGATCTTCGCTTGAGGGGTTCGACTGCATAATCCTGCCAGGCACGAAAAACACAGTTGATGACCTTACACTGGTGCATGAAAGCGGAACCGGCAGCCAGATCATTCAGGCAAGGCAACGGGGAATCCCTATTATCGGCATTTGTGGAGGATACCAGATGCTTGGTCGCGTAGTTGCGGACTCTGGGATCGAATCGCACGAAGGAACGCATCAAGGCCTGGGATTGCTTGATGTTGCCACATATTTCCACCGATATGAGAAGAAAACCGTACAGATGAGGAGAAATTCCCGGCCTATTGGCCCTATCCTCTCAGCTATGGGATCGATAAAGGGCTATGAGATCCATATGGGGGAAACCTCACGGCATGGAGCATTGGAGGCTTTCGAAGGGGAAGGTGCTGTGTCCCCGGACGGACTTGTTATCGGAACTTATATGCACGGAATTTTTGAGAATGCCTCTGCAGTAAATGCCCTCCTTGAATACCTTTATTCCCGGAAGGGCCTTGTCTATCACTCAATAATGGAGGATGAACCCGATCCTTATGATGCACTTGCTCAAAAATTCGAGGACCATGTTCATGTAGAATCTCTCCTGGACTTTTTCCGGCTGGCCCCGATTCGATGATTGCGGGATATACCAGGAGGGGCGGTTTTTTCATGGAGAATTGCCTAATACGTGTAGGCAAAATAATGGCCAAAGGACGATTGCAATGCCAATGAGATTATCCATTACCCTTGACGTTGAAACCATGGACCTTATCGATAAATTTGCAAAGGAACATGGTATCGATAGAAACAGGGCCATACTGGAATTTATCGAGAGCGGGTATGAAAAGCTCTCCGAAGGGGGAATTATCAACCTCAACCAGCAGCGGGCCTTTGAGGAATATCGCGAAATCAAGCAGAACATCGAGGATATGAAAAAGAAGATGGAGGATCTCATTGAAGAAGTGCGCCTTATCCATCACACTATTGATGTGGAATGGGGGCATGAGATGAGGGCAGTCCCATATCAGAGTAAAAAAATGTGGGAATTCTGGAAAACGAAGTGAATTTTTTTATCCGATTATATTCATTATACTCTGAAAACCATCTCCTCTTCTATCGCCACATTTTACAGCATCAACCAATTTGAGGTCAACTTCTTCCGTTGCCCTGTGCGTTGTACAGTATGCAAGAGCAGGAGATTTCACATACACTCCCCGTACCCTGAAATAGCGTGAAAAGACACAGAACCTGCAGTGTTCAATATCCACCTCTTTTTGCGGAAGGCAGCAAACCTTTCCCCCCTTCACTGGTAATACTCTATACTTCTCTTCAGGCATTTCTCACTCTCAGGAACAAATCATTCTTTCCCTGTGCCATTAAAGTAATTTAATAAGATCCGCGTGCTTGCAGTTAAGACATTATTCGAAATTATGCAGGCATTTCCAGTCGGATCTCCCTGCCTGTAAGATCCCTGATCCTGGATCGCAGTTGTTCTGAAAGACGCGGAATTTCATCCCCGCATTCCCTGATCGTGCTCTCGATTGCCTGAAATCTTATTTCATCATCAGATATCTTCTTTTCTGTTTCGGCAATTTCCTTTTCAATTGCAAGGATCTTTTTCCTTTGCGGATCTTCCCGGTAATGCTTTGCTGCAGTGTCAACTTGTTCTTTCGCTAATTTCTGTCTGCTATAGAGATCGCCAAGGAGAGAGGGTATTTCGGAAGGTTGAGAAAATATGGCCTTTTCTTCCTTGTTTTTCAAAATAATTTCACCAGATTTGATCATACTCTCTATTGCAGGAAGAACAGGTGCGAGACTGGAAATTAAATCGTGCTCATATGGTATCCCGCTCTCTGACAACAGGGCTATAGCCTTGTGTATCTCTTTCGAGGCTCGCCCACTCTCTCCTCTCTGCATGATTTTCTCACCTTTGCGAAAGACATGAGAAATTGAGGAGAATGTTGCTCTCATCTGTCTCTCGATATTTTCCAGGTCCTTTCTCTTCGACTCCTCATCAACTCTTTTTGCGTGCATTATTCCCAATGCTTCGTCCTTCCTTCCTGCTGAGAGTTCATCTGATAATCGCCGATCCAGCGCTGTTTGATCTTTGAGATCCTTTTCAATCAGGAGTTTTTCTTGTTCTGCGGATTCCTTTTCACTTATTCGTTCAATGAGAATGTGGTAGGTCTCCCTGCTGGCCCTTATCAGTTCCCGGGATTTCCTGGCTTCTGAAATGACAGGAGTCATAGAATTCATTTCCCGTCCTATTTTATCGATTGCAACCCTTATTGCTTTCATTTCTTCAGGAAAAACGCCCTGGAGGTATCTTCCCTGGCCTGCCTGGCTTTTTAAGCACCCTTTCAGGCACTCCATTCCTGCCTGGTAAAAGTCCTCTGGTTCCAGGGAAATTTCCCTACTTAATGCTGCAAGCATAGCTTTTTTGAAAAGAGGGAGAGTATTTTTTGCAATTTTCTCAAGTTTGGGATGAAATGCTTCTTCTCTTTCAGCAGAAGAAAGCGCATTTACCAAGTCTATGAGTTCCTGGCGGTCACTTATGATTCTCGCCCTCTGGTCGGCAGTTCGTTCAAAGATATCGTTATTCAGGGAACTTTCCGACCCGGCAACAATCCCTGGAATATCTGATAGCGAAACTATGTCTATTGTAGGCTCTTCTTTTCCGAATATGTCCTTAAGAAAATCAAACTTTGCAACCATGTCTTTAATCCTGCCCTGTGTTGACAATCCCTTCGTTACAGTCGTTTCTTGCGATCTGCCTGATCCGCTCCACCCCGTCTATCTCCCCGATCACAGCACTTACGAAGGGCGGGACAAG
>Ga0307378_10012455_pt1 | contig 10846 bp, 5 predicted proteins | sample UN1MG_FD_202238 | JGI IMG/M metagenome (GOLD analysis project Ga0307378, IMG submission 202238) | Soil microbial communities from Risofladan, Vaasa, Finland - UN-1 | ecosystem: Environmental > Terrestrial > Soil > Coastal area > Acid sulfate soil | place: Finland: Risofladan, Vaasa | collected...
CCGTCGGTGAAGGTGAACTGGGCCTTGTCGCTTCCGAGGAGGTCCTCGAAGTTGTGGTTCTTGCCGCTGGGCGCGACGCCCTTGCCCCAGCCGATCGAGTTGTCGCCGTAGGTGTTGTCCACCAGTGCGGTGGGCAGGGTGAGGGCGACGGACACGTCGCCGGTGCCGGCGTTCTGGTAAAGCCACAGTTGGCCGCCGGGGACGATGGTGTCGCTCTTTTCGACGGCCAGGTGGAGCCACTGGCCGGAGGTGTAGCCTTCGGCCGGGTCGAACCGGCCGTCCATGATCGGCGAGCCGAAGGCTTCGGCCGCCACAAGGATTGCGGCCAACCCGCTGACGGCAAGCACGGCGCGGAACAGGGCTATTCTTACGTTCGTGACTCTCAGCATAGTCTCTCCATTCTGCCCCCCGTTCGATGCAAGGTTACCTGGCCCGTGCGGCGCTGCGACGCGAAGGGGCACACCGGGCCTTCTCGGACGTTGTTAGCGTACCCCGGTGGAATGCTCTGTCAGAGGATGCCGCCTTCGTGGCCGGCCGGCGTGATTCGGGGCCGGCTCTGTCTCCACTGCCAACTATGCGCAAGGAGAGCGTTGTGTCAAACGGGGCCGGCACGGACGGGGGAGGGGGACAGGAGAAAGAGGTTCTAAGTGTTTGTTTCTGAAAGGCTTACGCCGGCTCCGTTTCTCGTGCGTGCGGCCTGGCTGAACCCGAAATCGTTGAGGGACGCGGGGCAAAAGCGAACGAAAAACCGCGCGCAGGGCAAGCGCCGGGTCAGGGACTCTCACCCGCGCGCCGGGCTGAGCGTTTGGCCGCGGGCGCCAAAGCCGCTACTTGCCGAAGAGTTTTTTGAGTCCGCCGAGTCCCTCTTCGACCTTCTTGCCGAGGTCGCCCTTGCCGAAGATGCCCTCCTTGAGTTGCTTGGCGATGTCTTCGTCGGGGTAGGCCTTCAGTTCCATCTTCTGGGGGTGGAGGGAGGGGTGGCTGGAGAGTTCGCGGCCCTCGACGGTGATGCCCGGGAGGCCTTTGGCGACCTCGACGCCGCCCACCTTGGCGTAGCGGATGACCCATGTGGGCCGCTTGGCGAGGTAGTCCTTGGCCGAGAGGCGCAGGTACCCGCGCAGGCGTGCTTCCTCTTTCAGGCGCTCTTTGTCGGGCGGCCCTTGTTGGGTCTGAGGCTCTTTCTTCTGGAGGTAGTCCTTGAGTTTCTGGATGCGTTCGTGGAGTTTCTTTGCCTGGTCGTAGTACTCCTTGATTTTGCCGAGCCCGCCGATGTCGATGTTCCACCGGTCCTTGTCTTCGTCGGTGGGCGGGCGCTCGCGGTAGACCTCGCCGGGGGCGGCACGCGGGGCGTCGGTCCGCATCTTCTCGCACTCGATGGCGTCAACGACAAATCGCCGGGCCAGGAGGTCCTCGACGCTGACGTCGGTCACAATACGGTCGGCCTGGACGAGGTTGTGCGTGGGCCGGGCGGCGTCGGTCACCTGGAGGCCCTCGATGACGAGGTGGCCGGTCAGGAGCGAGAGGTCGGCGCGCCGGACGTTGACCTCGGCGCCGCCGGCTTCGGCGATGGCGGCTTCGAGTCCCTTGCGGGCCAGGACGTCGAGGAACAGGTACTGGCCGATGAAGATGGCGGCAATGACCACCAGGCCCGCGATGAGGCGGCTCTTGAGGAAGATGGGAGAGGATTTTTCGAGCATCTCGGCCATGGTTTCTTTCTGGCGGCCGAAGGCGATCCGGAGCAGGATGCGGACGAAGAGGTTGCCGGCGACCTTCTGGGCCTTTTCGCTCTTTCCGGCGGCGGCAAGCCCCGCCCGGGCCTTCATGATGATCGTGCCCGCCGCCCAGGCCATCCCGCCGCCCAGGACGACGATGAGCGGCAGGGCGCCCAGGAGGCAGTAGACGTGCAGGTCGAGCAGCGCGAGGACGGGCGTGTCGGCCAGCGTCTGAATCAGCCCCATCAGGCCGGCGCCGTGAATCAGGAAGTAGCCGATCTCGAAGGTCACCGGCGCCAGGAGCAAACACAGCGCCTTGCCGACGACGTAGCCCAGCACCGCTAGGCCGCCGTTCGTGTTCAGGATGAGCAGGAGGACGATACAGAGGATGAGCGTGAGGTTGACGCCGGGGATCATGCCAGCGGCAAATCCGAGCAGGACCGCCAGGAAGATCTGGCGGAACGTCGCGCCGCCGCGCAGCGCCTTGACGAGTTTGCGGATGAGTTTGATGGGGTTCATGGAATGTCTCCCTGCGTAGACGCTGTCCACGGCGGCAGTTCGCGGTGATTGTACGGCCGGCGCCGGCGCAGGGTCAACCTGTTGTGCAGTTGACGGGTCGAAGCAAGCCGCGTGGCGGCGCATCGGCTGTTGATTCGAAAGGCAGCCGCTTACTGACGTGCGCGGCTAATCCTACAATGTTACTTGCTGCGCGGCGGGCAGGATTGCCCACCGCGCTATCGCCATGCGCGGCCGGCCTGCCCGTGCGAAGGCAGCACGTCACCCTTTCATGCCGGTCAGCGTGATCCCCTGGATGAAATGTTTCTGGGCGAAGAAGAAGATGACGATCACGGGGACGGTCATCAGCAGGCTGCCGGCCATCGTCAGGGCGGGGTCGTTCTCGACCTGCACACTGAAGGCGTACAGGCCGAAGGCGAGCGGGTACAGGCGCTGGTCGGCAATGTAGATGAGCGGCCCCATGAAGTTGTTCCAGGTGGCCATGAAGGTGAAGATGGCGATGGCGGCCAGGCTCGGCTTAATCAGCGGCAGCATGATGTGCCAGTAGATGCGGAAGAAGCCGCAGCCGTCGAGCCGCGCCGCGTCCTCCAGGTCGCGCGGGATGCCTTTCATGAACTGCCGCAGCAGGAAGATGAAGAACGCGCTGCCGAACGCCGGCCCCAGCCACAGCGGCGTCAGCGTGTTGTACGCCCCCAGGTGCTTCCAGATGAGGAACCGCGGGATCATGACGACCTGGAACGGAATCATCATGGTCGCGAGCATCAGGATGAAACAGAACTCGCGGCCCGGCCAGTTCAGCCGCGCGAACGCGTACGCTGCCAGCGACGAGACCGCGAGCGTCAGCACGATCGTCGCGATGACCAGGAACAGGCTCACGCGCAGGTACCGCACGAACGGCATGTGGTCGAGGACCCTGGTGTAGTTGAGGCGGAGTTTGTTCCACCAGGCGCCGGCGGGCCCCGAGCGGCGGAACTCGAAGGTCAGCCGCATCCGGTGCGGGTCGCGGAGGATGTCGCCCCCGCGCCCTGCCTCGTCGAGGCGGATCCACGTCTTGATTTTGGTGGAGTAATCGTCGGGTCCGCGCGGCTGCCACTGGGCCTCGAGCACGTCGAAGTTGGCCAGGGGCAGGGCCCGCTCGGACTCGTAGCGGACGCCGCCGTACTCGGCGGTCAGCCACAGGTCGTGCCACGTGTCGTCGGGCCGCACGTCCACCGAGATGCGGTGCAGGCGGCTGAGGTTGAACTCGGGGGGCACGTCGAAGGTCTGCGCGAGGACCAGGCGGTCACCTCGCGAGAGGTCGTACTTGAGGAGCGCGTACGGCTCGGCTTTCTCGGTCACGTCGAGGAGGGCGAGCGCATCGGCGCTTCGGTTTTCGAGCCGCCTGCTCAGCGGCACGTCGGCGGCGGCGCCCTTGCCGAGTTCGGCCTCGAGGCGGTCGTCACTTCGGACGCGGATCGGCCCCATCAAGAGGCGCCGGTACACGCCGTCAGAGACCTCGGCCACCATGTCGCGGGTGACCTCGGTGCGTGCGGCGGCCTCGATGGCGGCGATGACCTGTGCCCGGTCGCCGAGCGGCGTACCGTCTTCAGCCAGCCCGTCCCAGAGTTTCTGTGGCAGGCGGACACGGAGCCAGTCGTACAGGCCGCGCGCCGTCTGTTCCCACGCCCGGACGGCGTTGACGTGCGGCGGGGGCGCGAAGCCGGTGGCCTTCGCCATCGCCTGGAGGCGCGGCAGCAGGTCGGCCTGGTACGGGCCTTCGAGGTCGGCGTAGCGGCGCTGGTCGATGTACGGGCTGCGCGTCTGGGGCAGGGGGGTCATCGGCATCAGCCGGAGATCCTGCGACTGGACCTCGCGGTCCACCTTGACGCTCGTGGTCGCCATCCACAGGAACGGGAACGCGAACACGGCCGCGCCCGTTACCAGCAGCACGTACACGACGAGTTTGGCGACCTTCCTCATGATGCTTCTTCCCGCAACGAGCCGGGTGGCACGGCCACGCGAAGCGTGACCGTGTGCTGACCAGGCGCCACGCCGCTCACGGCCGCCCCGTCGGGGCTGCCGTGCCACCCTCTTGGTAACGTGCTCACTCCGACTCGTAGTAGACCCAGCGTTTCGAGAGTTTCAACTGGAACAGGGTCAGCAGAAACACGATGGCAAACAGGAACCACGCCATCGCCGCCGCATACCCCATGTGCCCGTAGCGGAAGGCGTTGTTAAACAGGTAGTAGACGTAGAACAGGGTCGAGTTCACCGGCCCGCCCTGCGTCATGATGAAGGCCTGGCCGAAGATCTGGAACGTGTAGATGGTGCCCATGACGAGGTTGAAGAAGATGTAGGGCGTCAGTTGCGGCAGGGTGATGTGCCAGAACTTCTGCCAGGGGCCGGCGCCGTCCACCTCGGCGGCCTCGTAGAGTTGGCGGCTGATACCCTTGAGGCCGGCGAGCCAGATGATCATCCCGGCCCCCGCGCCCCACAGGCCCATGATGATGATGGCCGGCTTCGACCACGTCTGGCTCTGGAGCCAGAGCGGCCCCGGCAGGCCCGCGAGCGAGAGGACCCAGTTGATGAGCCCGCCCTGGGGGTTGAAGATCCAGATCCACAGGATGCTCGCCGCCACCATCGGCACGATGGCCGGCAGGTAGAAGAACGTCCGCCAGACGGCGATGCCGCGAACCTTCGCGTTCAACAGCACCGCCATGGCGAGGCTCACGGCCATTCCGAGCGGCACGCCGATGAGCATGAAGGCGGTGTTGTAGAGGGCCTTCCAGAAGAGTTCGTCGCCGGTGAACATCGACCGGTAATTCTCCAGGCCGATGAACCGGGCGGGGTTGATGACGTCGAAGTCGCAAAAACTCATGACGAGCGAGAACAGCATCGGCCCCCCGGCGAGCAGGATGAATCCGAGAATCCACGGGGCCGCGCAGGCGTATCCGCCGAACCACTGGCGGCGGAAGTACCCGCCGGCCGACCCTTCGATGACGCCCTCGGCCCGCTCCTTCGAGAGGCCCAGCATCCGGGCGACGCGTTCCCGGAAGCGGCGGCTGGTGTCCCACAGCACCGCCCCCGCACCCAACGCGACGAGCAGCGCACCGTAAAGGACGAAAAACCACGTCCACCCCGAGATGGGGTCGCCGGCCGGCGGCGCCAGGACCTCGTCCAGCCGCCGTTGCACCACCGCCGTGTGGTAGTCGAGCGCCTCTTGCGACGTGCGGTCGCTGCCGTCGAGGATTTCCTCGGCGGCGTCGCGGTGCTTGTTCCACAACAGTTGCCCCACGGGCGTCACGGGGCGGAACTTCGAGTGCGGCAGCAGGTCGTTGAAGGTCTTGTACGCCTCCTTGAACCGCTGCGGCAGGCGGTCGTTGCCCAGGACGTACGTCTCGTACAGTTCCTGGTTCACCTTCTTGACGGGGCACTGGAGGGGGACGAAGAGGCGTCCCTGTGCCTCGTGCAGCAGGCGGTCGTTCTCGGCCCGGATGTGGAAGGCCCGGTCCGAGGTGAGCCAGCGGATGAGTTCCCACGCCGCCTTCTTGTGCCGGGCGGTGGTGGGGATGGCGTAGGCCCACCCGCCGGACCAGGAGATGAGGGGCGGTTTGCCGGCGGCCTTCAGGGCGTCGATGCGGTCCTGGGGCATGGGCGGCGGGGCACAGTTGAACTTCAGGTCCCGCCCGTACTTGGCGTGCCGCTGGAGGATCCACACGCCGTCGATCTTCATCGCGATCTTGCCCTGGATGAACGGGTCCATCTCGTTCCGCTGGAACCCCGCCTCAAAACCCTTGGCCTTGGGGTAGGTGCCCTGGAGGTCGTACACCTCTTTCACGAAGTCCAGGGCCTTGGCGATGCGCGGATCGTTGAGCGTGCACCGCAGGCGGTCGTCGCTCATGAACTCTCCGCCGTTCATCCACCCGTACATGTACAGCCAGGAGTTGCCGTAGTAGGCGGGGAACCCGATGACCTGGATCTTTCCGCCGGCGTCGAGTTGGGTGAGTTTGACGGCGTACTCCTTGCACTCCTGCCAGTTTTTCGGCGGGCGGGCGCGGACCGTGCCGTCGGGGCCGACCTCCTTGTACCCGGCGGCGATCAGGAGGTCCTCGTTGTAGTAGAGGGCCCGGTTGTCGATGCCGTTCGGGATGCCGTAGACGCGGCCGTTGTAGACCGCCTCGTCCCAGGCGGCCTTGAAGAAGCGGTCGGCGGTGGGGACGTCGGCGGGCGTCAGGTCGGGCCGGCGGCCGGCCTGGATGGCTTCAAGGTCGTGCCGGATATAGTCGTCGAGCGGATCGAAGGCGCCGCGGCCCGCCCATTCGCCGATGGCGTACCGGTCGAAGTGGATGACGTCGGGCGGCTCGCCCCCCGCCACGCTCACCAGGAACCGCGTCGGGTCCTCCACCTGGTTCCGGGCGGCGGTTTGACCGTAGACGATGCGGTAGGTCGGATGGGAGGGGTTGCGCCGGTGGGCCTCTTCGCTGCGGCGTTCGAACTCGCGCAACAGGTCGTCCATCTCGCCCTGGAGCACGCCGCCGGGACCCATGAACGTGATCTCGACCAGGGCAGGGTCTTCCGCGGGCCCCAACTGACGCGACGGATACAGCAGCCACAGGGCAAGCGCCACGGCGAGAATGGCCAGAATGGTCTTCCATGCGCTCACGGATGTGGCTCCCGCGATTCGGGAACACTATCCCACCCCCGGCGACGGACGGTCAAGGGAATCTCGCCGTCCCTTCGCGTCGGCGTGTTTAGCCGTCGCCGGCACGGCGACGGTTGTTGTCGTTGGAGCATCGGCGGCCGTTCGCGTCGGCGTGCCGCCGACGGCAAAACGAAACGGCCGCGCGCCGTGTTTCGCCGCCGCCCCGTTTCGCCGTCGCCGCGTTTAGCCGTCGCCGGTACGGCGACGGTCGTTTCCGTTGTAGCGCCGGCGGCCGTTCGCGTCGGCGTGCCGCCGACGGCTAAACGAAACGGCCGCGCGCCGTGTTTGGCCGGCGCCGTGTTTGGCCGCGCCGCCGGCGATTCGGCTTGCATCGCGCGAAGGTCTTGCCAGAATAGGCCAGCCGGAGACGAGCCGTTCGGCCAAGTGTTTCACCTCGTAAACCATGAGGCGGTGACGGAGACACGGAATGACCGGACTGGAAACCTGGGACTGGATCGTCATCGGACTGTACTTCCTGGCCCTGGCGGTGATCGTGTGGTGGTCGTCGCGGCGGCAGCAGTCGTCGGAGGACTACTTCCTGGCCGGCCGTAACATCGGCTGGTTCGTCATCGGGGCGTCGTTGTTTGCGTCGAACATCGGGTCCGAGCACATCGTGGGGCTGGCCGGGTCGGGCGCCAAGAGCGGCATGGCCATGGCCCACTACGAGTTGCACGCCTGGTGCCTGCTCGTCCTGGGCTGGGTGTTCGTCCCGTTCTACAGCCGGGCCGCCGTGTACACCATGCCCGAGTTCCTCGAGCGGCGGTACAACCCGACGGCGCGGTGGATCCTGTCGCTCGTGAGCCTCGTGGCGTACGTGTTCACGAAGGTGAGCGTGACGGTCTACGCGGGCGGTGTCGTCTTTGCCACGCTCCTGCCGGAAGGCACGTTCGGCTCGCTCGACAACTTCTGGGTTGGGGCCGTCAGCGTGGTCGTGCTGACGGGCATCTACACGGTGCTCGGCGGCCTGCGGGCCGTCGTCTACACCGACGCGCTGCAGGCCGTCGTGCTGATCGTCGGGTCGGCCGTCATCACGATCATGGGCCTTTCGGCGCTGGGCGGCTGGGGCGAACTGCGCGCACTCGCGGGGAGCCAGCATTTCAACATGTGGCGGCCGGCCACCGACCCCGACTTCCCGTGGGCGGGCATCCTGTTCGGAGCGCCCATCGTCGGCTTGTGGTATTGGTGTACGGACCAGTACATCGTTCAGCGAACGCTTGCGGCGCGCAATATGCGGCAGGCCCGGCGGGGCACCATCTGGGGCGCTTACCTGAAACTGTCGCCCGTCTTCATTTTCATCGTGCCGGGGATGATCGCCTACGCGCTGGCCAAGTCCGGCAGACTCGAACTTGAGAGCCCCGACCAGGCGTTCCCCGCCCTGGTGCGGACCCTGCTGCCGGCGGGCCTCAGGGGGCTGGTGGTGGGGGGACTGTTGGCGGCCCTGATGAGCAGCCTCTCGTCGCTGTTCAACTCGTGCTCGACGCTCTTCACGGTGGACATCTACGAGAAACTGCGTCCGGGCGCGTCGGAGCGGACGCTCGTCCGCGTCGGCCGAATCGCCACGGGCGTGGTCGTGGTCCTGGGCATCGCGTGGATTCCGGTGATGCAATACGTCTCGGGAGCGCTGTACGAGTACCTTCAGACCGTGCAGGCGTACTTGGCGCCGCCGATCACGGCGGCGTTCTTCCTCGGCGTGTTCGTCCGTCGGATCAACGGCGCGGGAGCGGTCGCGGGAATGATCTGCGGCTTCGTCCTGGGCATGGCCAAGTTGGCCGCCCAGGTTCTGGCGGGGATGGAATCGGTGGCGGGGAGTATGCCCGACTTCCTTGTCGCGTTCGGCACGTTCCAGTGGCTGTACTTCTGCCTGACGCTCTTTGCGGTCAGCGTTGTCGTCATGGTTGTGGTGAGCCTGCTGACGTCCCGGCCGCCGGCCGAGAGGATCGAGGGTCTTACCTTCGCCACCATTACCGCCGCCGAAAAAGACGAGATCCGCAAGACGTGGAACAAGTGGGACGTCATCCACACGATCATCATCCTGAGTGTCATCGCAGCCGTCTACCTCTACTTCACCGGCTGATCGGCGCCCGGCTATGGGCCGTGTCGATGACCGACGGCGGCAAACTCGCTGCGTACGCTCTGAAGCACCTGCCCGTTTTCGACGGTATGGCCGCCGCCCGGGGGCGATTATACCTTTCGATGAGCAGCGGGAAGGTGCTCTGCATGGGAGCCAGACCTTAGACCCGTTCCCGCGTGAGGAGATCGACCATGAAGACGTACTCGCGTCGTGACTGGATGAAGCAGGTAGCCGCATCGGTGGCGGTGTCGGCGGCCGCACCCTACGTCGTGCCGTCGTCGGCGCGGGGCGCCGACGGGACCGTTTCACCGTCGGAGCGGATCGTGATGGGCGCCATCGGCATCGGGGGGCGCGGCGGGTACGTGATGGGCGCCTTCATGCAAAACGCGGACGTGCAGATGACGACCGTCTGCGATGCCCGGGGCGATCGCCGCACCCGTGCCAAGGGCAATGTGGACAAGCATTACGGGAACAGCGACTGCGGGACGCACATCGACTTTCGCGAACTGCTGGCGCGCGACGACATCGACGCCGTCATGATCGCCACCGGCGAGAACTGGCACGCTGTGCTCTCGATCATGGCGGCCAAGGCGGGCAAGGACATCTACAGCGAGAAGCCGCCCACGCACACCGTTGCCGAGGGCCGCGTCCTGGCCGACACCATCAAGCGGCTTGGGACGATCTACCAGTGCGGCACGCAGCGGCGGAGCATTGCGCGGTTCATGTACGCGGCGGACCTGGCCCGCAGCGGCGCGCTGGGTCAACTGAAGACGCTCCGCGCCGAGGGGGCCGGGAAGATCTCGGCGCCGGGGTACTTCACCGCGCCGCCGCAACCCCTTCCCCCGCGCGAGCAGGTGGCCTGGGACCTGTGGCTGGGCCCCGCTCCCTGGCGTCCCTACAACTCGATGTACCTCGGCAAGTGGAAGGGGCACCGCGACTTCCAGGGCGGGAGCGTCTCGGAATGGGGCAGCCACACGGTTGACCTGTGCCAGATGGCCCTCGACGCCGGCGACACCTCGCCCGTCCACTACGAGTACATCGGCGACGACGGCGACCGCATCCGGTGCCGGTACGCCAACGGGGTCGAACTCATCCTGTTCGACGGTTCCTGGCCGCTGCACGTCGAGTACCAGGGGACCGAGGGGTCGGTGTACGTTGACGATGACGGCAACATTCGGACGAAGCCCGAGTCTCTGCTGCGCGGCCGGACGTTCGGCAAGGGGTACCCGGCGGAAGGGCACGTTCGAGCGTTCCTGAACTGCGTCAAGGCTCGCCGGACGCCCGTCTCGAACGCCGAAGCGACCCACCGCTCGATGACCACGTGCCACATCGCCAACATGGTCCTTTTCCTGGGGCGGAGCCTGACGTGGGACCCCGTGAAGGAAGAGTTCCCGGGCGATCCGGAGGCAAACCGGATGCGCTGCCGGGCCATGCGCGGGCCCTGGCACGTGTAGCGAGAGGGGCGGTTGACTCCGCGAAGCAACGAACGTCGGAGCCTCACGTCGGCTCTTCGTGATCCACGGGGGAGGCTTCGCCGTGACATCCGGCTCCGTCCTCGCAGCAGTCCTCGGCTGAACTCGGCGGCCTGGTCTGCATGGGCAACCCCAGGCAACCGCAGCGTGAAAGGGCATGACGTGTGTACGCCACGTGTTGTCGGTTCGCGGCACAGGACGGCTGCCGTGGGCGTGTTGGTTGCGGCGGGTATCGTGTGCCTGGCGACGGGCGCTGCGCGGTCGGACGTGGCAGCGGATGCCCGGACGATCCTCGATGCCACGGGGATCAAGGGAGGTCTTGTCGTCCACCTTGGGTGCGGCGACGGGAAACTGACTGCCGCCCTGCGCGCCGGCGACGCCTGCCTCGTGCACG
>Ga0307378_10012457_pt1 | contig 10846 bp, 9 predicted proteins | sample UN1MG_FD_202238 | JGI IMG/M metagenome (GOLD analysis project Ga0307378, IMG submission 202238) | Soil microbial communities from Risofladan, Vaasa, Finland - UN-1 | ecosystem: Environmental > Terrestrial > Soil > Coastal area > Acid sulfate soil | place: Finland: Risofladan, Vaasa | collected...
ATAATCATAAAGTTTTCTATTATCGAATGGTTCCGGTAGGTTGAATAATACTGCACCACCTTCAGCAGTAGTAAGATTTTTAACTGCATGAAATGAAAATACGGTTATATCACAGAGTGAACCGGTTTTCTTTCCGTAATACGCCGCTCCCATTGAATGGGCAGCATCTGAAATTATTAACACCCGATTAAGTTTTTCTTGAATAACATTTCCCGGTCTGAATATCTTCTTTAGTTCATTTGAGTTAATAATTTGTTTAAGTGTAAGATAGTCACATGGTAGACCGGCAAAATCAACAGGTATAATTGCTTTAGTCCGTGATGTTATCTTCCTTCTGACCTCCTCCATGTTCATAAGCATATCATCCCTGTTAATATCTACAAAAACCGGTTTTGCTCCGCATCTGAGAACAACATTTCCGGTAGCACAGTATGTATAAGCAGGAATAATTACTTCATCACCTTTCTTTATTCCATACCATCTTAATGCCATTTCAAGACCTATTGTGGCAGAACTTACTCCAAGCGCTTCAGTATTATTGCAATATTCTGATAATTTTGCTTCAAATTCTCTTGTCTTTGGTCCTGTTGTAATCCAGCCTGATAAAAGTGTTTTTTCAACTGATCTTACTACATGAGCATCCATACGGGGCGGTGAAAATGGTACTTTTAAAACCTGTTTTGATCTTTGGGGCCATTTAATCTCCTCGTACCCTAACTTTTTACGTATTATTCCTACTATTTTTTTCTTATCATCATCTGACATGTTTGTGCCGGAAGGTAGGCATAATCCAATATTAAAAAGATGTTCTGAATTACCGTTTTCATAGGAAGGATAATTCTGGAATACAGGTTGAAGATGCATAGGTTTCCAGAGTGGTCGGGTTTCTATGTTCTCTTTGTCAAGTTCTTCCATCAAATCGTTTCTGGTTACACCATTTGTTTTGTCCGGATCTACCAGAATTGTAGTTAACCAGAAGTTGGATTTCTGATCTTTTCCCTCGGTTTGAAAGAAGATCCCGGGGACATCTTGCAGTTGTATGCGATAAAAGGTGTTAAGTTCTCGTCGCATTTTAACTCTTTCATCTATTACTTCGAGCTGACCTCTTCCAATTCCTGCAACAATATTGCTCATTCTGTAGTTATAACCAATCTCTGAATGTTGATAATGGGGAGCCTCATCACGTGCCTGTGTAGATAGAAATTTTGCCCTCTGGATGATCTCTTTATCATTTGAAATCATCGCACCACCCCCTGAAGTAGTAATGATTTTATTTCCATTGAAAGACAAAATGCCAATATCCCCGAAGGTTCCGACATGCTGTCCCTTGTAGGTAGCACCAAGGGCTTCAGCAGCATCCTCAATAACAGGTATCTGGTACATTTTTGATATTGCCTTTATTTCGTCAATCTTTGCAGGCATTCCATACAGGTGGGTGACTAGAATAGCTTTAGGTTTTATATCATCTTTTAATGATTCGATTATAGCTTTTTCTAGCAACCTGGGATCTATGTTCCACGACACAGATTCACTGTCAATCAGGACAGGTGTTGCGTTACAGTACACGACAGGATTTACGGATGCCGAAAATGTAAATGATGAGCAAAGAACCCTGTCGCCACGTTTGATTCCCAGTATAATCAAGGCTAAATGGATTGCAGATGTCCCTGAACTCAGCGCTGCTACGTAACCGCAGTTTGTGAATTTTGCCAGCTCTTGCTCGAATCCTTCAATATTTGGTCCAGCTGGAGCTATCCAGTTAGTGTCAAATGCATCCTGTATGTATCTCATCTCTTCCCCGGACATATGAGGAGGAGAAAGCCATATTTTTGATTTCATTTTTATATATTATTAAATATTATTATTAAATTTTATTGGTTTTGCAGGTACGCCAACAGCTGTGCAATGAGCAGGTAATGACTTGTTAACAACCGACCCAGCACCTATTACTGTGAATTCCCCTATATCTAATTGATTTATAATTTTAGCTCCAGTACCAGCATAAACTCCTTCTGCAATATTTACCTCTCCTGAGACATTTACTGCTGGCATGAAAGAAGAGTAATCACCAATTCTAGTATCATGACCGATAGTACAAGATAAATTCAAAATGACATGTCTACCAATTTCAATATTTACAGTAATAATACTCCCTGCTGCAATGATTGATCCGTCACCAATTTTAACATATTCCATATCTCCTATTAATGCATTTGGATGAATGAGTACAGGATAGTTAATTTTTGGATTTATTATTTGTAATTCCAAATTCTTTTTCGTTTTGGGATCTGCAATAGCAAATACAAGTTCTACAGGCTCTTTTATTCTATTCAATTCACTCATTCCTCCTATAACAGGATAGTTATTTATTAGTTGACCTTGCTTTATTCCGTCATCGAAAAATCCTATGAAGTCAAATTTCTTTTCAAAATTATTAATCTGGTTTATAAGCATTTGGACTTCTCTTCCAAACCCACCAGCACCATATACAGCGATTTTTTTCATAATTATTTGGAGTATTATTTAAACAATGAATAATTGAGTATTAATATTTTGAAAAAGAAGTTAATTACCCTCAAACCTTTCCATCGTTGCAGACGTATCTGAGCTAATCCCTTCTTTCATAATTACTTTCTTCATTGTTAAAAAAACAATCTTCATATCAAGTTTAAATGATAGATTATCAACGTACCAGATGTCGTGCTTAAATTTCTCTTGCCATGTAATTGCATTTCTGCCATTAACCTGAGCCCATCCTGTAATTCCAGGTTTCACAACATGTCTCCTTTTTTGGAAATTATTATAAAGCGGTAAATATTCAACAAGCAAAGGCCTAGGTCCAATCCAGGACATTTTGCCGGTAATTATATTTAATAATTGTGGTATTTCATCTAATGATGTCATCCTGAGAAATTTTCCAATATTTGTAATTCTGATGTCATCAGGTAATAATATCCCATTAGAATCTTTTCTTTCATTCATGGTCTTAAACTTAATGAGTTTAAAAACTTTTCCATTTAAACCGGGTCGTGATTGAATGAAAAAGATATTACCTCTATTGGTGAATAGTAAAAGAAAGGATATTATCAGAAAGGCGGGTGATAATACCAGCAAGGCAATGGTAGCCATGGCAACATCTAAAATATGCTTAATTAATGCCTGATACATCAAATTAGTTCTTTAGGAAGGTAATGCATTATCAAAGTAATATCTTCATTTTCATCAATATTTAATATATTTCAATACTCCACCCATCATATTCTGAGGATAAAGCTTTATGTTGGTATTTATTCAGTTTTTATTGGTTTTGTCCTATTTAATAAGTACGGTAATACAATAAGACCGACTAAAAGCGGTAATTCAAATACACTGTCACTGGATAATAATACAAAGAGTAAAGTTACCAACCATATAATAATAAAAGGGACTGACTTCAGTTTTATAAATCGTAATGACAGGTCAATAATTAACCATAATAGTATTAGCATTCCAATGAAACCTGAATAGAGTAAGGTTGAAAGAATTATATTGTGGGGATAGTCAAAACCATTGTCCTCTCGAGAAAACTTATCCCGATAATTATCAAGGTAATCAAATCCGGATCCAAAAATCTTCTCAAATATCGAATAATCTGCGTATAAACCAAGAGCAAATCTCCATCTTTCTATTCTTGGATACATAGCTCTGTTATATTCTTTCTTGTTAATTTCTTTTGTGAGACTCTGGTTCTTGATATAGGCTTTCAGACTATCAAATGGTGGGATGACGTAATCTTCTTTCCTATCAATAATATTTTCAAAAGGGTAGCTGCAAATCTTCAAATTTCTCCATAATACTAATTGCTCTCCATGATTATCAAAATGGCGAATTGAGAATCTTAATGAGTCTCCTTTCTGCGCATAAATGAAGGTGCTTAAGTGTTGATACTCAAAGTTATTATCAACACTTAGAGTCGTTAGCCTTTTACCGCTATAGTTATTACGTGTAAAATTTTCAATCTCCAGCCTGAGGTTTCTTTCCGCAGAATAGACAAGTGCGTCAGCTGAAAATTCCCAGAATTGACTAAAAGGAGCAATTAAATCAGTAAATACAGATCCTGCCAGGCTGTCAAGAAATGTGTATATTGATGAATCTTGTCTAATATTGAATTGTCCGAATTGAATATTACCAATGGAGAATAATTCAACTGGTATTATCTGTACTGTTTTTGTTATGGAGTCGCTTAAAGGCGGATGAAATCCATTGCTTGAATACTGAATACTTGTATTTGATGTATTAATCGGGTCGAGAGAAACAATCATATTATTAATAAGAACTCTACTGTAATCTTCTACCCCTTTCCCATGAACCCTAAAAATAATTTGCAGTACCTTACTATTATTAAATGGTATAACTATGTCCTTTCTTACCCATTCAGAATCATCTCCGGATTTTTGCATTACTATTTTTTGTACCTCGTTATTCCACCTGAGTTCCAGACACATATCTGGGTGCCATATTTCTACTCTATAGTATAAAGTGATATATACCTTACTTATGGTACTGTCAAACTTAATAAACTTGTACACTCCAGCGTTTTGTTCATAACCTTCAATAGCAAGGAAGCTGTCCATATTGCTAGTATGCTTACTGATATAAGTAGCCATATTAAGGTTCCAGTCAGGAATTGTATCCAAACATACAGACATATTATTCATTCCTATTTCTATTGGCTTAGGCCTGCTCTCATAGAACTTCTTAAGGTAAGGAGTCTTATCGATATTGTTTTCACTCCAGTCGCTCATATAATTGGAATGCCAAAGCAGATAATAGATAGAATTAACATATGTTTTATCTGTCAATAAGCTAGAATAATCATATAGCAAGTAAGCTGTCTTTTGCCTGATCTCGAAATTGTTTTTTGAGCGAACCTTAAGGAATAAGAATGAAATCAGAAATAATATTAAAATTGATGAAAAGATTTGCAGGATCATTTTAAAACTGAACAGTGGGGCTTTGTTTCTTGTCCTTTTAATCAATTTTTGCAATATGATGGCTATAAATAATATCAGGAGAACAACAATACCTCGTCGAGAGGAGGTAAATAGAATTCCAAAAGTGTAGATTGCTATAACCAGACTTTTTGAATTTTTGTTCAAAGGTGATTTTGTAATATAATCAAAGAACAAAATCATACCAATTAGTAGTGATAGGGCAAAGAAGTTATGGTCTATTTTGAGAGAAGAACCGAAAGGGTAGATATCGCCTGAGGAAAGAATTTCCATTCTTACACCAAGTAATTCAAACAATAGTTTAATAATTCCCAGAAATGCAGCAATGAAAGTAATGATAATGATCAGTTTCTTTAGAGTCTTTGTGAAATAAGCTATATCATCATTATCGAGTCCAGAAAGTTTAAAGATTATGATATAATAGAGGAAGTATAGGCATACCAATAATTCGCGATTTATTAGAAATGATTTTGTTGATGTAATTAAGAATGCAATTATAAAAGTAATAGAAACAAGTAGATATGGTATGAAATTGGTGAACGAATACCATTTAATACTTGTATAGTTATTTTTAATATTTCTGATAACTATTGGAACATATACTGCATTTAGGAGAATAAACAAGTACTCCAGATAGGGGATTGCTGCCCTCATCATAATTAAAAGAGGCAATAGAGCCAGAACCAGAATCTCGGTATGCCTGTTAGTGATTAGTTTAACACTTCTCTCTATATATTTCATTTCTCTTACTCATGTTACTGATTATTTTAGGATTGCTTACTGTTAAATAATCAGATCACAATAATCTTAAGTGCATTTAAATTTCTAATATGGATTCACTCTTTGGTGAATTGACAAATAATCAAAGATCAATTATTGACCTATAATAGTGTATCTATTGAAATGCTTGATAATTTGCTAATCTTACCATGTCCAGGATATATCTTGGTGGATCCATTATACATCCGGAATATTTTTTCTAAACTCTCCCTCAAAATTGTTTTGTTGCCACCAGGGAGCTTAATTACAGTTTTGTTATCAGGAATAATAGTATCACCAGTGAATAGTAAACTTGATAGCTGAAAACAAATACTTCCCCTCGCGTGTCCCGGAGTTTTCAAGAACAATATAGTATGATCATGCCATTCGAGACAATCTTCCTTCTGTATAATTTTAATCTCAGCTGCATTACATGAAAACCCTATTTGATCAAAAAATACGGATAGGTTTTTCTTAGGGTCCTGAATCATTTCTGAACAGATATCACTCGCAATAACTGGGATAGAGTATCTCTGCCTTAGACTGTTAAGCCCAGCGATATGATCAAAGTGCTCATGAGTAATAATAAAATAATCAGGTTCAAGATTGTTGTTCTGAATATATTCAATAAGCTCATTAGAGTCTCTTGAACCAGGATCAATAATAAGACAATTTTTCCTGGTTTGAATAATATAGCAGTTTGAATTAACCGGCTTATTATAAAACCTTGTAACCTTAATACTCAAATTTATTGCATGCTTACTTTAACCAGTTATGTCGATTGATCTTCCTCCATCAATTATGAAGTCCTGACCAGTTATCCAACCGGATTCTTCAGAGAGGAGAAATAAGACCAGATTTGAAATATCCTCGGGTTTGCCCATGCCCAGAGGGTATTTCTTAGTCATTTCTTCGATTAAGGCAGAATCTCTGAACATATTCTCTGTCATCTGAGTTCTAACTCCTCCTGGTAAAATGGAGTTAACCCTTATTCTTGGAGCAAGTTCAACAGCTAAAGATTTCGCCAGAGAGTTGAGAGCCCCTTTTGATGCACTATATACGCTAAAGGCCTTGGCACCTCTGACACTTACATTACTTGAAATAAAGATCACCCTTTTAAGATTCTCCTGGTTATGTCTTTTATTAATCAGGACTTTCAGGATTAGCGTAGCAGAGATCAAGTTAATATTCAAAGTTTGAGTAATGCTATCCAGAGAGATAGACTTCAGTGGTGCCAGTTTCAGAAAACCTGCACAATGTATGAAACTCTCAATCTGAGCATTTGATTCATCAATAAATGAGGTGAGCGAATCTTGTAGAGAACCAACATTATTAAGATCGAAGCACCAGGTAAGATGTAGATCAGGTCTGGAGCATTTTTGTTTGACTTTTTCCAGTTTCTCCTCATCTCTCCCACCAAGGATAAGGTTGTGATTGACTGAAAGAGTTATTGCAATATTTTCTCCTATACCTGAGGTGCTGCCTGTTAGTAGAATAAAAGACTTTGTACTCATAATGTTTATTGTGATGTAAATCCTCCGTCAACGCTAATAATTGAACCAGTAATCCAGCTACTTGCTGAAGATAAAAGAAATGCTATAGAGTATGCAACATCAATAGGCTTTCCTAATCCCAGAGGATGGAGACTTTTTATAAGATTTTCATGCTTATTATCAAAGAACTGGTCAATATCATTTTTCATTTCTGTTTCAACAAAACCAGGAGCGACACAATTAATCCTTATTTTTTTTGAAGCCAGTTCAACCGCAAGAGATTTGGTGATACCATGTAATGAAGATTTACTCATAGCGTATGCCACATTTGCACTAGAGCCAACCAATCCGTATACAGATGAGATTAATACGATGGAACCACTCTCTCCAGAATACACTGTATGGTTAGAAAATGCTCTGGCGAGTTCAAGCGCAGCATATGTATTTAGCTTCATCACATTATTATATTTTTCCAACCTAACTGTTTTTAAGGGAGAAATATAAGGCATTCCTGCAGAGTGAACAAGTCCATCGATTTTGCCAAACTCTTTGCTAGCTTGAATAATTGTACTATATATCTCTTCAGTTTTCAATAAGTCAGCTACTAATAGCCTGTCGCCATTTTTACAAAGCTTTTGTGTATCTAATAAGGATGTTTTGTCTATATCTAATAGAATGAGACTTGCTCCAAGTTCAGATAATAAGATTGCCGTTGCTCGACCAATACCTGAACCGGCTCCGGTGATAAGTATCTTTCTGTTATCTAATAAGAACCTATTTTTCATTTTGGTATATAGTTTTTATTTCTTCGCTTGAATAGACTTATAAAGACCCTCAATAGTTTCAGATTCACTGATGTCCTGTGCAGAAAGTGATATTCCATATTCTTCATCTGCAAATGCAATCACTGATAAAATTGTAAGGGAATCCCAGGCATCAAAACTATCCAGATAGTCACTTTCTTTAACAAAATCAACCTCTAATAAATCAGCCATATTGTTTAAATATTCTTCCACTATACTAGTAATTAATCGTTTTACAAAATTTTAAGTTTTTAAGTTGTATTAACATTGAACTCCAGGTCAATCCAACTCCAAAACCGGCAAGGCATAGGTTGGCTTCATCATGGATAAGTTTTTCCTGAAGGTTATGTGTTATTGCAGTTGGAATTGAAACTCCACTCGCATTTCCAAAGTTTTCAACGACATTATTTGGCATTTTTTCGTATGGCACATCTAATTTATCTGCTAGTTTTTTAAGGATGAATTTGTTTGGTTGATGGAACATAAAATAATCAATATCCTCAATATCTTTCTGTGCCTGTTCCAATAGCGAATTGATTAATGGAGGGACTTTTGTCATGATAAAGTTAAATACGTCGTCTCCCTTCATCACGAGATGATCTTTGGCTCTTTCATTACCGCTTGAGTCTTTTTCAAGTTTTGCAGTGGCTTTTGATGATGGTAACCTGAATCCACCGGCTGGGATCATTAATACATCCGCCTTTTGTCCATCCATCTTAATATTTGCATGGATTGTTGAAGGGATGATGCTTTTCTCAACTATTGTGACAGAAGCACCATCACCAATTAAAGGATTACTATTTCGATCTTTGTTCGAAACCTTACTACTTAGGACATCGACATTTAGTAGCGCTACTTTATTAATGGATTCTTGTTCAAGCATGAGAAAAGACTGTATAAGTCCAATAATATAACCTGCACAACCCTGATTTATATCCAGGCAGATTATATCTTCTTTCAGTCCAAGTCTGCCTTGGATAATATTTGAGGTTGGGGGCATGAAATGATCAGGAGATTGAGTGACCAGAATAAGGGCATCTATTTCATCTTTTGCCAAAAACTTTTCTTCAAATAAATATTCTAGTCCATGGATACATAAATCTGAACTGCAGACATCTTCATCAACTACTCTTCTTTGTTTGTATCCCATTGCAAGTTTAAGTTTCATTGATTGGGCTCTGGAGAAATTGTAGTTATCAATTTCATCATCAAAGTTGATAGCTTTTGACGGTAATACAGTAAGAATTCCTGTGATTGATTTATTATGAAATGTTAAATTCATCTCTTTTTAGAACTATTAATTAAGGATACAATAGAATTTATGTTTTTGAAGTTTTCGGGTATGATATCAACGCCGTCAATTACTATCTTAAATGTGTCCTCTAATTCTGTAACCATCAATACCAGTTCAAATGAATCAAGGAGGCCGTCTTCAAAAAAATTATTGGAGCTTGTGAAATCTAATTCCGGCCTTATACTTTTTAGAATTATTTTAATTTGTTCAATCATGTTTTCAATTTTCTTTTAACTAATATCTGATCAATTAACTTATCTTCTTTATATCCATAGTGTTTATACCGATTTATTGCATCCAGGTTTTCATTCTTAACCCAAAGAATAAATCTTTTGCATTCTCTTGACAGGTTGAAGTAGGATTTTATCAGTTTTGATCCAATTTTCTCATTTCGATAATCTTTATTTACATGCCATTCTCTTAAATGAGAAAGAATTCCTGTGTTTTCATAAATTAATAAACCCCCAATTGAATCTTGTTTTCTGATAATCAGAATTGATTTATTATTAATTAAAGTTTCAATTTCAGGGATATCAGGTATTTGTTCAGAATATTTGTCAAGTCTGTTGATAAGAAAATTTTGAATCCTTTTACTGTCCTTAATTTGAGCATTTTCCACTTCATCAGCATATTCCGATTTACTAATGATTTCATTCTTTATTGTTTGCATCCTGACTAATATCTCATGTAAACAGAATCCATGTTGTTGAAATAGTTCTATCTGGCTAATATTGGAATCCTGAGTTCCTACTATTTCTGTTACGATATCAATATCAATTGCATGAAGGAAGTTAACCAAATCAATTTCCAGTTGCTTTAATGAGTTAGAGATAAAAAATAAATACTTAAAATCCATATGATATCTGACAATGAAAGCAGAATGAGCATAGTCTTTCAAAAAGATTGAACCCCGAGATATCCATGAATCTATCTTGTCATTATTGGGATAGAAATTAGTTATTAAGCCGCTTGTCATTGACTTAATACGGTTAAATGAAATCAGGATATCATTTATGTTCTTAATCTTATTCATTTTAGCAGCTGCAAAAATAAGAAAACGATTCTGGTTTAGAAGTTCAAAAAATCAGTTTCTAATTTATTCCGGTCTATTTTACCGTTAGGATTTCTCGGGAGCTCTGAAAACCACATGAATTTTGTTGGTAGCATATATTTTGGTAAGTTTAAACCAAATTCCTTTCTCAGCATACCATTGTCAAATTCGGATTCAGACTCATAAAAGAGAGTAATTGCCTTATTCTTAGTGTCGTACAGCACACAAGCATTAAGTATTTTATCAAACGAATTAACTATAACATGTTCAATCTCACTTAGTTCTAGCCTATAGCCAAGATGCTTTATCTGAAAATCTTTCCTTCCAACAAACATTATTTCGTCGTTCTCATTTATATACACAAGATCACCTGTTCGGTATATTATCTCGGGATACTTATCATTCAGGGGATTTTGGACGAAAGCTTTTCTTGTTTTTTCTGGATCGTTATAATA
>Ga0307378_10012458_pt1 | contig 10846 bp, 7 predicted proteins | sample UN1MG_FD_202238 | JGI IMG/M metagenome (GOLD analysis project Ga0307378, IMG submission 202238) | Soil microbial communities from Risofladan, Vaasa, Finland - UN-1 | ecosystem: Environmental > Terrestrial > Soil > Coastal area > Acid sulfate soil | place: Finland: Risofladan, Vaasa | collected...
ATAATTAAAATATATTTATATTGCATCCGAAAAATAAGTACTATATTGAGGTTGAGATATGCCTAATTCATCTAAGGGACCGAAATACCTGAACAAAACAGTAGACGCTATACTCCAACTAACACAAGAAAGTATGCGCCGTGAACTTAGCGTAAAAAATATTAGAAGACTTTACGGAATTGACGGAACCAATAGAAGCTCCATCCGGTTCTATAGTAATGCGTTGGCTTTTTTAGAGAGAGAAGAAGTCTTAAGAACAATTAACCACAGCTCTCCGAAAAAATACGCGTTGATTGACGAGAAAAAGCTAAACAACCTTGTCGATGGTTAAAGCTTCAATTTAATCGCGTTTACTATCTTTTATCTATCACGCTGACAATTACAGGCAATAGTTAACAAAAGAAGATAATTGTCGACTTTTACTTACATTTGTTTACTTTAATTCGCGATAGTTTTCAAATGGGCGATATTGTATACAATGCTTTACCTCAAAAAGGGCGTTTTTTAGGAAATTTAGCGATGAGACTGCTTTTTTTCAATACTTCCGTTTTTATCTCAGATGGTTTATCGAAGTTTTTCGCGCCAAGCAGTTGTCCTGTGTTGGAGAATTGATATATCCTCAAAGTGTCCGAATATTCAACGCAAACCAGGAACTTGACCGGTGCTTTAGCCTTTAGCACTACCGGAGGGAAGCCAAATTCCATAAATTTTTCGTCTTTTACTCTTCTTGCTTCTACGGTTTTCGGTTTAGTTTGTGCCCATTGCATTTTAGCAAATAATACGATTTCTTTAGGTATTTTTCTACTCTGCATGCGAACATTTCGTTGATTAAATAATAATTATTTATTTTTAAATAATTCAAGCTCATTGTAAAAAAGTAGTAGTAGTTTTTGAAAGTATACTAGTTACAATATAATAGGTATTGCAAAAATAAAAGCGTTAGAAAAAAATAATAAATAACGAGCTTATTTTCTTCTAAATTCGTCCAATAATTCCATGTCTTCGTTTGAAAACTCTAGTCCTTTTAACGCTTGAATTGTTAAATTAATCCACTTCTGAGTTGATAAAAAACGACCCCAATCTTTTAATTTCTGATCTAGGTGGCTGAATTTCCGTTTCTTGAATGGTTTTTCGAGATCGATTAACTTCTTTGCCATTCTTTGTATTACTTCGACTCGAGCGTCATCGCTAACGCAGTTTTCTGGATGATTTGGATTTCTTTTGCATATTTCAAGCAGTGTGTAGGAAATATATTGGATGATCTCGAAATCTACGCTAACATCCATTTTTTGAAGTATAGTTTCGTGCACATTCCCCATATAGTCGATAATGATAGGATTTGCTAAATCTCTCGATCCTTGCTTTCCTAACGCCCATAAAGAAGGAATAAGAGTGTTCTTTTTCTGAGGTTTTGATATAAATTCTACCAGAAAAGCTAATATTTCGTTATCAGGTGGCATTTTACCCATACTAGTGAGTATAGCGTTTCTTATTTTGTGAAAGATTGGTTCTTTTACCCAGGTAATTAAGGAAGTTATCACGTTTCTTTGAAAGTCTATTGTCTTTGTTTTTCCTATTGTTTCAATTGCATATCTTACGGCAAGATTTATTTCTTTTGAGTTTGGATTATCTAAATTTTGTATCATGTTCACGTAACGTACCATGTTTTTGTTAACGCTACTAATAATGTTAGGATAATTTATGTGGATACGCTGTTCTGAAACAATATCTCCAAGTAGCAATATAATTTTTTCTCTTATTTTTGGGTGAGTTTTTTTCTGTATTTTGAGCAGCCCTCTGACTATTTGATCAATGTTTCTCGAGTTTACGATTTCTTTCTCTGTAAGTTTAGCATAATTGGGTTTACCAGTACTAAGAATCGAATCGAGAAATTCGTTGAGGTCATTATAATGCACTTCTCGAGAACTTTCTTCTTTTTCTTGTATGAACTTTCGCGATTTTTCAATTTTTTCTTCCATAGAAGGTTCTGTCTGCCGCTTAACTTCAACACTTGGCTTCTTCTGTTTTGTGTCTTTGTTGAAGTCAATAGTAATAGCAATTTTGTCTGAGGGAAATTTCTCTACCCATGCTTCAAATTCCATTACTTTGAGTAAATTAACACTTATTCTCGCTTTTATTTTTGTATTAGGTGGGTAATCTTTTGAAAGTTTAAATCTACGTTTGGCTAATGGTTGAGTTGAATCTGTTCGATACAGGGGAATACCGATGTCTTTCTTGCCTCTATAGAAAAAATCAAACTCCTTCTTGAAAGGTAAAGAAGAACCTGAAGGGACGAGTTCTAACATTTTTTGACCTTTTATACTCAGAATGATCGATTCTGCTAATATTGCTGTAGGTTTGTAGCCTTGATGTAGGTAATAATGGTAAATTGCTGCCCCTCGAGAGACTGCTTTATCTGGATCGGGGATGGTTTGAGGTTCCATACCAAAAAAGGCAGAGAGTCTTTTACGAACCATAGGGAGTTTCGTCATCCCTCCTGATAGTAATATTAAATCAGGTTTCACAATCTCGTTTAATTTTTTGAACGCTTTGTTTATCACATCTAAAATAGGTGAAATTAAGTTTCTCTCACCGATACGAGTGCCAATATTTGATGTTGTCGGGTATTTAATGTCTTTTGCTAAATATTCAGCCATAACGTCTTCGTATTCTTTTAGAGATAATTCTACGCTTAAGGGATGCTGTTCTAACAAATATCCAGCCATTATAGATTGGCGTACATCTTCTGGCTCGTATTCCTCAAACATCTCTTCCCTTCTTAAAGCATCGTTAGTAATCATTCGTTTAAAAGACTCCACATAATAAAAAAGAGATGTCTTAGCGTATTCGATTTCAATATCGGAGTAGTTTTGCAGTTTTAACATATTTTCAGTACAATATCTATCAAATAAATATTCCGTAAGTTTTTCGTCAAAATTATCTCCTCCGATGTCAGTGTACCTTGAAATTGCGATATCTTCAATATTTACTAAAGAATCTTCTGGGGACTTAAAATTTACATCGTGTAAAGAAACATCTAAGGTGCCTCCTCCCAAATCATAAACTAAAATGCGTTTCTTTGTTGAAAAATCTATAATATGATCAGGGATTTCTCCTTGTTTTTGCCGATTAACAAAATCGTAGAGGCATGCTCTTGGTTCGTCCAATAATATATTACGGGGAGTTCCATCGTCATTCTTAACCTTAATACCTGCTTTTCTCGCGGCTTCTATTGTAGCGCTTCTCATTTCGCTATCAAAAGAGGCTGGAACCGTAATAACTATGTCGTTGATTAGGACTCGGAAGTTTTTTTTTATTCCAAAAAGTAATTGTTTCAAAATAAAAGAAGAAATTACCTCAGGGGTAAAATCTTCTCCGTCTATCATCTTTTTCCAAGCTTGTCCCATTTTGGTTTTAATAGATCGAATTACTCTTTCAGGTTGCGTCTTTAACATTTGTTTGGCTTTATACCCAACTTCAGGATCGTTTTGATCTTTCGGTAAATAAAAGAACGAAGGTAAGAGTTGTTTCGCTTCCCATGAACCGTCTGCCATCAGCAAGTACATATCTACCATCCTTGGTCTAAAAATTCCGTTCTTTCCAACGCTTCCCCATGCTATAGAGGAATTAGTGGTACCTAAATCAATTCCTAAATAAAATTCTCTGGTCATATCAGCCATTTTATCTGTTCCCTCCTTTTTTGATTTCTAAAACGCTCGCTTTTGAAATTAAGCTTCCTCTATAATACCAAGCTGGAGATCGCACTCTTGCCAGTATTTCCACCCCTTCTATTAATTCTTGACCCTTATATTCAAAATTGGTAACATTATCTAAGGTTATTGATACTTCTTCTCCTAACTTATATTTGGTGGTAAGATTTTGTCTATTAAAGAACTCTGTAAAAAGATCAAATATATACAGTATTGATTTAAGTTCCGGCGGAGAGGGTTCCCAACCCGAACTTATTAGAGAGCCCAAAGTGGATTTAGCGATAAAGAACGCATCCAATACATTGTTATTTTCAATCGAATTAAACGCTAAGAACACTTTCCTAAAATTTTCTTCTCTAGCAGTCTTCTTCAAGTTATCCATCGCCACCATAAGATCGTCGTATTGCATGGTAAGGAAATCGCATACTGCTCTAGATTCGCTAAGATCGTCAAGAAGTTTCTGATTTTGTTCAATTAAATCATTTTGATCAATAGAAATTTCGTTATCAAGTTGTTCTGCATCCTCATCAAGCGCCTCTTCGGTATCAGTTTCCTCTGGTTCGGATAGTTCCATACCGTTTGCTTCGATACTTTGTTTTTTAAACTCGGGGTAGAATTTAAGATAGATATCGTATAATCCTTTAAAATAATACATGCATATCCCCCAACTTGCGTCTTTAAGTATTGCCTTCATTTCGTTTAGCAACTCCGTCGGAAATATTAAAAATTCCTCCGACTCAAAAACATTTACTAGTATAATCTTATAATTTTTGATTTGGTGTCTCTTTTTTATAAAGGAATTAATGTTTTCGATATGACGGTTCATTTTTTTGTCCATTGGATAATTAATGAAATTGATGACATCATTGACCATAAATCGAATCCAATCCAAAAACTTTGTCTGGACATATAGTCGTCGGTTCCGCAAACGGATAAAACCTAAATTTTGTACCATTTTAAGGATGACTTTAGGCGATTTATTAGTAGCTTTTATTAAATCATCAGTATAAAAATCCTTTTTCTGGACATAATTTCTCATGATGATGTATTCATTGTTATTTCTCTCTTTAGTTTCTTCGTCTAAATCTTCTAATTTTTGAAGAACTTTTACATTTAACTCATAAACTAGTTCTAATAACTCTTCACTCAAACATTTCACCAATTTCTATTAATTCTTCGTTTATAGATTTTATAACGGGTAATTTTCTGTTAATTTTTCTTTCACACCTTTGTTGAAATTCTGCAACTATTTGCGCTGGATTATTTCCGTGGACTAACACAACAACTTTAGGACTTACCATTTGTACGATATTAGCCAATTCAGGTGCAGAAGAATGAGTACTAATGTAAAACCTATCAACGAGTGCGTTAAGTGGAATACTTTCACCGTTAATAGAGATTTCTTTCTCGGAGATGCACTTTAATAGCTTCGCTCCTGGAGATTCTTCGTCGAGATAACCAGTAAAGAATAAACCGTTTCCCTCGAAGGGGAGGATGGCTTCTGCCCATCGAGCAGACTTACTCCCATCTAAGAGCATACCAGAACTTGAAATAATCGTTATCCCTGGATGACGCTCTAAAAACTTCTTGTATTCTTCAACGTCGTTATGTATACCCGAAATCAAGTTACAAGAACCGTCCTTCAAGCTAAAAAACATAGACTCGCCTAAGACATCACGATAAATTCGAGTAATTCTCTTTACTAAACCGTCCAAATAAATGGGGATAGGTTTATCTTCTTTTTTATTACGCTCAATAAACATCTTAGCAAGGTCTTGAGCCTTACCTAAGGCAAAACTGGGGATCAGAACATGGTTTCCCTTTTCTATAATCTTCTTTACCTTTAAATATAATCGATCGAAACCTTCTTGCGGTGACACTTCATGATTGGAACTCAAATAAGTGCTTTCCATAATCAAAAGATCCACCCTTCGAGGAGGATAAGATAAATCGGGGATTGAGGGTCTTTTGTAAGTGGAGATGTCTCCCGTATATACAAGGCTGCCCTTTCTTGTTTTGATAAATATACTAGCTGATCCTAAAATATGTCCTGCGGGCCAAAATTCAAATGTTATGTTAGTTTTTTTTATTTTTGTTAATTTATTATATGGGATTTCTTTAATGTTTGAAAGGCAGTTCAAAACTAAGTCGATCGAATATTCTATTCCCAGATAATCTTCGGTGTATTTCTTGGTTTGCTTTTGGTAAGTTAAAGATTCGTATATCTGCACTTTTATCAACGGTAAACTTTGCTCAGGAACAAATATGGGGACGTTTGGATTGGCTTCAAATACTTTAGGAAGAGATCCTACGTGATCAAGGTGGGGGTGGCTAATAAAGACTGCATCGATTTGGGACCAGTCTTCGATTAATTCGAACATTTTAATGTATTTTGGCGTGTTTTTAAAATTCCTTGGCCTCAATCCTGCATCCAATAAGATATTGAATTGGTTAATCTGCACGAGATATGAACTTGCGCCTATTTCGTTTCCTCCTCCGAGCGGCAGGATTTTTAACATATATTGGTTCTCCTAATCCTCTTCGTGTTTATTAGGTGCCTTTGGAATAAATAACGGAACCAGCGTTCCTTTATGGAGTTCTGCGTTCCAAATTCGGGCGTATCCTTGACCAAGACTAAATATTAAGTTCACATATTCTCTACCAAGCGTGTCTTTTATCCAATTTCCTGAAGTTGCTTCTAATCCTAAAATAATTTTAGTTTGGAACACTCCAATAATTTCAGGTATTATGTCGTGGGGTTGTTGAGAGGCAAAAATTAATCCCAAATGCTTTTTTCTTCCACGTCGAGCGATTCGAATTAAACTCTGGGAAACCCGTCGTAAATAATCTTTCTCTCCAGGATCAGAATTTTTCGGAAATAGCTCGTGAGCTTCGTCTAACACCATTATAACAGGAGTTTGATCGTTTTCGTAGATCTTCTTTTTGTTAATCATCAAAAGTAAGTATAATAAGACAGGCATTTTATCGACGATGTGATCGATTTGGATGACGGATACCTGACCGGGTATTAGAATATCCTTTACTTGTAACACATTGCTCCCTTGGTCAAAAATATCAATGGGTCCATTAGTAATTGCCCCTTGAATCGCCTTAGCAACTTGAGCGTTTAACGTACTGCTTTCTCGTCGTATGATTTCAGTAATCTTGTTACCAAAATTCTCATAATCGACTGCGGGATAATCCTTAAATATCATTTTAACCATCCGTTTAAAGTTCGTGGATGAAGTGGGAGGTAACTCTGGAAACATTAAACTAATAAGTTCAGGATCGATGGCGTTTAACGATAGTGTGTGCGTTCCATCGCCGTAATCATAGATAATCTTAAATACTTTTAATCTATTTGTCACTTTCATACCCAGTAACTCCCAAAGTTCTTCGTCAAATGTTGTAGCATATTTCGTAGGCTTATCAAGCTGACTAAATTGCCCCGTGATATCTATTACTATTACAGCGGGAGGTAATCCATCTCTTGTTCCGACATATTGCGACATGCCGTTAATGAGAATTTTTAATAGATTAGTTTTTCCCTTCCCAGGAGAACCAACGACAAATATTCCTTTATACCCCGTTTCTTTAAACGAGAACGGGTATTTGTAAGTGAGTAGCATGTCGGGTAATTCGGTCTCTAACACTTCGTAAGTGACTAATCCTAAATTAATTCCCTCACCAAATAAGTTCATGACTCTCATCATTTCTGATTTAGAAGGAAGTCTAAAATAGTGACTGGAAAAATTAGCTGGAAACAAGACTTTTGAATATCGTTGGTTTTCGTAATACATAAAAGGAGAAGTTTCGATCAAAATATTGAACATATCAATTTTGCGAAACGGAGCAGAGAGCGTCTTAGGAAAAGACTTTATTTCTTTCACTTCTACAATAGCAGAGGGCATTTTTTTTATTCTTTCGTTGCTTGTTATCAGAACCTGACCGGGATATAACTTTCTTTGATATTCTTGCTTTATCGCACCTGAGAGCAAATTGCTTTTTTCTGTAGATAGCAAGTATTCACTTCGTTCCGACTGTATGACGATCCCAATAGCGTCTTCAGGAATAATATCCTCAGCGGTTAGCGTTTCTGGAGGGGGGGTAGCTTGATCGTCTTCCTTAGCTTCTGTCGATTTCACTTCTTTTTGTATTGGTATTTGACTTATCTCTTCTGTTACAACGTTTTCAGTTATCGGCGCTTCAAAACTTTCTACTTCTTGTTCTTCCTCCTGCAAATCAAAATCCGTATCGATTGGTTCGGAAATATCCTCCTCTTCAACAGAAAAACGTATAACTTTACTTTCCTTATCGCAATCGTCGTAAAAATCGCATTCATTGCATTTACTATTCATTAAAATGTGAGGAATTTCTCCTTTCTCTTCGTATTCAAACAGTTCTTGAACTTGCGAATTAACTTTTTCTCTGTGGAAATCGGTGAACGCAATATCAAATTCCTTTTCGCCGTAATAAAGGATTTTTAACCCAATGCATTTCATCTCGCTTTCTTGTTCGTATACAACAGCATACCCTACCGCTTCTAAGATGTGACTTTCAAAAGGTTCGTCTGGGACAATCCCAGTCTTAAATTCCCATATAAAGAATTCGCGTTCTTTTTCTTTCTCAACCAAGCAGTCTATTCTTCCATATAACTGAGAATGTCCCATTCCTACTTCCCATTCAAACTTCGGGTCTCCCTTGAAATAAGTTCGAGGTAATTCATCAGATCTAAAAAGATCTTTATTTTTTGCAAGTGTTGTTGCAACATTGATAATTTTAGAAACAAATCCGTTTCGACCCTCCATCATCCTCTTAAAACCTTTATTGAGCGGAGCTTCATAGGTCAAGTACGATGGATCGCTTTCCATTGTTACCCTTGCTTGGTCTACAGCGGCTTCCATGATTAATTTTAAACGGTTAATACCGCATTGTTTTTCACGACGGCTATACATAATATCTGTCCATTCCTCGTGAAAATTCTTAAAAACTTCGTGAAGGATTCGTCCTATCACTTTTTTTTTAGTATCTGTTTTTCTTATTTCTTTCTCTCTCAACGAGAGAATCCCTTGCTTTTTGCAATAAGTATAACTTTCTAACGTTGATATAGGGATTTTCCCCGAGGGAAAAGAGACATCAGTGCCCATTTACACACCTCATTTCAATTTTATCTACGAAAAAAGCAAAAATATTGTCTTTTAATCTGATGAGTATGATTTTTATAATTTAAATCTCGACTAGCCATTGGCACATCTAAATTTTTTTGATAAAAACCGTTTCTAACAAGTTTTTGCCTTTTATTGGTTATAATATTACTATCAGATTACATATATTTAAAGTTTTAAATTTTGAACAATTATGTCATTAATATTCTATTTAAATTGTAATTTTTCTTTAAATATTGTTGTACGATCGTGCAATACAAAAGTAATAGGATGTGATGAAATTTAGCTACCCTGAAAACATGCCCCAAATAAACGACCAAAGAATACTCGCCCGACATAAACCTAAACCATCCTCAAAGGACGTCATACCATCGAGTTGCTTCCACCCCGAAAATTGGGACGCAATGGTTCGAATGTATTCCAAAAAGAGGGTTAAATAATGAAGAAATTGCGTAATTTAGAGTGGGGGGGTTATCGACACCCTGAGTTCCTCCAGTCGCTCACCGTGAGCGTGAACGAGTTGAAATTTATTCGTTTGTTCTTAAAGCGAGGTTCCATTGCGATGGTGAACGAGTTGTTGCGGGAACGAAAAACCAAGCAAGACGGCAGACCAAAAGACTACTTTCCATCCCGATTCCAAAATCGAGAGAAAATAATAGCCTAACATTTTTTTTCCTTTTTTTTCTATAAAATACTTTAAGTCTAATTCACTCCTTTAAATAATCCTCCCTAAACAGCAGAATATGTCGGGTAGTCTTGAGATTTACAGTATATTTTGTCTTCTTGGCACATTTGGTTGAGAATTGCGGTAAACTCTTTTATGGTACCAGGAAATTTTACTTTTCTGATTAACTCTAGACGACTAAGAGACTCTCCTTTGTTTTCGGCAAGAAACTGGAGTATTTTCTCTTCAACCTTTGGAACTGAGTACTCAATTTTATTTTTTGGACTCATGTAAATAAAATACTTCCGCCATGCTAAAATAAAGGGTATCCCGATGCCACATAACATAAAAACGAGGAAAAAATTAATTGGGAGCGAAAAATGTTTTAGTAGCTCTATAAAAAAAGCTAAAAAGAAATCTGTAGTAGAATATTGTAGAAGTAAATTAAATCCGATCAATCCTAATAAAAAGAGAATAAAAAATAACGAAAATACGATTACGCTCTTTTTGCTGTAATATCCTTCTCTTCTTTTGATCATGGTTAGCCCTTGACTTAAAGTCTTATTCTAATATTTAATATCTTGTTAGAGAATTGATATGCATATGCTAATAAAGTTTTCTACCGGATCGAGTTATACCATAGAAAATTAGGTATTTTCGTTTTTTGCGATAAGGTGATTTTTCGTGGCATACCTCTGAGCAGACACACCTATTCTCTGAGTTTAGGATCAAAGCGTAACCTTTTCGCTCTCTCTTTTTCACCATTCTTTTTTATATTTCTTTTTAATTGTTAATAAGTAATTGTAGAATTGTTCCAAAAATTAGAGCCTGACTGAAATTTTAAAAAAGTAGCATTTAGTAAGCCTGCTTACTAATATGGTTTTTTGTCTGTTTTAAATTTAATCAAAATAGGCAAGGTCCTCTGAGAAGATACGATTCAACGCTCCACACTTAGCTCATCTAAGGATTTTTTTCTCGTTATCTTCAATAATAAACCTCTTATTTTTGCACTGTCCACACTTAAGTCTTAGCTCTTTATACTCGTGGCCACCAAATTCGGTCCCAATCGCGAACTTACTTATACTGAATTTAACTTTTTTACCGTCCTTTTTTCCTATAAATTTGACAATTAACCTATAATGTTTTTCATTTTCCTTTGAACTCATTATTAAGGTGTCTTGTGTTGATTTTTTATTTCTCTTATCTTTTTTGCTTCCGATTTCTGCAAGATACTCAACTAATTTCGGTTTTATATCTGCAAAATAAAAGGGGAACTCAAAACAGTTTTCCACTTTAAAATTTCCTTT
>Ga0307378_10012459_pt1 | contig 10846 bp, 6 predicted proteins | sample UN1MG_FD_202238 | JGI IMG/M metagenome (GOLD analysis project Ga0307378, IMG submission 202238) | Soil microbial communities from Risofladan, Vaasa, Finland - UN-1 | ecosystem: Environmental > Terrestrial > Soil > Coastal area > Acid sulfate soil | place: Finland: Risofladan, Vaasa | collected...
ATAGGTCGGCGGCGGCGGCAAGTCAACGACGCCGCACGGTTGCATGCGCCGCGCCGGCGTCTATAATCGGCATCGATACGGCGACCAGCAGGCGAAGGGGACAGGACCTTGGCCACCTCCACGTTTCGCGCGCCCGGCAAGATCCTCTTCGGCGTCGGGGCCATCGAGTCGCTGGGCGACGAGACCCGACGGCTCGGACGCCGGGCCGTCCTCGTCACCGGCCGCAAGGCCATGGCCGAGGCCGGCGTCACGGGGCGGTGCCTCGGCATCCTGGAGGCGGCCGGCGTCGACGCCGCCGTCTTCGACCAGGTCGAGCCGGAGCCCGACGTCACGACCGTCGACCGGCTGCGCGACGCCGTCCGCCGGCACCGGGCCGACGTGCTCATCGGCCTGGGCGGCGGCAGCGCCATGGACGCCGCCAAGGTCGCCGCCACACTCGCCGGTCACGACGAGCCTACCCGCACCTTCCACCAGGGCGGCCCGGTCGCGCGGCCGGGGCTGCCGAACATCGCCGTGCCGACGACCAGCGGCACGGGCAGCGAGATGACCAACAACGGCGTCATCAGCGACCACGAGCGGCAGTACAAAGCCAGCATCCGTAGCGAGTCGATGGTGCCGGCGGTGGCCTTGGTCGACCCCGCCGTCACGGTCTCGTGTTCGCCGCGGGTCACGGCCATCAGCGGCGTCGATGCGTTCGTGCAGGCGGTGGAATCGTACGTGTCGCGGCACGCCACGCCGCTGACCGACGCCATCGCGCTTCGTGCCGCCGGCGAACTGGCCCGGGCGCTGCCGGGCGTCGTCGCGCGGGGCGACGACATCGACTTGCGGACCGCTGCCGCCTGGGGAAGCGCCATGGCCGGCCTGGCGCTGACGAACGCGCGGCTGGGGGTGGTCCACGGCATCGCCCATCCGGTGGGCGTCCGCTACGGCGTGCCACACGGGCTGGTGTGCGGCGTGCTGTTGCCGGCGGCGCTCGAGTTCAACCGCGAGGCCGTCCCCGAGAAGTTCGAGGCCCTGCGGCAGGTGCTGGGCGGCGACCCCGTCGGCTACGCCCAAGCCTTGCTGGTGGCGTGCGGCCTGCCGATGCGGCTGACCGAATACGGTCTGGCGGCCGAGGCGTTCGACGTGGTGGCCGATGAGAGCCTGCCCAGCGGCTCAACCAAGGCCAACCCGCGCCCGGTCACGAAGGCCGACGTCGTCGCCATGCTCAGCACCATCGCTTAGCCGTCGCGCTTGCGCGGCGCGTTGGTCGGCGCCGTGTTAGCCGCCGCGCTTGCGCGGCGCGTTGGTCGGCACAATGTTAGCCGCCGCGCTTGCGCGGCGCGTTGGTCGGCGCCGTGTTAGCCGCCGCGCTTGCGCGGCGCGTTGCGCGGCGCCGTGTTAGCCGCCGCGCTTGCGCGGCGCGTTGCTCGGCGCAAGGAGCCCGAAACATGCCAACCCGGCCGGTCGCCACCCGCGACGAAATCCGCGCGTTCGACCGTCACGCCATCGAGGACCTCGGCATCCCCGGCATCGTGCTGATGGAGAACGCCGGCCGCCAGATCGCCGACGCGGCCCGCCGGATGATCGCCGGCCTGGGGACCCCGCGCGTCCTGGTCCTGGCCGGGCGGGGCAACAACGGCGGCGACGGATTCGTGGTCGCGCGGCACCTGGCGATGGACGGCATCCGGGCCGACGTGGTCCTTGTGGCGGCGCGCGACCAGGTGGGCGGCGACGCCGCGACGAACCTGGAGATACTCGAAAGGATGGGCCTCGCGATAGCCGTCCTCGACGGGCCGGTCGAGACGGTGCTCCCGCCGCTGGTGCCGCTGCTGGCGCGGGCCGACCTCGTCGTCGACGGTCTGCTGGGCACGGGCACGCGCGGCGAGATACGCGAGCCGTACGCCGGCGTGATTGAGGCCGTCAACGCGGCCGGGAGGCCCGTGCTGGCCATCGACATTCCGAGCGGCCTGGACTGCGACACCGGCCGGCCCCTCGGCCCGACCGTCCGGGCCGCCCGGACCGTGACGATGGCCGCGCTCAAGACCGGATTCCAGGCGCCCGGCGCCACGGACTACACGGGCGAGATCATCCTGGCCGACATCGGCGTGCCGTTTACAACGACTGTTTAGCCGTCGCCGGTACGGCGACGGTCGTTGCCGTTGGGGCGCCGACGCCCGCGGCCGTACCGGCCGCGGCTAAACGACGGCGCGCCAGTTTAGCCGTCGCCGGCACGGCGACGGGGCCTGGCCGCGGTTGAAAGGGACGCACGGTGGCCGACGCAAGACGCCTGCTGGTGCTGACGCGAGACCGCACGGGGGCACCGTTCCGCCAGCGGATCGAGCCGTACCTGGCGCCGCTGGCGGCGCGCGGCATCGAGGCGGAGGTGGTGGAACTGGCGGCAAGCCCGTGGCCCCGCCGGGATCAGTTCCGCCGCGGCCGCGGGTTCGACGGCGTCCTGGTCCACCGAAAGACCCTGACGTGGTGGGACGCGGCGGCGCTGGGGGCCACCCGGCCGTTGCTGTACGACTTCGACGACGCCGTCATGTACCAGGCCCGCTCGCCCGAGGTGTCGCACGCGGGCCGCGAGCGCCGGTTTCTTCGGACGATCGCCCGGGCCGCGCTGGCCATCGCGGGGAGCCCTGCCCTGGCGGCGCATGCCCGGACGGCCGGGGCGGCGCGGGTCGAGGTCGTCCCGACGGGGCTCGACGCGGCGAAGTTCGCGCCGAAGCCGGACCACCAGCCGCGCGGCCCGCTACGGCTCGTGTGGATCGGCAGCCGAAGCACCCTCAAGCAACTCGAACCGCTGCGGCCGACGCTTGCCGCCCTCGGCCGGGCGGTGCCCGGACTGGTGCTGCGAATCATCGCCGACGCCGGGCTCGAGGTGGACGGCCTCCGGGTCGAGAACGTCGCGTGGAGTCTGGAGGCCGAGGCGCGGCTGCTGGCCGAGGCCGACGTCGGTATCGCGCCGCTGCCCGACACGCCGTACACGCGCGGCAAGTGCGGGTTCAAGGTGCTCCAGTACATGGCGGCCGGGTTGCCGGTGGTGGCGAGCCCGGTGGGCGTCAACGCCGAGTACGTCCGGCCCGAGATCACGGGGCTGCACGCCATCACTACCGAGGAGTGGATAGCGGCCGTCGGCCGGCTGGCCGGCGACGCTACCTTGCGCGAGCGGATGGGGCGGGCGGGGCGCGAGCGCATCGAACGGGAGTTCGACTTTACGGTCCTTGCGCCGACGGTGTGCCGGCTGGTCGAGGAAGCCATCGCCTGAAGCGCCCCCGTTTAGCCGTCGCCGGCACGGCGACGGGGCTTGGCTGGCGATGCCCGCGGCCGTACCGGCCGCGGCTAAACTACGGCACGCCGGTTTCGGCATCGGCCGGATCAACCCTTCAGGAACGTCTCCACCCGGTCGAGGCCCTTCTCGATTTGCTGCATGCTGGTGGCGAACGAGAGGCGGGCGCAGTCGTCATCGCCGAAGGCGACGCCGGGCACCAGGGCCACCTTGGCTTCGTCGAGAATCTTCGTGGCAAAGGCCACGCTGCGGGGGCCCTCGACCTTGCGGCCGAGCAGGCGATCGTAGGTGCCGCTGAAGTCGGGGAAGGCGTAGAAAGCGCCCTGGGGCCGGACGAGCGTGACGCCGGGCATGGCGGCGAGTCGGTCGGCCATGTAGAGGCGTCGTCGGTCGAACTCGGCGTACATCTTCCGCAGCGGTTCCTCGGGCCCCGAGACGGCGGCGACGGCGGCGTACTGGGCGATGGAGGTCGGGTTCGAGGTCGACTGGTCCTGGAGCCGGCCCATGGCCTGGATGACCTCGGCGGGGCCGGCGGCCCAGCCGATGCGCCAGCCGGTCATGGCCCACGTCTTCGAGGCGCCGCCGAACGTGATGGTCTGGTCCATGAGACCGTCGGCCAGCGTCGCGAACGAAGCGGTCTCGACCCCCTCATAAACGAGTTCGTTGTAAATCTCGTCGGAGAAGACCCAGATGTCGCGCCCCACGACGACCTCGGCCAGGGCGGCGAGTTCGTCGCGCGTGTAGACGCACCCGGTGGGGTTCGAGGGCGAGTTCAGAATGAACAGGCGGGTCTTGTCGGTGACGGCCTGGGCCAGTTGGTCGGGCGTAATCTTGAAACCCTGGTCGGCGCCGGCCCGGATGACGACCGGCTCGGCCCCCGCAAAGCGGATCTGCTCGGGATACGACACCCAGTACGGCGCGGGCAGGATGGCCTCGTCGCCGGGTTCGAGCGTGGCCAGGCACGCCTGGAACAGGGCGTACTTGCCGCCGGTCGTGATACAGATCTGGGCCGGCTCGTAGGCCAGGCCGCACCGGCGCTGGAGGTAATCGGCGACGGCCACCTTGAGTTGGGCCAGACCCGACGCCGGCACGACGTACCCGTGATGGCCGTCACGGACGGCCTTGACGGCGGCCTCGCAGATGTGTTCGGGGGTTTTGAAATCGGGCTCGCCGGCGCCGAAACCGACCACGTCGACGCCCTGGGCCCTCATGGCCTTGGCCTTGGCGCTGACGGCCAGGGTCATGGAAGGCTGGATGGCTTTGACACGCCGGGAGATTTGCATGGGGCCTCCGATGATCGTGGCCGCCGGGGCATCCACGGACGGCCGACCGTCAAAGACCGTCGCCGTACCGGCGACGGCTAAACAAAGCCACCGCCTCCGACGACGAACCTCAAAAAAAAGGCGAGGCCGACGCCAGCGCCGGCCTCGCCTGGAATGCGTGTCCTTTCGGTTCAGCCTTGGCCGGCGATACCGACCAGGCCGAGGAACCGGTTCAGCGAGAGGATGGGGATGCTGAAGTTCTCGGCCCGGGCCTTGGCCTCGGTGTACTCGATGAACTGCTTGCGGGCCTCCTCGTAGACCTGCCGTTCCATGGGGCTGGCGCCGGCGGTCGGCGGGGCGACGACGGAGGGCTCTTCGCCGACGACGAGGAAATCGGCCTGGACGGTCAGGCTGGTGTCGATGCGTCCGCCGAACTCCTGGATGAGGGCCTTGAGTTGTTCGGAGTCGTCGACGCCGTCGCCGTCGATGTCCATCTTGCCGCTGAGGACGAACCGCATGCGGCGCTGGCGGTCGTACACGGGGTTATGGAGCACGTCGCCGATGACGACGGGGTTGTCGCCCTGGATTTCGTAGATGCGGAGTTCGCAGGAGTTGTCCATGATTTTGACGATGCGGCAGTTGGCCTTGGCGAGCGGCTTGGTCTTGCCGAGTTCGCTGGGACTGAAGACCGAGAACGTCATGCCCAACAGCACGCCGTCTTTCTTACCGAGGTCGCCGTAGGCCACGACGCCCTGCTCGGCGATGCTGACGATGTGGCCGTCGACGCCCGTCTCGGTAGGCACCTTGCGGAAGTCGGCGATGACGTCGGAGAGATCTTTGAGGTTATTTTGCAGGGTGAGGATCTGGCGGTTGAGTTTGTCGCGTTCGGTGCCGGCGGCGCGGCCTTGGGCGATCAGGCGGTCCTGAATGCGGTCGTGCTCTCCCTTGAACTGTTCGCTCTGCTGGACGGCGCTGTCGCGGGCGGTGGCCAGGCTGTCCTTTTCCTGCTTCCAGTTCGAGTCGTTCTGGGCCGCCTGGCGGGCGTGCTCGGCCTTGGCGGCGGCCAGTTCGTCCTGGATACCCTTGATCTGGCCTTCGAGGTTCCCGATGGCCGTGGCGTCCTGCTTAACCTGGATGACGAGGCCCTTGATGCGCTGGACGAGCGACCGGATGGCGGCCTGCATGCTGGTCGTCTTGACGTCGGCGGTCGAGGCGTCGCCGCCCACGGCGTAACTCTCCTGGATGGCCTGCTCGGTCTGGACGAGAATATCGTTGGTCGCCTTGAGCACGTCGCTGACGCTCTGCCGAAGCTGCGCCCCGCGCTGGGCGCTGAACGGGTCGCCGGTCAGCCGCTCGGTCAGGCGCTGGATCTCGCTGCGATACACGTTGGCGAGTTGGTCTTTCTTCTCAATGATGTCCTGAAGGGTGTCGCCATCATCCTTGTTGGCGTCCAACAGGCTGCGCCAAAGCCCCTCCAGATCGCCGGCCGAGTTCTCGATGCGCATCTGGCCAAACACGCCGAGGTCGGTCTGGTTCTTCTTGCTGTACATCCAGCCCCAGCCGACGGCGCAGGCCACGGTCAGGACCGACAGCGCAATCACCAGGTACAGCAGATAGGGACTGGCGCGTCGAGCACGAATCATTCGCCTGGCCATCAATCAACCTCCGATTCGAACCGGTGCATGGCCCTCGCGGGACGCCGGCAACACGGCAAGCGCCAAGGCAGAAAGCGACGGCCATGGCAGACCGGCACCTTCCCCTGTAACCTGCGGCCAACCCTAGATTTGGGCCCGAGTTTTGTCAACAAAAAAACCCCCATTCTGGGGGTAGCCCCTCCGTTTCGGGGGGGGAGAAACCGACCCGCGACCGTCAGGGAGCGGCACATTGGCCCCGCCGACGCGACGGCACCCCCGTAACCGAGGAGTTAGGCGCGGCGGGATATCGCGCTTGACAAGCCGGTCCCGGGGGCTAGGTTGGAACGCGGAGGCCCGGTCCGATGCCCTCGCGGCTCTACATTATCGACAGCCACGGCCAGCTCTACGCCAGTTACTACGCCATCCGGAGCATGACGAGCCCCAAGGGCGAGCCCACCAACGCCACCTATGGGTTCGTGGCCACGCTGCTGAAGGTGCTGCGCGAAGAGAAGCCGGAGTACCTGGTCGCCTGTTTCGACCTGCCGGGACCCACCCACCGCCACGAAGCCTATGCCGAGTACAAAGCCCAGCGCCGGCCCATACCCGACGACCTGCCCGTCCAGATCGAGCGGGTCCACGAGATTCTCTCGCTGCTGGGCATTCCGGCGGTCGAGTCGCCGGGATACGAGGCCGACGACTGCATCGCCGCCATGGTCGAGCGGGGGCGGAAGGCCGGACTCGACGTCGTCATCTGCAGCCGCGACAAGGACCTCGAGCAACTCATCGGCCCCGGCGTCACGGTGCTCGACACCCGCTCGTTCGAGCACCTGGACCCCGCGGCCATCGTGAAGAAGCGCGGCGTGCGGCCCGAGCAGATGGGCGACGTCCTGGCCCTGATGGGCGACGCCAGCGACAACATCCCCGGCGTGCCGGGGGTGGGGCCGAAGACGGCCACCAAACTCATCGCCGAGTACGGCACGCTCGACGCCCTGCTGGCCCGCGCCGACGAGATCAAGGGCAAGGTCGGCGAGCGGATCCGCGAACACCGCGACGACGCCATCCGCAGCCGCCAACTCGTGCAACTGGCGCCCGACGCCCCGATAACGATCGACCTGGAGGCGTGCCGGACATCCGCCTCGTTCGACAGGTTCATCGACGAGTTCGGCCTGGCAGAGACGGCCCCGGGCGGCGGCATCGGCGTCCACGTCGTCGACACGCCGAAGGCCCTGAAAGACCTGGCCAAGGCGTTGGCGGCGCGGCCGGCCTTCGCGTTCGACACCGAGACGACCAGCCTCGTGCCGGGCCAGGCCCGCCTGGTGGGCCTCTCGTTCGCCTGGTCGGCCGACGAGGGGTACTACGTGCCCCTGATGGGCCCCGACGAGAAACGGTGCCTCGACCTGGAGAAGGTCAAGGCGGCCCTGGGGCCGGCGCTGTCGGGCACAGAGGCCGACGCCCTCTTCGCGACGGGCCGGGCGAAGCCCGAGCGGCTGCTCGTCGGCCAGAACGTCAAGTACGACATGCTCGTGTGCCGGCAATCGGGCATCGAGGTGGCCGAGCCGATCTTCGACACGATGGTGGCGGCGTACCTGGCCAACCCGGGCCGCCGCGAGTACGGCCTCGACGCCCTGGCCCGCGATTACTTCGGCCACAAGATGATACCCATCGAAGACCTGCTGGGCCCCAAACGCAACGACCGCACGATGGACGAGGTGCCGATTGACGACGTGGCGGAATACTCCGTCGAAGACGCCGTCGTCACCTGGCGCCTGAAGGAGCGGCTGGAGGCGGAACTGGAGGAGAAAGGCCTCGCGGCCCTGGCCCGTGACGTCGAGATGCCCCTGGTGCCGGTCCTGGCGTCGATGGAAGAGACGGGTGTGGCCATCGACACGGCCGTGCTGGCGGAGATCTCCAAGGACCTCGACCAGCGTCTCGCGCGCCTCGAGAAACAGATTCACCAGGCGGCCGGCCACGAGTTCGCCATCAACTCGCCGCAGCAACTGGGGGTGGTCCTCTTCGAGGAACAGGGCCTCAGGCCCCTCAAGAAGACCGCCAAGGGCAAACGCCCGTCGACCGACGCCAACGTGCTGGAAGAACTGGCCCGGCAGCACCCCCTGCCGCGGCTGGTGCTGGCGTACCGGCAACTGGCCAAACTCAAGGGCACGTACGTCGACGCCCTGCCCGGGCTCGTCAGCCCCGAGACCGGCCGCATCCACACCTCGTTCAACCAGACCGTGACGGCGACCGGGCGGCTGAGTTCGTCGGAACCGAACCTCCAGAACATCCCCATCCGCACCGACGAGGGCCGACAGATTCGCCGCGCGTTCGTCCCCGGCCGCAAGGGTTGGGTGCTGCTGGCGGCCGATTACTCGCAGATCGAACTCCGGATGCTCGCCCACTACTCGGGCGACCCCGCCCTGGTGCGGGCCTTTGCCGAGGACCGCGACATCCACACGTTCGTCGCCGGCCAGATTTACGGCGTCGACGAGGCCGACGTGGCCGACGAGATGCGGCAAGTGGCCAAGATCGTCAACTTCAGCCTCATCTACGGCAAGACCGCCTACGGCCTGTCGAGGGACCTCGACATCAGCGTCGGCGAGGCCAACCGGTTTATCGACGACTACTTCGCGCGGTACAAGGGCGTGCGGGACTTTACGGCCGACGTCCTCGCGCGGGCCAAGGCCGACGGATACGTGACCACGATCCTCGGTCGACGCCGGATCATCGATGGCATCGACCAGATGGACCCGAAACGGCTGAACTTCCCCGAACGGACGGCCATCAACACGGTCATCCAGGGGTCGGCGGCCGACCTCATCAAGGTGGCCATGAACCACATCTGGCGCCGGGCCCGGCGCGAGGACCGACCCAGCCGCCTCCTCATCCAGATTCACGACGAACTCATCTTCGAGACCCCCGAGGCCGCCCTGCCCGAAGAGCAGCAGTGGATCACCGACGAAATGGTCGGCGCCATGCCGCTGAAAGTCCCCCTGCGGGTCCACGTGGCCAGCGGCAAGAATTGGATGGAAGCGGAATGAGGCGATTTCGGATTGCGGATTGCGGATTTCGGATTGAACGACAACGGCCGGGCCAGTCTCGAACGGCAAGGCCGTCTCCGTTCGGGTCGCGGACCATCGTGAAGGGGAGCCACTGCGCCATCCTCGTCGGCTGTGTGCTGACTGCTGCGGCCGGGTGCACCCGCGTGCCGGGAATCCGGTGGGAGGACGAGGCCAGAACCAACGCCACGGCGCACATTAACCTGGTACCGGACATCACGGACGTAGGGCTTTGCATCAAGGATGTCCCATACTGCAATCCTAACGCCCCGGAGGAGAGTTGTGGCACGGCCTCGAAAGGGCTCTACTACCCGTCGGAGATGCTCCGGGATTACCCGCAGCCGGGCGTATCCCGGGCCGACCAAAACTGGCCACCGTCAGAGATCATCGAGTGTCTACGTGGCGGCCTCCAGTACGAGATGGGGCGCCGCGCCAACGTCCGAGACTTCCGCAGCCTGTGTGGCCTTCTTGCCGGAGACTTCCGCCACACCCGGCGTCTGGCCGTGTTGGAGGTGTACAACGCGCCCTACGACTACAGCCCTTATGGCTTCATCCTTCTGGCGGAGACGTCGTCCGGGTATTGGGCGGCCGCCAGCCTGCCGCGATGGAAGGAGTTCCGGGGCCGAACGGGCGTGATCCGGAAATGGCACGTAGACGGCCGGCGGGCCGCCCCATGGTTCGACGGCATCACTCGGAGCCGCCTGCCCGACGCGCATGTCGGCAAACTCGGCGTGGGAAGAGCCTCCGAGGACACAGGGGCCCTGTACGTGGCCGTGCTCGGAAGCCGACCACGCTTCGTGGCCTTCGCCGATGTGGAGATGATGGAGATGATCCGCGGCTACGAGCCCCTTGGGCCGCAGGCCACGGACGAGGAAGTCTGCGGCCTCCTTGAGAACCCCAAGTTCTTCGACTGGCTGTTTCCCGATCGCAGCCAGCAACTCCCCGGCAAGAGTCCCGAACACTGGCCGCCGCAGGTCCTGGGGCCCGCCAGGCACCACGAGTATGACCGGGTGCGAAACCGTTACGCCGCCGCCATCGGACCGCTCTGGGAGATGACGCTGGGCTGGCCAAGCCTGAAGGACGTTGGCGGATGGTCTGCGGCGCTCGCGGGCATCCGGAAGTTGACCTGGGTCGGCGGCTGCCAGGTCGGCACGGATCGAGACGCAGGCGAGTTCTACTGGCTGTCCAAGGCGTTGTGCCGAGACGGCACGCCGGAGCAGTTCCGGCAACTCCTGGACGACCCCAGCCCTACCGTTCGCGCGATGGGCATGCTGTGCGTCGCGCGCACGGCCCCGGCGGAAGAGGCCTCGGCCGTCCTCCGGGCCCGCCTGAAGCGCCGCGACAGTCTCGTCGTGCTGATCACGGACCACGGCCAGGACCTGAACGAAGGTCGGCTGGCCTGGGTTCTGTTGCGAAACGTCAACTTCCTTCACCTGGACCTGCCGGCCCGGCCCGCCGTCCCCCGGGCCGAGCAGATGGCCATCGACCTGGAGATCCTGGCCGCGGACAACCTGCCGCACCTGCGCCTGAACGCCGCGTCGGCTTTGGAGTTCCGCTTGGCAAGCAAGGAGTTGGAGTTGTCTCTACAGGCCCTGGAGCGAATGTGTCCGCGCCTGTCGCGGCTTC
>Ga0307378_10012463_pt1 | contig 10845 bp, 9 predicted proteins | sample UN1MG_FD_202238 | JGI IMG/M metagenome (GOLD analysis project Ga0307378, IMG submission 202238) | Soil microbial communities from Risofladan, Vaasa, Finland - UN-1 | ecosystem: Environmental > Terrestrial > Soil > Coastal area > Acid sulfate soil | place: Finland: Risofladan, Vaasa | collected...
CACTTCCGGCCGACGATCGCGCCCACGGTTCGACGGGCGCGGGCGGAGCGTGGCGCTGCTGGAGCGATGCGGGGTTGGTCCGTACGGTCGCGTACGACCCAGCCAGGCGGGCCTGGAAGGACGTGGCGGCGGACATGGCCGCGGTCTTTCGGAACGTCTACGATCCCGCTACGGGCGAGGCCTGGTGGAGCACCACCGCCGACGGCAGGCGGGTTTGGCAACTTGTGAAGCTGGAGGGCAACCGGAGGCGCCCCTTGCGGGACATCCCGGAGCCAAACATCCTTGGAGGCTTCAAGTTCAAGGACCGCATGGGGCGCTGGTGGGGCGCCGGCAAGACGGCCAACAGCGAGACGTTCTTCGCCTTCCGCCTGGACGCCAACGACGACAAGATCCACAGATATCCGTGTCCTCGCGGGATCGACGGCGGCTATCGCCCCCAAGTGCAGCTCTCGCCGAAAGGCAGCGTCTGGATCTGGAGCGAGAAGACGTGTCTGCGCTACGACGAGGCCAACGACAAGTTTGTCGAAGACGAGCCCTGGGACGACTTCGCCTTCGAGTTCGGGCCGTGGCGGCTGTCGATGGCCGGCCCGATCAGCAGCTACGGGCAAGCGGTCTATCGCGAGGAGGATGGCCTCTGGCGACAGATGCCGGAGCCCTTTGGCGAGGGTTCACTGCGTGGCGCCCCCGGGATGATCCGGGAAGACCGCATGCTGATCTCCGGCGCCCGCGGCGTCCTGGAATACAGCGCAAAGGCCGACCGGTGGGTGTTGCTGCATGAATACGGCGGCTTCCGAGCGGCCTTTACGGCGTCCGGCCAACGGGTGCTGGTCAATCGGTATGGCGTGCTGATGTATGACGGCGACCCCATGGTACCGGCCAGCCGGGAAGCCGAGCAGGAGCAGAAGACCGTGAGCGAGCTCCTGAAGCTGCTGGACAGCGATAGCTGGCGCGTCCGGGAAGACGCCACGGCGAAGCTCAAGAAGCTATACCCCAATGTGCGCGATCGCATTGCCGCCGCGGCCAAGGACCCTTCGCTGTCGCTGGAGGTTCGTGTTCGCTGCGGGCTTATTCTCAGGGACAACGAGGGCCGGCTGCCGGTCGTGGGTCTGTTCCGATCCATGCATCCGCTGGTCAAAGGGACCCCCTGAGCCGGCTGGTTCAAGAGACGGCGGCAGGCATCCTGGCGGAGACGGCGCCGTCAGTGGCAAGGCGGCGGGCCGCCTTTTTTGGGTGCAGATGCGCCCTGCGCCGGGTATACTCCGCCCTCATGGGCGCTATCGACGTACACGTTCACGCCTTTCCAGACGAGATCGCCGCCCGCGCGATGGAAAGGCTCCGAAGCGAAGGCGATATCCCGTCTTACGGCGACGGCACGGTGGGCGGGCTGCTGGCCTCCATGGACTCGGCCGGGATCGACGCCGCCTTCGTCTGCGCCATCGCCACCAAGCCTTCGCAGGCCGAGGGAATCCTCAAGTGGTGCGAGAAGATCCGCTCCGAACGGATCGAGCCGCTGGCGTCGGTGCACCCGGCCGATCCCGAAGCGCCCCGATGGATTCGGCGGATCGCGGAGGCCGGACTGGCGGGCATCAAGCTGCACCCGATGTACCAGGAGTTCGCCGTCGACGAGGAGAGGGTGGATCCTCTCTATGCGGCGGCGGGCGAGCAGGAGATCCTGGTGGCATGCCACTGCGGTCTGGACCTGGCGTATCCGCCGGACGACGACCGAGCCTCCCCGCCGCGGTATGCACGTGTCCTGGACAAGTTCCCGGACCTGAGGCTGCTGTGCACGCACATGGGCGGCTGGCGGAGCTGGGAGCTGGTCGAGGAGCACCTGTTGGGGCGCCCGGTCTTCCTGGAGACATCATTCAGCCTGAAGGAGCTGGGGCCTCAGCGGTCCGTCGACATGATTCGCCGGCACGGCGTGGAACGGGTCCTGTTCGGCTCCGACTGGCCCTGGAGCGGCCAGGCCGAAGCGGTGCGGATCGTCCAGGCGGTCGGATTGACGTCGCAAGAGCAGCGTGCGATCTTCCACTCCAACGCGGCATCGCTCCGGGTGCCCCGGCCGAAAGGAAGGCCCGACGACCCCGGCGGATCGTGCACCCCTCCGCGCGAACAGGGACTGTCGGGACGGCCCGGCGGCCGGAACGGGAGTCCGCGGGCCGTGGGGCATTGAGGAGATCGAGCAGGCGCGCAGGATTTCGCGTCTGCCCACGCGTGGACGAGGAGATGGCCATGTACACCAAGCAGGTTTCTGTATTCCTGGAGAACAAGAAAGGCCGGCTCGCCGAGGTGACGGGCGCGCTGGCGGCCGAGGGGATCAATATCCGGGCGCTGTCGCTGGCCGACACGGCCGATTTCGGAGTACTGAGGCTGATCGTGGACGATCCGGAGCGATGCCTTCGGGTGCTCAAGGCCCGCGACCTGGCGGCCCAGCAGACGGACATGCTGGCCGTCGAGATCGACGACGAGCCGGGCAGCCTGCATCGGATCGTCGAGGCCGTCGGTCGCGAGGGCGTCAGTATCGAGTACATGTATGCTTTCTTCCGGAAGAAAGGTGACAACGTGATTGTGGTCTTCCGGAGCGACGATGCCGCACAAGCGGCCGAGGCACTGCGGAAGGGGGGAATCCCCATCCTGCCCGAGGCCGTGGTCCAGAACCTGTGACCCCAGAGTGGAAAGGAAGGCAGCCATGACGACGCGACTGACGATGGTGATCGGTACCGTATTGCTGTGTTTCGCCCTGGTCCTGACGGGGTGCAAAAAGCAGTCCCCGCAGCCGACCCCTGTCACGAAGGAGCCGATCAAGATCGGCGCCATTTTCGCGGTGACCGGGCCGGCGTCGTTCCTGGGCGCCCCGGAGATGAAGACGGCGGAGATGCTTGTGCAGAAAATCAACAAGGACGGCGGCGTCGTCGGCCGGCCGCTCTTGCTGATCGTGAAGGACTCGGGCGCCAAGCCGGAGAACGCCATCTCCTTCGCCAGGCAGCTCATGGACGAGGACAAGGTCTTGGCGATTATCGGGCCCTCGACCAGTGGCGAGACGATGGCGATCAAGAACCTCTGCCAGGAAGGCAAGACCATCCTGATGTCCTGCGCCGCCGCGGAAGACATCGTCAACCCCGTCGCCAGCTACGTGTTCAAGACCCCCCAGAAGGACAGCGACGCGGCCCGGCGAATCTTCGAGGTGCTCAAGGCCAAGGGCCTGCTGAAGGTCGGCGTGATTGTCAGCAACGCCGGATTCGGCATGGCGGGCAAGGCGCAGTTGGAGAAGATCGCCCCCGAGTACGGCGTCACCATCGCCATCTCGGAGGCCTACGACAAGCAGGCCACGGACCTGACGGACGTCCTCACGAAACTGAAGGGCAAGGACGTGCAGGCGGTGATCAACTGGTCGATCGTCCCCGCCCAGGGCCTGGTGGCCAAGAACCTGAAGCAGATCCGCCTGGACGTGCCCCTGTTCCAGAGCCATGGGTTCGGGAACATCAAGTACGTGCAGGCGGCAGGCGAAGCCGCCAACGGCACGATCTTCCCCTGCGGGCGGCTGCTGGTCGCGGACGTCCTGCCCGCCGACCATCCGCAGAAGGCCGTCCTGACGAGCTACAAGAGCGAGTACGAGTCCCTGTACCAGGAAGACGTCAGCACCTTCGGCGGGCACGCGTACGACGCCATCCTGCTGCTCGCCGAGGCCATCCGGGCCGCGGGCAGCGCGGATACGGACAAGGTCCGGGACGCCCTGGAAGGCCTTCAGGGCGTCGTCGGCACGGCCGGGGTGTTCAACCTCTCGCCGACCGACCACAACGGCCTGACGATGGAGGCCTTTGAGATGCTGACCGTCAAGGACGGGAAGTTCGCGGTCTACAAGGACTGATTGCTCCGGTGGGCGGGGCGGAGACCGGAATGCACTACGCCCAGATTGTACAATACAGCCTCTCCGGAATCACCGTTGGCAGCATCTACGCCATTGTTGCCATCGGGTTCAATATCATCTACAACACGACCGGGATCATCAACTTCGCCCAAGGCGGGTTCGTCGTCTTCGGCGCGATGACCGCGATCAGTCTGTCCCGGTTCGTCCCGCTGCCGGTCGCCATCGTCCTGGCGGTTCTGCTGACGACCTGCCTGGGCGGGCTGGTGGAGCTGGTCTTCATCCGTCGATGCCGCGATGCGTCCATTCTGCGGCTCATCGTGATCACGATCGGCGTGTCGATCCTGCTTCAGGAGGCCATGCTGCACATCTGGGACGAGAAGGTCCGGTCGCTGGCGTACTTCACGGGAACGGCGATCTCGACCGTCACCATCCTGGGCGCTCACTTCTCTCCGCAGGTCCTGTGGGTGCTGGGCGTCAGCGCCGTGGTTGTGGCCGCCTTGGCGGTCTTCTTTCGGTTCACGCTCACCGGCCGCGCCATGAGGGCCTGTGCCGACGATCGGATGGCCGCACGCCTGTGCGGCGTCAGCGATCGCCGGATGGTCACGTTTTCGTTCATGCTCAGCGCCGGCATCGGGGCGCTGGCGGGCTGCGTCATCTCACCGGTGACCCAGACGCAGTACGACATGGGGCCGCCTCTGGCCATCAAGGGGTTCACCGTGGCCGTGCTGGGGGGGCTTGGAAACAGCACGGCCGCCGTTGTGGCCGGGCTGCTTCTGGGGCTCCTGGAGGCGTTCACGGTGAGTCAGTTTCAGGTGGCCTACAAGGAAGTGGTCTCGATCCTGGTCCTCCTGCTGGTCCTTGTCTTCCGACCCAACGGGCTCTTTGGCGGGCGAGAGATCGGCGCCCTGAGGGCATCGTGATACTCCTGCGAAGGTACGCTGTGGTTCTCGTCGGAGCGGTGGCGGTCGTCCTGCTCCAGGTCGTGCTGTCGGCCTGGGGGGCCACGTACTACATGACGCAGATCACCATGTCGGCCTATTACTCCCTGGTGGTGATCGGGCTGTGCCTGCTGATGGGCTACGCGGGACAGGTGTCCCTGGGGCATGCGGGGTTCTTCGCCATCGGCGGGTATACCTCGGCCGTCCTGACCACCTTCAATCTCATCGCCTTCCGCGGCGTTCCCTGGGTCGACGGGTGCCGCTCGCTGGGATTGCTCGTGGCGCGTCAGGACCTCTACGGCGCGAACCTGCTGACCGTCTCCCCGCTGCTGGCCTTCCTGGCGGCGATCCTGCTGACGAGCCTGCTGGCGTTCCTGATCGGACTGCCCATCCTTCGACTCAAGGGGCACTACCTGGCGATGGCGACGCTGGGCTTCGGCCTGATCGTGTATCGCCTCGCCCTCGGCACCGCGGTTCTGGGCCAGGCCGACGGCATCTCGAACGTGCCGCCCCTGCGGATCTTCGAGGGCCTGGAGGTGACCGGAAGGCAACCGTTCCGCGTCCAGAACTATTACATCGCCTGGGCGGCCGTCATGGCGGCCATGATCCTGGGCATCAACCTGGTCCACTCCCGAGCCGGCCGGGCGCTTCGCTCCATTCACCAGAATGAGGAGGCCGCCCATTCGTTGGGAGTGAACACCTACCGCTACAAGCTCTCGACCTTCGTCCTCAGCGCCGCCTTTGCAGCCGTCGGCGGCGCCCTGCTGACGCACTACAATGGCAGCATCGGCCCCTCCGAGATCACGGTCATGAAGTCCGTCCGGTACCTGGCGATCTGCGCCGTGGGGGGAATGGCGAACCTGGGGGGGGCGCTTCTGATGGGGATCCTGCTGAACTTCCTGTCCCTGCGCGGCGTGTTCGGCACGTACGACGACGCCGTCTTCGGGGGCATCCTGATCGCCGTGATGCTGCTGTCGCCCCAAGGCCTGCTCCGCATGCCCGACTGGCGAGAGGCCCGGTCGTTTCTGTGCAGGAGGTCGCATGGCTGACCCCCTCCTGGAAACGAGGGGCCTCCACCGGTTCTTCGGCGGGCTTCATGCCGTCAAGGACGTCAGTGTCGCCGTGCCCCGAGGCGCGATCAAGGCCATCATCGGCTCCAACGGCGCCGGGAAGACGACGCTGTTCAACCTGATCGCCGGAACGATCCGGCCCCAGGGGGGAGAGGTGCTCTTCGCGGGTCGGCCGATCACGGCCTGGAAGCCCCACCGCGTGGCCGCCCTGGGGATCGCCCGCACATTCCAGACGACCAAGCTCTTCCCCCACATGACCGTCCTGGAGAACGTGGTGATGGGCCGGCACGCGCGGGCCCGATCGGGGTTCCTGGCGGGAATGCTGAGCCTGCCCCGGACATGGCGCGAAAGCCGCCTGATGGAGGCGAAAGCCCGGGAGATCCTCGACGACCTGGGCCTGGACGACCTGGCCGGGCAGCCCGCTTCGGATCTGCCCTTCGGCCGACAGCGCCTCGTGGAGTTCGCCAGGGCCCTGGCGATGGAGCCGCAGTTGCTGCTGCTCGACGAACCGGCCGCGGGGCTCAACATCTACGAGACCCAGGAGCTCTCCCGGCTGATCCTCCGCATCCGCGATCGGGGGATCACCTGCCTGATCGTGGAGCACAACATGCCGCTGGTGATGACGATCTCGGACGAGGTCGCCGTTCTCGACCAGGGGCAGAAGGTCGCCGAAGGTCCTCCGCGGACGATCCAGCGGGACCCCGAGGTCATCCGCATCTATCTGGGGGATGACCATGCTTAGGGTCCTGAATCTGGAATCGGGATACGGCGCGCTGCGGGTGCTCAAGGGCGTCTCGCTCCACGTGGGCCCGGGGGAAGCCGTGGCCATCATCGGCGCCAACGGCGCGGGCAAAACGACGCTCCTGAAGACCATCGCCGGCATCCTCAGACCCAAGGCGGGCGTTGTCGTCTTCGACGGAAGGAAGATCGGCAACACCCCCGCCGAGAAGGTCGTCTCCCTGGGCTGCTCCCTCGTCCCCGAGGGCAGGCATGTCTTTTCCACGCTGACCGTCCGGGAGAACCTGATCCTGGGGGCCTACTCGCGCCGCCGTGGCGGCCGGGGGGCCGCTGGCGCCGCCGCGCGCCTGGACGAGGTGTACCAGCTCTTCGACGTCCTCCGTCAGCGGGCCGGCCAGCCCGCGGGCACGCTCTCGGGAGGCGAGCAGCAGATGCTGGCCATCGGGCGGGCGCTCATGTCCAACCCCCGGCTGCTGATGATGGACGAACCTTCCCTCGGCGTGGCGCCGCTGATCGTCAAGAGGATCTACCGGACCGTCGCCGACCTCCAGCGCAAGGGCCTGACCATCCTGGTGGTGGAGCAGAATGCCCACGCGGCCTTGGCCATGGCCGATCGCGCCTACGTGATCGAGACCGGGCAAATCGTTCTCGAGGGCACTTCCCGGCAACTGCGGGACAATCCCCAAGTCCAGCGCGCGTACCTCGGCAAGGACTATCAACGCATCGATGAGGGAAAGGAGGATGAGCCGGATGCCCCTGCACGACCCCAAGGCTGAGAGCCTCCCCCGCGAGGAGCTGGAGCAGCTTCAGATCGAGCGGCTCCAATCGACGCTGAACCGGGGGTACCGAAACGTCGCCTTCTACCGCGCGGCCTTCGACGCCCGCCGCGTCAATCTCGAGCAGGTGCGGGACCTGGGCTCGCTGCGCCGGATTCCGTTCACCACCAACGAGGACCTGCACAGGAGCTACCCCTACGACATGCTGGCCGTTCCCCTTCGGGACATCCTGCGCATCCACTTCACGCCCGGGCCGGCCGGCTACTCCATCGTCGTGGGCCACACCCGCAACGACCTGCGGACCTGGACCGAATGCACCGCTCGCCTCATCGCCGCGGCCGGGATCACCGATCAAGACGTCGTCCAGATTGCCCTGGACTATAGCCTCTTCGCCGGTGGATTCGGCTTCCAGCAGGGCGCCGAGGAAATCGGCGCCTCGGTGATTCCCGCCTCCCTCACCGCCAGCGTCGCCAAGCAGATCGCCATCATGAGGGACTTCAAGACCACCGCCCTGATCTCCACCCCCGGCCACGCCCTCCGCATCGCCGCGGGCCTGGACGAGATGGGAATTCACCCCGAGCAACTGCACCTGAAGCTGGGCATCTTCGGCGGAGAGCGTTGGAGCGAGGCCACGCGGCTGCGGATCCAGGAGCGGCTGCGCATCGTCGCCACCGACACCTACGGGCTGACGGAAATCCTGGGGCCGGGAGTAGCCGGGGAGTGCCACGTGCATGGCGGGCTCCACATCAACGAGGACCATTTCATCGCCGAGGTCATCGACCCCGGGACCCTGGAACCCGTCGAGTGCGGCCGGGAGGGGGAACTGGTCTTAACCACGATCACCAAGGAGGGTTTCCCGCTGATCCGCTACCGGACGGGCGACATCACCTCCCTGGACTCCGCCCCCTGTCCCTGCGGCAGGACGTTCGTCCGCATGTCCAGGGTGGCCGGACGAACGGACGACTTGATCGTCTTCCGCGGCGTGGGCTTCTTCCCTTCCCAGATCGAGGACATCCTCCTGGAGGTGGAGGGCACGAGCCCGCACTACCAGATCCTGCTCGACCGCACGGACGGCACGGACACCGTCGAGGTGCGGGTGGAGGTGTCCGACGCCATCCCCTCGCTGGACGAGCTGAAATCGCTGGAGGCCTACCAGACCCGGATCACCCAGCGCATCAAGACCGCCCTGGACGTGGACGCCAAGGTCACGTTTGCCGAGCCCCGGTCCCTCCGCCACATCGTCGACAGCAAGCAGCGGGTTGTGGACCGCCGTCAGCAGTAGCGGTCCCGCGCCGCATGGCAAACCGAGGGTCGAGGGTCGAACCCCTCGGGGCGCGATCGCTGCCCGCCCCATGCCTCTCGTGTCCCCGTGATTCCGGGGCCTTGACGGAATCCGTCGTTCCGGTTAGCCTATCGGGTGTTGGATGGAGGCCCATGCACCTGCCGGAAAGGGAAATACGATGAAATGGTCGCCTTTTGTGTTGCTGTCTGTTCTTGCGCTGTGTCCCGTCGCGGAGGCCGCCGATCGCCTGGCCAACCCCGGCAACTTCGCCAACCAGTTCGCCGCCGCCGGGCCCGGGGACAGGATCCTGCTGGCTCCGGGCACCTACGGGCACTACTGGCTGGCGAACAAGCACGGGGCGCCGGACAGCCTGATCGAGGTGGTGGCCCAGGATCCGATGAACCGCCCGGTGTTCGACCTGGGCGGCGTCAGCAGCGAGGGGATCCAGATCGCCAGTTGCTCCTACATCCTCTTTGACGGGCTGGTGGTCCGGGGAGCGACGGAGGAGGGAATCCATCTCCAGTCCGCCGGGGGCCCCGCCAGCCATCACATCATCATGAAGAACTGCTCGGTGACCATGCCGTCGACCTCCGGCAACACCGACAACTGGAAGTCCGACTATACCAGCGACACGCTCTTCTACAACTGCACCGCCGAGGTCAACGGGGACTGCGGCTTCGACTTCATGGGCACCACCGGCGGGCTGATCATGCGCAGCACGATGATCGGCGGCAACTGCGGCATCCACGCCAAGAACGGCTCGTACAACATGGGGTTCTACAAGAACTTCTTCGACAACGCCGGGGAGCGCAATTTCCAGTTCGGCGGCAACGGGCTGTACAACCACCACCAGATCGCCATGGGCAACGTGCTGGTCGGGGCCAGCCCCCAGAGCGTCGTGTACACCACCGCACGGTACGACGAGTTCCGCTACAACACCATCCGGAACCTCCAGCCCGGCGGGGCCGTGATCCGCATCCTCAACGAAGGCGCCGCCACGCCTCCCACGGGCGACAACACCTTCGCCAACAACCTCATCGAGTACGCCGGCGCGGCCGTCGCCTATCCCGGCAGCAACACCGATCCGGCCAGCTTCACCTTCGCCGACAACTTCTGGAGCAAGGCGCCGTCCCTGCCCGCCCCGGAGACCGGCGGCGTGGTGGGCAACCCGGGCCTGGACGCCACCTGGCACCCGGCCAACCCCGCCGCCAGGGATTACGGGGCGTACGCCCCCGACATGGAGACGGCCTGGGACGCCTACACAAGCCGGTTCGCGTGGGCCTGGAGCTACGCCCGGCAGTACGAGCCCCGGGCGGAGTGCGGCAGCTACCAGGTTGCCCCCGGCGGGACCGTCGTGTTCGACGGGCGGGGTTCGTATGCCGGCACCAGTTCCTACGGGGACTACAGCATCGACGGGTACGAATGGGACCTGGACGGGGACGGGCTGTTCGGCGATGCCGTCGGGGCCACTGTGGCGATGGGCTATGACGAGCTGGCCGGGATGGGCCTGACGGAAGGCCCGCACGACATCGGCCTGCGAATCCGGATCAACAATGAGCTGGGGCAGGTCGTCTACGACGAGGGCTGGGGAACGTTGACCGTGGTGCCCGAGCCGTCCCTGACGGCCTTGCTGCTGCTGGGGGCCTTTGCGTGCCGGCGGCGGAGATGACCCCGCTGCCGGACCGCCCCGTGCCGAATCCCACCCTGCGCGCCGAAAGCCGCGCCACAGGGCGAGGAAATCGTTAAGATATAGGGTGCTCCGCGTTACGGGAGCAAGCAGGCCGTCTAGGCCGCGAACGGCACCTGACAGGTCGGGCAGGCGGGGCGGGCGGCTGAGCCAGGAAAGCGAGGACGTGGATGAGCGGCGGAATGTCGCGATCGCAGGGGATCGTTTCGCATCTGGAGGCCCTCGAACCCCGGCTGATGCTCAGCTCGGACGTGTACATCAGCGAGTTCATGGCCATCAACGACAGCACCATCGCCGACCGGGACGGGCGGTTCAGCGACTGGATCGAGATCCACAATGCCGGCACCTCGGCGCAGGACCTGTCGGGGTGGCGCCTGACCGACGACGCGGACGAGCCGGCCCAATGGTCCTTCCCGGCCGTGGTGATCGGCCCGGGGGAATACCTGCTGGTCTTCGCCTCCGGGGAGGACCGCCGCGTGCCCGGCG
>Ga0307378_10012464_pt1 | contig 10844 bp, 10 predicted proteins | sample UN1MG_FD_202238 | JGI IMG/M metagenome (GOLD analysis project Ga0307378, IMG submission 202238) | Soil microbial communities from Risofladan, Vaasa, Finland - UN-1 | ecosystem: Environmental > Terrestrial > Soil > Coastal area > Acid sulfate soil | place: Finland: Risofladan, Vaasa | collected...
CCGGTTCATGTCAGCGGCCTTCAACATCGGGACTGGGCCGAGCAGCGTAACAACGTGCTGGAATCAGCCGTTGATGTTTATAAACGTAATAAAGCTTTACCAATATCATGAGGTAGGACCAAAAATTACAAATATTTATAAATTAAGCTTGACTAATAACGTTATGCGTTATATAATTTAACTGGTTTATGATCAAAACCTTTAAATGTAAAGAAACAGAGAAAATCTTCGGCCGGGAATATTCTCGGAAGCTGCCTCGTGATATTCAAAAAACAGCTTTTATGAAACTGCGCATGATTGACAGGAGTAAAACACTAAGTGATTTGAAAGTCCCGCCGGCCAACAGGCTGGAAAAATTATCCGGTAAAAGAAAAGGACAATATATTATTCGTATTAATGAACAATGGCGGGTTTGCTTTAAGTGGGTAGATAATAATGCCTTCGGAGTAGAGATTAGAGATTATCATTGAGGTGAAAAAAATGGGTAAGAGCAAGATTCCTCCTTTACATCCCGGTGAGGTGCTTTTCGAAGAATTCTTAAAGCCTTTGAACATAAGCCAGAATCAGCTTGGCCGATGTTTGGGAGTATCTCCCCGAAGAATAAATGAAATCATTCACGGCAAAAGAAGCGTAACGGCGGACACGGCACTTCGTTTAGCCTGCTATTTTGGCAATTCGCCGCAGTTTTGGCTGGGTCTTCAAATGGATTATGATTTGGATGTAGAGACAGACAGGCTTTCACATAGCATAAAAAGAGAAGTGAAAAAGCTGGTCTATACATAGTCAAACGAGCAAACCGATGAAATATCTTGTTATAATCGAAGAAACAAAAAACGGTTTTTCAGCCTTTTCCCCTGATTTGCAAGGTTGTATTGCAACCGGCTCCAGCAAGGAAGAAGTAGAGAAAAATATGAAAGAAGCTATTGCTTTCCATCTGGAGGGGATGGACGAGGAAGGTCTTGAAGCTCCAGAGCCGCACAGCTTCTCAACCTATTTGGAAGTTCCCGCATAGCGTGCCGGCCCATCCATTAATCTTACCTCATCACAGGATTATATTTGGCTTAAAGTTAGATACTCCATGGCGATTTTTTTATCGCTGAAATCGAACTTCTGCTTTCCGATTATCTGGTAGGTTTCGTGGCCTTTGCCTGCTATCAGGACGATATCGTTTTCGCCGGCGGTTTTTATGGCCGAGGCGATGGCTTTTTTTCTGTCCGGCTCAATCAAAATTGTTTGCGAATCCCGATTTTCGAAGCCGACGATTATGTCTTTTATGATGTCGTCGGGATTTTCGGTTCGCGGGTTGTCGCTGGTAACGATGATAAAGTCGGCTAATTGTTCGGCCACTTTTGCCATACGCGGGCGTTTAGTTTTGTCTCTGTCTCCGCCGCACCCGAAAACGACTATTAACTTGCCTTTGCACAGCGGCTTTAATGTCGAGAGGACGTTTTTCAGGGCGTCATCGGTGTGTGCGTAATCGACCAGCACGGAAAAATCACAGTCGAAGTCGATTTTTTCCAGTCGGCCCGGTATTGTTTTCAAAGCTGACAGACCGGCGGCTATCGTTTCCAAATCGAAGCCGGCGGCGAGGCACAAGCCAGTTGCCGCCAGGCAGTTGCTTACATTATACAGACCAAGTAACGGTGTTGTTACAATAGCAGATTGGCCGGCGTATTCCATATTGAAAACCGTTCCGCCGGTGTCCATAGATTCTATACGGGCGATGATGTCCGCCCCCACGGCTTGCTGGCGCAAGCCAGCAGTGGGGGCAATAGAGTACCATAAGATTTTGGCCTCGGTTTGTTTGGCGATAGACTCGGCATGCGGGGATTGTTTATTCAATACCGCCGCGGCATCGGGTGAAAGAGCAGAGAAAAGTATGGTCTTTGCTGCCAGGTAATCTTCTTCGGTTTTATGATAGTCCAGATGGTCTCCGGCCAGGTTTGTAAAAGCGGCGGCTTTGAAGCTAATGCCTGCAAGGCGGTTTTGCGAAAGGGCGTGGCTGCTTGCTTCGATGATCATGTACTTTGCGCCGTTTTTTAGCATTTGGTCCTGCCCGGCGGCAATGGTCATACAGTCAGGCGTTGTCAAGACGGCCTCGCTGCTGTTTCCCGAGCAGGTATCGTAAATGACGGTACCAAGGAGGCCGCACTTTTGGCCTGCTTTTTGTATGCAGGAGCGCACCAGATAGGCAACGGTGGTTTTTCCGTTTGTTCCGGTGACTGCGAGGTTCGTTAGCCGGCAAGCCGGGCTGCCCCTGAGAGTTTGTGCGAGAAGAGCGGCTGCCTGGGTGGAATCGTCAACTACTATTATATCAGTACTTTTTTGATCACATTTATCAGGGGCGGACTGACAAACGATATATTCGGCGCCGCCGGCAATGGCCTGGCTAATGAAATCGTGTCCGTCGCAGGCGGTGCCTTTAACGGCCACGAAGATATCACCGTCTCTGACGGCGCGAGAATCGACACAAATATCCGGAGTGTTGTCTGACGAAACCAGGTTTAGCAATTCGTTAAAATTCATATCTTAGTGCAGAAATAATTTTTCTTTTTATTTTAATCGAAAACACAGGCAATTCAAGCTTAGTATGTGCTGGCGGAATAAAAAACGTGTTTTGTGGTTATATCTGCTGCTTGCAGAGGATTATTTGCAACTCGGCCGGAATTATTTTAGTGAGAAATTGCCTTTACGGGTTATAATTTGGCTTTGAACTTTTGCATATTAGAATCGTCGGCGTTTACTAAAGAGATGTCCGGTTGAGATATCCGCATATATTTGAGAAGGGGAAATTGATTATGAAGGATAAGTGTCTTCTTGTGATTTGTTTTTTATTGGTTGTTACAAATGTTGTTGGTTGTCGTAAGAAATCACCTTCTTCGCCGCAACAGTCCATGCGGCAGACAACAGCATCAAATCAGGACGGGACTGAACAGGTTTCCCTGGGTACCCCGGATAAATCCGCGACAGAAAAGCTGTTGTCGCAGGAATCCGTATCGGCCAATGATGTGGCCGAAGATCAGGGGGAGGAGACCGAATACTTTGCCCTTTTTATGGAGGGTAAAAAGGTCGGCTACGCTATCCAAAGGCGTGAAGTTGAAGGTGAAAAAGTTACCACTTCCGTGGACCTTAAGATTACCCTGAGCCGGACGGGAATTCCGGTTAGCGTCCAGACCCAGGCAATCACTTTCGAGACTATCGACGGCAAACCACTGGGTTTCGAGCTTGAACAGGCAATGGGGATAATGGCTTCTAAAACGACAGCTACAATCGACGAGCAGGGCAAGGTAAAAGTAAAGACAGGCCAACAGGAAGTAGAATTCGAATGGCCGGATGGAGCGGTAATGTCCGAAGGGATGCGGCTGCTACATTTAGATCGCGGCCTTACGGAAGGAACCACATACAATGTAAAGGTGTTTGATCCGAGTATGATGCAGGTTGTTGACGTAGAGGTTAAGGTCGGTTCAAAGCAAAATGTTGACCTGCTTGGCCGTGTGGTTTCGTTAATAGAAGTTAAGAGCACAATAAGTTTAGCGCAAATAGGTCCGATGGTGAGCACTGAGTATTATGACGATGAGCTTCGGCTTCAAAAAAGCGTTATGCCTATAATGGGTATGACAATTGAGCAGATAGCCTGCAGCAAGGAATTCGCACTCGGAGAAATCGATATCCTTGAGGTTGTAGACAAGATGTTTATGGCCAGTCCTGAGCCGTTAGGTGATGTTGGCTCAGTCAGGTCGATTACTTATCACCTGAGTCCCATGCAAGAAGCGGCTGATTTGAAAATACCATCCGGTGACAATCAGAGAGTACAGCGACTGAGTAATGGTAAATTAATCTTGACGGTCGAGCCTGTTGTCGCGCCGAAGGGGGTGAGCTTTCCTTATAAGGGCAGCGCCCCGGAGGCACTCGAAGCCCTTGAGCCGTCAAGATATGTCGAGAGCGATCAAAAAGTGATAATTGACCTTGCACGACGTGCGGTGGGTCGCAGCGACGATGCTGCCGAGGCCATCGGCAAGATCGAAGCTTTTGTAGCGGACTATGTCGAGGACAAGAACCTTTCTGTCGGATATGCCTCAGCGGTCGAGGTTGCCTCGAGCAGGCAGGGTGACTGTACCGAACATGCCGTACTGACCGCTGCACTGTGCCGGGCAGTCGGGATTCCGGCCCAGGTTGTAACGGGACTGGCATACGTAGAGCAGTGGAGTACAGTGGTTAACGGATTCGGCGGTCATGCCTGGGCGCAGGCGTATATTGGTGGCAAATGGATCGGATTGGATGCGGCATTCAGAGGCACCGGCAGAGGCGGCTACGATGCCGGACATATCACACTGGCGGCAGGCAGTGGAAATCCTGAGGATTTTCTCAACCTACTCAATACGATGGGACAGTTCAAGATTGACAGGGTGGAGGTCAAAAAAAGATAACGGCTCTTATTCGAACCGGATGTCGGTGAGGACGAATTCGACGTTGGTGTTTCCGTTGTAGGTATTTAGCTGCGGCTGATAGGCGACGTTGAAGAATTCGTTTTCGAGCAGCTTTTTTTCCAGTTTTCCGAACCTAAAACCGATACAGCGCACAGCGTTCGTATTGTCGGTTATCGCAAGCTGAAGATGCTCTCGTCCCGAGCCGACTCTTCTCGGCGGAGAGGCCAGACGAACTCCTTTTGTGGCGAAAACAGGTTTGGGATTACCCTGCCCGAACGGCCCGAGCATTTGCAGCTCGCTTACCATTTCTGTTCTGAACTCGGCCAATGGAGCCACGGCATCGATGTGAAGTTTGGCGGTTACGTCTTTTTCGTTCAGGTTTTCTTTTGCATAGGCTTCGAAGTCTGCTGAGAACCGGTCTATTTTTTCAGTTTCGATAGTTACACCGGCAGCCATTTTGTGACCGCCGAAGCTGATTAAATGCTGTGAGCAGGCTTCGATTGCGCTTAGCAGACAAAAACCATCAATTGAGCGGGCCGAACCCTGAGCGACGCCGTTTTCGGCGGCGCCGGCGTTAATCATAATTGTCGGACGATAGAATTTATCGACTATTCTCGATGCGACGATGCCTATTACGCCGGTGTGCCAGCTTTCGCTCGCAAGAACAATGCTTTTACGGTCGGGGTGATGGAGATTTCGCTCGACTATCATCTCGCAGGCCTGCTTGAAAATCTTTCGCTCGTATTGCTGGCGCTTGCTGTTTTGCTCTTTGAGATATTCGGCTATCTGCATGGAGCGAATCTGGCTGTCGGAAGTCAGCAGCTCCACAGCCAAGCGGGCGTGTCCCATTCGTCCGGCGGCGTTGAGCATTGGTGCAAGGCGAAAACCGATATGGAAGCTGTCGAGCTGCTGCCCGGTCAGGCCGGCCGATTCAATAAGGGCCTGTATGCCGGAAAGCTTGCACTGGGGCAGCGCCTTTAATCCGTAGCTTGTCAGCGCCCTGTTTTCGCCTCGCAGGTCAACAATATCAGCGACTGTCCCCATTGCAGCTAAGGTCGTGGCGTTTATCATAAATTCGCGTAATGTCGGTTCGAGCCTTTGGCCTGAGTTGAATTCGTTGGCAATAGCCCAGGCAAGTTTATAGGCTACCAAAGCCCCGGCGGAGTCCTGGTTTGGATAGGATTTTTCCAAAGCGGGGTGCACGATGGCGATGGCTTCAGGAAGCTTGCAGTTGGGCTGGGGGCTTATCTGGTGATGGTCGGTTATTATTAAATCAAGACCCAGTTGCCGGGCGAGCCGGGCCGAGCTGTATGCGGTAACGCCACAATCGACGGTGACCAGAAGTTGGGTGCCGGATTTTGCCAGTGTTCGGATGGCTTCTTCATTCAGGCCGTAGCCCTCATCGATACGATGCGGGATATAATAATCAGCATCGGCACCGAGCAGCGTTAAAACCTGCCAAAGGATTGAGACGCCTGTAATACCATCCACGTCATAGTCGCCATAGACAGTGATTTTTTCCTTATTTTTAATGGCGTGCTTTAACCGGTGAACCGCAGGTTCGATTCCCGGCATTTGGGCAGGGTCGATAAGCTGCGTTAGTTTGGGCCTTAAGAAGGCTGAAGCGCTTTGGGTGTCTGTTATTCCGCGATTGATTAAGAGCTGTGCTAAAACAGGTGAAATCTTCAACGATCGTGCAAGCTCTGCGGCGCGGTCGTCCGGAGGCCGGATTGCCCATTGCTTTTTGCGGAAGCTATCCAGTTTGGACTGACTACGTAGAGGTGCCAGACGTGACTTGTCGTGTTCGGCGTCTATTTGCATCCGTGCAGAAGATTGCATCGAGAGTTCATCCTGTTCTTTATTTTTTTGGTTTGCCTGCCCATCACCCGTAAAACAGGCACAGGTGTTATATTATCGGCTGCTTTTATACCAGAAAAGGGCTGCCAATTGCAAGGATTGTTTTCTGAGAAGCTGTTTTGAAGCAGCTTCGAGGATTTTTATGTTCGCCATTTAAGTTTTTTTACACTTTGGTCGTTGCTGGTATTTCCGGCTATGGCGTGCAGCTTAAAATCGCCGCTTTTTGCGGTCAAGGCGGCTTCTACCCAGCCTACAGGGTCGGTGTCGTTGAAGTTATATCCAACAGCCGGGAGATTGATAAGATGAATTCCTTCGTATTGAGTAAACTGATATACGTGAGAGTGGCCATAGACTATAGCTTTGACCTTGCGAATCGGTTTAATGGCAGAAAGAAGCCGGGGCAAATCCAGCAGGTCTCCGTCGCCGTCTTCCAGAGAGTGATGGAAGCAAAGTATTGTCGGCGTATCGTCGCATTCGGTCAGATAGTTTTGGAGCCATTGTCTTTGTGCTTTTCCCAATAAGCCGGGCACTTTATTGGTGTATAGGAGTGAATCCAGGATAATCATACGGGCGGGCGGTTTGTTGGCGACTACTACGTGTTTGCCCTGAACGGGCTGTTTTTCTCCGGGGACATTATCAAAGACCTTAACGAAGTTGTCGCGGTTGTCGTGGTTGCCGAGCGCCATAAAGACCGGTCTTTTTTCGGCGATTGGTTCGAGGAGTTTTTTAAGATTTGCATAATCGCCCGGTTGACCGGTCAGCCGGGCCAAGTCGCCTGTGATAGCAATGCCATCCGGCAGTGCGGAGATGATATCGGGAACGACTTTTTGCAAATTCTGATATGGATAGAATCCCCGGTAATTGTTGTTAACATCCTCGGGGATATGTGTATCGGATAACAGTGCCCATCGAGAGGGCTGGTATTGGGTTCTTTTCAGGCCCGTGGCGCAGCCTGTATTGAGGGCAGCAACGGTTCCGAGGGCGGCCAAGCTTGTTTTGATAAAATTTCTTCTGTTCATTGATTTGTAGAAAATTTCTGTCATGATATCCTGCCTTTTTTAAGAGTCTGAATTTTTTCGTCACCAGGTAATTATATAACCTGAAAGAGACGCGAATTGCAAGTCTAATTTTTCAGGCTCAGGTATATGGCGTTTCGGTGGTGGGTCCCCTACTGCCAGAGTATGGTACCCCCTGGTATAGCCCAGACCGTATTTGACATGGTTTCTGGCGGCCCAGGCCCTGTTGGCATTGGCCCAGCTATGCAGGCCGTAGTACGGCCGGTTTATGAAAAGACCCTTGTACGATGCCGGCTTAAGAGAAAAATCGAATACACTCGTGAGGATCAAAATCAAGATTATACCAAAGGCAAATATCCAGAAATGCTTCTCACAAAGAATTAGACCTGGTTGTTTATCTGCCTTTATTGGCTTGATGTTTATAGCTGCTCGACGTCTCCTGATTTTTCGCTTATTTACCATTATTCAGATTGTCCCTCACTACGAAGACTATTAAAGGACTACTATTCGTGGCTGTCCCTAGTTTTGTTAACAAGGCGCGGTGTCAAGAAATTAATAGGTGGCTATCCCTAGATTTTAGGAAATAACAAAAGACGGCCGTTCAGTAGTCGATGGCTGTCCATTGCTAAAATCATGGGATGGTTTTTACAACAGCCCCACTGTCCCCATTATTTCCCTCAATAATCACTCGCCGCTACAATTGCAACAAATAAATATGTATGGTGTCCCCAGATATATCCAATATGTATGGTGTCCCCAGATATATCCCCAGATATAGGATTCGTTGGACGGCTTTGGACGGCTTTTTCAACAGATCCACTGTCCCCGTTATTTTGCTAATATGTATGGTGTCCCCAGATATCCCCAGATATCCCCTGTCCCCAGATATCCCCAATATGTATGGTGTCCCCAGATATCCCCCTCCCCAGATATCCCCCATTTTCACATTTTCATCAAAGCCCCTCAATTTATCATACTGCAATGAAAACTAATTAATAATTCTATCCTGTAATCGCTTCCAGTAAATCCCTAATTGACCACGATTAGAGAAGGACGACTTCGGACAAAATTGTTCCCACAAACTTTCATTTCCTTTGCTCGCTTCCTTCAACTCGTAGAATCCCTCGAGGCGGTCAATGTACCAATCGGTTAAGGAGTAGTAGAATGTAAGCATCCATTTAAGCTCTGTGTCAAGTTCATCTTTTTGGGCAAGGTTATTGACCATTCCTAATACTTCTATTATAAGTCCTTCATCAAGTATAGGGATTCCACACAATTCTTTGGGCTCCGAACGAGAATACCAATACAGAAACAAAGTTCTTTTCAGAGCTTCCAATTCACCCTCTCTTGCAAGAATCACATATTGCTCGAAGATTTGCCTCCAAGCTTCATAAATTCCTCTCTCTTGACATTGAGCATCTTTATCAGCCAAGGAACCTCTCTTTGGCTTTTTATTCATCCATTCATTTTCCAATTCGGTAATTTCTTCAATAGTCATTTCTCTGCATCCAATCCGTGTATATTGTTCTTTTAAATACACATATCACACATTACCCTTTTCAGCAACGGTTCTACTGAATATTCTGATAGTAGATTAAGTCCTGAGTACAACTAACATGGCCGATGGGTAAACTGTTCTGTCAAAGAGAGATATCCGCTTACTTCTGTCCATAACCTTCGTCAGATAGTTTCTCCATTGATGAATTGTACAATACAAGAGTATATCAAGCAAACATCCTTTGATAAATAATCAATGCTTTATTAAACATACTCTTTTACTATTTCCAAGGGTCGCACTTGGAAGTTATGGAATTCATCAGACTATATAACTGCTATGAACTTCATTTTAAATTCAAGCCTGCATCTATAATTAAGCCTTCCCTTACATATGCCCATAGTGACATACCATTACCGAGGTCCTTCAGATAATATGTCACATTGGCCACCATCTTTTGCGGGTCATCTGTTATAGCTACCTTAAATGCTTCATTATTGCACATCTCCTCCCATCTTTTTGCCCAGTGCCACATCTCAGTAATATCATTGGTAAAAATGTGACCCTCTTCCTTTGAAAAAGTATGTAACAACCTATTGTAAGCCCAGTCTAAACGTATATTCGATCGCGCTCCCGAGTATACATCGTATACATCCTCATGTCCCATAGCGAATTTTCTAGCTAACTCTGTTGCAGAGCCCCATGCAATCGGGGCAAATTCTATAGCATATGCCGAACCGAGACAGACAGTAGAAGCTCCACCAGCCCCTATTGAAAAATTCGTCACGAAGTCCCCATATCTTTTGCTAATATAATCTATCTCGGCTTTACTTCCAATCATACCAAAGGAAGCTCCATAAACGGTTAGTTTCACACCGTCACCAAGAGAATCGGTTAATTCCTTGGCAATTGAATCGGCCCACCAATTAATGAAACTTGTACGATATTTCACATATGATTCCCCAAGCTCTTGGTGATAGTCTGTTACAGTTCCTTTCCAACTTTCATAGTAATCTGCAAGACCTGCTGTTTGATAGGTCCCAGCCCCGGAGTTTGTTGGTGAGAAACAAGTACCCGAGGGATCCACCCGGCCGATCGGATTGTTTCCACAATAGGCATACCAGTTAATACCATCGCCGTAGCCGATTAGGTCTGTCTGTAAGAACCGGCCAATATATGGATTATAGTATCGGCAGCGATAGAGATAAATACCCGTTTCGAAATCAAATCTTCGGCCGGTGAACATGTAGGGATTGGCAGTGAAGTTGGGGTCCGAGACCGCAACCTGGCCATAGGCGCTGTACTCGTAGCTCTGGCAGCTATCGCCGGACGAATCACTTAAGGCCACAACAGAGCCCAGGCCATCGTAGTGATAGAAATAGACCGCGCTACTATCTGCGACGTTTATCATACAGACCGGCTCATCAACGCGCGCACCGTGGATGTATTTGCGCAGGAGGTTGTCATTGATGTCGTATTCACCGATAACGTTACCACCGTCATATAAGTACCTGATGGTGTAATTATCGACCTTCTTTTTGATGCGCCTGCCGCTCGTGTCATATTTGTAGTTAACAGCAGTCTCCCAATCCCTTATATCCGGGGGTGTGCTTGCCGTGGTACCTGAATAGCGCAGGAAATCCACCCAGCCGCAATGGGTATCTGAGCCGCCGCTCTCGTCCCTGACAAAGCGCCACTTCAGAGTGACAGGGCTGGTACTGTTTATAGTGTACGTCTTATTCTGCCAAGGCGCTTTTAGAAGAACTCTAAAGTATTATTGCAGTCGGCCCGGTAGGGGTTATAATTACGTCCTGTTTTGTAAATACTAAGATTGGGGGCTGAGGTTTATCGAATGGATTTGAATTTTTTCGATATCGGAGTATTCCTCGCATTCATCGGCATTGTCGTTGGTTTCAGCTTATTCAAGAGCCGTAAGGAGAAGACGAGCGAGGATTACTTTTTGGCCAGCCGGGGCTTGAAGTGGTGGCTGATTGGCATTTCGATTGTTGCTGCGAATATCTCGACGGAGCAGTTTGTCGGCATGGCCGG
>Ga0307378_10012465_pt1 | contig 10844 bp, 7 predicted proteins | sample UN1MG_FD_202238 | JGI IMG/M metagenome (GOLD analysis project Ga0307378, IMG submission 202238) | Soil microbial communities from Risofladan, Vaasa, Finland - UN-1 | ecosystem: Environmental > Terrestrial > Soil > Coastal area > Acid sulfate soil | place: Finland: Risofladan, Vaasa | collected...
GTCCTGCCTCTCATGAGTACGGTTTCGACCTTCGTGTTGAGCGCCAGGTATGTCCGCCTGCGGCGGAGCAGGCCCGCCCTGCATTTCGGGGAAGGGGATGAGGGGCTGGGCAAGAAGTAGTCTGGCGGTATGGCACCGCGGCGCAAACCTCGCAACGACCTCAACGATCTGACGGGGAAGGAGTGGATCAAGTTCACGCGGACGTGGTTCGTGTGCGATTCGCCGCGCTATTGGAGGAATAAGCCGACGGAGCTGCATCCGGCGCGGTACCCCGAGGAAATGGTGTCGGATTTCCTGGGGTTCTTCACGAAGCGGGGTGGGGCGGTGCTGGATCCGTTCGCGGGGTCGGGGGCGACGTTGGTGGCAAGTGCCGAGACGGAGCGGGTCGGCGTCGGGGTGGAGCTGAGCGCGCGCTACGCGCAAACGGCGGCGCGGCGGGTGAAGGAGGCGGGGACGCCGCAGACCGTGGTGCGGGAGGATGCGCGGGAGATCGGGAAGGCGGAGTTCTGGAGGAAGCGGCGCGACTCGCTGGAGGCTGCGGGGATCGAGTTCGAGCGGGGGCTGCCGCAGTTCGATTTCGCTATCACGTCGCCGCCGTATTGGCGGATGCTGCGGACGAGCCGGGGCGGGGTGTTCTCGAAGCACAAGCAGCGGGCGGCGAAGGGCCTGGATACAGCCTACTCGAACAGCCGGGCGGACCTGGGGAACGTGCGGGATTATGGGGAGTTCATCGAGGGGCTGGGGCGGGTGTTCGATCAGGTGAGGCGGGTGGTGAAAGAGGGCAAGTACCTCGTCGTGGTCGCTCAGAACCTGCGCGCTCCGGATGGCACTGTCCGCATGCTCGCCTGGGACCTCGCCCGCCGTATCGAGCGGCCCGGCCGCGCCGCCACCCGCTGGCTCTTCCAGGGAGAGCGGATCTGGTGCCAGAACACCAAGCCCCTCGGCATCTGGGGCTACCCGAAGGTGTTCGTGCCGAATTACCATCACCACTATTGCTTGATCTTCAGGAAGTGTCGGGGGACTTTCGCCCCCCGCACCCCCCGCCGTGTCCGGCATTGACATGCCGGACAGAGGTGCCGGCTGGGGGACGTGTCCGCCGTCCCCCAGACCCCCTCGCGGGTGCGTGCCGCACGGGCCTGGGTATTGACAACGCCTGGAGGGTGGTGCCTGTTGGGCGAGGGTGAGACGAATCATGGAAGCCAGGGCGAGCGCGGGGATGATATGGCGAGTCGGCAAGGAATCATTGGTCGGGAGCCGGGGGCAGGAGAGGGACTCCTGCCCCACCCGTTTGGGAAGGAATAGGAATCGTGAGAGCGATTGCGCTGATAGCCGGGGCGACGATGCTGCTCGCGTGCGGGTGCGCTGGAGCCGAATGGAGGAGAGAGGTTGAGATGAGTTCGTCGGAGTTGGAGGCACGCGTTACAGCGGCCGGACGGCCGCGGCTGTTCTTTCAAGAGGAGGAGCTGGAGCGGCTGAGAGCGGCGATCAAGACCACTCATCGAGAGAAGTGGGAGAAGCTGAAGGCGGCGGTGGATGAGTCGCTGGACGATGACCCGCCCGACTACCGGCCGCCCCGAGTTGGCGGCGATCCGACGCGGCCGGGGACGCCGAACGATGAGATGCTGTGGCTGCGGCAGTTCGGCTATAGGCTGCCGGGTATGGCGCTGGTGGCGCTGCTGGATGACGATCCGAAGTATTTTGAACTCGCCCGGAAGTGGGCGCTGAAGCCGGGGGAGTATCCACTGTGGGGGGCGGGGCTGTTCGAGAACAGCGGGCTGGCGGCGAAGCACGTTCTGTTCGGGGTGTCGTGCGCGTACGACTGGCTGTATGAGCGGTGGTCGCCGGAAGAGCGCGCACAGCTCGAAACGATGTTACGGGAGCACGGACGGGTACTTTACGAGGCGGCGGAGGGGATCAACGACCGGGGGTGGTGGAAGGATACGTGGCGGCAGAACCACGCATGGAATGGCTACCAGGCGCTCGGCGTGACCGCGATCGCTCTCGCGGGTGTCGAACCCGAGGCGGGCGTCTGGCTGGAGAAGGCCATATGGGGCGGGCAGCACATCGTCGCCGAGCTTCCCGACGAAGGCGCCTACGAGGAGGGCATCCCCTACTGGGGCTATGGGATGGAGGCGCTCGTCCGCCTCATCACCGCCGTCCGGCCCTACATGGAGGGCGACTTCTACTCCGCCCCCTACTTCCGGAACACCCATCTCTTCCGGCTCTACCTCGCCGGCCCCGAGATGTGGCAGTGCGCCAACTTCGGCGACGGCCTCCCCCGCGACTGGCACGCCATGCGCACCACCATGTACCGCCTCGCCTCCGAGTACCGCAACCCTACCACGCAGTGGCTCGCCGAGCACCTGTCAGACCGCCACGACCTCGACGCCACCTGCTGGGGGTTCCTCTGGTACGACCCCACGGTGGAGCCGAAGCTCTCGCCCGACCAGGCGCTCTGGCACGCCTTCTCGGAGACCGGCTTCGCCGGCGCCCGCACGAGCTGGGACGACGACGCTCTCACGCTCCACCTCCGCAGCGGGAAAGCGCACGTCTCCCACTCGCATCTCGACATCAACAATTTCCTACTGAATGCGGGCGGCGAATGGCTGCTGCGGGATTACGGCTACGGCGAGGTCGGCCCCGGCTACTTCACCAAGGAGACGATCTACTTCAGCACCAGCACCTGGTCGCACAACTGTCTGGTGATCGACGGGAAGGATCAGCGGAAAGGCGACGAGAGCGTCGGCGCGATCACCGATGCGGTGGAACGCGACGGGGTCGTCTGGTTTCGCTCGGATGCCACGAAATGCTATGAAGGCGCGGAGGCGGTGGTGCGGGAGGTGGTGCTGGTGCTGCCGCACGAAGGCACCGGTCGGTGGGGCTCCGTGGTGGTGCGAGATCGGGCGCGGACGGCGGAGCCGGCGACGTTCGAGTTCATGCTCCAGCCGGGCGGGGAGGTGGAGGTGGAGGGGAACAGCTTCACTATCAGAGGCGAGAAGGCGAGGCTCGCGGGAAAGGTGCTGGCGCCGGACGGCGTGCGGATGAGCGTGGTGCCGGGAATCGGCGAGCACATCAATGTGAAGGACCCGCTGTGTCTGCGGATCACAGCACCGACCCAGGCGGAGGCGATGGAGTTCGTGGTGGCGCTGGCGCCGTTGGCGGAGGGGGAGGAGGCGCCCGAGATGGCGGCGGTAGAGGCGGACGGCTTCGGGGTTCGGCTGGGAGACGACCTGATCGTGTTCTCGCCCGGCGGCGAGATGCCACCGAGACGTGAGGTTCGATAGCGGAAGGGAGGAGCCGGAAGTGGATTACGCTGTCCTCGGCCGCACGGGTTTGCGGGTGAGTGTTATGGGACTTGGGTGCGGGGGATCGAGCCGCCTCGGGCAGAGCTATGGCAATAGCGAGGCGGAGTCCATCGCGGTGGTCCGCCGCGCGCTCGATCATGGGATCACCTTCTTCGATACGGCAGAGGCCTATGGCACGGAGGAGATCCTCGGGAAGGGCCTCAAAGCGGCGCGGCGAGAAGACGTCGTCGTATCCACCAAGAAGTCTACCTGGCACGACGGGGAAGGCCCGCTCTCGGCGACCGAGATAGCCGCCGGGCTCGAGGCCAGCTTGCGCCGGCTGCAGACCGACCACGTGGACGTCTACCACCTCCACGGGCTGCCGGCCGAGCACTACGACCGGGCCGTCGGCGAGCTGGTGCCGGAGGTGCTGAGGCTGCGCGACCAGGGGAAGGTCCGTTTCATCGGGGTGACCGAGGCCTTCGCCTCCGACCCCGGACACGAGATGCTCCAGCGCGCCGTGCAGGACGACTGCTGGGACGTCGTCATGGTCGGGTTCAACCTGCTGAACCAGAGCGCGCGAGCGCGCGTCTTCGCCAAGACGATCGAGAAGAACATCGGCGTTCTCATCATGTTCGCCGTCAGGCGCGCCTTGAGCGATCCCGCGGCTCTGGCGGAGGTGCTCGCGGATCTCGCCGCGCGCGGGATCGTGGAACCGGGGCCGGCGGAGGAGGAGGGGGCGTTGGACTTCCTGGTGCGCGAGGGCGGGGCGGCGAGCCTGCAGGAGGCGGCGTACCGGTTCTGCCGATACGAGCGAGGGGTTCACGTCGTGCTCTCGGGAACGGGGAGGCTGGATCATCTCGACCGGAACGCGGTGTCGCTGGGACGCCCGCCGCTTCCGGAGGAGGAGGTGGCGCGGCTGAAGCTGATGTTCCAACGGGTGGATGACGTCTCGGGCAACTGAGCCGTTCATTGGCGGGCGAGGGGCTGCCTCCCGAGAGGTGGACGGGTCGTTGCAGCGAACGTGAACGCCGGAGTTCGCAGCAAGACCGGGGAGATATGCATGCAGTGGGAGACGGCGCAGCAGAGGTCGTCGCGCGCTGCCTCAAGGGACGGGCGGGCAGAGACGGGAGTGCCTGCGAGTGAGAACGGCGAGGGAAGGGGCCGCGGCGGCGTCAGCCGGCGGGTCATCGTCCTGTCTCTCGCGCTGCTCGTCCTCATCGGGCCGGCCGCCTTCTACGGCGAAATACTGTATGGCACGACGTACATGTTCGGGTCGGGGGTGCCGGGGATGGCGCCGCTGGCCCTGCTGTTTCTGCTGGCGGCGCTGAATCCGCTCCGAGGCCGGCTTGGGAGATCCGGGCTGAGCCGCCGGGAACTCCTGGCGGTGTACGGGATCGTGGTGGTGGGGGCGCCGCTGGTGACCCACGGAATCCTGGTGTGGATGCTGTCCATGCCAATCACCCAGCAGTACCTGGCGCGCGCCATGCCGGAGTGGGAGACGACGTTCCTGCAGCACGTGCCGCCCTGGTTTTGCCCCACGGATCCGGCAGCGGTGGAGGCCTACTTCCAGGGCGACGCGTCGGTGCCGTGGGCGCTGTGGTGGACGCCGGCGGCGGCCTGGTGTTCGTTCACGCTGGCGCTGTACGTGGCGACCCTGTCGCTGGTGCTGTTGCTGCAGCGACAGTGGATCACGCACGAGCGGCTGGCGTTTCCGCTGGCACAGGTGCCGCTGGAGTTGGTGGGGGAGCAAGGGGGGCAGGGCCGTCTGCCAGGGACGTGGGTATTCTGGATCGGGTTCCTGGCGTCGTTTGGGCTGACTTCGCTGAGCAAGCTGTCGGGCTTCTTCCCGGCGGTGCCGACTATTTCGCTGGAGGGGGTGACGCTGATACAGTGGCAGCGGGTGGGGCCGCTGGCGGGGCTGGGAGCGTGGGAGCTGTGGCTGCTGCCGTGGATGGTCGCGGTGGCGTACCTGATCCCGAAGGAGCTGTCTTTTTCCTGCTGGTTTTTCTGGCTGGTGCGGATCGCATTGACGGTGGCGGCGATCGCGGCGGGGGCGACGCCCGAGCGGCCTGAGGAGTGGTGGGGCAGCACGTTTCCTGCGCCGATGTATCAGGGGGGAGGGGCGGTGCTGGCGGTGGGGGCCTGGATGCTGTGGGCGGGACGGCAGCATCTGGCGCGGGCACTTCGAACGGCGTTCAGCGTTCGGGCCAAGACGCAGGATGGGCGCGAGCCCCTGCCCTATCGCTGGGTCTTGCTCGCTTTCGTCGTGTCGTTCGGCTACCTGGTGTATTTCTACTGGGCCGCGGGGACGAGGGTTCCGGTCGGGGCGGCGATTGCCGGGCTCATCATCGTGAACTATGTGGTGTGGGCGAGGCTGCGGGCGGAGACGGGGCTCGGGTTCATTCCGTTCCCGCTGATCGTGAACAGCATGATCGTGGTGCCGTTCGGGAGCGCGATCTTCCGTCCGCGGGAGATCGTGGCCCTGTTCTCGACGCGGTGGAGTTACTTCCCGGGGTTTGGGGAATCGTTCGAGGTATGCACGGGCAACAGCCTGGAATCGCTGAAGATCGCGGATTCGGCGCGGATATCGTCGCGGCGACTGCTCTACGCGATGGTGGGCGGTTTCGTCATCGCGCTGGCGGTCGGGGTTTTCGTCGTGATCAGCGGCATGTACGAGTACGGGTTCCTGAACACGCGGGCGGCCTCGTCGGGGTGGCTCAGCGGCCAGCTCAGGGCCAGCGGGGCGCAGACGTTCGAGCTGATCACGAACCCGTCGAAGCTCGACGTGAATGGGACGATCGCGATGGGGGCGGGGGCGGTAGTGGCTGTGGTGCTGGGGGTGTTGAGGCTGAGATTCTGGTGGTGGCCGTTCCATCCGGTGGGGTATCTCGCCGCGTTTTGCTGGGGGATGCACTGGTTCGCGCAGCCGTTCTTCCTGGGCTGGGTGTTGAAGAGTCTGGCGATTCGGTATGGGGGTCTGCCGCTGTACCGGCGGACGGTTCCGCTGGCGATTGGGTTGATCGTGGGGGACTTCGTGAGCCAGGGGGTGTGGGTGGTGGTGCTGTCGGTGCTGCGTGCGGCCGGGGTGGATGTATGAGTCGAAAGCGCTGGCTCGAATTGCTGGAGGATGTGGGGCAGGACGGTTTCAGGTTCTGAGGGAAGACGGGAGGGACGACGGCGAACTCGAGGCAGGGCGACATGGGAAACGCGACGTGTCCGCGATGCGGGCGGAGGCATGACGAGCCGCGGATGGTTCTGTGCCAGGAGTGTCGGCGCGCGCTTGTGGAAGGGGGCGAGGGCACGACGGTCACGGTACAGGTGGGGCCGATTCTCAGGGAGGCCGTCGCCTCGGTGGGAGCGGGTGAGGACATCGATGAGGCGCTGCTTCGGGCGCTGAAGGCTCGGTATCCGGAGGAGGCCGCGAACTTGCTTGCCGCGATCTCGCGGATCGTCGAGATGGCGGCGCGGGAGGCGAACGAGAGTACGGAACAGGCGATCAGGCGGCTGGCCGAGTCGCAGCCGGGGCCGGAGATCACGCTGCGGAGGGCGGGCGGCCGCGTGGTGGAGGGCGGGTTTCCGACGACTGTTTCGGAGACGGTCTCCGAGACCCACGTCATACGCGTCGGCGACAAGGAGTATCGTTCGCTGGAGGAAGTGCCGCCGCACATCCGGCGGGCGATCGAAGGCGCGAAGGCGAAGGGCCGGCGGGGCCGGAGGATCGTGGTGGCCGGCTCCGACACCAGGAGGAGGCGGCCCGGCGCGGATGGAGCAGGACTCAAGAGCGGATGCTCGTGGGTGCTCGCCGCCCCGCTGCTGGGGGCGCTCCTTCGGTTGCTCGGGAAGTGACATTTGGCCGCCGGGCGAAGGCGGCTGCGGAGGTATTCCATGGAGAGACTGCCTGACGTCGACGTGCTGGTGGCCGGGGGAGGCCCGGCAGGTATCGGCGCCGCCATCGCGGCGGCGCGCCGGGGTGCGAGCACGCTGCTTATCGAGCGCTATGGGTTTCTCGGGGGCGTCGCGGCTCACGGCATGGGCATGCCGGTCAACCAGATGCGTCCGGGGGGGTGCGGGCGGAGCGCCGTTCACGAGATGATCGTCGAGGCGGTGCAGGCGTACGGGGGGGAGGCAGTGAGCCTCGTCGATCACGCCCTGGTGTGCAACGTCGAGTACCTCAAAGTGGCCGTGATGGAGGCGCTGGACTCCGTGGAGTGCCGATACGCGCTTCACAGCCGGGTGGTGGATGCGGTGGTCGAGGGGGAGCGGCTCGTCGGCGCGGTCGTCGGGATGAAGGAGGGCCTGCGGGAGGTTCGAGCGAAGGTTTTCGTGGAGGCGACGGGCGACGCGGACCTGGCCCACTACGCGGGGGCGGAGACGATGAAGGGTCGGGAGGGGGATGGGTTCCTTTCGCCCATGACGCTATGCTTCGTCGTGGCGAATGTGGATGTCGAGGGGGCGCGGGCATACGCGGAGGGCGACGAGGATTTCGCCGAGCTGCTGGCGCGGGCGCGCAGCACCTATCCGCTGCTGCCGGAATCGATGATCCTGGAAAAGGGGCCGTTCCCGCTGAAGAACCATCTCGCCATCAACCACGCGGGCACGCGCGCGCGGGGCGCGCTCGATGGAACGAACACGGAGGAAATGACGGAGGCGGAGAGGTTCAGCCGGCGCCAGGTGCTGGAGATCGCGGCGGCGCTGCGGGAGTTCGGAGGGCCGGCGTTCGCGCGGGCGCAGTTGGCGGGGACTGGAGCGCAGGTGGGGGTGCGGGAGACGCGGCGGGTGAAGGGGCGGTATGTGCTGACGGAGGAGGATGCGATGTCCGGGCGCCGGTTCGAGGATGCGGTGTCCTGGCGGAGCGGCTACCTGGACGTGGGCTGGGTGCGGTGGGAGCCGATGAAGGTGCACGACGTGCCGTATCGGGCGCTGGTGCCGGAGCGGCTGGAGGGGCTGGTGGTGGCGGGGAGGTGTATTTCGGCCACCCACGTGGGGGCTTCTTCGGGGAAGAGCATGGGGAACTGCATGGCGACGGGGCACGCGGGGGGACTGGCGGCGGCGATGTGCGCGGCGAAGGGCTGTGCGCCAGGCGAGCTGAATGTCGGGGAGCTTCAGCAGGCGTTGGCGGAGGAGGGGGTGGACCTACGGTGGGAGGGTGAGAACCGTCCGTAGGGGGAGAGGCCAGGAGCGATCCGCGCGGGAACTCAGGCCGGCGCGATGGCAGTTTGGCGGAAGCCGGCGAGGCCGCGGTCCACGAGGTAGCCGGCGCCGCCGCTCCGCAGCACTTCGTCTGATCCTCTGAGTATCTGCTTTCCATCGAGGGTGGCCGTGACCGCGGTCCCTTTGACCGTAAGGGAGAGAGTGTGAAGCTCTCCCGCCTTCCAGGTGCAGGGCACTTCGCCCAGGGTTCGGTCCCCGTAGTGGTTGAGCACGAGTTTCATCGTGGTCCGCGTTTTGACCAGGGCGATGAACCGCTGGAGGCCCTGATAGCGGGCGATGAGGCCGGCCTCCTCCGCACAGTGAACCGTGAAGCGGGAGGAGATGGTGTAGTCGGTCCAGTCGTCGGCACCGGTGACGAGGACGCCGCGGCCGGAGTTCTTCCCGTAGTAGGTCATGGGCTGGGTGTCGTGGGAGAACGCGCCCTTCAGGGTGTCGAGGTCGGCGACCCAGCCGAGCAGCGCGCCACTGCTGGTGCGAGGGCACTCGTCTTCGATGAGGAGCCGCGGGGCGCCGTCGTAGGTGACAGAGTCCACGAGGACGCGCCCGGAGGCGCCCGCGTCGCCCTGGATCTCGAGGCCCAGATCCTTGACGGGGAACCCCCGCGCGTCGGGAACGCGCATGCTGAGGGTGAATGGCTTCTCGGTCCCGAGGCTCACGGAGTCGCTCTGGGCGAGGGCGGTGGAATCGCCGACATGGGTGCCCGGCTCGGCGGTGAAGTGGCGTAGGAAGAGCCGCAGGGAGGTTTGGCCGGCGGCGGCGCTGGCATGGCCCCTGAGGGTGACTGTCTGGCCGGGGTAGAGGCGGGGGGAGCCCATGACGGCATAGCCTTTGTCGCGGGGCTCGGCGAGCACGGGGGTGGAGACTCGCAGGGGGCGGTCCAGGGTGAGGTCGCGGAAGGTGATCTCGAGCATGCGGGCTCCGGTTGGCCCCACGACGTTCCCGATCTCGACCTGGCCGGGAGATTGGGATTCGGCAGCTTCGGGCATGTATCCATGACGGCTGCCGGGGAGGGTGAAGTGGTGCCAGGCGCCGTTCTTCGCAGGGGTCAGGTCCGGCCATCCCATGATCTTCCGCCCAATGCGGGCGATGTGGAGGGCCTCCTGGAGGCAGTCGGAGATGTGGCGCGTGCCCTCGGCGGTGGGGAGCAGCATGCGGTCGGCGAAGGGGGACCGGAAGTCGTATTCGTCGTCGATGCGGTCGAGGCCGAGCTTGACGCCCATGACGGATCCGACGTTGGCGGCGTTGCAGTCGGTGTCCCAGCCGGCGGTGTTGATGATGGCCTGGGAGCGGCGGAAGCTGTCTGGGGCGTAGGACCAGGCCATGACCATAATGGCGTGGTTGGGCACTACGTGGCATCCGCCGCCATAGGTGTCGTAGCCGTACTTCGCGGCGATGCGGTCGTAGGTGCGCTGCCAGTCGTCGTCTTCGGCGCGCCAGGCGCGGACGTCGCGATGGAGCTGGGCGATGAGGCAGTCTGGGGGGATCACGCTGACGCCGATGTCGAGGAGCGCGTTCATGTCCTTCTCGACGAAGGCGGCGGAGACCAATGCTGCGACGACGAGGGCGGCGTTGACGGCCTCGCCATCGTGGGCGACCTGGGCGGCGGGGCGCGCCAGTCGGGCGGCGAGCTGGGGGTCGCCGGGGGCGACCAGGCCGAAGGCATCGATGAAGATCTGGGCACCGATCTGCTCGGAGACGATGGTGCCGTTGACGGCCGCGCCGCCGCTCTGGGGGCTGGGGATTCCCTGCTTGAGATTCAGGTAGGCGGTGTGCTCGGTGGAGACGCCGCGGCCGCCCCACCAGAGGATGGTCTTGTTCTCGATGAGGTAATTGAGCCAGGTTTTGCCGAAGAAGTCGGCGGGGGTGTCGGCGTAGAGGCCGGAGTCCTCGAGGGCGCGGAGGAAGGTGAAGGTGCCGCTGATGTCGTCGTCGGCCACGACGAGCGGGAGGCCGAGGTCGGAGGCGACGTAGCGGTCGACGAGGCCCCAGCGCTGGAGGAGCCGGGGTTTCCCCCACCCTTCGAAGGGGCGTCCCATGTAGACGCCGATGACTTTGCCGAGGACGCCGGCGTAGACGAGCTGTTCGTAGTTGGGGATTTCGGGCACGGTGCTCCCTCCTGACTATCGTGCGGGCACGGCCGGCGCTCGTCCGCGACGAACTGAAGGTTCGCCTCGGTGCGGGGGGACCCTTCGAGGAGGATGACCGGCGTTCAGATTCAGCGATTGGACGTGAACCGAGGATCGCCCCTGCGCAAGCGATCCTCGGTCTCCTGAGTGGTGCTCAATCCCCCTGGAGGAGGTTAGGGGTAGATGGCACTCACCTGGCCGGTAGCGACGTCGAGCGCGT
>Ga0307378_10012467_pt1 | contig 10844 bp, 6 predicted proteins | sample UN1MG_FD_202238 | JGI IMG/M metagenome (GOLD analysis project Ga0307378, IMG submission 202238) | Soil microbial communities from Risofladan, Vaasa, Finland - UN-1 | ecosystem: Environmental > Terrestrial > Soil > Coastal area > Acid sulfate soil | place: Finland: Risofladan, Vaasa | collected...
GAAGGGGGCGTCGAACCCGGCCCGGATGACCGTGGGCAGGCCGCCGATGAACCGCGGGTTGATCTCCAGGAAGATATACTTGCCGGTCTTCGGGTCGTAGTGGAACTGGACCCCCGCGATGCCCTCCCACCCGATGGCCTGGAGCAGGCGCACGGCGTCGTGGATGAGGTCCTCGTGGCAGCACGTGACCCGCTGGACCGTCACGCCGCCGGCCAGCGGCATGTGGTGCTCGCCGATGTACTCGCCGACCATGACCGGTTGGCCTTGGTGCATCAGAACCTGGACGTGGTCCTCCGCGCCGGGGTGGTACTCCTGGACGAGCACGTTCGAGGCGATCGGCTCGACCTGCCGGAAGTGTGCCTCCAGGGCCTTCTCGTCTTCGGCGTAGGCGGCCTTCCAGGGGGGCTTCTCGTCGTCCGTGTTCTGGTTGCGGGTTCGGAGGACCAGCGGGAAGCGGAGCCTTTCCGCCCCGGCGGCCATGAGCTTGTCGAGAGTTGTCCCGCGAGCGACCGGCACCCCCAACTGCTCACACAGCCCGTGCATGTAACCCTTGTCGGTTGCCTTCTCGAAGGCCTCGACCGGCGGGCTGAACACGTGGATGTCCGGCTCGAAGCGGGTCCTGTGCCGAATCAGTGCAGCGTGGAAGGACTCGGCGATGGTCATGATCGAGCCGACGTTCAGTTGGCGGGCGAGGGAATCGAGCTCGTCCGGAAAGGCGGGGTCGTTCGGCCCGGTGCCCAGCGCCCAAGCGCCGCTGGAATACCGGCTGTAGGCCGAGAGGCCGTTTGCGCTCCCGCAGACACAGAACACCCGCAGGCCCGCGCGGCCCAGGCGCCGGACTACCCAGAGCCCCACCTGGGTGTCGCCTACGACGGCCAGCACGCGCCGCTCGCGAGGCACGGACGCGTCAAGGGCTTCTGGTCTAGATGACAGGAGCTGTGTCATTACGTTCATCTGAGGCACTCAGCACTTCCCCGTAAATGCGCATCAGCCGGTCAACGATCACGTCCAGACTGAACTCGGTCTCGGCCCGGCGGCGTGCGGCGGCGCCCATCTGCCGGCGTAGCTCGAGATTGCGGGTCAGCCGCAACATGCGGTCGGTGAGCGCCTCGACGTCGCCCGGCGCGATGATGAAGCCTTCCTGTCCGTCCGTCATTGCTTCGGGTACGGCCCCGACGCGGCTGGCGATGACCGGCAGGCCGTAAGCCATGGCCTCGAGCACTGCCATCGGCAACCCCTCCGCGTAACTCGGCAGAACGAGGCAGTGGGCCGCTGCTAGCGCCGCGTCCTTCTCGGATGCTGCCAGCGTACCCAGGATGCGTATCCTCGAAGCGCATCCTCCGGCGGCGATGCGCTGCTCCAGCGCCTTGAGTTGCCCCGGTTCCTTCTCGAAGCCGGCAAGACGAACGATTCCCGCAAAGCCTTGCCGGGAGGCGAGTTCCACGGCGCCGACCAGGTCGTGCACGCCCTTCCTCGAAGTCCAATCCCCGAGGAACAGGAAGACGGGCGGGGAGGTCGTCACGTCATTGACGCGAGGGGGCAGGGGGACGCCGTTCGGGACGACGTGCCAGCGGGCCCGGGGCGCGTACGGCGCCAGCTTCGTGAGCCAGTCGCGACTAAGCACGATCACGCCCGATGCCGACTCGAATGACCACCGCAGGATTCCCCGGGCCAACGGGCCCATCCCGGCGGCCCACTGGTCGAAACTGGCTCCATGGTTGTGCAGGAACACCCGGCACCCGAGAAGCCTTGCTACGGCAAGGTGTACGCAATCTCGCCAGAAACCGAAGAACTGAATTGTGTGGATGTGGACGATTTCGGCCCGGTGCTTCAGGATCATCCCTGCCAGCCGCCCGAGGAGCCGGACCTGGGCCTTGATGCCGGTCAGGAAGGAGCGCCCCTCTGGTGTGGTCTTGCCGTTGTTCAGCACCACAAGCCGGCATTCTCTTGCCAGGGCGCTCCTGCGGAGGTTGTCTGTTACCGTCGCCATCCCACCCGTGAGCGGCGGCAGGGGGCCGAGCATCAGGACCCGACGTTTCCTATGAACCGCCGACCGTGCTGCGTGCGGACATTCAGGGCCACGGCCCTTCCGCGAGACTCTGTCGTAGAGGTCGGCATATGCCTGAATCATGGCCTGGAGACTGTAGTGCTCGTACACCCGCTCACGCCCTGCACTGCCAAAGGCCTGCCGGGCAGCAGGGTTGTCTACCAGTTCCGTCAGAGCCTGGACAAGGGCCTCCGGGTCGCCTGGCTTGACAAGTCGGCCGTCCCGTCCGTCTCGCAAAACCTCGCCGATGCCGCCCACGCGGGTTGCGACGCACGGAAGGCCGCAGGCCATGGCTTCCAGCAGGGCGTTCGGGTGCGCTTCGCTGCGGCTGGGCAACACGAAGACGCTCAGCCCCCGCAGGAACTGTGGCACGTCCTTCACGTGCCCCATGAAGCAGACACGCTCCGAGACGCCCAGGGACCGGGCAAGGGTCTCCAGGTGCGGCCGCTCGGGACCCTCGCCGGCGATGCGGACTTCGCACGGCAGGCCCGATTCCATTAACTCGGCGCAGGCGCGTATCAGGAGCGCATGGTCCTTGACCGGGGTCAGGCTCCCGACTGTGCCGAAGATGACGCGCTCGGAGGCCGGACTGTGGGCAGGGCCAGGGGTGAAGCGATCCGTATCCACGCCGTTCGGGATCACAAGGACTCTGTTCGAAGGCCAGCCCAACTCGTCTATCAACATCCGGCGTGACGCCTCGCTCACCGTGAACAAGCACGTCGTGACCCGAGCCAGGACGCGAAACGCCAGCCGCCGGCGCAGAGGGGGCCTGTCTGGACGGGCAAAGCCGTGGAAGCTGAAGATGAGCGGCACCGGCGGCCACATCGCCAGCCGCGCTACGGCTATGTCAGGCCAGGCGCCCCAGTTGCGGGCGTGTATGACAGAGGGCCGGACGCGCAGGATAAGCCGCCACAGGCGCCACGGAAGGGCGGGCTCGTTGGGCCGGGCATTCATGCAGTAGACCGGCACATCCGCGGGAATCTGGTCGCGGATGCGGGGCTCGCCCTTGAGGCAGACGATCGAGTGCTGCGTCCCACAGCCCGCCAAGTTTCGGATGACTCTGGCCATGGCGATCTCCATGCCCCCCGGCGCCAGACCGGGCACGACATGCAGGATATGGCAGGGCCGCTGGCTCATGGCTAGGCTTCGGGCATCTCCGGCAAGGCGTTCGAAGGCGCGGATAGCGCCTCGGCTTCTGGGCAGGCGTCCAACTCCACTCGTCCCACCCAGCCGGCCGGGGGTGGAAGGCACACCACCGGTCGTATGGTATCTGGATCAAGGCCAGGGCCGACGTCGGTGCCGTCGATGAGCCGGACCTCGGGTAGCCTCTCAGCGTGTTGTCCCAGAGCTTCCATCGCATGCCGCACAAGTGGAATCTTCGCAGGACTCAAGCCAACGAGGCGGGCGGCGCAACTGTCGACGGCTGCGGCAACCGGGCCTGCCAGGATGAAATCGGCCCGGACGGGGTCTGGCCGAAGTGGCCCCTCGCCGCCGCCGCAGACGACGGCGTCGACGATATGCAGCACCTTGCGCTGAGGCGTTGTCGCAAGGTTTCCGTCCGGCTGAACATACTCCAGAATCCGGTTCAAGTCCAAGACGGTCCTCCAGAGCGTGTCGTTGCCGTACCAACTGCCCTCGCTGTAAGGGTCGCGGGCCGTGTGGTGGGCCAGCCGCCGGCAGAGCCTGAGGCCCAAGGCAGCCGCGGGGGCTAGGACGCCGCGCGGCGAGACTTCCAGACGATCGACGATCCGAGAGGCCAAGGCCTTCCAGACGCTTGGCCACTGGTACTCGTCGCCTCCGTGGACCGGGGCACCAAGGCGGTGGTGGGGAAGGTAGTCCTTACTGCCGTTGATGCCGACCACGTTCTTCAGGCAGCAGGTCAAGCCCGCCTTGCGATGTGTCTTGAGTTTCGGGACGCTGATGACGACATGGGCATCTAGAACCGCTTTCGCGATGAGGTATTCGTGGCGGCCGTCGCTGTGGTGCCGGCGCATGGCGGACGGGTCGTAATTGGTCACGCGGAACCGTGCAGCATGCTCCGAAACTGGCTGGAGGAGGCTTTGCACGCCCATGTCGACGGTCGCGCAACGGTCGGGGCCGCCAGGAAGGCGGCGGTGGCCGAGGACGCGCCCGTGGTGGTCGAGTTCGCAAGTGTTCTCCCGGAAGTCACAGACGGCTATGTCCACCCCTCGTGTCTGTAGGCGACCCAAAAGGCGAGTGATGCCGATGGCTTCCGCCAGCCGGCCGAAATCGGCTGACTGGATGGGTGCATCGCCGATGATGACTCGCCCGCGCCCCCTGAGGGCCAGGAGGACGTAATCGAGCACGGCGCGCAGGACACTCGTATGGGTGACGAGGCCGTCCATGGTTCCGCCGCTGGCGTGCGCATGCAGGACCCAGTTGGGCTTGATCAGGACCTGCTGGCCCGGCCGGATGAACTTGCCAAGCGGGTTCCATGCCGGCGCGTGGAAGTTCTCCCGGTCAAGTCCGAGGAGAGCGAGCGACTGCCGAACGGCGGCGTAGACCGGGTTGGCGGGGCCGATCTCCGCGTTACCCAACTCGGGGTAGGCTTCGGACGGCGCAAAGGGGAAAGGCGGATACGGAGCCTCCGAGGAGCCGCGACACCGTGCCAGAGCGACCCAGTTGCGCATCACGTCAGTTTCCTTTCCGCGCGGCGCGGCGTCTTGGGCGCGTGGCTGATCACAGGCAGGAGTTTCCCCGTGGCGGAACGGTCGATGGTCTCGACGTGGCGGATCTGCACGGGCACGGTCGGGCCGACCCGGTCCGCGATGATCCGCCGCAGGGCCGCATCCTGCTCCGGCGTCTGCTCCGGCGTCCGGACCAGCGCGACGTCGAGCGAGTAGTCGGCCGCCTGCACAACCCGATACGAAGCGATGCCGCAGTCCTTGAAGAGATGGGGAAACAGCTCGCCAGGGAGGCAGCCGCCGCCTGGCAGGCGGATCATCTCGGTAACTCGGCCGACAATCCTCTTCAGCACGGGATAGCCTCGCCCGCAGGAACAGACCGACAGCGGGCCCTCCGCCAGGTCTCCGATGTCGTACCGGATGAAGGGCATGCTGAACTGGTTGAGTTTGGTCACGAGGATTCGCCGCATCCCCGAGCCGTCCGGGTCATCGGCCAGCTCAACGAAGACGTTTTCGCAGTCCATGTGGAGGCCTTCGTGCCGGTCGCACTCCATGGCGATCAGGCCGATTTCGCGCGAGCCGTATCGATCGTACACCTGTACGCCGAAGGTCTGCTCGAGGATCTGGCGGGAGACCTCGTCGAGGGTCTCCGCGGCGCTCAGCACCGCTCTGCGGGGGTAGTCGGGCCGCAGCCCCTCGCGGCGGAGAAACGCGGCCAGTTCAACCAGCGCACTCGAGTAGCCCACCAACGCATCGGGCTCGAACCGGCTCAGCCGCATGTGCGCGCGCCGCAGGTCATCCTCGCTCATGTGAAAACAGTCGATAAACAGGCGGTTCGTGATGAACCGCAGGAAGCTCTCTTTGAGGTCCTGCCGCGTCGACGGCTCGAAGCGGCCCGCGCCCCAGAGGAACGCCATGGCGCTGGCCGGTCTGAGGCCGGCCACGGTGGTTGCCCAAGCCTCGCCTGCGTTGCTGAGGAGAACGGCGGTGTGGTCGCTCCAGAAGTGCAGGGGCTCGCCCGTGGAGCCGCCCGTGGCGTTCCGGTACATGAGATTGCGGGGGAAGTTGTCCGCCAGGAGAGCCTCGTCTTCCTGCCGTATGATTGCTTTCGTCAGCACCGGCACGGCTGTAAGGTCCTCGGGCCGGTCGACTCTTGTCGGCATTCGAGCTTCGGCCGCCAGACGGCGATAATAGGGGACGTGTTGGGCCGCGGTGGCGAGCAGGGCGTTCAGTCTAGTCTTCTGACGATCCCAAACCTCGCCAGGCGACGTCCACTCGAGGCCGGTCCGCGCGCGCATCGCGGCCCTGAGACGGCCCATGTACCCGTTCGGCCGCAGGAGCGGCCAAGCCGAGCTGTAAAGTGCACTAACTACCCCTCGGACGGTCGATCTAACGTGCATGGCTCATTTCTCGGCAGCAGTGTAGTCCGCTGGCACTTGGCGACTGACCATCTTGAGTTCCGGACACCCTCTTCTTCATATGGGGCCGCAACTCCTGCTCTCCTCACCCGATCCTGCGGCCGCACCGCGGCTCGTCGACCGGGTGATCGTCATCCCGCCACTCATTCCAGGTACTCCCCAGAAGCACAGGCACTTCTTGCGGAAACTGTTCAGGCCTTGTTTGCCGCAGACCAGTGTCACACAGCATTGGCCGCACCCCCAACGGTGGACGCTCGGGCCGCCGTCGTTGGTCGCCGCGCACGCTGGCCGGGGGGTATGGCCACCTCCGCCTCCAGGGTCCGGAGATCCTCCCAAATGCTGTCATACACGCGGACCACGCAGACCGGCATCGCGAGCATCCACCAGAAGCCCTCGACATATATCAGTGAGCCGAATATACCGGTTACTGCGAACACGATTAGGCTTAGCAGAAGCCCGTAGCTGGCATAGGCAAGGCGGGTGCCTTCCGGCACTAGAAGATCGGCGGACTGCCTGACCACTCTGCCCAGGCGGACAACCGCGTTGGCGAGCAGCGCCAGAAGGAGGCCGATTCCGACGAGGCCGAGCTCGGCCGCGCAGCGCAGGTACGTGCTGTGAGCGTCTCGGTTCGGGTGCTTCGGCGCATAACGTCCGATCTCCTGCTGGAAGTTGCCCGCTCCGACGCCCTGCGGGTTGGCCGCAAGCATCCGCATGCCGCCTTCCCAGATCTCGACGCGGCTTCTGGCTGAGGTGTCCATCTCCTCGGGGGTCGTGCGCATGGTGCTGGCTCTTCCCCAAAACCCCGGGTCGCTAAGGTAAAGACCGCCAAGCGCGATCACGATGAGGCCGGCGGCAATCTTGGCTCGGGATCTGCGCGGCGTCAGGAAGATCGCCGCCACCGCCCCCGCCGCAAGCCCCACTATGGCGCCTCGGCTGCGGGCAAGGATGATCGCGTTGGACGCAAAGACGCCTGCCACGAGGCAGAACAGCTTCCCCTTCCAGCCGCTTCGCAGGAACTGCACGCCGATCAACGGCAGCATAGCGGCGAGGTAGGCCGCCAAGGCATTGGAGTCCCGGAAGTCCGGCCCGCCGACGGTCTCCAGACGTCCGCTTGCGAAGGCCACGCGGGGTGTGGCGTATGCCTGGAGGCCGAGGATAAGCGCGCCTGCGACGAAGGCCCAGAGGACCCAATCAAGGTCGCGCGGCCGCGTAACCAGATGCGTCATCATGAGCACGAAAATCAGGACCTTGGTCATCTTGACCGAGGGGTGGTCCACAATGGTGTAGGCGCCCTCCGTCGGCTCGCTGATCAGCACGGTCAGCCACACCACACCGAGGAACAGGAGCATCAGCTTCTCCTGAGCGAGAAGCAGGGGCTTGCGCCAGCGCAGTCGCTTGTAGTGCAGCGCAATGCCGATCGCGGTGCACGCCGCCAGCGTCAGCGAGTACCGAAGCCCGATGGGCCGGAGGGGCGCGTTCCACCACTGACCCTCCGGCCCGATACTGTAGTGCATGATGTAGCCCAAAACCCCCAGCACCGGCACGAAAAGGGCTCCGACGCTCGCGCCCAGGAACGCAAGCAAGAACAGCACCATCTTGAGAGCCATGGCGTCTATCTCCGCGAAGCGTCATACCCCCTTGCGCACCTGCTTCACCGGCGCAGGGACCTGGTTCCGAGTCCTTTCTGGGGCTGCCCAGCGTAGCGCCGCAGTCAGGCCTGTACGGAATAGGCCAAAGGATGTTGGCCATTCATTCGATATTATCAACATACTACCTGCTTCCACCCCCCTTCAGCCGGCAATCAGAAAGCCTCGCACAACGTATGGACTATCCGCTCGGCTGCCCGCCCGTCGCCGTAAGGATTGCTGCCGTGTGCCATCTGGGCGTAGGCCTGCGGGTCTGCCAGCAGAAGGTTCGTCTCCGCGACGATTCGTTCGCGCGAGGTGCCCACCAGTTTGGCAAGGCCAGCATGCACCGCCTCGGGACGCTCTGTCTTGGCCCGCGTGACGAGCACCGGCTTGCCCAGGGAAGGGGCTTCCTCCTGGACGCCCCCGGAGTCCGTGATGATAAGGTAGCTTCTGTCCATGAGCGACACAAAGGGCAGATACTCGACAGGAGGGATTAGGAACACCCGATCTTCCTTCCCCAGCACTTGGTGCACGGGCCTCTTCACATTGGGATTCAGATGAACGGGGTACACAAGGACAGTGTCCGCATGTGCGCGGGCGATGTCTCGCAGCGCCAGGCAAAACTCCTCGAAGGGTTTCCCGAAGCTCTCCCGTCGATGGCCGGTCACAAGGATCAGCCGCTTCCCGTCGATGGCTCCCTCCGGCAGGCCCTCAATGGACGGATTCTGGCGCAGGGCCATCTCCCGGGCCATCAACAGCGCGTCGATCACCGTGTTACCGGTGACGAAGATGCCGGCTTCCGGGACCGCCTCGGCCCGCAGGTTAGCAGCCGCCTGCGGGGTCGGGGCGAAGCACCAGCGGCAGATCGGGTCGGTCAGGCGCCGGTTCATCTCCTCGGGCCAGGGGGCGCTGAAGTCGTAGGTCCGCAGACCTGCCTCGACGTGGCCGACGGGCACGCGCTGGTAGAAGGCCGCCAACGCGCCAAACAGGCAAGTGCTGGTGTCGCCATGGACCAGCACGGCGTCGGGCTTCAGCCGGTCCAAGGCTTCCTGCACGCCCGTGATCACGCGGCTGGCGATCTCTGCCAGCGACTGGTCCGGCCGCATCAGGTCGAGGTCGATATCTGGCCTAATGTCGAAGACCGACAGCACCTGGTCGAGCATCTCCCGATGCTGGGCCGTGGCCACAAGGCTGACGCGTGTCCGGGGATCGGACGCCAGTCTCAGGTAAACCGGCGCCATCTTGATGGCCTCCGGCCGCGTCCCGAGTACGATGGTGATATGAGGGCGGTTCATAAGCAGTCGCTCTCCCTCGAAGCACTCGCCCGGCAGCCGGCTCGGCTGCCGAATGCCCGACGTGCAGCGCACTCCTGCGCCAGCGCCTCGAGGTCGCGGACTTCGACGTCCATCCGTTCCTCCCACGTCCACAAGAGGGCATCCCGGTCGCGCTGGGCACGTCGCATGTGCTTTGCCAGCTCGGCGTCCGTGCATATGCGAGCCAAGGACTCTCCTAACTGCTCGGTGTCCTCGCGGTCTGCCAGCAGAGCGTTCTCGCCATGCGTCAGCAGGTCTGCCGTGGAGGGATCACACACGGACACTACGGGCACGCCGGCCCGGATGGCCTCAAACAGCGGATTACAGCGGTTCGTCACGTCGTTCGTGATCATGAAGATGTCGGCCAGGCCCATGAGGTCCCACACTTCGGCGTGGGGCACTGCGCCCAGCCAGACCACGTCGCCGGCGATGCCGAGTTCCTTGGCTAGGGCGGCAAGGGCCTCCTTCTCAGGCCCATCTCCTGCCATCAGCAATTGGCACGGCACGGCTTCCCGCCGGCAGACGCTCAGGGCACGGAGGATGCGGTCTATCCGCTTCCAGTAAGTCAGCCGGGAGCATGACAAGACCCACTTGGTGTCGATGCGCAGGTTGGGCGGCGCCGTCCTCAGGAATGTCTCCCGACGGAGGTCCGGGTTTGTGGGTCGGCGGCGTCCTGCCAGAACCGGAAGCGCGTGAGGTTCAGGCCCATTCGTCGTGCCACCTCGTCCCCACGAGTTCCGTCGTTGGCGCAGATGAGGCGGCTGTGGGGGACCACGAAACCCGCGGCCGCAATCGGGTATCTCAGACAGATCAGCGGTTTCTTCATGAGGTCCGCCGCGAACGTGCCGTACAGGCGCGTCACGTTCGGTACGCGACAGACGAGCCTGACGAGGTATCCGCCCAGCGCCGCGTACTCACAATGCGCGTAGACCATGTCGAAGCGCCAGCCCCGCCGGTACCGGACCCGCATCGCTGCCAGGAACAGGCTCACGCTCAGCAGCAGCCACGTCCCGACCCCCACGGGCCAGCGGAGGAAGTATGACACGTGTCCCTCGCCGAACGTCCGCGTGACCCATGAACGCAACCGCTTCATCAGGGGCAGGTACCGGCACGGCGCAATGTGTACTTCGAACTCCGCCGACGATGCTTGGACCGGCGTCGTGGCGCCCTCGTCCCACAGGTCGTGGCCGGGGACAATCACCATGATCTCGTAGCCTGCGCGCCGATGGCCGCGCAGCGTCTCATCGAGGCAGCACATGCCGGCTTGGCCCTCCATCGCCCAGAGTTGCAGCGCCGAGATGTGCAGGATGCGCAAGGGTCTGTTATCTGTTGCCATCAGCCGGTTCTCTCCTGGGCCGACGTAGAAGCCTGCGAAACGTCGCCACCGCCCCGCTATAGACCTGCGGGCCCAGAAGCCACTCCAGCCCGCGCTTGAACGTAACGGTCGAGTCGAACAACGGCCACACGACTACGCTCTTTGCCACTTTCGCCAGCGCCTTGCCACCCATGTTGTGCTGGAAGTACCAGATCGCCTCCTTGCGGAGCACCGAGCTATAACCACGGCGCCAGACGATCTGTCCACGCCATCCGCGACCGAAGGTGTGCCGGTGCTTGGCAAAGTACAACTCGTGGTATCTGAACCACTTCGACATGTCGGGCTCGGTCCGGTGCGGCCCGCGGCGGACCCAGACCAGCGGCTCGGGAATATGCTCGAAGCCGTACTTGATCATGATCCGCAGCCACATGTCCGTGTCCTGGCACTTGCGGAGCGACTCGTCGAAGTAGCCCACGTC
>Ga0307378_10012471_pt1 | contig 10841 bp, 5 predicted proteins | sample UN1MG_FD_202238 | JGI IMG/M metagenome (GOLD analysis project Ga0307378, IMG submission 202238) | Soil microbial communities from Risofladan, Vaasa, Finland - UN-1 | ecosystem: Environmental > Terrestrial > Soil > Coastal area > Acid sulfate soil | place: Finland: Risofladan, Vaasa | collected...
CTTGGCGCCCCTGCACGTGTCGCAGACGAACTTGCGGGAGCCGTTGCACTGGGGGCAGATGAACGTGATGCCGCCGCGGCTGATGGTGCCCTTGCCACCGCACGCGACGCACGATCCGCCCCGTTGGGTGGTGCCGGCGCAGTTCGGGCAGGGTACGCTTTTCGGGCACTTGCTCTCCCGCAGCCACTTGTCGCGCTCGCGTAACAGGTCGAGCAGATCGATGAACTCGCCTTCGGTGACGTTCTGCAGCTTGAGGTCGCGTGCGATCCCGGTTTCGGCCTGCAGGCGAAGGGCGCGATATTCGTTTTCGACCTCGCGTATCACTTTCCTGGGGAAGGTGGTGCTGAAGCTGCTCAGGCCGAGGTAGAGCGGCTTCCACTGCTGCCTGGCGGCGCGCTGCTGAAGGTGGTCGAGCACGGCAAGGGCCTTGTCGACCTCCTCGCTTGTACCCACGAGCTTCTTCCGCTCCTGGATTCGCTCGAGGCACTGGGCCTTCTTGATGCCCTCAAGGCCGTCGGCGGCCGCGGTTGCAGCGTCGGTATCGCCTTCGGCGAGGAGGAACCGGACGCGGCAGATCACGGCCGGCTCGTCCGCGCCCTCGATTCCGGCAATGCGGAGCGCCTCCTGCAGCTCGATCTCGCTGATCCTGCGCCGAGCGCCGCCGATGGTGAACGTGGAGCCGGTCACCTCGCTGATCTCGCCGCTGACGACCGCCGAATTCAGCCGCAGATCGGCTTCGCCCTTGATCCTCCTCAGGCCACCACCCACCTTCTCCCATACGGCGCGGCTGTTTTCCACTTCGGCCTGCAGCTCGGCGAGCTTGAGCGAGAGCGGAGTGTCGGGCCCGCCGAGCGACACCGCGAACTTGCCGGAGAACGCCTCGCACTCCTTCGCTGCCTGTTCAAGGAGGTGCCGCTTCTCGTATCGTGCGACCGACTTGACGAGTGCGGGCCACGCGCGTGCGGCTTCGGCGGAATCCACCGCCTTCGCCTGCTCGAGCTCTCGCTGATAGCGCCCCCTGCGGGCGCGGATGATCCGGGTCAGCTCCTCCACGCCCAGGTTGTCGCCCGGTTCCAGCAGCTTGAGGGCTTCCGAGTATTTTTTCCTGGCGGCGAGCTTTTCGGCACCTTCCATGAGCTGATTGAAGCGTTCCCTCGCTCGCCTTTCCATGAGTGCGACCTGCTCGGGTGCAGCGGTTTTCCACTGACCGAAGCGGAAGGAATCGGGAAACGCCCGCAGTGCCTCGATCGCCCTGCCGAATTCTCCGGCAGCGGCGAATGATTCGGCGTCTGCCTTGGCTCGTTCAAACGCGGCCCGTGCCTCGGCTTCGCGGCGGGCCTGCAACTCGGCCGCTTTCGTTTCGGCCTTGCGCGCCGCCTCGGTCCGCGGATAGGTCGACACGATCGCGAGGTACTTGTCGATGGCCCTTGAGACCTCCTGCGGATTGCGCGCGTGATAGTCTTCGGCCACGAGCAATGCGCGCTCGGCCCGCTCGTTGATCGCTTCGGAGGTGAACCCGCTGCCGACGCGCGGTGCGGGCTCGCGAATGTCGCGCGGCACAATGCCGGGCGGGACTGATTTTTTGCCGCTCAGCACGACAATCCCGCCGACGATCAGCATCAGGGCCACAAGGGCCGCCACGGCAATGCCCGCCACCGACACCTGCGGCCGCTGCGGCTCGGCCCGCTGATGCAGCACGTGCGGCCGCGTGCTCCTGGTCTTGCGCAGCGGCATGCCCATCCGCACCGACTGGATTTCCTGGAGCAGATCTTCCGGGTCGCGGTAGCGTTCCGCGGGGCTTTTTGCCATCATGTTCTGGATGAGGCCGCTGGCTTCGGGCGACAGGGCGGGGTTCAGCACATTGGGCGTGGGCAGGGCGGTCCGGATGTGTGCGGTGGCCACGTCGTGCGCGGTGGCGCCGCCGAACGGCGCAACGCCCGTCGCCATGTGAAACAGCACGGCTCCCAGCGAATAGATATCCGAGCGGATGTCGGCCGCCGCACCACTGGCTTGCTCGGGCGACTGATACAGTGGCGGTTCCGCCTGCAACTCGGGGGCCTCGGCGTCGGCGCGGCACAGCCCGAGGTCAGCCAGCTTCGCCGTGCCGCTCTTTGCCACCATGATCCTGTCGGGTGTGATGCGGCCATGGCACGTGTGCTGGCCGTGGGCATACTGGAGCGCCATGCACATCTGCTCGGCAATGGCGAGGGCATCGCTCAGCTTGAGCCTGCCTTCCCGCGCCAGCCGGGCCGACAGCGTTTCGCCATCGATCCACTCGTAAGCCACGTAGCAGAATCCGGAGGCTTGCCCCGCCTCGTAGACCTGCAGAAGATTCTCGTGGGCGACGGTGGCGGCGGCGTCCGTCTCGTGCAGCAGCCTCTCAACGTAGCGGGTATTGCCGGCGAGCCGCGGCGACAGCACCTTCAGCAGGGCAAATCGATCCATCGACGTCTGCCGGGCCTTGAACAGCATAGAGTGCCGCGTTCGCCCTGCCGGCTGGATGATGTGGAAGCCGGCGAGCTGCCTGGGCAGCCGGACGCGACCTAGGGATTCCTTCAGCTTGTCAATCTGTTGCTGAGTGATGAGGGCCTTGTTGATGAGGACGGACTCAAGGGAGACGCTGCCGCCGATGCCTTCGACGCGTGCGATCTCGGCGAGCACGTGGTCAGCCTGCTCACGCGTGATGAGCCCTTCCGCCACGGCAGCGTCCGCGAGTGCGACGTCATGTGCACCAGGCATGTGAATCTCCTTTCAACGCTCCTCGGCAGACTCCCGCGTGCCGGGTCAGCCGCGGGCCACGGCCCCCAGCCTCACGCCCCGAGCCCCCTGCCTCCCGCGCATGGCTGCCTACTCGTCCCTCGCGATGGCCATCAGCGCGTCGGCCTGGCGCGAGAAGCGGTCCTTCAGGTCTTCGAGCGCTTTCTGCAGGTGCAGAGGGATGGGTTCCTTGAAGCCGGTTCCCTGGCAGATCGGGCACAGGTCCTGTCCGCGACCATCGCACATCAGGCATGCTTCCTTGCGGGAGATGATGCCCCTGCCGGCGCACGTGGGGCAGCGCAGCCGGCCCGTGCCCAGGCACGTGCTGCATTCGGCGCGGAACAAGCCATAGGTATAGCCCCGTCCGTAGCAACGGGCGCAGGTGATCGTGCCGCGACCATAGCAGCGGGGGCATTGCATAGGATGCAACGTGTAGCCCCTGCCGGCGCAGTTGCGACACGCCTTGGTCTTCGGGCACTTGTTGTCCTTTTCCCAGCGCACGTAATCGCGGAGGAGGTCGATCAGCTCCACCACCTCGCCTTCCTTGTGCGTGGTGATGTCGAGATCCCTGCAGATCCCGGCCTCCGCCTCGAGCCGCAGGGTGTCGTGCTCGGCCTGGTTGTCCTGGAATGTCTCGGTCGAGCCGTAGGCCTTCTTGTAGCGATACAAGCCCACGAGCAACGTTCGGGCCTTCTTGTTGAGGGCCAGCTTGCGGAGGCCGTCGAGGGCCGACTGTGCCTTCACGTCATCCTCGTCAAGGTGGAACATGTCGCGGCGGGTGCTGATCCGGCCCTTCCAGACCTGGATCATGGCGTCGTCGCCCAGCAGATCGACGGCTTCATCGGCCTTGTCATACTCGCCGACGGCCACGAGGAACATCAGCCGCCGCTGGGTGGTCGCGGGGTCTGTGCCGCGCACGCCGGCCAGGCTCAGCACGCTGTCGGGCTCGATCTCCTGCAGCCGCTTGGCGATGTGCGTGCCGTTGATGTCGATGGTCACTTTCTCGCCGGTGGCGCTAGACACCTTGCCTTTGAGCAGGATGCCGCCGGCCCGGAATTCGATGGTCTCGCCAATCGCCCTGCCGAGCGAATCGGACACCAGCTTCCGCATGTCGCGCAGGTTCTCCACCTCCGCCTTCATGAGTTTGGCTTCATCACAGACTTCCGAGTGCGATTGCTCAAGCGCCGCGTACTTGCCGAGGAACCGGTCGCACTCCTGGAGGGCGAGGGTGAAGCTGCCGTTCCGCTCGTGCCGTGCCACGGTCTTGAGGAATGAGGTGAACTCGCCCCGCGCCCGCTCGGCGTCGTTCTGCTTGGCCTCAACTACGGTCTTGCGGTATTCCGCCTGCTGGTCATCCACCAGCTTGGTCACGTCCTCGAAGCCGAATTTCCGGGCTGCATCCAGCGTCTGGGCGGCCTCCTCGAGTTGGTTCTTCTTCGCGAGTTCGTCCGCTTTCCTGAGGACGTCGTCCGTGCGCTCGCGCGCCTTCTTCTTGAGGGCCACGGCCTCGTCGGCCACGGCCTTGCGGTACTTCTCCGAAATCAGCCGTTGCGGATACTGCTTGTAGACGGCGATGGCCTTCGAGTAGTATTCATCCGCCGCCAGCTTGTCGGCTTCGGCCTTCAGCTTCCGGAAGGTCGCTTCTGCTTCGGTTTCCTCGCGGTCGCGAATGGCAGCCGCCATCTCCACAGCCTTCTTGGCGTACGATGTGCCGGCCCAGCGGGCGGCGAATTCCTGGCATGCGGCGATGACGCGCAACGGGTCGGAGGGATTGCTCTCCGCGAACTTCCCGAGTTCGGGGAAAGCTTTGCCGGCGAGGGCTTCCCGGTCGTCGCCTTTCTCAACGGTTGTTCCCGGGCCGCCGGCCTCAACGGGCTGGTCCGGCTGGCGCTGCTTGCCGCGCTGCATCATCAGCATGGCCGCCACCGCCAGCACCACGACCGCCGCCGCGACGACCGCGGGAACGAGCCACGCCGGGCGCGACTGCTTCTGCCGGCGGTAGGGCGCCCCGGTGAACGTGGCGGGCGGGGGCGTGTACTGGTAGGGAGCCGCCGCGCCAGCTTTCCGCCGCGGAGCAACCGGCAGCGTCAGGCCCGAACGCACCTTCCGGATGTCCTGCAGCAGCTCATCCGGCGTCTGATACCGCTCGTTGCGGTCCTTTGCGAGCATCGTGGTGATCAGCGTGCAGGTGCCGGGCGACAGCTCCGGCGTGAGGATCTGCGGCGAGGGGATCGGGGAGGTCAGGTGCTTGGCAATGATCGAGTTGGCCGTATTGCCCGCGTAGGGCGGCACGCCGGTGACCATGTGGAACAGCGTGGCGCCCAGGGAATAGATGTCGGACCGGATGTCCATGTCGACGGTGCCGCGTGCCTGCTCGGGCGAGATGTAGTGCGGGGTGCCCGCCTCGGTAACGCCGGCCTCGCCGATGATGCGGGCCAGGCCGAGGTCGGCCAGCTTCGCCACGCCCTTCTGCGTCAGGATGATGTTGCCAGGCTTGATGTCACCGTGGATCATGTTCACGGTGATGTGGATGTAGGAGAGAGCTAGGGCGATCTGCTCGACGATCGCGAGGGCGTCGGCTTCCCGGATCTTCCCTTCACGAGCCATCCGCGCGGCAACCGACTCGCCGTCTACAAACTCGCTGGCGAAGTAGTAGTAGCCGGATGCCTCGCCCACATCGTAGCCCTGGATGATGTTTTCGTGGCTGAGCATCGCCACGGCTCGGGCTTCCTTGAAGAGCCGCTCCACGTACTGCTTCTGGCTGGAAAGCTTGGGCGAGAGGACCTTGAGGGCGACCATGCGATCCATGGAGATCTGCCTGGCCTTGAAGACGGTGTGCATCCCGCCGCGGCCGACGGTCTGGAGGATTTCGTAGCCGGCGATGCGCCGGGGCACGCGCTTGCGGGCCAATCCCTCCAGCACCTCGTCTGCCTCTTTTCGGGTAAGCAATCCCTTCTTGACCATCACCGCGTCGAGGGTGACGATGGCCCCGATGCTTTCGGCGTGTTTCATCTCGGCCAGGCATTGTTCCGCCTGCTCGGACGTCACAAGGCCCTCTTCAACCGCCGCATCCGCGAAGTTTACGTCCCGTGCCGTCGGCATGATGAGTCCTTTCCTTGTCGTAATAGCCGCAGGAAGTCTGCAGGTCTCCCTCGTAATGAAGGCGCGAGCGTGGGGTCTTTCACCTCCGCCGGAGCTGGGTACAGAGCACCCCCATCACTATTGACGCTCATTATACCATGAGGTTCCCGTGCTGTCAACTATCAGTATTGTAACTTTTGGTGAGGCGCCTGGCGCGGCCGGGGGATGCGCATCCCCTACGGCGGACGGCGATTGCCGGTGGATCGAGGAGGGCGAACACAAGGTTCGCCCCTACAACGGGTGACGCGACATGGACATTCGTACGAGGGCGAACACAAGGTTCGCCCTACCACGCAATGGCATTGGCCCCTGCGGGTACACCGGCAGGTCAGCTCTCGTTCCCGAAGCTGGTGCCCACCTCGCGTGCGGCCTTCACGATTGAAGAGTCCGGATCGACGAGTTTCAGCCCGGATACCGCCAGTGCGATGGGGACGGGCACGATCTCGCTGCCTTTGAGGGCGACCATCTTGCCGGAGACGCCGGCGGCGATCAGGTCGGTCGCGGCCGCGCCGAACCGCGTGGCAAGGATGCGGTCGTACGCCGTGGGCGTGCCTCCCCGCTGCAGGTGGCCCAGCACCGTCACACGGCTTTCGATGCCGGTTGCCTTCTCGACGTCGTCGGCCACTTTCTGGCCGATGCCGCCCAAGCGGACCGGTTCGCTGGGGTCGCGCACGCGCTCCTTGACTACCATGTGCCCGCCCTTGGGCTTGGCGCCTTCCGCCACCACGATGATGCTGAACAGGCGGCCGTTGCGAACGCGATCCTCGATCTTCTTCTTCACCGCCTCGATCGTATAGGGGATTTCGGGAATCAGGATGATGTCGCCCCCGCCGGCGATTCCCGCGTGCAGTGCGATCCAGCCGGCGTTGCGGCCCATCGTCTCGATCACCATCACGCGGTGGTGCGACATCGCGGTGGTGTGAATGCGGTCCACCGCGTCAGTCGCAATGCTCACGGCGGTGTCGTGACCGAACGTCAGGTCCGTCTCGCGGAGGTCGTTATCGATGGTCTTGGGCACGCCGATCACGCGCATGCCCTTATTCTCCAGTTCGTAAGCGATATGCTGGGTGCCGTCGCCGCCAATGCAGACGAGCACTTCGATCCCCATCTTTTCGGCGTTGGCGAGCACCTCGTCCGACCGGTCTTCCACCACGAACTGGCCATCGCGCTCCACGCCGTACTTGAACGGGTTAGCCTTGTTGGTAGTGCCGAGGATCGTGCCGCCCTGCGTCAGAATGCCGGACACGTCGTTGGAGCTGAGCATGATCGCCCGCTTCTCGATGAGGCCCTGGAAGCCGTCCTTGACGCCCACGACCTCGACGTTGTGCGTGTTGATCAGGCTCTTCGTGACCGCCCGGATCACGGCATTCAGGCCCGGGCAGTCGCCGCCGGCAGTGAGCACTCCTACTCGCTTTACAGGGGGCACGGCAAGTCTCCTTAAGTGCAGTGGACCAAGTGGACGAAGTGGACCCAGTGGACCAAGCCAATGAGCCTATCTGTTGATCGTTGGCCGTTGCTTGTTTGCTCGTTGAACGTTCTCCAGCTTTCCTGGGTGCTCTGCTGTTCCCCGGTCATCCGGTCATCTTCAGCTATATCTGTTCGTGAGCGGCATCCTGCGGTCGCGGCCGAACGCCTTGGGGGTGATCTTCAGGCCGGGCGGGGCCTGCCGCCGCTTGTATTCGTTGCGATCGATCATGGTCGCCACGCGATGGACGAGTGCGGGATCGAAGCCGGACCCGATGATCTCGGCGCGGCTCATGTCGCGCTCGACGTATGCCTCGATGATCGCGTCGAGCGCGTCGTAAGGCGGGAGGGAGTCCTGGTCGGTCTGGTTCGGCCGCAGCTCGGCCGAGGGCGGGCGGTCGATCACGCTCTGTGGAATGAGGTCGTAGCCCGCCTTCTGGTTGCGATGCAGCGCCAATTCGTAGACCCACGTCTTGGGCACGTCCTTCAGCAGCGCGAATCCACCCGCCATGTCGCCGTAGAGCGTGCAGTAGCCGGTGCTGGTTTCGCTCTTGTTCCCGGTGCTCAGCAGCAGCCAGCCAAACTTGTTTGACAGCGCCATCAGGAGGTTCCCGCGGATGCGTGCCTGCAGGTTCTCCTCGGTGGTGTCCGGCGGCATCCCGGCAAACACGTCGGCGAGCGTGTCGAGGTAGCTCTTGAAGACGTTCTCGATCGGCAGCGTGATCAGGCGGATGCCGAGGCGCCGGGCGACGAGCTGGGCGTCGGTGAGCGTGCCCTTCGACGTATATCGCGAGGGCATTGTCATGCCGATCACGTTGTCCTTGCCCAGCGCGTCCACCGCGATGGCGGCGACGATTGTGGAATCGATGCCGCCGCTCAGGCCTACCTCCACCTTCTGGAAGCGGTTCTTCACCACGTAGTCGTGCAGGCCCAGCATCAGGGCTCGGTAGATTTCCTCCCAGCGTTCGTAGCCGGGGGCCATGTGATCGGTGGTGATGGCCGGCTTGGGCAGCAATGGCTCGCACGGCTTGAGCTTGCGGACCCGCACGGGATTCGCCGGCTCCTCGGTGCGGGCGGTTCCCTTCACGGCTTTCAGGTCGAGTTCGGCCACGATGAGGTCTTCCTCGAACTGCCTGCCCATGGCCACGAGCTTGCCGGCGGGATCCATGATCAGGCTGCCGCCGTCGAAGACAAGCTCGTCCTGCCCGCCGACGAGATTCACGTAGCACGCGTAGGTGCCGAGGCTGCGTGCCCGGGTGCGGAGCATTCGCTGGCGCTCCAGGAGCTTCTGCGCGTGGAAGGGCGAGCTGGAGATGTTCAGGATGATGTCGGCCCCGGCGCGGGCCTGGTCGACGTGCGGCCCAGTGGCGGACCAGATGTCTTCGCAGATGGAGATTCCGATCGTGGCCTGGCCCAGCCGCCAGACGAGGTTTTCCTCGCCTGGAGCGAAATAGCGTTTCTCGTCGAACACGCCGTAGTTGGGCAGGAGCTGCTTGTAGTAGGCGCCCGCTTTCTCACCGGAGTGGAGCACGGCAGCCGCGTTGAAGACCTTCCGGTTCCTGCCGCTCACGCAGCCGGCGACGACGGTTATGCCGGTGGCGGATTTCGCCAGCTTCTCGAGCTGGGCAACGGCATCAGCCACGAAGCCGGGCCGCAGGAGCAGGTCCTCCGGCGGATAGCCCGTGAGGCACATCTCGGGGAAGGCCACGAGATCCGCCCCGGCGGCACGCGCCCGCTCGATATAGTCGCGCATGAGGTCGGCGTTGGCGGTCAGCGCGCCGACGGTGGGGTTCAGTTGGGCCAAGGCGATACGAAATGGATTAACCATAATTCAGCAGAACATCAACAAAAAAGGAAAACGAACGTCGAACGCCGAACGCTGAACGCTGAAGTAAGAAGGCCATCTGCTGGCTGTGACCGAAACATCATGTCACCCTGCCTCCGATGAATCCTTGCCCGGGGTGCCACCCTGCGGTCTCCGGCCATGGTGGTGCGCCGTTTGAATGCTTGAGGCGAATATGCGGACGAGCGCGTCTGTTTCCGCAACCAGTTCATCAAGCTTTGATGGCGGCTTTACCAATGGAACTCGCTGAGCCAGGTAAAGCCACCGCTGGGTTTCGCGCAACTCCTTCAGGCAGATGGACAATTTGTGGACGAAGTCGGAACGTGACTCAGCCGATTGAGCTTCACCATGGTTCGACAAAGGAGACGTACCCGCGCGCAGCAGTTGCGACGCCACGTGGTTTCCCGCTTTGGTGTTTGGCAAGCTCTCCACGACCCGCACTATCCTGGTCGCATACGCCAGCAACCTTTCCTCAAGGTTATATTCCCCCGAGCGATCGCCCGTGCGTTTCTTTTCCTCCCCTTGCCCGCTCATAGTTGCACTCCATTGCTGTGACGCGATGTGCTCTCCTACTTCGACGTTCAGCGTTCGACGTTGGGCGTTCGACGTTCGTTCTCTTCTTCGAGAAGTTTTTCCGCATTCCGATGCAGTATATTATGCCTGTCTTCCTCCGTTATCTCCGCCGCCAGCACCGACCCCACCGACTGATGCTCGTCGAACCACGGCAGATCGGTGCCATACAGCAGGCGGTGGCTGCCGACCTTCTCGCAGAAGAACTCGAGCACGCCGCGCCGACCGAGCACCGAGGTCAACTCCAGATAGACGTGCGGGAACTCGCGGGCGAGGTCGACCGCCTCGGACCAGCGGTTGTTGAGGCTGTGCCCCAGAAACAGCTTAATCCTCGAGTACCTGGTGGCGATCTTGCGGATCTCGGATGCTCCGTTGCACGGGCTGCCACCCCAGGTGTGCGAGAGGACCGGCAGGCCGCGGTCGTTCGCAAACTCCCACGCGCCCCGGTAGCGGTCGTCGCTGATCGGCACGCCGTGGTAGTCGGCCAGGAACTTCAGCCCGACATAGACGTCGCGCAGCGAATCAAACTCCGCCAAGTCGCGGCTCAGCAACTCCGGGTAGTGCGGGTTCACCGACAGGTACGCCCGGAAATGATCCGGGAACGCCCGCACGGCCTGGACCGCCGCCGCATTCCCAATATCGGGCGCAAACAGCGACGCGTGATGCGCAAAACATAACAGGCGCACGCCCGCCGCGTCCATTGATTTTGCCATCTCCGCCGCCTCGGCCCGCGGAAAGTAGATCGAATGCCACACCCCCATGTGCCCGTGCATATCGTACACCGGGCACGACGCCGCCTTGCCGTGCTCCCAGAATTCAGCCGCGAGAGGGGAATCGGGATTGATGTATGTTCTGGTGTTCACTGTGATCCTGCTATTCTTCCGTCCAGTTTCAGTGGACGAAGTGGACATAGTGGACGAAATGGACATAGTGGACGAAGTGGACAGAATGGACCGGAGCCTTCTTCTCCCACTCCCCCAGTCAGCCATTTTCCTATAGCCGCACCTCGCTCAGCATCCTGTCCAGATTTCCCCCTGCGATCGCCTGCTTGTCGTCTTCGCTGATG
>Ga0307378_10012472_pt1 | contig 10841 bp, 5 predicted proteins | sample UN1MG_FD_202238 | JGI IMG/M metagenome (GOLD analysis project Ga0307378, IMG submission 202238) | Soil microbial communities from Risofladan, Vaasa, Finland - UN-1 | ecosystem: Environmental > Terrestrial > Soil > Coastal area > Acid sulfate soil | place: Finland: Risofladan, Vaasa | collected...
CGAGAGCGTGCTGGCCGATGCGTTCGTCGGCAGAAAGCTCATGAAGCTTGGCTCACTGCTCGATACGGACAAGGAGCTGCTGAGCCTCGAACTGGAGCAGGCAATCAGCGCCGGCAGGATTACCAAGAGCGCCTCGAAGGAAGAAAAGATACACGCGATGCAGCGAAAAGGTGTTCTGGGTATGAACGCCATCCTCTCGATGTCACTGGCCTTGGGCCGTGCGGTCGCAGCCAGCGACAGCAAGGAACTCTGGCAGCTTATCCGCGAGATGGCCGGTGAGACCATGGCAAAGTTCGTCGATGCCAACACCAAGGGCGCCAAGGGCAAAAAGAAGAGCCTTGTGGACCTCAAGACAACCGACTTCGACGAGCTGCAGACCATCTTCCGCGAGGCTTCGGAAGGGGCCATCAAGGACGGCAAGAATATTACCGAACTGCTCAGAGATCAACTGCCCGTCTATCCTGTATAACAAAAAAAGAAAAACGAATAATAAATATCGAATGTCGAAATTAGGGGCAAGCCCACGGGTTTGCCCCTGTTTTTTTACAACTTTCGGTCTAATTTACGGTAGCTAATGGCTTCTGCTCTTCTGCCGCCTTGGTTTCTTGCGGACCTTCATCCGTGCTCACATTACCAGCTTTGGCCCCAAGCTTACGCAATAATGCTTCCAACTCAGGATAAGCCATGGCTCGTGCTATTTCCAAGGCATATCTTCCTGTGTTACTCTGAATATCAGGATCAGCCCCTTTGGAGATCAGCAGCTCTATCAGATCAGGATACCCAAAATATACTGCCCAATGAAGCGGAGTGTATCCTAACCAGTCCTTATCGTTGATACCTTCTCCCTGAGCAAGCAATTCTTTAATTCTTGAGATGTCATGATCACGCACACATTGGTGCAGCATCTTCACATCGCCCTGAGAAGCCTCATTGGGATCATACTCAAACGCGCCCAAGTCAGGTCTCTGGCCCGTAAAGGGCATGCCAACATCAACACCTTTATCAATTGCCGCGCTTTGCGGTGCAAGTTTAAGGAAGTCGTTCTGGGGAATACTGCCGTCAGGATTACGCGGCGCTGACATCATGCTGTCGTCGAGACCCAAGAAGTCGTCTTGTGTGATTCCAGATTCAAGGGGAGTATTCCAACTATTGAACTGGTCGTCAACTTCCGAAAGTATTCTTGTTGATCCCTCGTATGAAAGATTATTCCTAAGAACGTTTTTCTCAATATTCCCTTTTGAAAATACAAATGCGAAATTACTTTTATTTCGAAACGCCGTGCAATTATACAGAGTAACGCCTGTCGAGTTACCATTGAGATCAAAACCACGCGCTGGATGATCCCATGCGGCACAGCGAATCAACAAGTGAGCGCCTTCCATCTGCCCCAGCTTGAAACCGTTTGCGTTTCCCGTGAAGAAGGGATGAAACCAAAGGTTCTCACCATTCCGCCAAGCATAGCATGATTCCAACCTTACGGAATTACCCGCGTGCCAAAAATCGTATCCATCATCCGCATTATTCCAGGATCTGTTGCCTATTAAAATATTACCTATACCCGCAGAGAACTTGACCTCGAATCCATCTGCATTCTCACCATTTCCCAGGAAGTCGAAGTTACGATACGCATCACAATTAAGAATGAGGTTTTGTGCAGCTTTCGCAGTAACAGCTATACCTGTCTTGCCGGTAGAGTAAGATACAACTTGTTCCACAATATTGTGATGCGCTCCCTCCCCAGTCAAAGCGAATCCTTCGTTCCCGGACTTGGTAATGACAATTCCCTTAATGTGCAAATATGCACCCCTAATTAGGAATCCGATACCTGGAGCGGACCTGAAGTCAAATACGGGTGTCTCACCTGGATAAGCACTCAGGCGTATCGGCTTGTTCTGATTGCCCGATCTTTCAATCAGAATCGTGTGAGAGTAAGAATGGGTCCCGCCCAGCACATAAATAGTATCCCCAGGGCCAGCAGTCATTATGGCAGTATTGACGGTCTTGAGCGGATGTTCCCGGGTGCCAAAATTCGAATCGTCCCCATCAGTAGCCACATAAAAAGTATACCCATGCTCAGGCGGCAGAGGCTTTTCGCCGCGAGGATCAATATAATTTGGATCGGCCCCTCTGTCTAAAAGAAGTTCGGTCATTTTCTTACCCAACCGTACGGAATAATATAAAGGCGTTTTCCCTTCCTTATCGGCAATATTGATATCCGCCCCATGATCCAAAAGAAGTCTGGCTGCTTCAATGTCCCCATCTTTCGGTATCCCCCAAAGTTGTCTCGCCCCAACGGCATAATGCAACGGTAAACGTCCCGCTTTGTCGTGCGTGTTGACTTTGGCGTTGTGAGCGAGCAAGAGCGCAATGATTTCCTTGTCTTGCCTTGATGCAGCGATGTGGAGTGGTGTTAGGCCCAGCTTGTCTGGGACATTGACATCTGCTCCACGGTCAAGAAGCTGTTCAAAAAACTTCTTATCTCCACTTTGAGCAGCAGAAAGAAGGGCGACACTGATATTAGCCTTGTTAAGCAGCAGGTTAACGACCTCAGTGTGACCTCTTTGCCTAGCCCAATCCAGAGGGGTGCGACCACGGCTGTCCTTGACGGTCCCATCTGCACCGTGTGCGATCAGGATTTCCACCACGTTTTTGTGTCCCCAAAGTGCCGCCCGATGAAAAGGTGTCTGACGGTCCATGGCCTTTGCATCGATCTCCGCACCTTTGGCGATTAAAAACTCTGCAACTTCCCGATGACCGGATCCCGCCGCACTGTGAAGAGGCGTGTCCCCCCGCTTGGTCTTGGCCTGAACATCGGCCCCTTTCGACAACAACAGTTCCACCAATTCGTTGTCTCCGGCCTGAGCCGCTTGATGCAAGGCTGTTCCACCGTCAGTTGCCGCTGTTCGAACATCAGCACCTTTATCGATGAGCAACTTGGCGACTTCTGTCTGCCCCAATGAAGCAGCCCAGTATAGAGGTGTCCAGCCGAGTTCATCCTGTGTATTGACATCGGCTCCCTGCTCTATGTGATTTTTGACACGAGCCAAATCACCCATACCTGCAGCCACGTGGAACGTGGAGGCATCAATGCCTTTGCTGACCAAGAACTCGGCAATATCCCGACTGCCTTGACCTACGGCATAGTGAAAGGCGGTCCTGTCCTCCAGGATTTTAACGTCGAATTTCGCTCCTTTGGCGACGAGGAGTTTTACGGTATCGAGATCTTTATTCCACACCGCATAGTAAATAAGCGGGAAGCCTTCCTCTGGCGCGACATTGACCGCGGCACCTTTGCTTATGAGAAGTGTTATCAGGTCTTTGTTTCCAGACCAAAAGGCGTAGTACAACGGTGTATAACCACGATTTTCCTTAGCATTGACATCAGCACCTTTTGCAATAAGAAGTTCAACTATATCTTTATGGTTATGTTCAACTGCAGCAAATAGGGCTGTTTTACCCTGCTTATCCTTGGCATCGACATCTGCGCCCTGTTCGAGCAAAGCCTTTACCCCGGCTAAGTCTCCCAATTGTACGGCTTGATGGAAAGAAGTAACCTTTGCGCCGTTATCCAGAAACAACTTGATCATTTCTTTATTGCCTTGACTTAAGGCAATATCTAGCGGTGTCTGGCCTGCATTATTCTTAGCGTTAACATCAGCGCCTTTCTCGATAAGAAGCTCTATTATCTCCTTGTGTTCAGCTCTCACGGCAGTATGCAGGGAGGTATCGCCGGCAGGGTAGCCTCGTCTTGCGTTGAGATCAGCTCCCTTGGCTATAAGTAGCTCAGCTATTGTTTTGTGTCCCTTCTCAGCAGCGTAGTGCAAGGGCATGCAACCAAGCTCAGCATCCTTGGCGTTAACATAGGCACCGTTAGCTAAAAGCAATCTCGCCACATCCTCATGTCCTTTTATAACTGCCCGATGCAAGGCCATATCCAATGAGAGGCCCTCCTTGCTGTTAACGTCAACTCCTTGTGCTATCAAGTTTTTAACCAGCTCAATATCACCGCAAGCAGCAGCTTCCTGCAGTGACCTTGGCGGATCTAGCGATTCAGTGAGCGTGTATATTAAGGCATTATCGACCACTGTTCCTTTGTCACGAAAGGGCAAATTAAATAAGGGTCTTCCTGGCAACACCTGAGGCACTAATAATCCCTTATCCTGCTTGGCGACGTTCAGATGCAACAACGCTAGGGCCTCAATAGCATCGAACTTTGCGTAAATGTGCTTATTGCTTGGAGCAAAAAAGCCTTTGTGGAATCTGACGGCCAGAATATTGTCGCCGACTTTTTGTGCTGCCTGCAAAAACTCAGTTTTTTCTGTTTTTTCGTATAGCTCCAAAAATGCCAAGAGTGTATAAGGATCAAAATGATCGATCGGTATCTTTAGTTTGGGTTCGTTTGCAGGGGTAATGCCGATATTTCCCAACCCAGCACCCCGGGCGATATCGTGAGCCATCCTCCATGTGAATTGGTCATTCGTTAGTCGATATGCCAGCGCATATCCCCAGAAATCCATTGGTACTGCTGAAATCGGTCTAAATGTCGTACCTTTGGGGCCGTAGAACCCGGCTTCCTTGTATACATACCCTTCCAAGCTCGTGCCATCAGGAAGCATAGGAATCCATACATTATCTTTCTTGTGGTATGCAACCTTACCGCGTGCGGTTAACTCTTCCAAAGCCCACTGTGTAAATTCCCTGCCTTCGATCCCTAATAATTCTCCGACCAATAAACAGCATATCCAGGAATTGGATACATAAGAGTATGGTATATCCGGACTGACTATAAAGTAGCCGAGCTTGCATTTCCAGACCATAGGATCGAGCATCTGTTCTATGCCAGGAGGAAACAAGAGGAAGCTTTCAACCACCTGTCCCTTGAAATCTTCAGCCAATGGATGCTGCGACTCATTTTCGTACAGCGTATATACGAAGGTGCTGATTCCCGTTCTGGGATCTCGCGTTTCAACGTATCGATTGGCAAGCCGCTTGCCCCAGATGAGCGGCTCCTTTTGGCCGGATAGCTTGCATAGCATGGCTGCTGCATAATAGAGGTCACTGCCTGTACTAGCAATGGGTCTCTTCCAGCTCTTGAAGAACACTGGCCCTCCCTTGTATTCATGCTCCCAACCTTTCGGAACACTCAGTCGATCCAAGGGGCCGATTCTATCCATCTCCAGATTTGACCAGTCCAAGATATGAGAGGCCCAAAATGATTCTATTACCTGTCTCGTGGCTTCCGGATCCACTTGCCACATAAGTTCGTAATAGGGATAAAAACCCTTAAAAACATGCCGACCGTCCCCACAGGGCCTATCACCAAATGCGTCATATGCAGTAACCCCACCCCAATACAATAACCCATTAGGGCTCCTCAGGTTCTCAAACGCATACTCAATCGCTTCCATCGCCGCTTGTTTGTATTTTGGATCACCGGTTATAGTGGTAAGGCCGTCCAATGCTCTGAACAGATTCTGCTGAGAGGCGAGATTAGACAAAATCCATCTATCGCCGTTAGGCGCTATCCATTTCACCGGTTCGTGGGTATTGACATTCAAGCCGTCAACAAACAAAGGTGTGTGCTTAGGCCCATAGGTATCTCTACCATACTTGAGGACGTTATCAGCAAATTCCCGCACGGCGTCAAGGTATTTGCTGCTCTCGTTCGCCCATAAATCTGCTACAGGGAAAAAAGCCGGGCTAATAAGGAGCAAAATAACGCCAAATATAATATATGTTTGATATTTCGTTTCCATATTATACTCCCTCGCACTGAATCATGATTTGTCAGCAGCGTATAAATTGGGCCGGAGTTGTCACAATAAGACTACAGCTCCCATCCCTTTCTGTATTTTCTGTGCATGAGCTGATTTGCTTCCAGCGAATTCGTGAACTGCATTTTGTTGGCGTCCCACATGAGCTTCTTGTTCACTCGCATCGCAATCCCGCCCAGACAGACTGCCTGTGTGAACGGATAAATCTTATCGAAGCTGGCGTCGGAAGCCTGGCCGCCTTTGCATGCCCGGATCCACTGGTCCAGCTCGCTGATCGGTCGCGGCAGCGTTTCGGGAGGCTTCTTGTAGTCCCGCATTTTGCCTTCGGGAATGATGCGCGGATTGTCGCCGGTAAAGTCGGCAAGGATTTTTCCTTCGTCGCCGACAAATAACATTCCTTCATCCGGCATGTCTTTGCCGTCTTTTTCAAGCTCCTCGGGCATTGGCGGCCTCAGCCCGCCATCGTACCAGTGAAGTGAGACCGGCGGCATACCTTCGCGTGCCGGAAACTCCCAGCGCACCATCGATGCGCGGGGGAACGAGATGTTGTTAACCTGCTTTTGCCATAAATTATCAATTATGGCCCAGTATTGGCTGCGGCTGGCTTCGACGCTGATCGGCGCCGGCAGTTTCAATATTTCGAATATCTGATGAAAGCTGTAGTTGCCCATGTCACCCAATGCCCCGGCCCCGAATTCATACCAGCCGCGAAAGACCGCGTTAGTGTAAGCCGGATGGTAAGGTCGATGGGCAGCCGGCCCGAGCCACAAATCCCAGTCAAGCCCCTCCGGGACCGGCGGAGTTTCCTTCGGATACTCAGTCATCCCCTGCGGCCAGAACGGCCTCGTGGACCAGTTGTGAACCTCCCGCACAGGCCCGATCGCTCCGGCCCGAATCCATTCGGCTATCATGGGCGTGTCCTTTTGTCCCGCGGCACAAAACATCTGGCTGGCCAGCCCCGTCTTTCGCGCCGTATCGGTCACGAGCCTGACCTCATCAAGCACGTTGGCAACGGTCTTGTGCGTAATTACGTGCTTGCCCTTTTTCATGGCGGCAATCGCAACCGTAGCGTGAAGATGATCCGGCGTCATTATGTAAACCGCATCCAGGTCCTTTTCGTTCTGCAGCATGTCACGATAGTCGTTGTATACCGAGCAGGCCCCCGCTTTTCCTGAAGTTGTGCTCATGGCGTAATAACTGTCGATAATTTCCCTGCCGACTTCCCTGCCGCACCGGCAGCCTCGCTGTCCCTGGCCCCAGTTCGGTTTTTTCAAAAACGCGCGGACCTTGTCCCGTATTTCGTTGCGCGACCATGCGACGTAATTGTTGCTGTCCTTGTTCGGGTCGCACACCGCGGCGATTCGTAGCTCCGTCTTGGGCAGGGCGTCCATTAGCTGCCGGATGCCCTGTGTTCCCGATCCGACATAGCCGACGTTGATTTTTTCGCTGGGTGCAACGTATCCGGCGCCGCCGAGCACCTGTCGGGGCACAATGGAAAACGCCGCGACCGCCGCTGAAGCCGTGGCGACGAACTGGCGTCGGTTTATTGCCGGCTTTTTTTCGGAACACTTCCGGCCGGTCGAATTGTCGGATTTCCTGCGGTTAGTATCTTCATTCATGATTGATTCTCCTTAATTTTAGCATTCCCGGCGTCCGGGTGTTGACAAAGCTATTGAGATTCTGAAATAACATAAAATTACCCTATTACCTCTATTAGTGCAAGACTTACAACAAAATTGCCGATTTCCGAATTCCGATTGTCGATTTTCAAATTGCAAACCTGTCCTGAATTAGCCTTTAGCCCTGAGCGAAGCCGAAGGGAAGGTCGAAGGATCGAAAAGAAGAAAATCTCAAACTATGATGGCCCGGTTTTTGAAGAGATTTCTTGTTGACATATCTCTGTCAGTCAGGTAATATTCTCACGATGCCGTATTTCATGGAGGATTAGTGAGAAACTTATAAAGTGAGTTTCTTTACGAGTTTTCTCTCGCGGAAGATATGGTTGTGGTGGAATCCGCCCTAAAGACACGGGCGATTTGAATGGGTTCCCATTTTGCGATATGTTTGCAAAATAGGGTCCCAATCAATTGTTAATGCTTGAGCGTTTCTCCGCTCTAAGTGTGAAGAAGAGTTGATTATGACAGAACTCAATAGTCGAACACCTCCTCTGCCGTGGTGGGTTGCAGGCATTTTGCTGGGACTCGTGCAGGTTTTGGCGATTGCCCTGGTCAAACCGATGGGTGTTTCAAAACAGTTTGTCGTTGCCGACGCCAAGGTGCTCGAGCGCATCGCGCCCGAATATTCAGAGAACCATCCGCTTCTCAGTGATGAGCAAAACAAAAAGTTCGGCTACGGCTGGTGGTTTAATATCGGTATCGTCCTCGGCGCTTGTCTGGCCGCCCTGCACCTGCGGGCATGGAAAGTCCGGACCGTATCTCTCTGGTGGAAGCGAAACCATGATGCTCCCGCGCTGCTCCGCCTGATAGCGGGATTTTGCGGGGGAGTTCTCTTGCTTCTCGGCGCCGGATTGGCGCACGGCTGTATAACCGGGCAACTTGTCGGCGGCTGGACACAATTGTCACTATCGGCTATTCCATTTACGATTACTTTGTTTGGTTTCGGAATGCTCGTCGCTTATCTTGTTTATCCAAAAGCACCGAATCGATTAAGGCGGGAAGAGTAATGTCTACTCCTATTGTAGGTCTTATCATGGGTGTGATTTTCGGGGCCTCGCTGGTCCTTACCGGACTGACAAATCCGGACAAAATTATCGGCGCGCTCAGACTTAAGGACTTCTATGCGATACGGACGGTTGCTGTTTTTCTGCTGGTTGGAATGCTCGGGACGTGGATTCTGGATTTATTCGGAGCCGCCAACTTCGATATAAAGCCGGCGGTAATTCTAACCGTGCTCATAGGCGGAGCTTTGCTTGGGATAGGACTCGGGCTGACGGGTTTCAGTCCTGCCACCGGCCTGGCTTCCGCCGCTTCGGGGCGAGTCGACGCGATGGTTACCGTTATCGGAATGATCTTCGGAGCCCATGTTTATATACTGATTTACCCCTCGGTTGTCGTACCGCTCGAAAGGATTCTTAACTTCGGCAGTGTGACTTTGCCGCAAATAACAGGCGCTTCAGCAGCATCATGGGTTATTCCCATCTTCGCAGCAGGTTCATTGGTACTATTTATCACCCGGTCAAGGGAGCCGCGAGATGATGAGCAGCGCATTAGAGCAGGAAATTCAGGAATAAATGAAGCATTTCCCGATCCGCTGAGCCCGATACCCATTTCAGGAGAAAAGGGCTCATACCTCAGATCGGACTGCCTTAAAGCTGCCTATGTGTTCCGTCGATGGAAGAACCTGCTGTTTTTGGTTATGCTGCTTTGCCTTCTGCTGCTTCAGGGCTCCTTTTGGCTTGTCAGTACAGGGCAGGTTGAAATTGCCGAAAATACGAATACCGGGACGACCGTTGTCCCGGGCGCCGATATCATGCAAGCCGACCAGGCCGCAGCGCCGGCGGAAGAATCGCCGAGCCCATGGCTTTTCGGCTTTGACGTGACATTCGAGCGTTTGACCTCGATAGTGCGCATTACCAATATCATACTCGTACTCACATCCGTGCTTTATGCCCTGATAATGTACTTCGGCCTGGGCATTTCGTTCAAAGGGGGACTCGGCGGCCTGGCCCATATATGCGGGGCGTTATATATGGCCCTGATTATTTTCGTTCTGCTGGTGCCCTGGCAGAATTTCTTCGGCTCCATCGCTATGGGAGCCACATATACTCCGGGCGAGCTGGCGAGCTGGTGCACGACCGACATTAGCGATACGTTCGGCCTGGCCCTGTTCTACCTGCGTTTTACCGGTTACTGGACCCTGGTATTGCTGCTGCTGCTTCTGGCGCAGTTGCGAAGTTTCCGCTGGGCCAGGGCTATCCTTCGGTGATTAGAGAAGGTGATGTAACAGGAAGGATCTGCCAGGTGAATAGTGCCTTGCCATAAGTTCGGTAATAATAGTATTTTATGAAAACACTAAGGCGTTCTTTCCGGCCTTTTTAACTTGAGAATCTCCGGAAAAACGGTTGATTTTTTCGCCGGTAATGCGGAGCGGTTAAGATTTTTTTTCTTGTGCTGCCGGCGAGTTTGTGGTAAATCACAAAATACTTGAAAAAAAGGAAAATTAATTCGAAACAAATTAGCGCGGTTATCGACTAACAAGATAGCTTGAAAATTACAATTTAGGAGTAATTGTATCATGAACGATTTTCCACAGATCATTTATAAGAGACATACGTTCCTGTCGGCCCTGGCCATGGGGATAAGCGCCATTATTATTGCGTTCATCGTTAGCTGTACGGTAGTGATAATCTACGGCATGAACTTTGCCGGCGACAAATCCGAGGAGCTTGTCACGCTGGCCGAGGAAGCCATCCGCGGACTGCCCAAATTGCAGGAGTCGTTACCGCCGGTCCTGGCCGACATGCTCAACGATCGCCGCCAGCCGGATTACAGCACCCAGCTTAGTATTACCCCCAGTACGACTTTGCTGCCGAACGATAACGGAACGGTGAATACGACGATTGAGGTTGTCAACAACGGCAAGGAGGTCGTCTCGCTTCTTTCGCTGCGGGTTGTCGTTCTTACCTCACGCAATGAAATTATTACCGAGTCGAACGAATGGGCGGCCACACCCATTGCCGCCGAGAAAGACTGGCGCGGCCCGCTTATGCCCGGCTCCCGCAGGTATTTCGTTACTTCTCAAAAAGGGCTTCCTGTCTTCTCCGCCGACGAGTTAAAGACGGAGGTGGAAATCACGGACATCCGGATCTGGAACAGCGAGAAAGGAACGTGGTTCGAAAACCGGAAATCCCCCGAAGCAGAGCTGCCCGACCCCAATACGGCAGCCCCGGCCCCGGCGAAAATTCCATAGCCTTCGGCCTTATAACTGAACTTTTGCAAAGTTGAAAATCTGGACTCCAAATGAGTAATTTGACGACAAATATTGATAGTAAGGCACATTATAAAATCATGGAGGATCCGATTATGCCTGCTATCGTAGAATTTCCCA
>Ga0307378_10012473_pt1 | contig 10841 bp, 4 predicted proteins | sample UN1MG_FD_202238 | JGI IMG/M metagenome (GOLD analysis project Ga0307378, IMG submission 202238) | Soil microbial communities from Risofladan, Vaasa, Finland - UN-1 | ecosystem: Environmental > Terrestrial > Soil > Coastal area > Acid sulfate soil | place: Finland: Risofladan, Vaasa | collected...
GGCGAGAAGCTACCTTGATACCGTTGAAGACGGCGCGGGCATTGGAGGCGCCGTGAGAAATGATGGTAATGCCGTTGACGCCCAACAGGGGCGCGCCTCCGTACTCCGAGCAGTCCATCCTGCCCTTGATGGCCCTGAAGGCGGTCTTGCACAGGGCTGCCCCGATGCGGCGGCGGATCGTCTTGCGAAGCTCGGTGCCGAGCAGGTGGATCACCGCTTCCGCCAGCCCTTCGCTCGCCTTCAGGATCGAGTTGCCCACGAATCCATCGCACACCACGATGTCGCACGTCCCCTCGAAGATGTCGCGTCCTTCAACGTTGCCGCAGAAGTTCAGCGGCGATTCCTTCAGCAGTGCGTAGGTCTGCTTGGCGAGCACGGTGCCCTTCGCGTCTTCCTCGCCTACGTTCAGCAGGCCAACCCGGGGGGATTGGACATCAAACGCGATTCGGGAGTAGATGGCGGCCATGAGGCCGTACTGGAGGAGGTGGGCGGGCGTGGTGGCCATGTTGGCGCCGGCGTCGATCAGCACGCACACGCCATCGTTGCGCGTGGGCATGGGAGCCGCAATACCGGCCTTGCGGACACCCGGCAGCATCCCGTACATGATGGTTGATGCCGCCACCGCCGCACCGGTGCTGCCGGCAGACACCAGGGCGTCGGCCTGGCCGTCCTTTACCAGCTCGGCGGCCACGCGAATCGATGACCGCCGCTTGCGCCGCATTGCTTCCACCGGGTGTTCGTGCATCCCCACCACGTCAGGAGCGTGCACGATCTCGATACCCGTGCCGCGATAGCCGAAGACGGCAAACTGTTCCCTGATCTGCTTCTCGTCGCCCACCAGGATCACGTGGTGCGACTTGAAGTAGCGAGCAGCGAGCAGTGCTGCCTCTACAACGACCGACGGGGCGGAATCGCCACCCATGGCGTCTGCCGCGATCCGCATTGCGGTGCTACTCCTCGGTTTTGACCACTTCCTTGCCCGCGTAGTAGCCGCAATTGGGGCAAACAGTGTGCGGGCGCTTCACCTCACCGCAGTTCTTGCAGGTCGGAAGCGAGGGAGCGGCGAGGAAATCGTGGGAACGCCGCTTATTCGTTCGTGCGTTCGAGTGTCGCCGTTTCGGATTAGGCATTCCTTCAGTCTCCAATGGCTCCGGCCGTGCCGGCATTCGCGCGCCGCACTAGCACACCGGTGCCTCTGTGCCTGATGTGGATGGCAAAATATACATTCTACGCAATATGCCGCCGGAAGTCAAGCGAAAATTGCCGCCGGTGCAGGACACCCCGGCAACCCGTCATACTACACCTTGGTGTGTCAACAGGGGATTCCACAAGCTATTGGTGCCAGATTGCCTTGCGGGCTTGTGCTGCCCGCCATCTTCCTCTTTTTCGCCAAACCGGAACGCCGGTCTCGTCCACACTGCGACGCCGCTGCTGAGCGATTGCCTCCTGCTAATATCGGCACGGACGGAAGTCGGTGAATGGAGGGATGCCGATCCGAGCGGGCCGCGTGGACGAGGTGGAACCCGATGAATTCAATGGACCCGGCGGATCGTTCTCCTCGGCCCCGGGCCTCAGGCCAAGTCCGAACCAGACTGCCACGGCAGGCCATCTGTTCCAGCACCATGAATTCTGTAGCCTTGAAGTTGTCACTTGTGACGGTATAATTAGATAGGGAAGACGCGGCATCACGGCTGGTGCACATCGATCTTACAGACGGGAAAGAAGAGCAGCTCGTGAGCCCTGCCTCCCGGCGTACACAGGAATTGTGTTTGGCGGGTCGTCTGGACAAAGGAGTGGGTACATGAGCATGCTCAGGTCGTTGGGAATCGCGTTTCTGGTGGGGATGTGTCTTCAGTACGCTTGCACGGGAAGCAGTGCGGAGCCGACGACGATCGTACTGCTCAATATGGACGATCAGCCGCCCGGGTGGACTGAAAGCCCCAGCGGTGCATGGGAGTGGGGCACGCCATCGGGCACGTGCGGCGATCCATCCGCCGGGCACACCGGCACCAAGGTCGCCGGCTACGCCCTCACGGGTTGCTACGAAAACAGCCTCTCCTCCCGGAATCTCTCCATTGGACCATTCGATTGCTCCCGGTACGCAAACGTGAAAGTGAAGTTCTGGCGCTGGCTGCGAGTGGCCAGGGCTTACTACGATCATGCCGGGTTCCAAGTCTCAAACAACAACTCCACCTGGGTCTCGGTCTGGGAGAATCCATTGGACGTGGACGTGCTGGACGCCGCCTGGACTCTCTGCGAGTACGACATTACCGCGACTGCAGCCGGCAAGGCAACCGTGTACCTGCGATGGGTGATGGGGCCGACCGACAGCGTGGACTCATACGGCGGCTGGAACCTGGACGACGTCGAGTTGACAAACGAGCCTCCTCCCCCCTACTTGCACCATTTCGAGTGCAGCGCCGTTTCCTCGCCTCGGTATGCGGGTGTTCCATTCCCCATGACCATCACCGCCAGGCTGTCGAATGGCGAGACCATGACCGATTTCAACGAATGCCTCGAGATATCGCAATCGCTGCCCGTCAGCAAGATCATCATGTACGAGCGCAAGGTGAACAGCCAGCATTTTGCCGCGGCGCTGGCCGAACTGGGCCTTGTGGCCGAGGACTGTGCGACGGCCAGCGACTTCTACACGGCTCTCGCCGCTGCCAATCCGGCCGATACACTTGCGATACTCAACTGCTCTTCGGCATCAATCACCCCTGATACGCTGATCACATTCATTGCTGCCGGCGGGCGCGTCATTTTTTCATGGTGGGACCTCGACACAGAGCCTGGTCTCACTGCCTCGTTCGAGGCCCAGGTGGCTGCGGATAACAGAAGCCCGGTGCCCCTCTACGACTGGGGAGGTTCTCCCTTCTTCGACGGCTTGACCAGTCCCTTGCCGTTCTCTGACACCTGGCCCGACAACGGCGACTACCTCACCCCCATCGGCGGAGCCTTCGCCGTGGCAGGGTTCGTATCCGCACAAACATCCGGTCACGCCGCCATCGTCATCGGCAACTCCGGCCGCACTGTCCTCAACGGTTTCCTCTTTGATGACGTCACACAAGCAACCGACGCGATCCGCCTGGCGAAGAACGAAATAGCCTTCCTCGCGACGACCACCGCCGTAACCGTTTCACCCGCGACCGTTTGCCTTGTCAATGGCGTCTGGCAGGGAACCTTTACCGTCAACGAGCCCGCTGAGGCCTTCCGCATCCGCGTAGCCGACACATCAGGCCACAGGGGCGACACAGACGCATTCGACGTGCTGCCGCCTCCGCCGGTGACGGTGACCCTCCCAGCGAGCACCGCTGAAAACGCCGGCACGCTGGCTGGCCAGGGCAGCGTGACCATTCCCGTGGCCCTGGGCGCCGATCTCACCGTGCAACTGAGCTCCAGCGACACAGCCGAGCTTACCGTGCCGGACAGCGTAGTCATTTCCGCCGGCGCCATGTCCGTCGCGTTCGACATCACCATCGTCAACGACGCGTTGCTCGACGGCACCCGCAGCGTGACCATCACGCCATCGGCCGAGGCCCATACGCCCGTAGCCGCCAGCATCATCGTGCACGACGACGAAACCGCCGTCCTGGGGTTGATCCTTCCCGCGGAAGCCGCCGAGAAAGCTGGGACACTCGCCGGCCAGGGCAAACTGACCGTGAGCTCCGCGCCTGACATAGACCTGATCGTGTTCCTCACTTCCAGCGACTCAACGGAAGTGGCCGTCCCGGCGAGCGTTGCAGTGCCCGCCGGGGGAACAGAGGCAACCTTCGACCTGAGCATAATCGACGACCAGTTGATCGATGGCTCCCAGTCTGCAACAATCACGGCGCACGTTGAGAACTGGACCGATGGCTCGTGCGCGATAACGGTGCTGGACGATGAAAGCCTCGCCCTGACCGTCACGCTGCCGGACGGTGTCTGGGAAGGCGAATCGAAGGCCGGCACCGTCGGCGTCAACGGCATCACGCTCAGCGACCTGCTCGTATCGCTCACCACGGATACCCCGGGCGAGCTGACCGTGCCGGAAACCATCACGATACCTTCCGGCCAGCAGTCCGTTGACTTCACGGTCACAACCCAGGCCGACGACGTGTGCGATGGGGGCAAGACGGTATCGGTTACGGCATCGTTGGGCGACAACCAGGCTTCCGCCAGCACGCGGGTGCTCGACTCCAATGTCCACTATTTCATGTTCGGTGGCATCCTCTCACCCAGGACGGCCGGCGTGCCGTTTTCGATAACCGTGAGCGCGGTCAACATCGACGGCCTGACCATTACGCCGTACGTGGGCGCGGCGAGCCTGAAGGCTGATGCCGACCAGGGGGCGCTGTCGATCCAGCCCCAGCAGACCGGCCCATTCAGCAGCGGGCAGTGGACCGGCACCATAACGATCGCCGCCGTCGCATCCAACGCCAGGCTCACTGCATCCTCCCCATCGGATCCATCCATCACGGGCACCAGCACCGCCTTCGACCTGGAACCCGGCCCCCTCCACCATTTCACATGGGATGCCGTGCCTTCCCCGCAGGTGGCGGACGAACCATTCCACGCATCGCTCACCGCGCAGGACGCCAACGGATTCACCGTGACCGGTTTCAACGAAACAGTCGCCATCTCAGGCGCCAAGGGGTCGGAATCCACAGAGGTCGTTATCGGCACCGGCACGAGCACCTACTACTACCCGCTGCCCTTGTCCTACAACCGCTCCCGCACGCAGGTGATCTACCTTGCCAGCGAGATCGGCGGGCCTCGCCTCCTCTCCGGCCTGTCGCTGATGCTCGACTCCGTACCCACGCAAACGATCAACCAGTGGACCATACGGATGAAACACACTGCGCTGGCCAGCTACTCCAGCCCGGCATCGTGGGAAGGCAGCGGCTGGACGGTTGTCTACCAGGCGAACGAAACCATCACATCATCAGGGTGGGTGAGCTTTCCTTTCACCACGCCGTTCGTCTATGACGGCATCCAGAACCTGATGATCGACTTCAGTTTCAACAATTCATCCACCACATCCAACGTCTACTGCGGCAGGACGACGACAAGCGATTACCGTCTGCTATACTACAGGACGTCCACCTCGACGTACGGCGATCCGCTTCTGTGGTCGGGGACGAGTTCGCCCACTCCGAGCCGCGTGCCATACCAGTTGAATATCAAGCTCAATTGCCTCACGCTGCCGGCGTCACCGTTGAGCGTGACGTTCAGCGCGGGCAGATGGAGCGGAGACGCGACGGTGCTGGAAGCAGCGGAAAATGCCTTCCTGACCGCCATTCATCAAAGCGGCGCACAGGGCCGCACGAATTATTTCGACGTGCTCCCCCCGCGCCAGGCCCCGCCGGTGATGAACGCGGAACCGGCCGAAACTCAAGGCGCCTGCAACACCGTTGCTTGGAGCGCCGTGCCAAATGCACATGATTACCTTGTCGAATACGACGACGATCCATCCTTCCCCACACCCGACGGCAGCAGCGGGTGGGTGGCGGCCCTCGAACACCAGTTTTGCGGGCTGACGGACGGCACCACCTACTACTACCGCGCGAAGTGCAGGCGGCTGAGCCACGGGCGCGAACGCTTGTGGAGCCAAACATCCCAGGTGGAGTTCAACGCCGGCTCTCTGACTGGAGTGATGGCCGTCTCCCCCGGCGACGTTGTGCTCATGCAGGGCACGCAGCAAGTCACCGACACTCTCGGCGGCACCACCAGCTCGTCAAGCGGCGGAACCAGGGCAAGGTTCAACGCCTTCCAATGCCAGGCATCCAGAATCCTCACGAACATCGAGGTTTACCTCGACCTGCCGTCCAGCATCCCTCTGCAGTACCTCGTCTACGAGTGCGATGCAGCCTCCGGCGATTACGCCTGCATCAGCCGTACACTTGTCAGCGGGCAGACTGGAACCGGTATCGGCTTCTATTCGTCCGGGCCGGTGGCCGTGCCACTGACTGCGGGCAAGTACTACCTGATCGGTGCGGCGTGGAACGACTCGATCACCTATTACTACAAGACATCAGGCCACCCGACATCGACGGCGTTCGGCTCATCTTCCGGCAACCTCCTTTACAACGACGGCTACCCGCCACCCGATACGATCCACTACTCCCTGGCGGGCAGCAACGTCTACCACTTCCGGCTCACCACCGTCCTGTCCACCAGCAGCGGACCGGGCACCGGCAGCGTGGTGTCGCCGCCGATCAATCGCGCGCAACTCGTGTGCTGGGACACGCTGACGTACGGCGCAACGGTCCCCGCCGGCACCACGCTCACGGTGGACGTTCTTGACGCATCCGGCCAGGTTCTGGCCGCCAGTGTGCCATCCGGGAGCAGTCTCTCCACCCTGGGCATCACGCAAACGGCCATCAAGTTGCGCGCCGACATGGCGTCGACCAGCACGGACGTGACGCCGGTCCTGCACGATTGGTGCGTGACGTGGCGGGAGACTTCCGACACTGCGGTGGAAAGCAGTTGGTCCGAAGCCGTCTTCTCGCAGCAGGAGGTGATGCATGTGCTGTCGGTCTCATCCGATCCCCCGGCAGCGGTAGCCATACAAGGTGACAAGCCGGGCACCGCGCCCTACACCGCCCTCTGCGATCACGGCCAGGACGTGCGTCTGACCGCCCCGCAGCGTTGCGTGCTGGGCGAGCGCGTGTACGAATTCGCACACTGGACCGTCGACGGCACACCGGCCCAGGAGAACGTGCCGGGGCTGACCATCAGGATGGACAATGACCTCGGGGTTACGGCCGTCTATACGATCGTGCCGCGGCAGCTCATCATCGAAGGCCCAACCGAGCGAGGCGAGGGACCCCTCCTTCTCGAAAACGGCGTCATTCGCTTCGACTTCTACGCCCGCGGCATCGTCGACTTTGCAGGCGTCCAGGCCGTCCTGAGCACACTGGGGCCGCAAGGTACGTCCGCGGGAACCTTCCAGATCAGCGTGGCCGGGGGAAACCCGCCCTCCGATGCGCAGGCGATTGTCTGCAACAGCGCACTCTTCGGCCCACTCTACCCGGTGTTCGTCAGCCAGCCCCTCATGCCCTTCTACCGACAGCTTGCCGGCTTTGTTCTGCTCAGCGCAGGCTCCGATCTGCCGGAGAAGACCTGGTTGATGTCCGTCACCTATGATTACACCGTGCCAGTGCGGTATGCCGGCACATTCACCTTCGGGGTCAACACGCAGAACACACTGCTAGCCTCGGACAACGGAGTCGTGCCATTTGATGCCGTGCCCGGCCACGCCGAATTCGCCAAGTGGCCGATCCCCGGCGACGCCAATTGCGATTGCACCGTGAACATCCTCGACCTCATAGATGTTCGAAAGAAGCTGGGCCAGCCAGTCGACAGCGGCGACAACTGGAAGGCCGACCTGAACAATGACGGCATGATCAATCTGCTCGACTTGATCGTGATCCGCAGCAAGTTGGCCAGCCGGTGCGATGCCCCTCTTACGGCGCGCGACTGCGGCACTGCACATATCCTTCAGGATATCTGGACCGACCGTGCCGAGATTGTCATCACGCTCGGTCCCCTCGCGCTCGGCGACGATCCTCCGGACGTCGTCACGGTCTTCCTTAACGGCGAGACCAGGCTAGCGGACTTCCCCCTCGGAACTACTTCGATTCCCGTCAGGCTGGACTCCGGCAGGAATTGTCTGACGATAAAGGCAGTATCGGGCGGATCCGACGGGCGGGCGGACCTGCTGGTCGTCTTCGGCAACGCCATCGCCGGAGAACAGGTGCAGATGATCTCGATTCAGCCGGGAAGCGAGGCAAACTGCTCAGTGAGCAGATGACCGCAGGTAGGGCCAGGCCGCCCGCCCGCGATCTTTGCAGGCGGGTGTTGCCTGCCCGGGCGTGAATTGGCCCGCAATGCAATGGCAGGCATGCGACCGTTGCGGTCGCCCGCACCAGTGTCTTGAACAGGCAATGGGCAGCCTGCCCCTGCGGAGCCAAGGACGTTTGCCGGATTGGACTTCCGACCCTGCCGCCTGTAGCCTGTGCACCTGCACCTGCCACCTGTGCACATGTAGCCTGCTGAACTTGGGCTGTCATTCCCGATTCGCGCCGTCACTGGGTCTGTAATTTCCCTGTTGTATCTGAGCATGTAGGGGCGGACGGCGTCCGCCCAGGGCACACACCGTGTGCCCCTGCCCCAGCGGCATACAACAATCTGATTACAGACCCCCGTCACTCCGCCATCCGAATTCCGTTTGCCCTTCCCGTGCGCTTGTGTATCATTGTACGGTATGGCGCAGAAGATCCGCGTAGCCGAGATCGTGGAGAGCACGGTCGGCGGCATTCGCGAGCACATCAGGCAGATCGTCAGTCACGTGGACCGCGAGCGGTTCGACCTGACCGTGATCTGCTCGGCAGAGCGCGACGGGCGAATCCGTGCCGAGCTCGAGCGATGGCGGGAGGTGGGAGTGGACGTGATCGAGGTGCCGATGGTGCGGTCGATCCGCCCGCTGCGGGATTTCCTCTGCTACCGGCGCATCGTGCGCGAGTTGAAGAAGGGCGCGTTCCACGTGGTGCATGCGCACGGATCGAAGGGGGGCTTCATCGGGCGGATGGCCGCCCGCAGGCTGCCCGGCGCGCGGGTCATCCACACCGGGCACACTTTTCCCATCCAGTGGGCGCGGGGTCTGCAAGGCACCTTCTACGCCGCACTCGAGCGAGCGGCCTGCCGGCACTGCCATCGAGTCGTGGCGCTCACCGAGTCGCAGAAGGAACTGCTCGTCCGCCGCGCGATCTGCCCTGCACGGAAGATCGTGGTAATTCCGAACGCAACGGAGCTGCCGCCTGTCCCCGGGCCTGACGACCGCCGCCGCGCTCGCGAAGCACTCGGCCTTCCCCTGCAGGTTCCCATCATCGGCATGGTGGGGCGTATCGTTCCGCAGAAACTTCCGGCCGCGTTCGTCAGTGCCGCCAGGCTCGTGGTGCAGGCTCGCCCGGATGCACAGTTTGTGTGGATAGGCGACGGCCCCTTGCGGTCCGTCATCGAGCAGGGCGTGCGCCGGATGCACGTGCCGCCCGGCAACGTCCACGTCGTTGGCGAGCGCGACGATGCCCGGGGACTGTATCCCGCCTTCGACGTCTTCCTGTTTACCACGCGCTGGGAGGGCATGCCCTATGCGGTTCTTGAAGCGATGGCTGCCAGCGTCCCGGTCGTCTCACTGCACGTGCCGGGGATGGACGAGCTGGTCGAGCACGGGCACACGGGCATGCTGGTAAACGACGACTCGCTGCTGGGATCGTGCGTGGTGGACCTGCTGAAGAACGGCGCGCAATGCGCGGGGTTCGGCCTCGCGGCCCGGCATGCGATCGAGCAGCGGTATTCCGTTGCACAGTTCATCGGCCGGCTGGAGGACCTCTACGCCGAGGAATCCGCGGCAGAGGCCGAGCCCCACGCCCAGCCGCAGGAAAACGCTTGACTACGTCGTACAACCGATGTATGATTAGTTATGGATACGGCGACTAGTCATGTGAACCCTGCAAATCTGAGGAGCCTGAACATGTTCGGTATGGGACCGTGGGAAATGGCCGCCATCGCGGTGGTGCTGCTGATTGTTTTCGGCAATCGCCTGCCGGAAGCGATGCGAAACCTGGGACGCAGCGTACTGGAGTTCAAGCGCGGAATGCGCGAGACGGAGAACTCCCTCAACGACGCCGTCCGCCCCGAGCAGCCCGCGGCGGAAAAGAAACCGCCCGAATCAGACAAGACCTGACTCCCAGTGCTCCCGGCGCCTGCATCGCGCCCGGCACGAGACGCAAGGTCGTGAAAACGATTTGACGTTGAGCGGCTCTTTTTGTATAATAATGCATCCTGTGGCGGCTTAGCCAAGCGGAAAGGCAGTGGATTGCAAATCCACGACCACCGGTTCGAATCCGGTAGCCGCCTCCAGCCTTCCCCACACGATGGGTCGACTCGGCGGCAAAATGCAAGCGGTCTCTCCTTGCCACTTTTCCCTTGATTTCCGTGACTCACTGTGCTAAAACTTTACCAGTTCAAGCACATGCGCGGGAACTCTGCCGCTCGCACCCCGGCAGTCCCCCGTCTTTCCCGATAATTGCTGACGAGAGGCATACACCGTGTCGACCAAGAAGGAAATCGTCAAAGAGGTTTCCGAAAAAGCAAACCTCACGCAGACCGAGGTCAAGGACATCATCCAGATGACGTTCGACTCGATCCTCGCCGCGCTGGTTCGCGGCGAGAAGGTTGAGTTGAGGAATTTCGGTGTGTTCATGGTGAAGGAGAGGGCGGAGCGACGCGCCCGCAACCCCCGCACCGGTGAGGAAGTGGTGGTCCCCAAGAAGAAAGTCGTAATCTTCAGGCCCGGCCGGATGATGGACGCACGCATCAAGTAGCCGGTCGGCCAGCTATCGAATTGGCAGGCTGCTCAGTTGTTTTCGGGTCTCGACATTTCCCACCGAGCAACTGGAAGACGTTTCCCTCCGCACAAACACCCACTGAAAGAACAGACGGACACACCAGCCTTCGCTCGCCAAACAGATGCCGCATTCGCCGTCGGATTGGCGATGCCGGCTCGTATCGATCGGGCGTGGCCGGGCAACGTTTCACCCCCGCTGCCATCTGCTGTGCCTGCTCGGGCTGGTGTATCCGTCTCTGGATTTCAGTGGGAATCAAGGTCGCGGACCGCCACGCTCGCTACTCGACGGCCCACGGCGGTTTGTTCCGGGTCGTCGGTTCCTCCTCGCGCGCTATCGCGTTCTCCGGCCATCTCCACGGGGGCGCCGGCGGAGGGATTGCTTTTGCGCGGCGTCTGGATCGGCTGCTCTCCCGGCCGCAGCCATTTCAGCTTTCGCCGCAGCGTCAGCTCG
>Ga0307378_10012474_pt1 | contig 10841 bp, 10 predicted proteins | sample UN1MG_FD_202238 | JGI IMG/M metagenome (GOLD analysis project Ga0307378, IMG submission 202238) | Soil microbial communities from Risofladan, Vaasa, Finland - UN-1 | ecosystem: Environmental > Terrestrial > Soil > Coastal area > Acid sulfate soil | place: Finland: Risofladan, Vaasa | collected...
ACGACAGAACATGCCTTGAAGGCCAGCACGAGGTGTGTGTCCCCGAAAAGTGGGGATACTACTGTGACGACTCCGAGAAGGTCATCCTCTACGACGCGGATAACGTGAAGCCCGACAAGCTCCTGAAGAGGCCGACGGACTACACTATAAGCGGCGACACCATAACCATCACGGCGTCAACCAGCGACTACGAGTACTACAAAGTGCTGTACTCCACCAAACTGATGAACCCGGATAGCACATGGCACACCGGCCGATGGGAGTGGATAGTCGTGGGAGAGCCCTCCCTCGCCTCAGACTCCATAGGCACAGGCATGATAGCGGCCGCGTGGAGCGACTGGAAGAACAAGGAGACGTGGCTCAGCGGGCTGGACATCCAGGCAGAGGACTTCGGGCCCACCATGCCCTACACCATGAGGCGGTTCACAGACGGCCTCGAGGGCAGGCTCGACTTCCACTACGACCACGAAGGCGGCGACCTCAGGTCAGCCTTCAAGGACGACTGGTGCACGCCTGACGGCTACGAGGGAGAATCAACCATCTACCCCTACGCCATAAGCAGCAGCAACATCATCGTCGTAGGCGGGCCACTGGCCAACCTAGCAGCAGAGTACTTCAACGACTTCACTGACGCCCTAGTCTTCACCGAGTACGGCGACGGGTTCTACGCCCCCGGATGCTGGGCGCGGACCGCCCAGGACCACTGGCAGAACAAGGCCATGGTCGATGTGGTCGGCGACAAGCTCTGGTACGACAGCGTAGACGTCGACGACGACGTAGGCTACGCCATCATATCCACGTACAAGGACCTCAACGAGACCGTGGGCTTCATAGTCTACGGGTACACCGCCGAGGACACCTACTACGCCAGCTACGCCCTGCGGGGCGGCGGCCTACCCTGGCTGCAGCTCATACAGGAAGGCGTGACAACGGTGCTCCTGGAGATCGACTACAGCGACCTGCACCCAGTGGCCTTCCACGTGAGGGAGTTCCTCGGACCATTCACGGAGTGCACGGGCGCCTACACCAACTTCAAGACCGACGACTACTACAGCAACGTCAACTGCGGAACCGACACCATCGAACAGGAAGCAGCCGAACTCGGCCTATGCTACAAGCTAGTGGACATAGGCTTCTGCGGACAGGTCCACCCGGACCCGTAAACCCCTAACCCCCCTTTCTTTTTATGACAAGGTTTTTCAGGCAACCCATCCAATCACTTTGGGTAATCATTTGTCTGAGAGGCAGCTGCTGGTCAGCAAGATAGAGAACGGGATAGTCATCGACCACATACCCGCAGGGAGAGCCTTCCAGGTCCTAAAGCTGCTGAAGCTCCCCGCCGACGCCCGAGCCCTCATAGCCCAGAACGTGGACAGCCGCACCCTGGGCAGCAAGGACCTCATCAAGATAGAGGGCACCTACCTCACCAGCAACGAGATGGACATAATAGCCTTCGTGGCCCCCGACTCCACCCTCAACGTCATCAGCGACTGGCAGGTGAAGGAGAAGCGCAGGATCACCCTCCCCGAGACCCTGGAGAGCGCCTTCAACTGCCCCAACACCCTGTGCCCCACCAACGCCATGTACGGGGCCCCCAACACCAGGTTCCGCGTCGAGAGGGGCGCAAGGATCGAGGAGACCAGGCTCCACTGCGACTACTGCGGCAGCGTCACCTACTACGGCACCATCCAGGAAAACATCCAGAACGAGAGGTTCAGGATGGAGCGCCGCGGCCTAGTGAGCAGAGGCAAGATAGAGCAGGTCTTCCTGGACGTCCTGCTGAAGGGCGGCGCCCTACGGCTCCAGACCAGCCCCGACAAGCCCTTCACCCTCAAGAGCGGACGGCCCAGCCCCTACTTCATCAACCTGGGGGCCCTCACCGACGGGGAGAGCCTCGCCGCGATCAAGTGGGCCTTCGCCAGCTACATAGCCCTCCTCATGGAGACCGGGGAGATATCTGACTTCGACTACGTGTTCGGGCCTAGCTACAAGGGCATCAGCCTGGCCGCCCTCACATGCGAGGGCCTCAACGAGCTCTACGGCATGGGCAAACGCTACATGTACGACAGGAAGGAGGCAAAGGAGTACGGGGACCTGAGCAGCGACCAGGTACTGGTGGGCGCCGGATACTTCAAGCCCGGCCAGAGGCTCCTAGTGGTGGACGACACCATCACCACCGGCATAACCAAGATAGAGACCATCGAGAAACTGAGGCTCCTGGGAGAGCACAAGGTGGCGGGCATGGTGATAGCAGTGGACAGGCAGGAGGCCATGGGGGACAAGGACAACGTGGAGCCTAGGAGCGCCGTCCAGTACATGGAGGAGGAGCTGGGCGTAAGTATCCACAGCATCCAGAACATAAAGAGCATCTACGGACTCATAAAGGACAGCCTCACCCCGGAGCTCAAGGCCCTGTGGCTGGACTACTACGAGAGGTACGGCGTCGTCAAGCTAGAGTAGGCCACCCCCTTTATTTTACGCCCTTCCCCATTCCCAACCCATGGAGAAGTACGACGCCCTGGTGGTGGGCAGCGGCAGCGGCATGATGATAGCCGACGCCGCCGTCAAGAGCGGCCTCAAGACGTGCCTCGTCGAGATGGGTAGGCTGGGGGGTACATGCCTCAACACGGGGTGCATACCCAGCAAGATGGTGATATACCCGGCAGACGTGGTGAACGTCATCAAGCACGCCGAGCGGCTGGGGGTCCACGCCAGGATCGAGAGCGTGGACTTCCAGGGCATCATGGAGCGCACCAGGCGCTTCGTGGACCACGACAGGCGGCCCATGGAGGAGAGCGTAGGCAGTGTTGATGGCCTCACGTTCGTCCCGGGCCGCGGGGAGTTTACCGGCGACCACACCATGAGGGTGGGCGACAGGATCATAAAGGCTGAGAACATATTCTTGGTCACCGGCAGCAGGCCACTGATTCCCCAAATAAAGGGCCTGGGCGGCGTGGACTACCTCACCAGCGACAACGTCTGGGACCTGAGGCGGAGACCCAACAGCATAATCATCGTCGGCGGCGGCCTCATAGCCTGCGAGATGGCCCACTTCTTCTCGGCCATGGGCACTGAGACCACGGTCCTCAGCCGCAGCCCAAGGCTCCTTAAGAACGCGGAGCCAGAGGTGAGCGAGGTCCTCACAGCCAACCTGAGGCAGAGGATGCACGTGGAGACCGGCATAGAGGCCACCGAGGCCCGGAAGATCGGAGACCAGGTGGAGGTCAAGGCCGAGAAGGGCGGGGAGGTGAAGACCTTCACAGCAGAGAGGCTGCTCATAGCCGCTGGCCGGACAAGCAACGCGGACCTCCTCAGGCCCGAGAAGACGGGAGTCCAACTGGACCAAAGGGGCTACATAAAGGTCAACGAGAACTACGAGACCACCAAGAAGCGCATCTGGGCCTTCGGGGACGCCATCGGCAGAGCCATGTACAAGCACGTGGCCAACAAGGAGGCCGAGGTGGTCTGGCACGGCTTCAGGGAGGGCCACTTCCACCCCGTGGACTACGACAAGGTGCCCTACGCTGTGTTTACCTGGCCCCAGGTGGCCAGCGTGGGTCTCACCGAGGAGGAGGCCATAAGCAGGGGGCTGAGCGTGCTGGTGGGGGAGTACAACTACATTGACACTGCTAAGGGGGCGGCCATGGAGGAGGAGGACGGCTTCGTCAAGGTGGTCCTCGAGGAGGAGTCCTACAGGCTGCTGGGGGCTCACATCGTGGGGGCCCACGCGCCCATCCTCATCCAGGAGGTGGTTAACGTCATGTACGCGGGGGACGGCTCCGTGTACCCCATAGCTGACGCCATGCATATCCACCCGGCGCTCCCCGAGGTGGTGCAGAGGGCCATATATAATCTGAGGAAGCCTGGCCACGATCACACCCACTAGAGGTTTATATGAGCCCGGCCCCCAGCCTCACATAGTTTCTGGAGCTGAGGATGGTTAATGAACGTCACGGACGCTATCCACGCCAGGCGCTCTTACCGGAGCCTAGGGCCCGTGGAGGTGACCCCCGAGCTGGTGGACGACCTGGCCACCCACGCCGGCCTCTCGGCCAGCTGCTTCAATAATCAGCCCTGGAGGTTCGTCTTCGTCTATGAAGAGGAGATGCTTAAAGCCATGTGGTCCGCCCTCAGCAGGGGCAACAAGTGGGTGGAGCTGGCCTCCATGATAGTGGCCGTGTTCAGCAAGTCAGAAGACGACTGCCAGATCAGAGACAGGGTCTACCACCAGTTCGACGCAGGGATGGCCACGGCCTTCCTCATCCTAAGGGCCACGGAGCTGGGCCTGGTCGCCCACCCCATTGCGGGCTTCAGCCCTAAGAAGGTGAGGGAGGTATTGGGGATACCTGAGGAGTATCAGGTTATAACCCTGGTCAACGTGGGCAGGAAGTCGGAGGCGGTTCACTCCTACCTTTCGGAGGAGCAGGCGGAGGCTGAGAGGGCGAGGCCTCCGAGGAAGCCGCTGGCTGAGTACGCGTATCACAACCGTTATCCGTCAAGCCCGTCATAGGCCCCGCTAGATTCTCTGTTTATAAAAAAATTATAGGTTTGAAAAAGTAGAGTTATCTCTGCTTGGTGGTGATGGTGTACTTGACGCCCAGGGGCGCCAGGGTCTCATCGATCCTACCAATGAGGTCCTCAACCTGCTTCATGGTAGGCTTGGTGAACCACTCGAAGTAGAAGTCGTGCTCTCCGAGGCTCTCGCCACTCTTGCTGATGATAGTGCCACACCGCTCCTCGCTGATGACACCCTCGCCGCCGAAGAACATCAGGACACCCTCCTGAGAGTCCAAGGTCGGCTCAGTCATCCCCATGACGCTCATGCCCATCTTGGGGACCCCGAGGCCTGCCGCAATGGTTGTGTCCATGATGCACACCTCGGGCATGTCGACGGCGACCTTCTCCAGGGTCTTAAGGGCCTTCAGTAGGGGCGGACCGTATATCTTTACGTAGCTTTTCATAGAATCTCCATGATTTCATCTGTAATGAAGGTTATTAAACATTTACTTGGCGTAAAAAGGTCCCCTGTGCGCCTAAAAAATGGTGTGTAGGGCTATATTTTCTCCAGCCGCTTCCTCAGCTCCACATAATCGGGCTCCACCCCAGGGTCCTCTGATACCCACTTGTACCTGATGACGCCGCCGCCATCCACTATGAAGACGCTGCGTTTAGCCGCCGTGTAGCCCTTGCCGGCGAAGTCCCGGTGGATCACGTTGTACTTCTTGACGACCTCTCTGGCGTAGTCGCTGAGGAGGGGGAAGTTGAGGACGTTCTCCTCGTGGAATGCCTTGTTGCTGAAGGGGTCGTTGACGCTTATGCCCAAGACCTGGGCGTCCAGTTCCTCCAGTTGGGCTATGCTGTCACGGAGGGTGCAGAGCTCTTTTCTGCAGGCGCCTGTGAAGGCGCCGGGGTAGAAGGCGAGGACCACCTTGCGGTCGTGGTGGTCTGTGAGGCTCACCTGCTTCATCTCGTGGCTGGTGAGGGTGAACTCGGGGGCCTTGTCTCCAGCTTCTGGTTTGGCCATGTTTGTCTGTGGGGCGCCGCGGGTTTTATAGGTTGGCTGGTTTGTTACAGGTTACTTGTAGTTTTGCTTTTTCGGGAGTTTGTACCTAGTGGTTAGGTATTTGCGATTTTTTGGGGGTGGATGACAGCTGCGTGGAAGAATGTGAAAATTTTTTGGATTAGTTTTAATGTTTTTTTAGTTAAAAGCAGCCTTTATGCAGCGGTGAGCGGTTCGACCTTGACCCCTGTGTTTTCATGGATCTCGTTAATCAGGTACTCCACTATCTGGGGCTGAGTCCACACAGCCTGGCCGTCGGCTCCCTGCTGAAAGGCCATAACGCATCTGAGCACCTTATAGTAGGGGATGTTCTCGTCGTCGATGGGGCGGACCTGCCGATAGGCTGACAGGTACGTCGCGATGAGGTCATCTAGCCGCCCCACATCCATGACGTACTCGAATGCACCTTCAGCCAGCACCAGCGTGAAAGCGATGCCCATGCTCGGGTCGGCAAGCCGGAAGTTGGGCCAGTCCAGGACGCCGACCACCTTCCCGTCCCTCACTAAGATGTTAAGCGGGTGGAAGTCGCCATGGATCACAGACAGGGTCTCTGGCTCCTCTGGCCTGTTGTCCTTCAGCCACCGTGTGCACTCTCCCAGCCAGCCACTGTAACGTTCACTGATGTGTCCGTCTAGCCAATCGAGTAACCCGCTGAGACGGTACCGACTCTCCGCGACGCCCTTTGCCCTGAGTGCCGTAGCGATAGGTTGTGGGTCAAGGCTGTGCAGCTCCGCTTGAGCACGCCCAAGCAGAGCGGCCATCTCGAGGGGCGCATAGCTGCTCAGGGGCTCGCCCTCGATATACTCCATGACCATGAAGGAGCCCCCCAGAACTGCCTTGTCTTCGCAGGTCACGTACACCCGCGGGGCCGGGTAGCCCACATCAGCCACGATGTTCTGGATGAGGCTGTCCCACGAGGCCCTCCCCGGTGGATAGAACCCGGGGAATAGCCGGAGGATGAGGGGCTGGGACAGACCCCCCACCGTTCCATGGAGCTGGAACCTGTAGAGGTAAGCCTCGTTGCCTCCACTGATCTGTTCTGGCGCGTGCTCGTACTCGAGGGCTTTTTCCAGTTCTCCTGACATGTAGGGTAATAGGATCTTGGATATCTCATCCACAGTGAAATCGGGGTTGATCACAGCCTCCTCAACACCTAATGCGCTCCCCGCGAATTAATGTTTAACAGGAAGGGAATCAAACCGTGCTTTTAATCTTCATTATTATCGAGGCCGCCCGGGTTCAGCCATGGGCCCGTCTAAATGCCGTAGCCCCTGAGCGTGGAAACCAGGAAGACCACGTAGAGGGCCACCAAGACGGCGCCCTCACGCCAGCATATCCTATCCCCGCTCAGGAAGTACCAGAGGAACAGGTTGGCTATGAGGCTGAACACCGCCACGTTGGTGAAGGCCGCGATGTTCACCGTCAGGTTGGAGAGAATCAGCGTGGTGCCGAGGATCAGGGTCAGGTTGATCATGCCGCTGCCCACGATGTTGCCCAGGGCCAGATTCATGCTGCCCGACTTCGCGGCCTTCAGGCTGGTCGCCAGCTCAGGGATGCTGGTGCCGAAGGCAACTATTGTAGCCCCTATCACCACCTTTGGGACGCCTACACTTAGGGCAATGAAGGTGGCGGAGTCAACTATGAAGTAGCTGGACGCGATCACCCCCAGGGCGCCGACGGCCACCATGAACATGTATCTGTGAAGACGCGTATGCTCCTCACCCAGGGCGCCCTCGTCCTTGAAGCCCTGCCTGTCCTTGCTCAGCTTCCAGGTGTTGTACACGAACACCAGAACCAAGAACACGCCGATGAGCCTGCTGGCGTAACCAAGGTAGATGAGCGACAATGGGATAATGCTGGCCACGAAGAGGCCCATCTGGAGGCTCTTGACATCCTCCCGGGTGATTAGGGGCAGGAAGTCAATGCACGAGGGGTTCTTCCATGTGGCGTACAGGATGCACACGCCTAGAATCAGACAGATGTTAGCGATGTTGCTACCCAGGACGTTACCGATGGCTATCCCCACCGCCTCCTCGTTCTGGGTGCTGAATAAGGCCACGGATAGCTCCGGGAGAGACGTGGACATGGCCACCAGGAGGAAGCCGACAGTCGTCTTGCCGAAGCCCGTGATGTCGGCGACACGCTCAGAATTCACTATGGTCCAGTGGCTGAACTTGTCAAGCAGCAGCAATGCGACGACCAACACCCCGACGTTGACCAGCATCCCCTCAAACAAGCCCTTCCACCTTCACCAACCGAACTGGGCACTTGTATAAAAACTAGGGGATTAACCACACGTGTACAGTCTCTGGGAAACCTCATAAAAGGTGAGGAGGCTTCATGATACATGTCCAAACCAGAGGCAAAAGGACTACTGACCTTCTTCTACTACAAGGACCTGAAGAAAGCAGCCGAGTTCTACCAGAAGATCATGGGCTTCAAGCTGGTCCAGGACCAGCGGTGGGCCAAGATATTTCAGGTGGCTGAGAACGCCTACATGGGCTGCGTAGACGGCAACGTAGGCTACCACAAACCAAGCGACGTGAAGCCCGTGATGCTCACAGTGGTGGTGGACGACCCGGACGCATGGTACAGGCACTTCCAGAGGCACGGCGTAGAGACCATCAGCGAGCCCCACGACGACAAGGAGCTGAACCTCCGCATATTCCTGCTCCGGGACCCCGAGGGCTACGTCATAGAGATACAGAAGTTCAACGCCCCCTTCCCATAATTAAGCTGAGTAAACGGCGCTCAACTGCAGGAAACAGGGTGAAAACAGCCTTTTTTTCCCGTTCAAAAAACCCGTCATATATAAGTGGTGGGCCGCGGCAATCGAAAGTAGCTTATATTTGAACCAATTTAACTTTCTTAGTCACTATATTCTATGAACATTAGGAGTACCCATCATGGATCAACTTGAAACCAAGATCAAGGCCGCCGTACAGGAGTCGGAGCTGGACGCGGTCCTAGTGTTCGGGCCGGACAACTTCAACTACCTCACACGCACCGTCCTCCCCTTCGCCGACCACAACCCCAACAGGAGGGCTGCGGCATTGCTGCCCAAGGAGGGCTCACCCGTCATAGTCTGCCCCCCGGACTGGTCTCAGGCTATACAGGACCAGGGGTGGAAGGGGGAGATCATCAGCTATGACGAGAACAGCGCCGTCGGAGCGGAGGCCCTCGTCAACAGTCTAGAGGAGCTCCTGGTGAGCCTGGGCCTGGACAGGAAGAAGATAGGGTTCGATGCATCTAGGGCCACCAAGGCCACCATGGATCGGCTCCAGAGGAAGGCGCCGGGCGCGGAGTGGATGCACGCCGACCAGATGATAGCTAGCCTCCGCCTGGTCAAGACCCTGAAGGAGGTCGCCCACATAGAGAGGGCCTGCAAGCAGACCGACATGGGCATCGTGTGGGCACTCATGCACCTTGAGGGCGCCGTGAAGACTCCCGGCTACAACATAGCCGAGTTCACCGAACGGATCAGGGTTCACATAAACGAGAACGGTGCCAGCGGCGTCGGCCTCCTCAACACGGCCTTCGGAACAGACGGCCAGATATACTATACGCCTCAGAGGGGCTGGGTGAAGGATGAGGAGCTCTTCAGGATGGACGTCAGCGCCCACTACATGGGCTACTGGGCAAACCTGGGCCGCATGGGGGTGGTGGGCACGCCCAGCCCCGAGCAGGAGGCCGCCTACAGCGACAACCTGCGGCTCAAGGCCGCCGCCCTGGAGATGATGAAGCCCGGTGTAGCCTGCAACGAGGTCTACGCCCACGTGGCCAGGGCCGCCGAGAGGCAGGCCGTGGGCCTCTGGAAGGAGCCCGGGATAGGCCACGGCGTGGGCGCCAGCCACCACGAGGCCCCCTACCTGAGCCTGGGCTGCAGCACAGTGCTCCAGCCGGGCATGACCCTGGCCCTGGACATATACACCTACGGGCCCAGGCAGGAGCTCATCCACAGCAAGGACGTCTACCTCATCACAGAGGAAGGCAACAGGAAACTGAGCTGGTACAGGAACTGGGACCGGCTCTACGCTGTGACCGGGTGGAGGGCCACCCACTAGGAGGGACAAGGATGAAGGAAGAGAATATGAGCAAGGTCAAGGCGAGCCTGGAGGAGTCCAGCTACGACGCCGTACTGGTCTTCGGCTACGACAACGTCCAGTACCTCACCGGCGCCTACCTCCACTACCCCCCCAGCTTCCCCGACAGGTACATGGCCGTCTTCTGGGCCAAGGGCGAAGACCCCGTCTGCATCCTCCCCCAGGAATGGGAGAACAGCTACCTCAACCTGGCATGGGCCAACAGGACTAGGACATACACCGAGAACCCGGGAAACCCAGGCAACGTGGCGGAGGCCGCCGCCAACCTGGCCAAAAACACGGTCCGCAGGACAGGCAAGATAGGGGTGGACGCGGAGCGCGTCCCCGTCGCCCTATACAGCCGGTTGAAGGCTGCCCTGGAGAACTTCGAGGTGGAGCCCTGCGACGAGTGGCTCCGGGAGCTGAGGATGGTGAAGACCCGGGCCGAGCTGAGGCTCCTGGAGGAGGTGGCAGTCAAGACGGACCACGCCATCGCCGGCCAGGCACACCACGTCCTTGTCAGGCAGGCAACCGCCGAGATGAGCAACACCGAGAACGTCCGCATCCACGCCCTGGAGAGGGAGCTGGACGAGGTAGGCCACCACGCCATCGCGCAGGTCACCACGGGGGAGCACGCAGCCAAGTTCTGGCCCGGAGCACCCATGTACGGCATAGGCTTCGACAGGGTCCCCAGGCACCACGAGTGGATGAGGCTGGAGCTCACCGCCACCGTGGACGGGTACTGGTGCAACGGCGCCAGGATGCTCACCATGGGGGAGCCCACCGACGAGCAGACCGCCGCCTACAACTCGCTGATGGCCCTCAGGGATGTGGCCGTGCAGCACATCAAGCCGGGAGCCAAGTGCAGCGAGGTCTACGAGGCCGTGAAACGCGCCGCGGACGAAAAAGGCGTCCAGCTTGCCCCCAAACTGGCTGTGGGGGCCGGCGTCGGCGTCACCACCCACGAGCCCCCCTACCTGTCAGCGGCGGACCACACCCCGCTGGAGCCGGGCATGGCGTTGACCATCAGCCCGGTGGTGAGGGCCCCCGGCGGGGAGCTCCTCATGGGCAAGGACACAGTCATCGTCACCGGGGAAGGCGCCCGGGTGGTGGGCTGGTACAAGGACTGGCGCGAGCCATTCACAGCCAACTACACCTACTAACCCAAGTTTTTTCCCCTCCACCGACCCTTTCCATGG
>Ga0307378_10012475_pt1 | contig 10841 bp, 6 predicted proteins | sample UN1MG_FD_202238 | JGI IMG/M metagenome (GOLD analysis project Ga0307378, IMG submission 202238) | Soil microbial communities from Risofladan, Vaasa, Finland - UN-1 | ecosystem: Environmental > Terrestrial > Soil > Coastal area > Acid sulfate soil | place: Finland: Risofladan, Vaasa | collected...
CGAAGTAGGAATTCCAAAGAAAATGGCTTTGGAACTTTTCAAGCCATTTGTTATTAAAAAACTTTTAGACAAAGAATTGGTCTATAATGTAAGATCGGCGTCAAGATTAATTGAACAAGAAACAGATGAAGTTTGGGCCAGTTTGGAAGAAGTAGTAAAAGACAAACTTGTTTTGTTAAACCGAGCCCCCACTCTTCATAGATTAGGAATTCAGGCCTTTTACCCAAAATTAATTGAAGGAGAATCAATCAGAGTCCATCCCATGGTTTGTAAGGCCTTTAATGCTGACTTTGACGGAGACCAGATGGCAGTTCATTTGCCTCTTTCTGACTATGCTCAAAAAGAAGCCAAAGAAATTCTGTTGTCTGTTTTAAATCTACTTAAGCCGGCTACGGGGACCCCAATCGTAACTTTATATCAGGATATTAGTTTGGGTTGTTATTATTTGACCAAAATTAAGGAAGGAGGAAAGGGCGAAGGAAAAGCGTTTTCAGGTAAAGAAGAAGCTATTTTAGCCCATGAGTTTGGCGATGTTGATTTGCAAGCAAAAATAAAAGTAAGATTAAATCCAAACGAGTCCCTGACCGAAACTAGCGTTGGCAGGATTATCTTTAACGAAGCTTTGCCCGATGATTTTCCTTTTCATAATTCAATAATAAAAGTGAATGACCTGGAAAAAATAACCAGAGACATTATTGAGAAATACGGTTTTCAAAAAACAGAGGAAATTTTAGACAAAATAAAAGAGTTGGGGTTTGAATATTCAACTTGGTCCGGAGTTTCTTGGGGTATGGATGATTTGATTGTTCCTCCAGAAAAAGAAGGTATTATAACTGAAGCAGAAAAAGAGATAGAGAAAATTGGAGAGCATTTCAGAAAAGGGTTACTTTCAAGAGAAGAAAAAAGCTTAAAGACAATTGAGATTTGGAGCAGGGTAAAAACAAAAATTGAAGAGTTGGTTCCAAAAACCCTGCCTCAAGACGGACCGGTTTTCCAAATTATTGATTCTGGAGCAAGGGGTTCGTGGGGTCAACCCGTGCAGATGGCCGGCATGAAAGGATTGGTAATTAATCCTGCAGGGCAGATTATAGAATTGCCCGTAAAAAAGTCTTTTAAAGAGGGTTTTGATGTTTTGGAATACTTTATTTCAACCCACGGCGCCAGAAAAGGAACAGCAGATACGGCTCTGAGGACCTCTACCGCCGGATATTTGACTCGAAGATTAGTTGATGTCAGTCACGAGATTATAGTCATGGAAGAAGATTGCGGGGACAAAGAGGGATTTATTATTTGGAAAAGAGATGCCGACGAAATTGGTCAAAATTTTATTTATAAGATTTTGGGAAGAATAAATTTGGAAAAGATTAAGGGAATTTGCAAAGAAGGAGAAATTATTGATTGGGAAAAAGCCGAGAAAATAGTTAAGGCTAATATTGAAAAAGTCAGGATAAGATCTCCTTTAAGCTGTAAATCTGTCAGGGGACTTTGTCAAAAATGTTACGGATGGGATCTCGGGAATAATCAATTAATAAAATTAGGGGAGGCGGTAGGAATTGTGGCTGCTCAGTCAATCGGCGAACCAGGCACTCAGTTAACAATGAGGACTTTCCATACGGGTGGGGTAGCTGGCGGCGGCGACATTACCATGGGTTTGCCGCGAGTTCAAGAGATTTTTGAGTCAAGAGTGCCTGGCGGCAAAGCAGAAATATCGTCAGTTGATGGAAAAGTTTTAGAAATAACGCCGGATAGAATAATAAGGATAAAAATTAAAAGCGAAAAGCCCTTAAAGCAGAGTAAGCTCGCTGGAGGGAAGATAAAAAGCAAAGGTAAAGATAAAAAGGAAGAAATTGTAGAGTACAAAATTCCGGAAAAAACGGCAATCTGGGTGGAGTCGGGTCAAGAGGTAAAAAAGGGTGAGCAGCTTTGTGAAGGCAGTTTAGAATTAAAAGAATTATTTAAATTGGTAGGAGAAGAAGAAACTAAACGCTATATTATCAAAGAGATACAAAAAATTTATGTTTCTCAAGGAGCTATAATTCAAGATAAACATATTGAGGTGATTTGTCGTCAGATGTTTTCAAGGATAAGAATTAAAGAGCCAGGAGATTCTTCTTTCTCTATTGGAGAAATTGTAGAGCGGGCAAAGTTTTTAGAAGAAAACATTCGGCAAAAATCGGAAAAAAAGAAACCGGCAAAAGGAGTTTCTATTTTGTTAGGGATTTCCAGAGTTGCTTTAACTACAGATAGTTTTCTTTCGGCAGCTTCATTTCAAGAAACGTCCAGGGTCTTAATCAGGGCATCTTTGGAAGGAAAAGAAGATAAATTGAGAGGATTAAAAGAGAATGTGCTCATCGGTAAACTTATACCTGCCGGTACTGGTTTTAGAAAAGAAAAGGGTCGATGAGTGCGAAGAAAAATTTTTCTTCTTTTGTTTCGTCTACGACTCAACGAATAAAATTTTCATCCTCACCTTCGTCCCACATCATTTGGTGTGGGGGCTCGGTAGCTGATATAATAAAGATAAGATGGGTAAGAAGAAAAGATTCAAAAATAATAAAAAATCCTGGCCGAAAGAGAAAAGACCGAGTATTTTTACCTTGCCCGAGGAAATCAGGAAGTGGATTTTGGGCGTAGTCGTTTTTGTCTTGGCCATAATTGTCACTTTGAGCTTTTTTGGCTTGGCCGGAGTCGCCGGCAATACCTTGATGAGAGGTCTCACCTTTTTAATTGGCAGTACCCGTTTCATTATTCCTTTGATTTTAGTTTTGGGAGGACTGGTTTTTTTTAATGTGAAATACAAGAAATTTTTTGGCCCGACAATTTTGGCAATTTTTATTTTAATTGCCGGCATTGCCGGATTTACAGAAAGTTTAAATCTTGAAACAATAAAAGGAGGATGGTTGGGATATATTTTAAGATTGCCGCTTTTAAGACTGTTCGGTAATTTGGTTGCTAAGATCGTTTTTGGCGGAATAATTATAATTGGCAGTTTGATTTTCTGGTATTTAATCAGGGGACCGAAGGTGAAAGAAATCACTAAAATTAGGGAAACCTTAGAAATAGAAAAAGAACCATCTTTAATAAAGAGAATTTTTCTACCAAAATTTAAAGTTAAAGAGATTGAGCCGAAAATAAAAGAAGTGCCCCTCAAATTAGAAGAGCCAATTTTAGAATTAAAAACCAAAGAAGTGCCGGCTAAATTATTAGCCGGAGAACAATATAAAACGCCCCCTTTGGAATTATTGGAAATGGATAAAGGCAAGCCTGCTGCCGGCGATACAACAAGCAATTGTACAATTATCAAGAAAACTTTGGAAAATTTTGGGGTACAGGTTCAAATGTCAGAAATTAATATTGGTCCGACCGTAACCCAATACACTTTAAAACCTGCCGAAGGCATTAAACTTTCTAAAATTACTACTCTTTCAAACAATCTTTCTCTGGCTTTAGCCAGCCATCCAATTAGAATTGAGGCTCCCATACCCGGGAAATCTTTGGTTGGAATCGAAGTGCCCAATAAAATAAGGTGTCAGATTAGATTGAGGGATTTAATTGCCAATCCTCAATTTCAAAATGCCGCCTCCAATTTGACTATAGTTTTGGGAAGAGATGTTTCGGGAATTTCTTGTTATGCGGACTTGGCCAAGATGCCTCATTTTTTGGTAGCCGGGGCAACCGGCACGGGTAAGACTTGTGCTGCGAATACTTTAATGTTTACTGAAAGAGGGATGTTAAGTTTTGAAGAACTTTGCCCCCTCCCTTTAAATAGCGAAACCAATTTTAAACTTAAACTCGCCACCAGAGACGGAATTGAAACTACGAGTAAAAACTATAATAACGGCATCTGTCAATTTTATAAATTATCCACCAGTCGCGGATATCAAATTGAAGCAACACTTGAACATCCGCTTTGGGTTATGAATGAAGATGGTTCGCAAGGTTGGAAAGCAGCTTCTTTAATTAAAAAAGGTGGCTACGTGGCTATTAATCGGGAACCGGCTTTATTTGGCAACAAGGTTGATCTTTCTGATTTCAGACCAGGCAAAATTAAGGCCTATCACAGAAAAATTTCTTTCCCTTTTGAAATGACTTCTCAATTAGCTCAGTTTTTGGGGTTGTTGACTGCTGACGGAGGCTTGTCAATAGAAAGAAAAGGGATTCATAGAGTAGTTTATACTCAAGCCAATTCTCAACTGATCCGGCTTTATAAAAAATCACTTAAAGAACTTTTTGGAATTACTCAGTTTATTGAAAAAAGATCTGGTTCTAATCCAAAGAATAAAGCTAAAGACATAGAGGTAAATAGTAAACATTTAAAAGAATTCTTGAGTTACCTCGGAATGGATTCTGTTAAATCGCCCCAAAAAGAAATGCCAAGGGCAATTAGAGAAGCTCCTAAAGAAATAGTCACTGCTTATTTAAGAGCCCTTTTTGATAACGATGGCTATATAGAGAAAGATTCCGTAGAACTCTGTATTAGTAGTAAAAAACTGGTTTCTCAGGTTCATCTTATGCTTTTAAATTTTGGGATAGTTTCTTCGCTAAGAATCAAAAAAGTAAAAAATTATGCTGACAATGAATACTATCGGCTTTCTATCTTCGGAGAAGAAGCGCGCAAATTCATTCAAGAAATCGGCTTTATAAGAAAAGAAAAATATAATAAAGCCAAACAATTTCTTAAATTATCCCCAAATCCTAATATTGACTTAATTCCTCATATCTCCTTTTTGCTTAGAAGGATAGGTCAAAAATACCTTAATCGTTTTGCTTGTTTAACGAATCGAGGATGGAAATATCAATCAGGGATTTTAGTGCCTAAATACGCTTTTAGTTCTTTAAGGGCCTACAATTCAGGGTTTCGAGCGCCTGGCTATCAAGACCTGGAAAAGATTTTAGATTTTTATCAACCAATTTCTCAAGAGCCCGAATATCAGGAATTAGAGAAAATTTCGAAAAGAAATTTTTATTGGGATAAAATTGAAAAAATTGAGAGAACCTCCGGGGTTGGATATGATTTTTACGTACCTGGCTCAGATTCTTTTATTGGAAATGGTTTTGTTAATCATAATACAATTTTTTTGAATTCTCTGATTTTAAGCCTGCTTTATCGAAACTCGCCCGACATTTTAAGATTTATTTTAGTAGACCCAAAAAGAGTTGAATTTTCTGCCTACAAAGACCTTCCTCATCTTCTAACGCCGGTCATTTTTGATCCCCAAAGAACAATCAATGCCTTAAAATGGCTGACTTCTGAAATGGAAAAAAGATTTAATATTTTATCAGTGAACGGTTCAAGGAATATAGATAGTTATAATGAAAAAATCATAAAAGAAGGAGAGAAACCTTTGCCGTACATTGTTTTAATTATTGACGAATTGGCAGATTTAATGGCGGCCAAAGGAAGGGAAATGGAAATTGGAATTGTCAGGTTAGCTCAAATGGCAAGGGCAGTAGGAATTCATTTAGTAGTGGCTACCCAGCGGCCGTCGGTTGAGGTAATTACTGGCTTAATTAAGGCAAATATTACTTCAAGATTAACTTTTCAGGTAGCTTCCCAGGTTGATAGCCGTACGGTCTTTGATATGGCTGGTGCTGAAAAACTTTTGGGTGCGGGAGATTTACTTTTTATTTCGGCTGAAGTATCAAAACCAAAAAGAATTCAGGGTGCTTATGTTTCCGAAAAAGAAGTAAAAAAAGTAGTAGATTATATTAAAGCCCAAAGAGAGAAATGGCTTTTGGGCCAAGAGGTTAAATTTTTTGAAAATCATTTAGCTCAAGATCTTGAGAAAAGTTTAGAGGCAAAGGAGGGCGATAGTTTCGAGGGTTATGTTGGCGAGGAAGATCCTTTATATGAGGAGGCAAAAAAAATAGTAATTGAAGCAAGAAAAGCCTCTGCCTCTTTTTTGCAAAGGAGGTTAAGAATTGGTTACGCCAGAGCTGCCAGATTATTGGATATACTTGAAAAAAATGGAGTTGTCGGCCCTGGCGAAGGAGCTAAACCGAGAGAAATTTTGATTCAAACTGAAGAAGAAGGGAATGAGGAGGAAGAAGACTGGAAAAAGGTTTAAAATAATTGTTAATTATTTATTATTTTGTTATTATAAAAGCATGTCGAAGAAAAAAATAAAACAGTCAGAATCTGGTGATTTACAGGAAACACTGGAGGAAATCAAGCAGAGATTTGGAGAGGGCGCGATTATGAAATTGAAAGAAGTCAGGGCGGTTGACGTTGATGTAATTCCAACCGGCTCCATTTCTTTGGATTTAGCTTTGGGGGTGGGAGGAATGCCGCGGGGAAGAGTGATTGAGATTTTTGGTCCAGAGAGTTCTGGCAAGAGTACCCTGGCTTTGCATGTTTGCGCTGAGGCTCAAAAAAAAGGAGGAGTAGCAGCTTTTATTGACGCAGAACACGCTTTAGATCCTGATTACGCCAGAAAAATTGGCGTTGATATTGACGAATTGTTAATTTCTCAGCCAGATTCAGGAGAACAGGCATTACAAATTGTTGAGACTTTAGTGAAATCAGGAGAAGTTGATGTAATTGTAGTTGATTCGGTAGCTGCCTTAGTTCCTCGGGCTGAAATTGCCGGAGAAATGGGTGAGTTTCAAATAGGGCTCCAAGCTCGTCTTATGAGTCAGGCTCTGAGAAAACTTTCTGGAATTGTGGCCAAAACAAAAACAATAGTTATTTTTTTGAATCAAACAAGAATGAAAATAGGAATAATGTTTGGTAATCCAGAAACAACGTCCGGAGGTTTAGCTTTAAAATTCTATGCTTCAGCAAGAATTGATTTAAGAAGGATTGCTCAAATCAAGCAAAAAGAAGAAGTTGTCGGTTCTAGAATAAGAGCAAAAATAGTAAAAAATAAAGTTGCTCCACCTTTTAAAATTGCAGAATTTGATATTTTTTATAATGAAGGAATTTCTTATTTTGGAGATATTTTAAATGCCGGGGTAAAATCAGAAATAATAAAAAAAGCCGGCTCTTGGCTTCAATTTGAAGAAACCCGGCTTGGACAGGGAGTTGAAGCGAGTAAGGAATTTTTAAGGGCAAACCCCGAGATTGCGAAAAAAATAAAAGATTCTTTACTTGGAAGTGAAAGAGAGGAGAGCTAAATATCTGGCTCTTTTAATTGCCTTTGTTAGTTTTCTTTGGTGGCCGGAACAGACTCCGGTTCTTTTTTTTGGTTTGATTTTTCCAGAAGCCGAGATAAATCTCCGCAAAATTTGCGTTTCTTTAAAGTCAATATCTTTGATGTTACGTTGACAGAAATAACAATCCATAATTAAAAGGGGATTTTGCTTATATCAATCTCTCCATCTTCCTCTATTACCGGAATATCTTCTTTTGGTTGAGTTTCTTTTTCTGGTTCTTGGCCGGGCACCATTTTTCCGGCTGATTTTGGTCCCAATTGCAATCTTTCAGCGACAATTTCTGTTCGCATTCTTTTGTTACCAGAAGAGTCCTGCCAGGTTCTCGTCTGTAATCTGCCTTCAATTAAAACCAGAGAACCTTTATTTAAATATTGGACGGCAATATCAGCTAATTTTCCAAAAAGAACGATATTATGAAATTCGACTTGTTGTTGCTTTTGACCGTTTTTATCGGTGAAAAAACGATCCGTTGCCATTCCAAAAGAAGTTAATGATTGTCCCGAAGGCAATGCTCTGTTTTCTGGGTCGCGGGTAAGCCGGCCAATTAAAATAACCTTATTGAGATTCATTGAGTATTTCTTCTATTACCGAGCTTCCGAAGGAAGCGAAAGTGAAGAAGAGGACGAAGTCCTCTTCGACTTTTTTAATCTCCTTTCGACCTTTTAAGTTTCATTTACTGAGCTTTTATATGATAAAAGCGAAAGTGAAGAAGAATAATTATTCTTCGCCTAATATCTCTTCTAATTTTTTTTCTATTTCTTTCAATTCCACTTTAGGTTTGACTATTTTTTTGAGAGACCTTGGAGGTTTTTTAGGAAATTTAGCTGCTCTCAGTTCTTTTTTAGCTAAAATAAGATAGCGAAGAATTTGATTTTCTAATTTTATTTTTTTTTCTAAATCAATTAATTTTTCAGCCATCATCTGGAAGTTAATGACTGTCATATATGCCTGAGATTGTTTTTTTACAGGATAGGCCAACTTTTTCTTAAAAGGCAATTTTTCTTCAATCCCTAAAATCCCTCCTTTTTCTTGAATTAAGGAGATAATTTTGTCTTGAAGAGTTTTAATCTCTTTTTCTGAAAGGTCTGGTGAAATTAGATATGTTAACTCGTAGAAGTGCATACTAATTGATAATTAACTATATTTTGAATTCTATTATGTCGCCGTCTTGGATAATATAATCTTTACCAACTGTTTTTAATTGTCCCAATTCTCTGGCTTTCTTCCAATTTCCCGTCTCAACTAATTTTTGCCAGGAAATTACCTCTGCTCTAATGAATTTTTCTTGAAAATCAGAATGAACTACTCCACCGGCCTCGGGCGTAGTTTGCCCATTTTTTAACGTCCAGGCTCTTGTTTCTTTTTGGCCTACAACGGTGAAAAAAGTAATCAAATCAAGAGTATCGTAGCAATCAACGATTAATTGGTCAAGTTTGGACTCTACGCCTAGCTCTTTTTTTTCTGAATCTGACAATTCAAGTATTTCCAATTCATCTTTTAGATTCATTATTAGATGCTTAATTTTCGGAACTTGGTATTGGCTTTTACCATCGGTATTTAAGAGATAGATAATTGGTTTTTTACTTAAAAGATTTTCTTTCTCTTTGCTTTCCAAATCTTTCAGTTCAAGCTCAATTTTTATTGTTTCTATATCATTCTCAGGGTCAATTTTTCCTGTCACATTTTCAACATCAGGATTTTCAAAGACTCTAACTACTTCTAAAATTGCATCACAGTTTCTGATTTGAGCTAAAAACTGATTTCCCAACCCTTCTCCTTTGTGAGCTCCTTTTACCAGTCCGGCTACATCTACAAATTCAATAATGGTGGGCGTTATTTTTTCTGGGCAAACTGCCTGGGCTATTTTATCTAATCTTTCGTCGGGAACCCGAACCACTCCCACATTAGGATGAATGGTGGTAAAAGGGTAGGCAGCAATGTCTACCTTGATTTTGGTTAGCGCTTTGAATAGAGTTGATTTGCCAACATTGGGGAGACCAACAATGCCTATTGAAAAGCTCATAACTCTATAATAAAATAAATTTATATGAAAATCAATCCTTTTATATTTCGTGGTTATGACATTCGGGGTTTAGTTGATCAGGATTTGAATTCAGAGACAGTAGAACATTTAGGAAAGGCCTTTGGTACTTTTTTGAAACGGCGCAGTATTAAAAAAGTAGTAGTAGGTTATGATTCTCGCGCTACCAGTCCCAAATTTAGCCAAGTTATTATCAAAGGATTGAATTGGGCCGGCATTGATATAATCAATATTGGCTTGAATCTTGTTGGAACCTTTTATTGGTCGCAATATTATTTAAATTGCAAAGGCGGCGTTTTTGTTACTGCTTCACACAATCCAGTTGAATATAATGGTTTTAAGTTAGCTAATGATTTTTCTGAAACTTTAGTTTCAGAAAATATTCAGAAGTTATACCAAATGGTAGAAAATGAAGACTATGAGCAGGCAGAGACTAAGGGTAGGAGTAAGGAGCGAGATATCAGGAAAGTCTATTTTGAAGATCTGCTAAAAAGGTTGCCGATTAGAAAAAAATTCAAAGTGGTTATTGACCCCAGTTATTCTACTGCCGGAGCAATTGCCCCGGATTTACTACGAAAGGCAGGATGTGAAGTTATTGAAAAGAATTGTCAATTAGATTCTTCTTTTCCTTTGGGTGTGCCAGATCCAACCAGTATTATTGTTGCTCAGCGCCTAAGAAACGAGGTATTACAGGAAAAAGCAGACATTGGTTTTTCGTATGATGCCGATGGCGACCGAATAGGAATAGTTGACGAGCTAGGAAATATTGTTTGGAATGACGTGTTGGTGGCACTTTTCACAATTGATGTTTTAAACGAGCATCCTGGAGCAACTATAATGTATAATACCCTTTGTTCAAAAGCGGTTGAAGAGACAATTGTAAAATACGGCGGCAGACCTTTTATGTGGAGAACGGGCCATTCATTCTTAAAGAAAAAAAATCAAGAAGTTAAAGCGGCTTTTATCGGGGAATTATCCGGACACTTCTTCTTTTCGGCTGATTTTTATAATCACGACGATGGACTCTATTCAACCTTGCGGTTATTAAGTTATTTGGCAAAAACTAATCAGTCGTTATCTGCTGCCATTGACTCACTTCCTAAATATATATCAAGCCCGGAAATAAAAATATATTGTGCCGATGATAAGAAAGTAGAATTAATAAATAAAATTAGCCCGGTTCTTAAAAAGGAGTATCCTTGCGCGAAAATTATTGATGACGAACGAGCTGGAGACGGAGTAAGAGTTGATTTGACTGATAGTATGTTCGTCATTCGTTATTCCCAAAACGCACCTTATCTTACAATTAAATTTGAGGCGAAGACAGAGAATCAATATATCTTTCTCAAGAATTATATTAGCAAATTACTTCACAACTATAAGGAGATAGATTGGGATTCAAAAATAAATGTAAATACCGAATCGCTTTCTTAAAAAAGGCCCATTTTTTTCTTGACTTCTTGAAGTATGGATTGGGCGATGACCTGGGCTCGATTTCTCCCTTGGTTTAAAATTTCTTTTACATAAACTTCTCTAGTGAGAAGTTCTTTCTTTTTTCTTCGGAAGGGTTCTAAAGAATCGATTAAAAGACGTGATAAAGATTTTTTAAACTCTGCATATCCTTTTCCTTTAAATTTCTTTTCTA
>Ga0307378_10012478_pt1 | contig 10839 bp, 9 predicted proteins | sample UN1MG_FD_202238 | JGI IMG/M metagenome (GOLD analysis project Ga0307378, IMG submission 202238) | Soil microbial communities from Risofladan, Vaasa, Finland - UN-1 | ecosystem: Environmental > Terrestrial > Soil > Coastal area > Acid sulfate soil | place: Finland: Risofladan, Vaasa | collected...
ATCTCGTGGCGAAACTGGAAGATCAGCGGCAGCGATTCCGGCAGCACCCAGCAGGAGCTGAACGACCCGACCATCCCGCCGTCGAACTGGATAAGTGCGTGGATGGCGTCGTACGTGTCGATGCCCCGCTCGGTCAGTATGCCTTTGTGCCCGGCCGCGTGCACGCCGACGGGCCTTTGACCGGCGATCCAGCCGGCCAGCTCCACCGTGTGGGCCATGAGAAACCACCCCGGCGAGGACTTGCCCAGCCAGCTCAGCAGCTTTGACGGCACGTCGATGCGGTCGTCGAGCTGGGAGTTGCAGGAGATGATGGGCCCCAGCTCGCCGGCCTCGGCCGCGGCCTTCATCGCCGACAGCGGGGGGTTCCAATGGTTCTCGAAGGCGACCATCGCCCGCACGCCCGCGTCGGCCACGGCCTGGCAGACCCGGCGGGCATCGGCCACGCTCATGGCCAGCGGCTTTTCGATCAACAGGTGGCAGCCCGCGCCGGCGGCCGCGAGGGCGGGGGCGACGTGGGCAAAGTCCGGCGTCGCGACCACCACCGCCTCCGGCGAGCACTTCCGGCACATCTCGGCCGTCTCGGCAAAACCGGGAACGCCGAGCTTCTCCTGCCCGGCGGCGCGGGCGGCGGCGTCGACGTCACAGAACCCCGCCAGCTCGACGTTCGCCATGGAACGGCAAATTGCAGCGTACATCCGACCGCGGATGCCCATCCCCACGATGCCCACGCGAATCGCGCCCTTGCCGCCGCTGCTCGTCCGTCGTGCCGCCATCGGCTGTCCTCTCTCCTGACCCGCCGCGCTTGACTCCCGCGTGCCGGTAGATTCTAACACGCCAGGTGAGAGAAGACCTCCGATAGGGTCAAGATTGACGCAACGCCAAGGGAGAGGATCAATGGGCCTTCAGATCGGATGCTCCGCCGCCGTGATCGTGGTTTCGCTCGTGCTGGCCGTCGACGCTCTGGCCGCAGGCGTGGACGGAGTGGTCATCGACACCGACCGCAGCGTCAACTGCAGCTCGCTGGAGACGATCGTCGCCGACGTCACCCGCGGCTGCAAGACGGAGCAGGAAAAGGCGATCGCCATCTACAACTTCATGGTGCGGGCCGTGTGGATGGAGTGGCACTCGCACCGTCCGCTGGAGATGAAGAACATCCACTACCAGGGCAAGCACCAGGACAAGCTGGTGTTCGCCAACGACCCGGTCAAGTATATCGTCGTGTACGGCTTCTGCGGCTGCGGGCCGCAGGCGGGCGTCTACGGGGCGCTGTGCGAGGCCGCCGGGATGAAGTTCCGGCAGCTCGACCCCGGCTTCGGGCACGTCAGCGGGGAGGTCCTGTGCGAGGGGAAGTGGCGCTGGCTGGACGTGTGGCTGCCGGCGTACGTGACCGACGAGAAGGGCGAGATCTACTCCTATGACGAGATCATGCAGGATCGGACGCGCTTCACCAAGGCCAGGGACGAAGGCCGCTGCCCCGGCAACTTCATGGTCAACTACAGCGCCGACGTCAACGCCGTAAAGAACGCCAAGAACCACAAGGCCGGCGGCCGGCCGTACTCGCAGAAGTACGTCGAGAACCTCGCCCTCCGGCCGGGCGAGTCGGTCACCTGGCTGTGGGGCAACGTCGGCAAGTGGTACTCGCCGGCCGGCCCGTACCTGGAAAATCACCTCGACCGCCAGTTCCCCTCCGGCCCGGCCACCAAGTTCGGCAACGACCGCGTCCTCAAGGACGCGTTCGCCTACTGGGAGCCGTACGCCAAGACGATCGAGGACGGTCCGCATTCGAGGTGGAACAAGACCTACTACCGCTACTACGGCAATGCGATCTTCACCCACCAGCCGGCGCTGACGAAGCAGGGCGTCGAGGATTTCGGTATCAAGCTGGACAACGTCCGCCCCCTGCCCGATGGCGGACTGGCGCTGGCCGGGGGCGCCGGAGGGCGCGCCGATCTGAGCTTCAAGCTGCCCTACGTCATCGCCGACACCGAGATCGAGGGCAGCGCGGAAGTAGGCAACGGGGGCGGGCTGAGCTTCTGCTTCTCCACCGACGGCGGCAAGACCTGGCTGCTCGGCGGGGAGGTCAAGACCAGCGGCAAGTTCGGGCCCATCCCGATCGGTAAGCCCAACACGTACGAGTTCCCCGCCGGCTCGACCAGCGGGCAGTACGACTTTGCCCTGCGGATCGTCTTCCGCTGCGACGTCGACAGAAAGCCCGCGGTGCTCAAGACGCTGAAGGTCACCAACACCACCATGCTGAACTTCTATTCGCGCCCCTGGCTGGAGCCGGGGAGGAACAAGGTGACGGTCACCTGCAAGGACGCCCGCGCCCTGGCCGCCACGCCGCTGGAGGTCACCTGGCGGTGGGTGGAAGGCTGGGACACGAAAGACCCGAAGGAAAAGTCCTTCGAGCACAAGGTCACCAGGAACGGAGCGGAGTCCACCGTCGAGGTCGGCGGGAAGAAGCGGCCGAAGATGAAGTCCGTGACCATCTCCTGCCTGCCCGCCATCTGGCAGGCGGGCCCGGCCCGCTAGCCCGCTGCTGTCAGCCACGGCCGGCCGAACTGGTACAATGGGCGTTCGCCGAGACTCCGGCGACGGCCTGTCTCGGCCGGCGGCATGGTGATGAACCAGCTTGACTTTGACATCGTGATCATCGGCGGCGGGCACGCCGGGGCGGAGGCCGCATGGGCGGCGGCGCGTCTGGGCGCGCGGACGGCGCTGGTGACCATGCGCCGCTCGACCATTGCCCAGATGTCGTGCAACCCGGCCATCGGCGGCGTGGGCAAGGGCCAGATCGTCCGCGAGATCGACGCCCTCGGCGGACTGATGGGCATCGCCGCCGACGCCACGGCCATGCAGTTCCGCATGCTCAATCGCTCCAGGGGTCCGGCCGTGTGGGGGCCGCGCTGCCAATCCGACCGGCACGCCTACGCCGCGTTCGTGCAGAAGCTTCTGGCGGGCCTGGAGAAGCTCACGATCCTCCAAGGCGAAGTCACGGACATCGTCACGGAGGCCGGCTGCGTCGTCGGGGCAAGAGTGAGCGCCGCCCGGGAGGGAGAGGCCGTCGGCTCCAGCTCCGGGCAAATGGAGCTTTCCTGTCGGGCCGTCATCCTCACAGCCGGAACGTTCCTGGGAGGCCGGATGCACTGCGGCGACCGGATCTGGCCCGGCGGGCGCTACGGCGAGCCGGCGGCCGAGAGGCTCGGGCGATCGTTGCAGGCCCTGGGCATCGGATTGGGCCGGCTGAAGACCGGAACCTGCCCCCGCGTCGCCAGCGAGAGCATCGACTACGAGAAGTGCACCCGCCAGGACGGGGATGATTCGCCCGTTCCGTTCTCCTTCATGAACGACCGGGTGGACCTGCGGCAGGTCCCGTGCTGGCTGACCGCCACCAATGCCAGGATCCACCAGGCTATCCGGGACAACCTCCGGCGGCTGCCGTTGTTCTCCGGGCAGATCCAATCCACCGGGCCGCGCTATTGCCCGTCGCTGGAGCTGAAGGTCCATCGTTTCGCCGAGAAGGACAGTCACCAGGTCTTCCTGGAGCCCGAGGGGCGCCAGACCAACTGGGTGTACCTCAACGGCGTGGCCACCTCCGTGCCGGTCGACTTGCAGGAGTTCATTGTGCACAACCTGCCCGGCCTGGAGCGGGCCGAGGTGCTTCGCTGGGGCTATGCCATCGAGTACGACTTCGCCGACCCGACCCAGTTGAAGCCGACGCTGGAGGCCAAGAAAGTGGGGCGGCTGTTCCTTGCCGGCCAGGTCAACGGCACCACCGGCTACGAGGAAGCGGCCGGACAGGGCCTGATCGCCGCGGTCAACGCCGTGGCCGGGCTGCGCGGCTCGGAGCCGCTGATCCTGCGGCGCGACCAGGCGTATATCGGCGTCATGATCGACGATCTGGTCACGAAAGGCGTGGTGGAGCCGTACCGCATGTTCACCAGCCGGGCCGAGCACCGCCTGCTGCTGCGCAGCGACAACGCCGACCGACGGCTCACGCCCCTCGGCCGGCAGGTCGGGCTGGTGGATGAAGGCCGGTGGGAAAAATTCTCCGCCAAACGGCAGGCGGCGGGTGAGGCCGAGGAATTGTTCCACGCCGTCCGCATCGACCGGAAAACTCTCGCCCAAGAGCTGGCCATGCCGGGCGTGGGCGTCGAGCAGCTTCTGGCCGGCGGGCCGGATGGACGGGAGCCGCCGGCGTCGCGCCGGCTGCGGACGTTGCTTTCCCTCTGGCGCGAGCACCGCGACGCGCTTCAGACCGTTGCCATCGATTGTCGCTACGCCGGCTACGTCGCCAGGCAGCGCGCCGCGGCCGCCAAGCTGCCGGAGCTGGAGGAGAGGGTGATTCCCGAGCGGCTGGACTACTCGGCCGTGCCGCACCTCCGGGCAGAGGCCAGGCAGCGTCTGAAGTCCATCCTCCCCAGGACCCTCGGCCAGGCCCTCCGCGTCAGCGGCATCACACCGGCCGACATCACCGTGCTGATGATCCACCTGGCCGGGAGAGGCAGAGCCTGACTGGCGCAGCGAGACCCTGTGAACATGGGAAATCTGAGGAATATGCGCGCCCTTTCCCGGCCGACTGAGAGGGAAAGAATTGCGGCGAAGGCCCGCCCGGAACCGAGAGAATGCGCGTACGCCCTTGTATTAAAGCCACTTAGGGGAAATTGCGATTTCCAACAATCACTGAACTGATCGGGCATTCCTGACCGATATTTCGACAGCAAGGACGGGATCGAGGGAGCCTGAAGGATCGGGCTCCGGCAGTTGGTACAGGCAGACCGGCGCGTGGCCCATGCACTCCCACACGCACCCAGCGCCAAGGATGGCAGGCGGGTGAGTTTTTGCGCCTGCATGTGGCCGCCCCTCCGGTTGATTGGACTGGAAAATGGACCAAGGCAATCGCAAGTCGGCTTCGGCCAAGAACGGACGTTACCCGGCGAAGGCCGGGGCGGCACGGCCGGGCCCGTGCCGGGCTAAGCGGGCCAAGAAAACGGGCGAGTCGGCTGAATGGGTCCGCAAGGCGCGAGAGCTGCCTCCCGTGCGGAAGGACCTGGTCCGCCGCGTAAAGGCCGAGATCGCCGCCGGCAAGTACGAGACCCCCGAAAAGCTCGAAATAGCGATACAGCGGCTTCTGGACGGTCTAATGCAGGGATGACCCCGGCCGAGCAGGGCCGCGAACGCAAATCAAAGACAAGCCCCAGGACGATCTTGCCGATACTATGGATACCTCCGCCGGGCGCGGCAAGCCCGGGTGGCGCGCGCCAGGGCGTTTGTTCATGAGCGCGAAACGAAAGGACAGACCCCTCCCAGAGGCCAAGTCGATGAGCCGCCAAGAGCTCGTCGCGGCCATCCTCAGGATGAAGTGCGACTTCCCGCTCGACTTCACCGCCCAGTACCTCAGCGGCCTGCCGATGGAAAAGCTGCGTCACCTGTACCTGGCCCTGCGCCCACTGACGAACCAACAGCAAGGGCTGCCCGCCGGCGCGTGACGGCCGGTGCGTACGATGCGGGCGCCGGATCGCCAACGGGGGGATTCGCGCGTGACACCAAACGGCCTTTTCAGGTCCGCTTTCCCAGTACCGCGATGCCGTAGCGGTCGGCCGAGGCCAGCGCGTCAGGCTTGTCGAGGATGATCGTCCTGCCGGCCTCGAGGACCAGACAGACGCACCCGGCGGCGTGCAGACGTTTCATCGTGTCCGGCCCGACGGTGGGCACGTCGAAGCGCATGTCCTGATCGGGCCGGGCGACCTTCACCAGTGTCCAGCCGCCGCTGCGGCAAAGCCGGCCGGCACGGTCGATCATCTCGTCGGTCCCCTCCATCGCCTCGACCGCGATGATGTCGCCCTCCTTGACCGCCAGCGACTGGCCGATGTCCAGATCGGCGCTGCGGCGGGCGATGCGAAAGCCGAATTCCACGTCCGCCTCCGCCGATCGCGGAACCGCCCGCTTCGTCATCAACCCCTCGCTGGCAAGATGTTCGTGACAGTATTCCACGCTGGACATCAGTCTGATGCCCTCCCGTGCCAGTTCGTCGGCCACTGCCAGCAGGACGGCGTTATCGCGCCGGTCGTGCCGCAGCCGACGGTACCACAGCCTGGCCGTGCGGAGATCCGGCAGGTACCGCAACAGCCGAAAGGGCGAATACATCTCCGCTTTGCGCACCCCGCCGGCGAGAATGGCCTCGCGCACCCGGTGCCGCCGCAGCAGCCCGATCCACCTGCCGATGCGGGTCACGCCCGCCCAGGCGAACTCATCGGCCAGCTCGCGCAGGGCCGAGTCGGCCTGGCCGCGAAGGCCCACCACGATCAGGGGCCGCGCCGTCCGGCGGACGCCCTGGGCAATCAGCACCGGCAGCCGTCCGCCGCCAGCGATCAGCCCAAGTGGTTCGGCGGTCTCGCTCACGTGTCCTGCCCGTTCGACGCCTCGCCTTGCGCCTGCAGCTTTGCCACCTCGGCCGAGAGCTTCCGCAACTTCTCCCGCAAGGCCGGAAGCTGGCTCAACAGCGAATACACCCGGCGGGCCTGGGCCCGGGGAATCGCCGGGGCCCCCATCACGTCCTGGCCGCCGGGAATGTCATCCACGACGCCGGCCTGGGCGGCCACGCCCACCTTGTCGCCGATGGTCCTGTGCCCGACAACGCCGCTCTGTCCGCCGAAGACGCAGTAGTCTCCGATGGTGGTCGAGCCAGCCACGCCCGACTGGGCCACGAACAGGCAGTGCCGGCCCACCCGGGTGCCGTGCCCGATGGCAACGAGATTGGAGAACTTCGTTCCCGCGGCGATCACGGTCGCGCCCACAGTGGCCCGGTCGATGGTGCAGCAGGCGCCGATCTCCACGTCGTCGCCGATCTCCACCCAGCCGGCGGCGGGAATCTTCTCATGCCGGCCGGCGTGCGTGGCGTAGCCGAGGCCGTCTTGGCCGACGACGGTGCAGGCGTGAATGGCGACCCGATCGCCCAGAATCGTCCCTTCGTAGAGGACCACGTTGGGATACAGCACGCAGTCGCGCCCGATCTTGCAGCCGGCGGCCACGAAAACGCCGGGGTACAGCACCGTGCCGTCGCCGATCTCCGCGTTCGCCCTGACCGTGGCGAACTGGGCCACCGCGACGTTGGCGCCCAGCCGCGCGGTCGGATCCACCCGGGCCAAGGCGTCCACCCCGCTGAAGGGGTGCTGGCGGAAACCGTACAGAAGCACCATCGCCTCGCGGAAGGCGAAATACGGATCGTCGCAGCGGATTAGGCTCTGGCCGGGTCCGTCGTAGTCGGTTGAGACGATCACCGCGGCCGCGGCGGTGGTGGGCATGAACTTTCTGTACCGGGCGTTGGCCAGGAACGAAACTTCGTCTTCCCTGGCCTCGGCCAGTCCGTTCGCCCCGCGGACCACCTTCCCGGCCTCGCCGGAGAGGCTGCCGCCAAGCCTCTCGGCCAGTTCGCCCAGCGTGATTTCCTTGGCTTTGGCTTTGTCCATAGCGAGCGTGAAGGTAATGCCGCCGGCGGACGGCGTCAAGGACGGTAAGTGCCCGCCCGCGGCGGCGACCGCCGACCGGCCGCTGCGGCGGGATTCCCCGACCCGCACGGCGCCTTGGCATAGCGGCGGCCCCGGACAGCCTTCGGCCACGGCCTACGACACATCTGCCTGTGGCGAAAGGCCCTGCAAGCGGCAGCCGGCCCGCCGAGCCGCAGTGCAGCGCCCCCGTTATCGGCAGGGAACGACTCGTAACCTTTGACGAAATCGGCGTTCGCAGTTATGATAGTGTGAGAGCCGTGGTACTTGGAGACGGAGGTGAACTCATCCCGGCAAAGGCGTGTCGTGGCACTTATTGGCCCGGGTGCGCACCGGCCGGAGCTGCCTGATGCGGCCGAGGCTGTCTGCTGCACCAGCGGGTACGAGGCCGCGGCCGAGCTACTGATCGCTCCCGCTTCGGCGCTGCTGGTGGACCTGGGTCGAATCACCCGGTCTCACGTGCGCCTGCTGGACCTCGCCGGGCGGGTGGGCGTGCCCGTTGTGGCGTTCGGGGCCATCTCGGCCACCCTCAGCGGAGCGACGCTGGCGACGATGCGACTGGTCAGCGCCGAGAACGTTTCCGCGGCGCTTGCGGAGGTCCTCTCGGCTCCCGGCGTGTACGAGCCGACCGAGCGGGACTTGGCCGACGGACCGACTCCGCCCGGGCCGCAGCGACCCGCCGAGCGGCTCACGCGGGCCGAACTGGATGCCCTGATTGAGGAGAATCAGTGAACCAGGGCGACGAGAAAACCTTGCTGCTGTCAGATAAGCATGTGGCCGCCGAGCTGGCGTCGCTGATGCCCTCGGAGGACTTCGTGCACCGGGCCGACGCCTATGACGCCCTGGAGGAGCTCGCCCGCAGGGGGTATCGAGCGGTGATCCTTACCCACCCGTACCCGGAGTTCGCCGCCCTGGTCCAGGCGATTCGCCGGCTCCAGCCGGCCGCGGCGACCTTTGCGATGTGTTCGCCGGGCGGCGAGGCCGACCTGCGCCTCCTGGGCCTGAAGGAGCTGGACGACTATTTCATCTACCCGCCTTCCAGGGCGGAACTCGAACGGGCCCTGCACCCCGGCCGGCCGGGGGTGCCGCCGGCCGGCCCCGCCGCCGAGCGGGCCGACCTGGCCCCGCAGGAAATCGTGCAGTTGGTCGAGGCGGCTAACTCCGTGGCCGACCTCGCCGAACAGGTTCAGCGGCTCGTGGGCAAATGGACCGGCCTGAACGTGCGCTGGGCCGGCGCGAACGAAGACCCCGGCGGCGGCGAGGAGCTCCTGCTGCTCGATGGCGATCCGCCGTCGGTTCTGGTTACCGACAAACCGGGTCAACTGGCGCCCGGGCTGCGCAGGAAGCTTCAGACGCTGCAAATCCTCCTCGGACCCGTGGCCGGACAGGCCCGCCGCACCGAGACACTCCACCGGCTGGCCATTACCGATTACCTCACCGGCGCCTACAACCGGCGATACTTCTATCGCTTCACAGACCAACTGCTGGGGCGGGCACAGTCGGAGCGGTCGCGGGTGACGCTGCTGCTGTTCGACATCGACGACTTCAAGCGCTACAACGATGCCTACGGCCACGCCGCCGGCGATCAGATCCTCCGGGAGGCGACCGCGCTGATGAGGCAGGTCACGCGGGAGCACGACATCGTCGCGCGCATCGGGGGCGACGAGTTCGCGGTCCTGTTCTGGGACGCCGAGCCCCCTCGCCGGCCCGACAGCCAGCATCCGCAGGAGGCCTTCGCCCTGGCCGGACGGTTCGTGGATGCCCTGGCCAAGCACGCCTTCGACTCCCTCGGCCCCGAGGCAAAGGGCGTGCTGACGATCTCCGGCGGGCTGGCAACCTTCCCCTGGGACGGGAACACCTGCCGGGAACTGCTGCGACACGCCGACGGGGCCCTCCGCCAGGCCAAGGAGTCGGGCAAGAACGCCATCTACCTGGTCGGGCGGGGGCCGATCAATCAGACTCTGCAAGAATAGGCCCGCCTGGAGAAAGCAGAGCCGCCGGCCCGGACGATGGCACGGGCAGCCATGCGGGGCAACCGGCCTGCTAGCGACTGTCCTCGAAGTGCCGCCAGACCTTTATCGCGTAGGAGGCGAAGTACGCCCCGTCGTCAGCGATCGCGCCCGGCTGGGTCAGGCAGTTGGCCGCAACGGTCCCGTCGTCGCGCAGAGTCTGGACCGCGCCGTTACCGTACAAGACGTTGAACCTCTCGGCGTGGCACCATCCGGCGCGGACCTCGTAGGCGATCAGGCCCGGCTGGGGCACGGGCGGCTTGCGGTAATCCTGATACCAGAACGTATCCGCCATAACCGGCACGTCCACCCAGTTGACCGTGCGCGCCTGGTCGGTGTCGGGATCGATCTCGCGATAACTGACGTCCGCCCGCACGTACGGCACGGTCACGAGGTCCTTGCCGAAGACAAAGGGATAGCCGCTGCCCGCTTCTATGTAGATCCCCAGCAGGCCGTGCCCGCTCCAGTTGGCCAGCTCGGGCACCTGGTCGAAGATGTCCTCGCTGTAGAGCATGCGCAGGCAATAGGTGCTGAACTTGGAACTGTAGGGAAAGTAACTTTTCGCCGGGTCGTCAGGCGAGCATTCGGCTCCCGGACAGATCAAGTGTCTTCGCGCAACCAGCCCGTCGGCCACGAGCCGCCCGAGATTGACGTTTTCCACGGCGTGCCGGGAGAAACAGTCCGGATCGCCGCTTTGACTCATCCCGCCCCAGTGCCCGCTGAGCGGGAGATTGCCGGAGTAGTCGCTGAAGGCAAAGCCGGGAAGCCGGTTCCGACGGCTGGCAGCGTAGTGGTTCAGCCCGACGGACACGGCTCGCATCTGGACTGCGCAGGCCGCCAGCCTGGCTTGCGCCTTGGCCTCCGAAAGCGACGGGAGCAGCACCGCAATTAGCAGCGCGACCACGGCCAAGGCGATTAGCAGCTCGATGAGGGTAAAACCGAGGGGTCGGCAACCGGCGGTATCCTGGACTGAGGACCTCGCCGGCGCCTGAAATGACCGTCGGCCAAACACCCTAGATCCCGCCTTTCACAATTGCAGACCCCCACAGGATCAGGCCCCGCGCCGGTGGTGTCAACCTTATGTCACCCTAAATCGACGCCGTTGGCGCAAAGCTTGTGTGCGATGGCGTTTTCGCCGCCCTCGGCGGCCGTGATTGCCGGGCGCGACAAAACTCGGGATGAGTTCAATCTGCGAGGCAGTTGACCCACGGGCCTTCGGCCGCTATCTTGTTGGTCAGTCCTCCAGCAACAGGAACGAAAGCGCATGACAATTCAGAATTGGTCGGACGAAATTATTGTGGCCGAGATGGCCGACGACCCTCAGT
>Ga0307378_10012480_pt1 | contig 10839 bp, 14 predicted proteins | sample UN1MG_FD_202238 | JGI IMG/M metagenome (GOLD analysis project Ga0307378, IMG submission 202238) | Soil microbial communities from Risofladan, Vaasa, Finland - UN-1 | ecosystem: Environmental > Terrestrial > Soil > Coastal area > Acid sulfate soil | place: Finland: Risofladan, Vaasa | collected...
ACGGTGGAGATGTAACACGTAAACAAAAACTTCTGAAGAAACAGAAAAAAGGGAAAAAAAGGATGAAAATGGTTGGTTCAGTCATGATTCCTCAGAGTGCTTTTATTTCCGTCCTAAAAACAGAAAATAAGTAAAAAAACAGCACCATAATAGGAATTTGTTTTTCTTTCTTTCTGAATCGCAGCAATAATAAACTGGTACGCCCGACAGGATTCGAACCTGCGACCTTCTGATTCGTAGCATGAAGTGCATCTTTTTTCTTTCCCTTTTAATTCACTGAAAACATTGACTTTAAACCTTTTCTGTTTCTAAATGAATTTTCCATGTCACAAATATGTAACAGATTTTCAGATTTTTTACCCTCTAAAAGTGTTTCAACAGCTTTCTTTTTCTGCTCACCTTGTGTATGCAAATATCTTTCAGTAATCCGTACTGAGCTATGTCCTAGCAATGTTTTTACTGTGATAATATCGACTCCATTCTCTACTAAACGGCTCGCAAACGTGTGCCTAAGGTCATGGAATCTCAGGTTTTCTATTCCAGCCCTTTTACATGCACCTAAAAAAGCCCTCTTGATATCAACAAATTGCTTCCCTGTTGCTGCATTTGTAAATACAAATTTACTGCTTTTTGTCTGCTTCTGCAAAAGAAATTCTCTCATTAAAAGTTCATTGATAGGAATAAATCTGATTTTCCCGCTCTTAGTTCTTTCTACTCGAATTACTTTCTTATCAAGATCAATTTGACTCCATTTGAGATTTAATATTTCACCCCGTCGCATACCAGTATGAAGAGCAACTCTTAAAATCAGCTTGAGATATTTGGTACTAGGATTGATCGCCTCAAAAAGATTTTTTTCTTCTTCAGGTCTTAGAATTCGTTCTTTTAAATTATCTGTCTCTGAATAGAGCTTGAATTTTATTATTCTGCTTTCTGGTAAATATTCCCATTCTTTCGCAACGTTCAACATTTTTCTAAGAACTGCTAGATAACGATTGACTGTAGATTTAGTAACGTCCTGATTCAACTTCCAGCTTTTAAATCGTTCAACAGACAATGAAGTAATCTCATCCAGATAGAATTTCTTGAAAAATTTCTTCATCCCTTTTAAATAACTTTTGTCATTTTTCCAACTTCGTTTATTGACTCTCGCATAATTTTTCAAATACAGATCAGCAAACTCTAGAAACTTGATTTTCTTATGATGTTTAACATCGTTCTGAGAAGAAAATATAGCTAGAACCTTATTCTGAAGTGCGATAACAGCTTCCTCCCTGGTCTGAGCAGTCTTGACTACTTCCTGCTTTCTTTTCCCTGTAAAATCTCGATAGTCTAAATACCAACGCTCTTTCCCTTGTTTTGTTTTTCGTACATAAATAGAACCAAAACCATAGTTCCAGCGGATTTTTTTATTGTTCAATCCGCTCTCCTCCTTCAGATGCATTTTATCATAACCGTCAAGAGAGATTTTTACTCTTGGAAAGGACTCATATATTTGATTAGATTCATGAAAGCCTTTTTCTAACCAAGCAATGACTTCATCCTCTGAAAAACGAATGCTTCCTTTAAGCCGCATGTGCGGGATTCTACCCTCTTCTACCAGCTTGTAGATAGTGTTCAAATGCACTTTAAGGATTCCAGCGATTTCTCTAACACTCAATAAATTTTTCATAAATCTATTTCTTTAAATGAAATACAAAATCGTCTGAGCCGCCACGCTTTTTTTTATAGATTCTTTTCTCTCTTAAATTATACCTTATGCTTTCTTAAACTTTTCTAAATATTCAGCCTTTCCTGCTTTGTATGGCTTCTTGATCTGAGGGAATCTCATCAGCTTTTCAATATTCCTTATTACAGCCTCAATGATATCCTCTAAGTCCTCAAAAATTTCATCATCATCACGCCATGACTTAAACAGTTCTAAATTTTCTTTTAGTTCCCAACATCCTAGGCAGTCAATTGTGTACATAAATTCAAGATTGCTGTATTTTGCTTTACTCATTGTTTAATACCTCCATATACTATACTCACTTTTAGCACTTTCTTATAAAAAAGAAGGCTATCCATAACAATCTCAGAAGCCTTTAAGCCTTTAAGCAAACAAGCCTTTAAGCCTTTTGATACTTCCATAACAACCCGCAAGAAATGTCTTTTTCTTTTCATTCCAACTCTTCCCATAATGAATATATGTTTTAGAGATTGGCATTTTGTGCCTTGCAAAATGCTACTTTGGTTCTTTTATAAAGAACTATAGTTATTCTGGTTCTGGTTAAGGTGTGCATATAGGAACATCCGTATGTGCATATAGGAACATCCTGTCTGTTAAATCTTTAAAAAGGTCGCAATTCTAGCATCTATTTCAGCCTCAATCTCGGATAGCTCGCTTTTAGTGAATTTTTGGTTCTTATAGCTATGTAAAATAACAATATCTGATCGCCCTAAGCCTCTTTTGATTCTAGTAGCCCAACGGATTTTAACCAGATGTCTTAACATTTTAGAGATATAACTTCGACTTTTTTTAGCACGTTCTGCTAGCTTTTCTTGTTTAGGAAAAGCTGTCCCAGTTTCTTTATTAATAAAACTACTAATAGCAGCATATATAATATAATCACTACCAACGGAGTCTTTATCATCCATTAGAGCAATCGGTATCGAAGCCCATTGAACACCTGCAAGATAAAACGATGATGTATTTCTTTTAGGAATTTTCATTAAAACCTCTTTAACAACTGAATTTAGCTCACTCTTAGTCATTTAATAACTTCCTATAAAATCAGTCCTTTCCTGGCTTAGTCATTGCTTCGTATTCTTGCTGACTTATCTCATTGTTATCTAGCATAGCCTTGATTTGCTCTTTAACTTTATCATCCACCTGGCTCTGCTTAAAATCTTTAATCTCTTGTTCTAATTCTTTTACTTTTTTTCTGATATCCTCATCCTCTGTTTTTAACTTATCCGAAATCATTTCATCAATTTTAGCCTCAATCTTTTTAAGTTCTTCTTCATTCATTTTCAAACCTCTTTTTAATTTAATTTATCTCTCTCAAAAAAGGGAGGCTAGAAGCTCTCACAACTAGCCTCTCCAAAAATCAATGAATGGAGTATGAAGAGATTAACCGCTCTTAGAATTAATCTCTAACAACCTCATCTTCTGACAGTTCTAAATCTTCTTTCTTCTGCTTTTCGATTAAAACTTTCAGCTTAGCCGCCTTTGCTCTGATCATCCGTTTAAATTCTGTTCTCTGATCATCTGAAAAATCTTGTATTGAAATTTTTTTATTAACATATCCAGAAACAATTTCTGAAAATACAGCAATCCGATAAAGATGCTTCTGCTTCTTATCAAATTTTTCAAGTGGCACAACAATAACCTGACCTTTAAGATAGACATCCTCCCCAAATGTATATGCACTACTAACAACCGTGCAAACTATTGATTTTCCTAAATTTTCATTCATATTTTTACTCCTTTAAAAGTTTCCTCAATGACACTTTGCAATTCCTCTTTAGCATATATCCGCTTTACTTCTTTCGCTCTTTCAAACTCTATCTGATCAGCAATTGGATCGCTTTCATTGAGTATCTTTTTCCATTTTTCAATGACTTCCCTTGCCGCTTTAAATTTAGAATTAAAGTCAGGATCATCCACGCTCAAACTATCCATATTCAACCTAGCTGCATTAAACTTTTCCAACTTTTCTTTATAGCTCATTTGCTCAAGAGTCTTGCTTTTATCTTCAATAATCTCTTCCCTGTAAGCCCATCCATCCTCTTTAACCGCTTCGATCAGAGAAAGTATTTTTTTCAATCTCAAATATTGATTCATCTGACCAACTTCAAATCTCTGCTTTTCCATCTTTCCAATAAGCAAACGATCTTTAAAATCCTCAATATCCTTTGGAAATAACTCCTTTGAAGATATCCAATTTAATATCTGAATTTCATCAAACTTTATTTCATTTTCTACCCTCACAGAAGGAATCAATCCCATAGCAATCCATCTCTCTAAATTTCGTTTAGAAATCCCTAACAACTCGCAAACTTCAAGTTTTCCAATTAAATCTTTTTCTTTTTCCATACAGAAACCCCATCCTCTTAAAAATAATTTTTTCTCCCTCTTGCTTTCAGCTTAGAACAAGCTGCACATCTACTAGCCAGAGTATCTTCTGACCTTCCTACCCCAATATATAGCATAATTGCTTCTGTGTCAAGCCCACGCCAGCAGCTTTTTTTCTTAGAAAATTTTTAAATTATTCCCACAAGCACCTGGATTACTGCAAAGTAGTCTTAAAAGTGCCTATTCCTTGCCTCTACCTTGCCTTTCCTGAAACAAATTTAAACAGCAAGCTGTACAGGACATAGAGGCAAATATGATTAAAACAGCAATTTCTTGAGGAAAAACTCAAAAATGAGGCTCTGAATCGCCCTCTAAGGCACGATCTAAAAATTATCCATAACAAAGCTTTCAGTTTTTATGCTTGCTCAACCAGGATTCCACTTTTTGAATCAAATCCTCATCACCCTTGAAACATGGAAGTGATCCTGTTGAATGCAAGGAATTACCTAAAACAGCCTCTTCAAGTAAATTCTGCAAGCAGTCCCTAATATACTTGGAATCTAAGTCCTTTTTATTTTGTACTTCAAGATATTGCTCAAAATATTCTTGCACTAATAATTTTCTTTTTTTATATCCCATGATAATCGAAGATTACATCAACCTTGAATCCTGTCAACTTATACCTGAGGCACATTTTCTTAAAATCTGAAAATAAAAAAAATTTTTGGAAAAGGTATCCTGAGAATTGAATATTTCGCAAATATTCTTAAAAATTCTACCTTCCCTCTGTGGAAGCAACCTGGAATAACACAACCAAACTACCACACAAAAAATTTGTTTTGCCTTTTCAATCGAATCATCCCCATGACCTGGCAACCTTTCAACCTGGAATCTGCACAAAAAATAATAAAAAACTGGCTACAAAAACAGCCGATATATAATTCTACCTCAAGACAAGCAATAATAAATATCTATGAATAGAATAAATTGAAAAATCTCTTCCCCATTTTGGTTAATATTTTGTATGTTTTTGACTAATCACAAGTAAAAATAGGCTGTAAATAGACTTCTTTACCCCACTTTTATCAAATAATAGTGGGATATTTTTTTAAAATTAGTCTACCCCAAGAAATTAGTTTACATAAGAGCAGTTAGACGACACAACTCTTTTATTTTCAACAACTTACACAACATATGGTATAGCAAATTAGATAAAACACTATACCTTGTGTAAAACTTCCACATTTGAGAGACTCCTTGGTCAATCTCAAATATCCATAAAGTTCATACCTAAATTTGAGTTTTTTAATATACTAGTATATTAACTTTTCTAATCCCCCCACGCACGCCCGTGCGTGTCGACCTCTTCCCTCAAAATTAGTTAAAAATCTATGTGAGATCTTCCATGTGAAAAGACGTCAAATAAACTGATAAATCTCACCTCAGTAGATAAAAGCACCTGGAATATTATCTAAAATACATGATTTTTTGCTCTGGCTTGCCCTACCTGTCATGATCAGCTATATAGACGTGTAATTTGACTTCAAAAGGCAAATTATTTGCTTAGAATCGATATTTGAATATCTTCAGCAAATTTAAATCTACCTGGCAAACTCGGATATCCAGGAAAAAGCATAACCTTCAAATTTACATTATACCACCTTTTCCCCAGCTTAAAAAACGTTAACCTTAACCTTAAGTCTTTTTTCTATATAGACTTACCTAGAAAAATGTTAACCTTGTTAACCTGGAAGCCTCTACCCCTAAAACAATAACCTGGCTGGCTGCAAGCATATTTCCCAGCAAAATATTCCCCCGAAATCCAGCCCTATTTATAATTATTTTGTATTTCCGAGCTCTGTAAACCCCCCTAAGCAACCCCTGTACTTCCTAAATAAAAGTAAACATGAAACCTCTGTTATTTCAGAAACCTAACCTAAAACCAGGAATGGAAGACTTTACCCCTATGTGTGTAAAAACCTATGGTATAAAAGTTAATGGTAAATGGTAAGAATTAAATGCTTTTTAATGGTAACCTTTCAAAAATGCAATGGTTTCTTATCTATTCCTATGGTAGAAAAATAATCTCTTTATGGAGTCCAGAAAGTCTTTATGTTTTTTGACCTCGACCCAAAATATTTTCTCTCTCTTCTGCCAGGAGCTTTCTTATTATTTGAAATCTGTGGAATGTAGATTAATAAACTTCCCTGATTCCGCCTTCACTTTATTTTTCAGTAATTTCAGAATCTTAAGGATCACTTTTTTCTCTCCGAATACATTATCAAGTTCTGTAAATTTTCTTTCCTCATAATAGCCGTGGGACACATAAAAAGATAATAAGAATCTATATTCATAACCTTTAGATTCACAAGTTCTACAAGCTGAATCGACTGCATTTCCCAGGCTTCTTAAAATAGCCTCTTTCTCTTTATTGATGGCTTTTTCTTTATCATTCATTTTCTCACCTCTTAACATCCGTACAGAAACCTGCAATAACTAGCTAGAATCCTTGTAATATTTTTGTCTCTCAAGGTATGCTTTCTTTGATGCTTCCGTCGCTTTGTAAATCTTCTGTTTACGTCCTCGGATCAACCCAAACTCACCTTGCTGCTTAAGAATACCATCCAGATCATCTTCAATAGAACCACAAGCCCAAGGTAAATTATCCTCTGTTTCTATAACCGTCTTAACCTTAAACTGCTTCTTTTCCTTATCCTCGATCTCAAACAGAGCCTTTATGTATTCCCTCAAACCTTCTTCGTTCGCTTCTTTATCCGCAATAAATTGATTGATAGCAGCAACCTTTTTTCTTACCTGCTCTTTAAAAGTTTCTGTAGTCCATGCTTTAACATGTCTGAATACAGCCGAAGCAGAGCAGCTATAACGCCGCCCTATGTTTGCAAAAGATAAACCAGACTTCCTAAGTTTTAAAATTCTTTCTTTATCCGTTTCATAAATCTTCACTTTCTCGACCCCCAAAATTCTTCTTGATCTCTCTCTATATATGAACTTTAGTCAGTTTTTACCCTTCCCTTGATTCTAATTTTATATTATCACTTTTACCCTTATATTTGAAGTCAGAATTAAGAGGCTTCATTCATCCCTCATTACATATACCCTTCCATAAGAAGAAATAAGAAAAATTTTTCTAAAATATCCAAAAGTGAGAATAAATATTAAGTAAAAACGTTTTTTATTATGAGGTGAATATCCGTCCTAAAGACATCCTTTTAAAAATTGGATAATATTTATGGCAAAATTAGATTTGTATGTATTTCGCTAATCTCTTTTGTATATGGGTCAAAATAATGTCCCTTCTGTATTTGTATCCAAATCCCTCTATAATTTTTACATAACAAAACTTCATGAGTCAGACCAACCTGTGCATTGTATAAAGAAAGCTTTCCAACTAAATCATTATTATAATTTTCCCAGTTTATTACTATGATATGTCCTTTCAATCTTCTCCGTCTATCTTTTCTTTCCCTATCAAGAATAGCGTTTGTAGTTATTCTAAAAAAATTATCCCCGTCCCCTTGGTCATATCTGATGAATTTTCTTATTCCACTAAAATCATCTTTTAGGACGAACTCTCTTCCCATATGATATGCTAAGTAATTAAAAACAACTTTGGATAATCCCCTATAAATTATTCTATCTATTTGTGCTTTCACATGTACTGGAATTTTTCCTTTTGGCATATTCTGAATTTCTTCAAATATTTTCTCGATTTTGATGTTTATCCCTTTATCCTTTAATAGATTTACAAGAAGTTCTATGTCACCATAAAATATAATCTTTTTATTGTTTAATTGATAACCCTGATTCTCCAGTTCTTGTTTTCCTGGAATTTCTTTCTCAGTAAAATAATCATATTTCTTTCTCTTAGAATGGAAGAAGCCAACTTGATTAACAGCTTTTAATTCTGGCTCATCGGCATTATTTGTGTCTTTTAGAACAACAGAGACCCCCTCTAATTCTCCCACTCTGCCTATCTTCATCATTACCCTTCTATACAATGGCTCTTTTTCAGACCTGATTCCATAATTGTATCTCACAATCCCTTCTAGTGAGTCTCTGCCAATATAAAGCTCAATATTATCACCAAAATATTGATTGCAATCGTCACAGACAAGTTCATTTAGTGTCAAATTATTTTGGAATCTGCCAAATGCTTGTGGTATTACATGGTCAGTGTGTTTGAAAGAACTTTCACTCTTATCTTCCAAACAATAGATGCATCTCATTCCCCACCTCTAATAGATTTATATTATTTGTTTATGTAAATAAAGCCTTGGAAAACAAGCCACAATGAAGATAAAAAGAGCCAGTATCCTTTAAGACATCATACATCTTTATAACTCTTTCCCTCATCCACTCAATATAAACGTTTATCCCTCCAGCCCACCTATCCTTAAAACTTCTTACTTCCGCCTCATCACCCCAAACTACCTCATAATGTTTATTACTGAAGAAAGGCGGGTCAAGGTAAATTAAATCTACTTGTATGCCTTTCTTGATTAAATCATCCAGAGCCTCTAGATTGTCTCCACAGATTAATGGGTTCTTGGTAAGCTGATTGTTTTCCATTTTTTAAAATTATTTATATCAATTCTTACTTTCTATATTACTTTATTACTTTTTTAACAATTTTATTAACTCTGATAACTTTTCACTTATTATTCCCAACCAATATGGCACATCACCAGGTGGAAGCGTTGTATATTCAGTTGATTCTATATCTATTGTAGTTTTTTCTTTCACTTTTTTCTTTGAGAAAAAGTAATATTTATATGAATAAATACATGTTATTGTAAAAGAAGTTGGAATAATATTTTCATCTCTATTTTTTGAAAAAAATAGCTGATATTGTGCTAAATCAATATAATATTCCATTTTCGGTGGAACACTTTTAATACCATTTTTAAAAATGGGTAGCTCTTTAATATTCCTTTTTCGGTCACCATGCTGAAAAAAATCCTTATCTAATATGAATTTAACATCTTCCGCTGCTGTTTGACCTACATTCTTTATTTGTAAACACTCCACCGCTCTCTCTCGCAAGTAACTTCTAATCTGAATGTAAGGTCTTCGTAATTCTTCTCTTTCATTTCTCATTTGATTTAATATCATGAATGTTAAAAAAACGTATACAGCTGTTAAACCAGAGAGAATCAATGTAGGGTACTGAAGAATAAAATTTAAATATTTTTCCATGATTTTCCCTCTTTTTCCCTATAAAATTGCATTCCTTCTCAATCAATCTATTCAGCACCTGGATCAACGGCCTAGATAAGATTTTTAGTAAGCTGATTGTTTTTCATCATTGAGAATTTCCTCTTTCTTAAAAAATCTCTATTTATTCGATAGTAAAAAGTTTGAATTCCTCTTTATAGTCTATCGAATAAAAAGCTATTTCTTGGGAGGTGGATGTGGAGGTGGAGGAGTAGGTACAGGAGGTTTACCTGTTGGTTTAGGTCTTTTCCCCTTTTCTACAGGTATAAGTGGTCTTTTTGGTTTTTCAGCTCTTGCCTCAATTTTTCTTTCCAATAAAATCCCCTTTTTCTGGATTTAAAAATTCAATATATTTAATTTTCGACTCGCTTGTTATTAAGATTCCTTCTCCTTTAATTTCTACATCATCTTCATCTGGAGTAAAGCTTAAATATACAGCATCTTTGATAAAAAGATATTTTTGTCCAGGGTCTATTGAAAAGTCGCTTAACCATCCAAAAATTCTAACATCATCTTCTAAGTGCACTATTATATAGTAATCTAGAAGCTCAAAGAGTATATCATTCCACACAGAAATTCTACCCGTTGCATATGTAATCTTACATTTTCTTAATACTTTGTAATGCCACCCATAAACATTAAAGAGTGCAAAAATTATACCTAATATAGATGATATAATCAGAATAACTACTATATTCAATAGAGAAATTCCGATAATATTTATATCCTCTCCTTTGATACTTAAAATAAATGGTTTTAATTTTGGTAACAATTCTAAAATTATAAGATAAATGCCAAAAACAAAAATATCATACAAAAATATTATTAATATTTTATCTAATTGAGTCCTTTCTTTTTTCTCTCCTAAACTTTCTTGAATCCATAAAGTAAAAAAACCAGGAATAAGTATAAGGATAATTTTTATAGCTATTATTGTTGTTGGCATTCTACCCCTTTCTCAATAGACTTATATCATTTAAAAATTTTTAAGTCAAAATCAAGATAGACTTCTTCCCATGTCACAAATATGTCACAAAATTGATTGAAAATAGCTGAAACTATGGTATTAAGATTGAAAACTCAAAACAAAGAAAAATACTAAATACCAGGGGAAACAGGGAAAATAGTCTGGTACGCCCGACAGGATTCGAACCTGCGACCTTCTGATTCGTAGTCAGACGCTCTATCCACTGAGCTACGGGCGTACGTACGGCTAGGCTATTCAAGCTAGTTTAGTCAATTCTATCAAAAAATCAGGCTTCCCAGCTTATGTTAACTATAGCGTATCAGTCCGTATTTTTCAATTTTTTACTGCTTACTACGCTTAATTTTCCATTTTAAGCGCTCAAGTCTGTGAGAGAAATCTTTCTTATAATGAGGAGAGCAATTAAGAGAAAGAACGAATCCTTCTTCTGCAATCTTTCTTGCTTCTTCGTACGCTCTTTCTCTATGTTCAAAATACATTGCAAGTTCTCTAAACGAAAAAAGCTGGTTAGAAGACACATCATCTAAGGAAGCCACTTCTTTCCATAGTGAAACAGCCTTTT
>Ga0307378_10012481_pt1 | contig 10839 bp, 10 predicted proteins | sample UN1MG_FD_202238 | JGI IMG/M metagenome (GOLD analysis project Ga0307378, IMG submission 202238) | Soil microbial communities from Risofladan, Vaasa, Finland - UN-1 | ecosystem: Environmental > Terrestrial > Soil > Coastal area > Acid sulfate soil | place: Finland: Risofladan, Vaasa | collected...
TTTTTCTGCATAAGAGCAGCACAATTTGAATTTCCAAGTAAATCCCTGTCCGTATTAAGCCGATTGAGAAAAGCGGAAGACGGAAAAACAATCCAACGCCCGTAGAGCAGAGGCTCGCATTTTGGGTGCGATTTTGCAGCACGCCGCGAAACGGGGTCGCTGAATCGGCGCGGGATTGGATCTTGTTCTTTTTTGCCTCTCTTGCGAAGGGTGGATCAATTTGAACTGGAAACAAAGACTTAAACTCGCCAATGACGCCGTGCTGGGTTTGGACATCGGCTCGGCTGCCGTCAAGATGGTGGCTCTGGACAAGAGCGATACCGGCTACTGGGCGAGCGCCGCCGGCCTGGCTGAGATTGCGGTCACCGTGGACGACGACAGCAGCCCACAAGCAAACACCATCAAGGCGATTCGCCAGTGCTGTGGAAAAACGCAAACAAAAAGCAAACTTGCCGTTTGCGGAGTAAGCGGCCCTGACGTGGCGGTGCGGGACTTTGAGTTTCCTCCGTTGTCTGATGAGGAGATCGAGGCGGCGGTCCTGCTCGAAGCGGCCCAGGTTTGCCCGTTCAACGCGGCCGACAGCGCCGTCGGACACCAGGTCCTACCCAACGGCGACGAGAAGACGCGGGGCGTGCTGGTGGCCGCAACCAATCCGCTGGTGCAAGGCAAGATGCAGCTTGCTCGCAAAGCGGGCTTGAAGTGCGTTCTGATGGATGTTGACGGCCTGGCCTTGTTGAATTGCTACAATGGTCTGGCTCGCGGGCACGAGAACCATCCCGCAGGTCAGACCGTGGCTATTCTGAACGTGGGCGCTTCTCATACGACCCTGGCCGTCATGGACAAAAACGGCTGGCCGTTCATCCGCGACATGGCGTATGCCGGCGATGACATTGTCGCCCAGATTGCGGCGCAGAAAGGCCGGAGCACGGAAGCAATCAAGAGCATCTTGTCCGGCGATTCGACAGCCGATGAGCCGGACATACGTGACGGCCTGGAAAAAGCGTGCCTGCGACTCATTACCGACGTCGGTGAAACACTGCGCTATTATGTCGCGCAATCCAAGTCTCCGACGGTGGACAAGCTGCTTGTTTGCGGCGGCTTTGCCCTGACCCGCGGATTTGTCGAGCTGCTGAACAGCCGGCTTGGCACGCAGGCCGTGTTGTGGAACCCCTTTGAGACCGTTCACTGCGACCAGAACCCGCAGTGTCAGGAGATTCTTGCCAGGACCGGCCCTGCTCTGGCGGTAGCGGCAGGTCTGGCGATGAGGTCGATCTAACTTCCATTTTGCAGAAGCCTTGATTTTTGATGAAAAGTGAACGTCAGATGAGTGTACCGCAAGCTTTATTTACGATTGATCTGCTGAACGGACGGGCTCTTCCGCTCAAGGGCAAGCCCGGCGGTCTTGCTGTCATCGCAGTCAGCGCAACCGTCCCCATTGCCGTTGCAATAGGGTTGATCGGTCTTTATCTGCACAATAACACCGCGGTGGCTGCCAAAGAGAAGGAAATAGCTCACTATCAGGCGGAGATCGGAAAACTCTCGGAAGCCGTACAACTGAAGGCGGCATTGGAAAAAGAAAAAAACGCCTGCAAAAACTACCTGTCCGACGTCAACTCTTCGATCAAGAGGCATACTCAATGGTCACCCATTTTGACGACGCTGATAGAGAACATGCCGGATTCGGTTGTGCTGACCAATATCGAGGTCGAGCAGAAATCCGTAAAGAAGAAAGTTCCGAAACCCGATGACCCGCAAAAAACGGTTGAGATCGACGTTCTCGTCAAGACGCTGCGGTTGCGTGTCAGCAGCGGGTCGCAGCGCAACTGTGACGAAGCTATCAGAGATTTTCGGGATCGTCTTCGTGCGTCGGCGATACTGGGCCCCAGGCTCGAGAACATCGCCGTGGCGCAGGAATCTGAGACCCGTCAAGGCCACGATGTCGTCTCGTATGAGATAAGTTGCGTCTTCAAGCCGGAGTCATGATATGGCTTTCATAGAAACTCATAAGAAATACCTGACGAAAGCAGCGGTTGTCTGGGCCGTCTGCCTGACGCTGCTTCTTCTGGCCTATATGGCTGTGCTCAGACCCCAGAGCGTCAACAAGAAACGCCTCGATAGAGCGCTGACCGAGAAGAAGGAATCCTACGAGGCCGCACAGGCAGCGGCCCGGGAATCAACACAAACCCAACTGCACGAACAGATTCGGCAGTTACAGGAGAGGCTGCGCGATTTTGTCATTGATTTCGAAGATGCCGCCAATTTGACGTTTGACATAGGTCAAATCGCCAGCGAGAAGAAAGTCGGTTCATTCAGCGTCAAGAGCAAAGACAAGCGTGGCGGCTCGACGATACCCGACTCTGAATCCGTAGGCGAAAACCACATCGATGTCAGCTTCATCGCGGCATTTCATCAGTTTGCGACTTTCGTGAATGCACTGGAGAGACACCGGCCCGTCCTTTTCGTCAACGCGTTCACGATGACGCGCTCGACTAAGGACGATTCCAGCTACGAAGTAATGCTGGACGTGGCAGCTCTTGTCAAGAAACAGCGGGAAACGGAGACCGCCGACAAGTCGTCCCCGTCGGCTTCGAGTGCAAAGACATGAGAACGATAGCGATAGCAAATCAGAAAGGCGGGTGCGGTAAGACGACCACGGCGGTCAGTCTGGCCACGGCCTTCGCCGAAAGAGGCTTCAGGACGCTTCTGATGGATCTCGATCCGCAGGGCCACAGCACGATAGGATTCGGTTACGAGCCGGACGAGCTGAGCACGACGATTTATGACGTCCTGGTCAACGCTCATATCGGGATCGCCGAAGCGACGATAGGCACGAAAGTCGAGTGGCTCGATCTGGCCCCAAGCAACATCCTGCTCTCGGGCGCCGAGCTCGACCTGATCCGTATCGCCGGAAGAGAGTTTATCTTGAGTGAGAAACTCCGAGCGGTCGCCAACAAGTACGATCTGTGCATTATTGATTGCCCGCCGTCCCTGGGCTTGCTGACCCTCAACGCGTTGATTGCCAGCACCGGGGTCGTGGTGCCCGTGCAGGTGCACTACTATGCCATGGAAGGTCTGAAGCAGTTGTTCGAGACCGCGAACATTATCAAAGAACGCTACGGCTCCTGTTTCACGCGCATCCTGGGGATATTGCTGACGTTTGTCGAAGACAACACGCTGCTCAGCAGACAAATCCAACAGCAGATGCGGGAATTTTTCGGCGACCTGGTCTTTGACGCGGTGATCCACAGAAGTGTGAAACTTGCTGAAGCACCAAGCGCGGGCGAGCCGGTCCAGATCTATGCGCCTCCCAGCAAGGCCGCTGTTGAATACGGGGCCCTGGCGAAGGAGATCATCAACGGCAAGGCCTGGGTCGAGCAGACAATCAACCGGGAAGCCCTGGTCAGGAGATAAGTGATGGCAGAACTTGAAAAAAACAAGGCTGGATTGCAGAAAAAGGTCTCATCTGTTTTCAAAGGGGTGCCTCTTCCGCAGAACAGCGGCGTTCAGCAAACAGCCGGGACACCGGCATCGGATGCTGCGCCCGGCGCTTCTGCACAGCCAACGTCCGCTGATCGTCAGTCGCCGCAGAGCTCTCTGCTGAGGACACTGCATCAGGGCGGCGAGCCGTCGGACAATGCCGCGCCGGATCGCCCTGCTGAGGCCCGGCCCAAACTCGCATCTCCGGACCGTCAGACGTTTCAGCATCCCGCGCCCAGGAAATCCGGCAGCCCCGAGAAGCCGCTGAAGGACGCGACGCCGGCCAAACCGCATAAAGCCGCTCCGGTGTCAGAGCAGACCGGCCCGAATCTCTGGCAACGGATTAACGACAGGCTCTTTCCGCCAAAACCGGGCGTCAGTCCCACCAGGCAAAAGGCCATGGTGATATTAGTGCCGGTTCTGGCTATCGTCATGATTTTTGTGTTCCGACAGGTCCTCAGTACATCTCCGCGCCAGACGCAGGGAGCGACGGACGATAACACGCCGGTCGTTGCAACGGCCAAGTCAAGCCATGAAATCGAGTGGCAGATTCCCGACCCGCTGCCGGCGATGGAGAGGGACCCGACGAAACTTCCGGAGCAAATCGCCGCGACGAGCAACGCAGACCCAAACCAAACCGTCGCCGAGCCTGAAATGGAAACCTTCAACGTCCGCGACATTGTTTATTCGAAAGACAAACCGTCCGCCCTGGTCAATGCTCACATCGTATATGTCGGCCATAAAGTGGGCAGCGCCACTGTGGTACAGATACTCAGAGACGGCGTCGAGTTCGAGAGAGACGGCAACAGGTGGGTGGAAAGAATACACGACTGAGAACGAAAAATGTTCTCAGGCGGGACAGGGCCGCCCTCTGCAGCCGTGAGAACACGAAAAAGGACACGACGCAAATATAAGCTGGGACAATATCCACCGAGATTTTAATTTTGGAAGGAGATGTTATGAGAAGCTTTCTGATAAAAATCAGCCGATTATGGTTGTCGGCCGCGTGTGCGGGAATCTGCGTCTGCGGTACTGTAGCTCGCGCCGGGCAGGGCAATGAGCCGGCACCGCAAACGGAACAAACCATGCAGGCCGAGCAGCCGGTGCCGACCGAACAGGCCGCCCCGTCGGAGCCGACGGACAAAAAAGAGACGAAAGAAGTCATGACCGATCTCGAGAGACGGATGCAGAAGGTCGTCTGTATCGACGTCAATGAGGTCCAGATCGGCACGGTCATCAGGCAACTGGCCGACCAGGTGGACGTGGACTTGATCATGAGCCCCAAGGTGACCGGCAATGTAACCGTCTCGCTGACGGAAGTATCGCTCGAAGAAGCCTTGCGGAGCATTCTTGACGTGCACGGCGCCGCCTACATACCGGGCAAAAATATTATACGGATCGTCCCGCGCGAGGAGCTGCCCGAGATCAACGAGAGACTTGTCACCGAGACCTTCGAGATCATCTACGCCGACGTCACACAGGTCGTCAAGGCCCTGGATAAGTTCAAGTCGGCCCAGGGTTCGGTTTCCTCCATCGAGGGCACAAGTCACATCATCGTCACCGACACCGAGAGCAAGACCAGGGAGGTCGCGGCCCTGCTGGAAAAGATCGACCGCATCATTCCACAGGTCCTGGTCGAGGTCAGAATCTATGACATCACGAGCAAGGACAATCTCGACTTCGGCATCGAGTGGCGTGGAGCAAGACGAACCAACTTCGACTCCGGTAACCTCATAATAAATGATGACATTACCGTCAAGGAGGGCGGCGCGGACACGTATGTCAGCAGCAGAACCGACCCAGCCGTTATCGCCGGCTTTGAGGGCGGAACAAGCAAGACAGCCGATGCGACCCTGGGGTTTCTCCGCTTTGGCGTGCTCAACAACCACCTTAACGTGGACGCCATATTGAGGGCCGAAAAGGAAAACATCAATGCCAAGCTTCTTGCGAATCCGAGGATCCTGGTCCTTGACAACGAGGAGGCCACTTTCGACATCGTGACCGAGCAGCCTTACGTCGAAAAAACCATAACGTCCGGCACCGTTACCGAGTCCGTGAAATTCAAACCGGTGGGGGTCAAGCTCGTCGTCAAACCACATGTTGCAAGAGACGGAATGTTAAGATTGACCATCGCGCCGGAATTCAGCGTTCTCGTGGAGCGGGTCACCGTCTCGTCCAGCAACATCCCGGTTGTCGATACGCGCAAAGTCAAGACCGTCGCCCTGGTCAAAGACGGCCAGGCGGTCGTCCTGGGCGGCCTGCGGAAAAAGGAAACCAGCCAGCAGGTCAACAAGGTGCCCGTGCTGGGCGACATCCCCATACTCGGCCATCTGTTCCGATTCGAGGGTGAAGCGACGGTGAACACCGAGCTGGTCGTATTCATCACGCCCCGAATCATTATGGATCCGAGCCTGTCCGAAAGCGAGCTGGAGGCCCTCGAGGTCACCAAGTTCAGCGGACCGAGGCCCGCCACGACCAAAGCCGAAGCCGCGATGAAATGATTCGAGCCGAGCCGGGCGGCCGGTGACAATGCCGGCCGTTCGTCGCCAATGGCACTATCTTAGCTCGACCGACCAGTAGGCGTGGTCGAGGAATTGTTTCCAGCTTCGGTAGCGTTGGTGGCCGAGGTGGACGTGAACGAGGGGATTGTGCCTGGGTTTGACGGGCTTCTGAATGAGCTTCATGCCGGCCTGCTCCGGCAGCCGCCCGCCTTTCTTGACGTTGCACGCGGCGCAGGCGCAAACGATGTTCTCCCAGATGGTCTTGCCGCCCAGCGTTCGCGGAACAACGTGGTCGAGCGACAGCTCGCTGGTCGCAAAGCGCTTGCCGCAGTACTGGCACCGGTTCTTGTCGCGGGCAAAGATGTTCCGGCGATTGAATTTGGCGTCCGTTCGGGGCAGACGGTCGTAGAACAGCAGGCGAATGATCCGCGGCACGGCGATATAGAAGTGTATCGTCGAGACCCAATCATGCCCGTCAGGCTCGAAATGGCGTTTGAACTGGCTGACCTCGCACCAGCTCTGGAAGTCGTAGTTGGAATACCTGCCCTCCTCGAGGGCCACCACCTCCGCAAGGTCGCGAAACAACAGGGAAAACGCCCGCCTGGCGCCGACGATGCGGATCGGCATATAATGCTTGTTCAGCACAAGCACGTTACAGTCCAAACTTGATTGATAGTCTCCTGCAATCACGGTTCTCATGTCCCATGTCGAGCGTCTCAGTTGCCTGTCTCAAGGGGGTAATGGAGAACACTCTGACAGTTGAAGCCGGGTCTCGGGCGGCATAAGACCACTGAATATTTCTGCTATCGTTCCGGGGCTGGATCAGACAGTGAGGGAACGAGAAGGCCGGGCGCCTTTGCCATCCTCCCCTCAGGCCCGAAACAAGAAAGCGGCCTTACGAGGCGTCCGCACCCTCTGGCGCCGAACTGGCAACGACGTTCTCGGCCCTGAGTCCTTTTTCTCCCTCGACGACCTCAAAAGTAACAGGGTCGCCTTCCACAAGAGTTTTATATCCATCACCTGAAATACTTGAGTAGTGGACGAAAATATCACGGCCATCAGCGGTAGCGATAAATCCATACCCTTTTCGCGGGTTAAACCACTTGACTTTTCCGTCTGACATAAAACGCTCCTTTTGCTAACCAACACCGACTATTCGGTCCGCGCGGCACAATGCACTCCAACTTCCGGCCTGTCAGCGAAAACGCCGCATGGCAGTGTGGGCGACGGCTTCTTGACCCGTACACTTATTTCGCCTTGGCCGACTCCACGGCGGGGGCGCACAAATGTTCCCGCATGAGCCGGCCCATCTTAAACTTGACCGTCCGTTTCGCAGCCACCTCAACGCGCGCAAGCGTCTTCGGATTCTGCGCCACTCGCGCGGCTCTCGTCCTGGTCTCGAAGATACCAAAGTCTCGGAACTCCAAACGGTTATTGTCACACAGCTCCCTTGTTATCTCATCGAGGAACGCCTGGATAATGCACTTGACTGTCACTCTTTTCGCCTGTGTCTGCTCTGCAATCCGGTCGATCAGTTCTTTCTTTGTAATTGTTGCCATAAACTTCCTCACTTCAGAAAAGAGCGTTTAGGAAACTGGATTCTTTCTTTCGTTGCGGAAGCTGCTGCATAAGGAATCAACTCTCTCGGGTTATCCGACAGCCTCACCACACACCTCAGCCAGCCTTGTAGGACACAAGCAACTGCTCCCGCCGCGCTTTGCGAGGCACCCATTCCCCATCGTTCGACACCAAAGCCGACCCGCAAAGCACAACTTCTAAAACACCGCAACTCACTATACTGCAAAGACTTCGACACGGCAAGGGATTTTTGTCCAAATTCTTCCCGATTCCAAGAAAATTTTAGCACGGTTTCAAACGCAGGGAAATTCGGCGGCAACCGCCCTGCAGCGGGCAGAGGCATTGAACGGGGATCGGATGGGAAGATTGCCGGCCGAGAATCCAGCCCCGAGGTCCTTTTTTGAAACAACCGGGTTTACACGGCTGCATCGAGGAATCTCCACGGAAAATAACACGGGGCGGAACTACTGGGTTGACCATCGAGGAGTTTATGGGCATAATCACCCTCTTGTGTCTGCTCTGGAACAAAGGGCGCAGCGTTCACCTGAGAAACAGGATTGGCATTTTATGTCTTCAGACAAGAGCGATAAAGGCGATTCCGGTAAGCCGGCGGAAAAAAAGAAAGACAGGGCGATGGAAATCGCAAATACTTTCGAATGGCTTATCACCGCCTTCATATTGGCCTTTGTCTTCAGGGCCTTCGTCATGGAGGCGTTTCGCATCCCGACCGGCAGTATGGCCGACACCCTCAAGGGGGCCCATTTCCGGCTGGCGTGCCCGCAGTGCGGGTACAAGTACGATTATGGTTTCGTGCCGGGCAATTATGGCTTGGACGAGGATACGGTCCCGGCGAACGATGCCCCGGTGCCCATCACGCGCTGCCCAAGCTGCGGCCGGTACCCGTCTCAGACCATTTGCCGCGGGTGCGGGCGACGTTACGATACCCGTATGCTTGCCGAAGGACTGCGCACGCATTGCTCGCAGTGCAACTACGAATTAACAAGCAACCAGGTCATGCCGGTGGCGAACGGCGATCGCATACTGGTGCTCAAGTGTATTTACCAGTTCTTTGAGCCCAAGCGATGGGACGTGATCGTCTTCAAGAACCCGCCCGAACCGACGATAAACTACATCAAAAGACTGATCGGCCTTCCCGGCGAAAGAATCCAGATTATAGACGGGGACATCTACATCAACGATCGAATCGCCCGAAAACCACCCAAGGTCCAGAATGAGTTGTGGATGCCGGTCTATGACAACGACTATCAGCCCGTCCAGCCCGGTGAAGGCTCGTTCAACGGTCACCCGTGGGAACAGCCGTTCAAGAATCTCGCCGATTCGAGATGGGCAACGGACGGCGGCCGTCCGACCGTCTTTCGTTTGGATTCGGCCGAAGGGCGGGCCGGCCAGGTTCATTCGCTCGTCTATGATACGTCGGTCGGCAACGACTTCCGCGCGACCTATGCCTACGACGACATCGACACCTACGGCTACATGCCGTACTGCAGCGACCTGATGGTGCGTTTCTTCGCTCGGGCGGCCGATTCACAGGGATCCATCGGGATCGCTCTGAGCAAGTATCAGACCAGGTACAACGCGCGGGTGGATTATCGCGGCGAAATGATCATCACCCGGCAGGAGGAAGGCCGCGAAGCCATCGAATTAGCCAGACAGTCCGTCGAGCCGCCGGTCGTCAACGAATCCGTTCCCGCCAGGTTCTCCAACGTTGACCACGAGCTGGTCTTTGAATTCGGCGGCAACACCTTGACCTACGACCTGGGACGCGAGCTGGGCGGCGCCGGGCCCACCCAGGACGACATCGAGCCGCGGGTCGAAATCTTTGGCTCGGGAAAACTGACACTTTCCCATATCGGGATTTTCAGGGATATTCATTACACTGCGGCGAAGTTTTCTAACAGCAGAGGAGACGGCAGGGCGACGGAGGACTCCCCCTTTGTCCTGGAGAAAGATCAGTTTTTCGTGCTGGGCGACAACAGCCCCAACAGCGAGGACGGCCGATGGTGGAATAGAGCGGGCCGGGCGAACAAGGGCCTGTCCTCTTACCGGGTCGGGACCGTGCCGCGAGACTACCTGGTCGGCAAGGCGCTGTTTGTCTATTGGCCCAGCGGATTCAAACCGTTCCCTGGCTTTCGGTTCGGTGTCATTCCCAACGTCGGCCGGATGCGCTTCATCTACGGCGGCTCCAATGGAATTAAATAGCCAGCCAGACCACGTGGCACGGGCGTCCAGCTCGTGAAGGAATCACGGCCAAAAGGGCGGTGCCACAAAGCACGGCAAGACGCGCAGAACAACAAGCGAATACAGCTTCAAGGCCCAAGGCAAGGCTGCGTGTTCAGGAAAGGAAACTGGTATGAACAAGGTCAAACTCATATCCGCCACAGCGACCGTCTGCTTGCTTCTATTCGGCCCAGGCTGCATGGACAAGGGGGCCGTGCAAATAAGCGATGAAACTCCCCCCTCGCAAACAACGGTCAAGTACCTGCGCTGCGAGTACCGCCTCGATCCGCTGGGCATCGACGTGACCCAACCCCGGCTCAGTTGGATCCTGGACAGCCGGCGGCGGTCTCAGAAGCAGAGCGCCTACCGGATTCTCGTGGCCGGCAGCGAACAAAGCCTCACACGGGACATCGGCGACCTTTGGGACACCGGCAAAGTCAGCGGCGACCGAACCAACCAGGTGCTGTACGAAGGCACGCCGCTCAAGTCGCGCATGCGCTGCTACTGGAAGGTGCGGGTATGGGATCAGGACGACAGAGTCTCGGCCTGGAGCGAGCCGGCGATGTGGACGGTCGGCCTTCTCGACCGGCAGGACTGGTACGCTAAATGGATCGGCTACGACGCGGACCCGCCGGAGATCTATGCCAAAGAAAGACCTGCTCCAGTGGACCTCGATGCGAGCGACTGGATCTGGCTTGACGAGGGCGAGCCTCTGAAAAGCGCTCCGATTGCCACACGGTTCTTTAGGCGCACCATCTCAATCCCGTCAGACAGGAAAATCAAACGGGGGCGTTTCGCCCTGGTGGCCGATAACGAGGCTGCGCTTTATATCAATGCCCGGGAGGCGGGCAAGGCCAAAGGCTGGCAAAAGGTTCAGGTGCTCGATGTAACCGAGAATCTCGCGCCGGGGACAAATGTGCTGGCCGTTGCCGCAGCGAACGAGGGGGACTTGCCCAACCCGGCGGGGCTCGCCGGAAGGCTGTTGATCGAGTTTGAGGCGGGCGATCCCATAAGCATCTCGATCGACCGTTCATGGAAAGCGTCC
>Ga0307378_10012482_pt1 | contig 10839 bp, 6 predicted proteins | sample UN1MG_FD_202238 | JGI IMG/M metagenome (GOLD analysis project Ga0307378, IMG submission 202238) | Soil microbial communities from Risofladan, Vaasa, Finland - UN-1 | ecosystem: Environmental > Terrestrial > Soil > Coastal area > Acid sulfate soil | place: Finland: Risofladan, Vaasa | collected...
CTCGATCCAGGCATCGAGCGCGTCGGCCACGGTCTTTGCGCCGGCCCGGAACGGTTTGGTCTCGAGCTCGGCCGCAACCCGCTCGGCCTCGCGCTTGCCGCCGCGCACGGTCTTGGACCGCTGACTCGGCTTGCCGCGCTCATCCCGGCCCACGAACACGCGGACCTCGTAGACCCCGTCACCCCGCTCGCGGATGGTTGCCACGCCTGGAACTGGAGGGCAAGAGTAGGGATACGAGTAGGGATACGGCCGAAACCGCCAGCCAGCAACGACTCGAGAACAACGAGAGGACCGACCCGCAGGCCGGTCCTCCCGATTCCTCAGATCACACGAAAGCGCAGGTCAGCGGTCCTGACGCAAGGGGTCGATCCGGCCGCCACTGATCGCTCGGGCGATGATGCCCTGCTGGATCTGCTCGGTGCCCTCGAAGATGTCCATGATCTTGGCGTCGCGGTGGAAGCGCTCGACGTCGTACTCGCGGGTGTAGCCGTAGCCGCCGAGAATCTGGATGGCCCGCTCGGTCACCCACACCGCGGTGCGGCCGGCCTTGAGCTTGCACATCGAGCCCTCGGCGTTGACGTAACCGCCGCCGTTGTTCGACAGCCAAGCCGCTCGATGCACGAGCAGGCGCGAGGCGTCGATCTCGGTCTTCATGTCGGCGAGCATGAACGCAATCGCCTGGTTCTCGAAGATCGGGATACCGAAGGCGGTGCGCTCGTGGGCGTACTCGAGCGCGATCTCGTACGCCGCCCGGGCGATGCCGACGGCCATTGCCGCAACCGAGGGACGGGTCGACTCGAAGGTGGCCATGGCCGGCTGCTTCTCGCCGGTCTTGCCCTTGTCGCGCGCCTTGGCGAGCTTTGCGTCCAGCTTCTCCTTGCCGCCGAGCAACAGGTGACCCGGAATGCGGCAGTCGGTGAGGACGACCTCGGCGGTGTGGCTGGCCTTGATGCCGTGCTTCTTGTACTTCTGGCCCTGGGCGATGCCCTTGGTGCCTTCGGGAATGATGAAGCTGGCCTGCCCGCGTGAGCCGAGGGCCGGGTCGACCGTGGCCGTGACGACGTGGAGGTTGGCGATGCCACCGTTGGTGGCCCAGGCCTTGGTACCGTTGAGGATCCACTCGTCGGTGGCCTCGTCGTAGACGGCCCGGGTGCGCAGCGAGCTGACGTCGGAGCCGGCGTCGGGCTCGGACACGCAGTAGGCCGCGATCTTCATGTCGTCCGCGGTGCCCCAGCACTGCGGCGCCCACTCGAGCACCTGTTCGGGGGTCCCGTTCCCGGCGATACCCGCTGCTGCGAGGCCGGATCCGAAGATCGCGAGGCCGATGCCGGCGTCTCCCCAGAACATCTCCTCGATCGCGATCGGGAAGGTCAGACCGGTCGGGTCACCCAGCATCGCGTTGGAGAAGAACTCGAACGAGTAGAGACCAATGTTCGCAGCCTCCTGGACGATCGGGTAGGGGAACTCCTCCTTGTCGTCCCACTCCTGACCCGCGGGGCGCAGGACGTTCTCCGCGAAATCGTGGACCCACTTCTGGATCTGCAGTTGGTCTTCGTTGAGCGAGAGCGAGAAGTCGGTCATCAGGAGTCTCCGTTCGGCGTCTACGACTGAGAAGTTACCGTCGGGTAACCCTAGGACGGCAACCCACCTCCTGTCACGTGCCGAAAGAACCCACGAGGCACGTGCTCCTCTGGGTTCGAACAGAGACCTCCTCAAGTGGAGCGAACCTGCGTGCCCTCGGCGGTGTCCTCGATCGCGTATCCCGCCTCCTGGAGTTGGTCGCGAATCGCGTCGGCTGCCACGAAGTCCTTCGTCGCCCGGGCTTCGTCGCGTTGGCGCGCGAGGTCGAGGATCCCGGCGGGAACCTCGACCTCGGACCGGAACGTGATGCCGACTGCCGACGCGATCTCCCACGCGGCCGCAGCGAGCGGGCCGGCCGTCGCCTCGTCGCCGCGGTCGAGAGCGGCGTTGATGGCCCGAACGGTCTCGAACAGCGTCGCCATCGCTCCCGGCGTATCGAGGTCGTCATCCATCGAACCGCGGAATCGATCAAGCACCGAGAGATCCGGTTCGATGTCGCTCGCGGCCAGCAGGTCGGCGGTCCGGCGTCGCAGATTGTCGAGGCGTGCCACCGCCGCCTGCGTGTCGAGCATGGCGTCGGCGGTGACATCCATCGGTGAGCGATAATGCGATCGCAGGATCAGCAGGCGGAACGCTCGTGGGTCGTACTCCTCGATCAGGTCGACGAGGTTGGTCACGTTGCCGAGCGACTTCGACATCTTCTCGCCGTCGGACTCGATGAACGCGTGGTGCATCCAGTGGCGGGCGAAGCCGGACTTCATGGCAACTGCCTGGGCCCGCTCGTTCTCGTGGTGCGGAAACCGCAGGTCTTGACCGCCGGCATGCAGATCGAAGCCCGGCCCCAGCAGGTCGAGCGACATGACGACACATTCGGTGTGCCAGCCCGGACGCCCCTCACCGAAGGGAGCCGCCCAGGTCGGCTCGCCGGGCTTCGCCCTCTTCCACAGCACGAAATCGAGCGGTGACCGCTTCTCCAGGTTGGCCTCGACCCGCGCTCCGGAGCGGAGATCGTCGAGGTTCTGGAGGGCGAGCAGGCCGTAGCCGTCGACCATCGACGTGTCGAGGTAGACACCGTCGCTCGTCTCGTAGGCGACGCCGTCGGCCAGGAACTGGGCGATCAACTCGACCATCTGCTCGACGTACTCGGTCGCGTGGGGCGTGTCAGTTGGCCGGAGCACGTCGAGACGGTCCATCGCCTCCCACCAGATCTGCTCGTAGGTCGCCGCGATCGTCGTCTCGTCGGTGCCCTCGGCAGCCGCCTTGTTGATGATCTGGTCGTCGATGTCGGTGACGTTGGAGGCGTGGCGGACCTCGAGGCCGGTCCACTCGAGGTAGCGACGCAGCACGTCGTAGAGCACGGTCTGGCGGCCGTGCCCGATGTGTGGTGGCGCATACACGGTCGGACCACACACGTACATCGACACCTTGCCGGGATCGCTCGTCTCGAACGGGACGACCTTGCCCCGGGCGGTGTCGAACAAGCGCAGCATGCGGCGAGGGTACCGAGGCGATGTCGAAGGGCCGAAGCCCATTCCGGCAGCGGGCCGCAATTCGGACTTCTGAGGGTTCACGGCACGCCATTAGCCTCACGCCGTGGTGACCATCCCCGACAAGCCCTCACTCGAAGGACTCGAGGCGAAGTGGCGCGCTCGCTGGGAAGCCGAGGGGACCTACCGCTTCGACCGAACCAAGTCTCGCGACGAGATCTTCTCGATCGACACACCACCGCCGACCGTGAGCGGCACCTTGCACCCCGGGCACGTGTGCTCGTACAGCCACACCGACATGGTCGCCCGCTATCAACGGATGCGGGGCCGGGAGGTCTTCTACCCGATGGGGTGGGACGACAACGGCCTCAACGTCGAGCGGCGGGTACAGCTCATGAAGGGCGTCCAGTGCGACCCGTCGCTGCCCTACGACCCCGACTTCACCCCGCCGACGAAGGTGAAGAGCGGCGATCGGCCGATCCACATCAGCCGACCCAACTTCGTCGAGATCTGCGAGGAGGTCGTCGAAGAACTCGAGCAGAGCTACTTCGACCTGTGGTCGACCGTGGGGCTCTCGGTCGACTGGACCCAGACCTACACGACGATCGGCCCCAAGGCGACCAGGGTCAGCCAGCGAGCATTCCTTCGGTTGCTCGACCGCGACCTCGTCTACCGCTCGGGCGCGCCGACGCTGTGGGACGTCGACATGCGCACCGCAGTCGCCCAGGCCGAGCTCGAGGACCGCGAAGTCCCCGGCGCGTATCACAAGCTGCGATTCACTGGCCCCGACGGCAATGACCTGTTCATCGACACGACTCGCCCCGAGCTGCTGCCCGCGTGTGTCGCGGTGGTCGCCCATCCCGACGACGAGCGCTATCAGCCGGTGTTCGGCAAGACGGCAACGACGGCGCTGTTCGGCGTCGAGGTGCCGATCGTCGCGCACGAGCTGGCCCAGCCCGACAAGGGCACCGGCATCGCCATGATCTGCACGTTCGGCGACACGACCGACGTCATCTGGTGGCGCGAACTCGGCCTGCCGATCCGCGCTGTCCTGCGCCACGACGGTCGATTCGACGACGCGACCTTCGGAACCGAGGGGTGGGAGTCCGTCGACCCCGAACGAGCCAACGCGGCATACGGCGACATGGCCGGCAAGACCGTCTTCAGCGCACAGAAGGCGATCGTCGAGCGGCTGATGGCCGAAGAAGCCATGGAGGGTGAGCCGCGACCGATCATGCACCCGGTGAAGTTCTGGGAGAACGGCAAGAAGGCGCTCGAGATCGTCACGTCGAACCAGTGGTTCGTCCGCTACCCCTCGACCGACGAGATGATCGCCCACGGCAAGGAGCTCAACTGGGTGCCCGAGTTCATGCGCGTCCGTTTCGAGGACTGGGCGAACGGGCTCCAGGGCGACTGGAACATCACCCGCCAGCGCTTCTTCGGCGTGCCGTTCCCGGTCTGGTATCCCATCGGCGACGACGGCGAGATCGACTTCCTCTCCCCCATCACCGCCTCCGAGGACATGCTTCCGGTCGACCCGACCACCATGACCGCACCTGGCTACGACGAGTCGCAGCGCAACGTGCCCGGTGGATTCGCGGCCGATCCCGACGTCATGGACACCTGGAACACCTCGTCGATGACCCCACAGATCGCATGCGGATGGGAAGAGGACGACGACCTCTTCGGACGCACCTACCCAATGGACCTGCGACCCCAGGCTCACGAGATCATCCGGACCTGGTTGTTCTCGACGGTGGTCAAGGCCAACTACCTCTTCGGCGATCTGCCCTTCGCCACCGCGGCCATCTCGGGGTTCGTGGTCGACCCCGACCGCAAGAAGCTGTCGAAGTCTGCGGGGAACACCCAGAAGGGTCCGGTCGAGATCATCGAAGAGTTCGGCGCCGACGGCGTGCGCTACTGGGCTGCGCAGGCACGCCCTGGCATGGATCTCGCCCAGGACGAGGGTCAGATGAAGATCGGTCGGCGGCTCGCGATCAAGCTGCTCAACGCATCGAAGTTCACCCTGGGTCTCGGAGGCGACAGCGTCGCAGGGGCGTCGGGAGCGACAACGATCACCGCGCCACTCGACCGCTCGATGCTGCTCCGCCTCGCCGGCCTCGTCGACGAGGCGACCAAGGCGTTCGATGCCTTCGACTACGCCCGCGCCGTCGAACGGGCCGAGACGTTCTTCTGGAGCTTCACCGACGACCACCTCGAACTCGTCAAGGGTCGTGCCTACGGCTCGATGGGCGACGAAGCTGCCGCGTCGGCACAGGCCTCGCTGCGCCTCGCGCTCGAAACCCTGCTGAAGCTGTTCGCCCCGTTCCTTCCCTTCGCCACCGAAGAGGTGTGGTCGTGGTGGCAGGAGGGGTCGATCCACCGCTCCGCCTGGCCGTCGGGTGACGCGCTCCGCGAGGCGGCGGGCGAAGGCGACCCGGCACTGTCAGCCATCGCGGCCGACGTGCTCACCGAGATCCGCCGAGCCAAGTCCGAAGCGAAGGCGTCGATGCGCGCCGACGTCGCGCAGGTGAAGGTGTTCGACACCGCCGACCGGCTGGCGGCGCTCGCAACGGTGGCCGACGACGTCACCGACGCCGGGAAGGCGGCCGAGCTCACCACCGAGGAGTCCGACACCTTCCAGGTCGAAGTCACCCTCGCCTGAACCGCCTGTCAGAGGTCGAGGTCCTCGGACTGGCTGGATCCTTCTTCCCTTCGGATCCACATGGTCCGCTGCGGGAACGGGATCTCGATGCCTGCCTCGTCGAACGCATCCTTGAGGCGCCGTCGCAGTTCGCGGGCCACCTTGAACTGCTCGCCGGGTTGGGTCTTGATCCCGAGCCGGATGGCGATGCCGTCGGCACCGAGCGTCTCGACCCCGAACACCTGGGGCTCCTCGAGCATCTGCGTCCTCCACTCGTCCGACGCATAGACCGCGTCGGCGACCTCCTTGATGAGCTGCTCGGCGCGTTCGAGGTCGGTGTCGTAGGCGACTTCGATGTCGACCAGCGCACGCGCCCACTGCTGCGATTTGTTGCCCACCCGAAGAATCTCGCCGTTGGGCACATGCCAGACGGTGCCCTCGATGTCGCGAATCCGCACGGTCCGCAGCGACACGGCCTCGACATGGCCGATCGCGTCGCCGACGTCGACCACGTCGCCGACGCCGAACTGGTCCTCGATGAGCATGAAGAGGCCCGACAGGAAATCCTTCACGAGGCTCTGTGCGCCGAAGCCGAGCGCAACCCCGGCGATGCCGGCACCTGCGATGAGCGGGCCGATGTCGACGCCCAGCTCGGCGAGGATCATCACGCCGGCGATGCTGTAGATGACCACGGTGCTGGACGACTTGAGCACCTGGGCGATGGTCTGGCCTCGCATCTCGGACCGCAGCGAGGTCTGGTTCCCCGTGTCCAGGATCCGAATCGCCCCCGTGCGTTTCTTGACCTTGCTCATCAGCTTCTCTGCATCACCGTCGGTCGCCCGGCTGACGGCCCGCACGATGCCCCGTCGCGCCAAACGGTTGGCGATCCATGCCAGGACGACGATCAGCAGGATCTGGGCGGGCCGGGCGACCAGCCAGTTCGCCATCTCGGCTGCCGCCACGCTGTCAGTCCACTCGAGCACCTTCTCGCAGGCCACGCGTGGCTTCTCACCACACGCTTCGGTGAGTTGGGTCTCGTCGAGGCCAAGGGTCATCACGATGCGCTCAACGTACTCATGACGAGCAGCACGGCCGACCAACCCAGCACTGGGATTCAGGTGCGGCGGAGCGCTCGGCCCGGCCGAGCTTCGGTCACACCGTCCGGCGTGACGACACGGCGGCCGTTGACCCACACCGCTTCGATGCCGACCGGGTGGCGGCGCGGGTCCTCGTAGGTCGCGACATCGTCAACCGTCTCGGAGTCGAAGAGCACGAGGTCGGCGAAGGCGCCCTCGTGGATCACTCCCCGATCGACGAGTCCGAACGCGCGGGCCGGCAGCCCCGTCATCCGGTGGACCGCCTCGGTGAGGCCGAGCAGCGGCTCGTCGCGGACGTAGGTCCCGAGGACCCGCGCGCATGTGCCGTACAGCCGCGGGTGGGGTCTGCCGCCGAGCGTCGGGACACCGTCTGAGCCGATCATCGTCGTCGGGTGCGCCATCACGGTCCGCACGTCGTCTTCGCACATCGAGTGGATCACGACCACCGCACCAGCGCCCTCGATGTCGAGCACCCGGTCCGCCGCCGCTGCCGCGTCGATGCCGAACTCGGTCGCCAGCGCGGCGATCGACCGGCCCTCCCACGCGGGTGTCTCGGGGCAGCTGGCGAGCACGACCGACTCGGGCGGCACCACACCGAGCCCGGTCGCGACGTGGCCTGCGAATCCGCCCGAGTGCACCACTGCGCCCAACGACGTGCTCCCTGCGGTGTAGGGATACTGGTCGGCCAGCACGTCGAGGCCGTCGTCGCGGGCGGCCTCGATGAGCGCCAACGACTCGGCGACGAGGCCCCATGCCGCTTCGCCCGCCGCCTTGTGATGCGAGATCTGCACGCCGACCCCCGCCCGGCGACCGATCTCGATCGCCTCGGACACGGCGGCGAGCAATCCGACCCCCTCGTTGCGGATGTGGCTCGTGTAACGACCACCGGTCACCGCCATGATGCGAGCCAGCGTCACGATCTCGTCGGTGTCGGCGTGCTTGCCGGGCTCGTACACGAGCCCGGTCGACATGCCGACGGCTCCGCCGCTCAGGCCCTCCTCGACCACATCGGCCAGGTGAAGGGCCTCTCTCGCCAACGGAGCGGCGTCAGATCCCCGCATGACCGACAGCCTCGCCGTGCCATGGCCCACCAGTGCGGCGACGTTGCACGCCGGGGGGTCGGCGTCGACGGCGTCGAGGTAGCCGCCGTACCCGTCCCATTCGGGCACGTCGCTCCGCCGCCCCTCCGCGCCGAAGAACGAGAGGTAGCTGAGGGCCGATCGATGCGGCGCGGCGCCGAGGCCGCAGTTGCCGACGATCGTCGTGGTCACGCCCTGACCGGTCTTGAAGTCCATGCCGGGGGTAAGGAACACCGCGAAGTCGTCGTGGCTGTGGACGTCGATGAAGCCCGGAGCCAGCACGAGCCCGGCGGCGTCGACCTCGACACCGCCACGAGCCGTCACCTCACCAACGACGGCGATGCGGTCGCCGTCGACTGCCACGTCGACCGTTCGCTCCGGACCCCCGGTGCCGTCGACGACCCGTGCGTTGCGGAAGACCAGGTCCAAACGAGATCAGTCGCTGTCCGACCCAGGCGCGGCCCGGAACTGATCGATGAGGATCGGGTGCCCGTCGGGGTCGTGCAGGCCGAGCGATGCGGGGCCGGTCTCGTCGGGGTCGAGGTCGGTGTCGATCTCGACCCCGGCACCGGCACCGAGCAATCGCTCGCGGATCTCTCGGATGTCGGTGAAGGTCTCGGGGTTCGACATGTCCTGACCCAGACCCGGATTGAACGTGAGCATCGGCTCGGTGAAGTCCATCCCCTCGAATGCGAAGAGTCCGATGGTGGTCTGCTGGTTGCGAAGGATGAGCCACTGCTCCTCCTCGTCGCCACCGGCCACCTCGAACCCGAATGCCTCGTAGTACGCACGTGACCTCGCCAGGTCAGTGACCGGGATGCTGATCGAGAACGCACCGAGCTCCACGGCTGCGACCGTACCGGCCCACGGCACGCTTCGTGGGGCGAGCCACCACCTCGGAGTAGACCGCTCCGAGAAGTGTGTCATTGTTCGCGCGTGACGTATGGGCTGGGGGTCGATCTGGGCACCACGTTCACCGCGGCGGCCGTTGCCCGCGACGGTGTCGTCGAGATGTTCAACCTTGGTTCGGCCGCCGCGGCGATCCCGTCGGTGGTCCTGCTCGAAGAAGGCACCTTTCTCATCGGCGAAGTCGCTGATCAGCGGTCAGGCGCGAGTCCGGTTGCGAGCGCGCGTGAGTTCAAGCGGCGGATCGGCGACCCCGCTCCGGTGCTCGTCAACGGCTCGCCATACGCGCCGCACCTGCTGTTGGGCAGGCTGTTGGCAGGGGTCCTGGCCGCCGTCTCAGAACGTGAGGGCGGTCCCCCGAGCCACATCGCGCTGACACATCCGGCGAACTGGGGCGAGTATCGGCGCGAACTGTTCGTGCAGATGGCACGAAGCGAGTGCGGCGCCGCAGCGCTCGAGTTCCTCACCGAGCCCGAGGCTGCCGCCATCGACTACGCGAACCGCGCGCCGGTTCCTGACGGCTCGAGCATCGCGGTGTACGACCTCGGCGGCGGCACCTTCGACGCCGCGATTCTCCGTCGTGACGGTGATCACTTCACGTTCCTCGGATCGCCTGAGGGGGTGGACCACCTCGGCGGCCTTGACTTCGATGCTGCGCTGCTCAATCTCGTCGCCGAGCAAGCAGGTCTGGACCATCTCGATCCCGACGACACATCGACGATTGCGGCGATGCACCAGCTCCGACGTGCGTGCGTCGAGGCGAAGATCACCTTGTCGACGAGCACCGACGCGACGGTTCCGGTGTTCGTTCCGGGCGCACGAGCGACGGCGATCCGGGTCACTCGTGCCGAGTTCGAGGAGTTGATCGGCCCGTCTCTCGACGAGAGCGTGCGGAGTCTGCAACGAGCCGTCGCGGGCGCCGGTCTCGATCCGACGGATCTGCACTCGGTGCTGCTGGTCGGCGGATCATCACGGGTCCCGCTCGTCGCTCAGCACGTGACGAGCGCACTCGCGAGACCGGTCGCCGTCGATGCCGACCCGAAGAACGCGATCGCACGCGGCGCGGCACGGAAGGCGATGCTCGAAGCTTCCACGCCCTCTCCGACCACCCCACCCGTCGTGCCGCCACCCGTCTCGCCGACCCGGGCGGACGCCGCCGACGAGAACCGGCGCAGCTCGCGCCGAGCACCGCTGTTGATTGGCGCGGCGGCCCTGATCGCCGTCGTCGTCATCGCCACGGTTGTCACGACCCTCGGGGACGGAGGAGAAGACGCACAGGCAACGGGGGTGCCTCTCTGCGTGCCAAACAGCACCGACGGCACCTTCTCGGTGGGCGTAGCGGCGTCGAAGACCGGGGTGAAATCCGATCTGACCGGAATCGAGAGCGGCGCGCTTCTCGCCATCGAGGACATCAACGAGGCCGGCGGGGTGCTCGGCAGGCCGATCGAGGCGACGGTTGTCGACAGCGGCGACGCCGACGCAACCGGTGTGAGCGCCTTCAGCCGCTTGGACGGCGACGACGCCGACCTCGTGATCGGCCCGACCACCAGTTCGATGACCCGTGCGATCGCGCCGTCGCTCAGCGAGCAGTGCATGCTGACCATCTCTGCGTCGGCCACCGCAACCGACCTGGCAGCGCTCGACGACGACAATCTGTTCTACAGAACGATAGGGACGACTGGCGACGAGGCCCGGCTCATCGTCGAAGACGTCGGCGTCGAGGGTCGCGTCACGCTCATCGATGCAGGAGGAGACTTCTCCGCCGAGCTCCGTGGCGACCTCGAAGATCAGGCCGGCCGAATCGGTTCGTCGTTCGAGTCCGTCGATGCCGTGGGGGAGATCGACCCTGCAGAGGTCGGCACGGTGGTCTTGTCTGCTGACAATCCCTTCACCGACATCTCCGACCTGGTCGACCTGGGCGTACCCGCCAACAAGATCGTCCTGGTCGAAGTCGACCTCGCGTCCGTGCTGAACGATCTGCCTGACCGGACGGCCGACCTCGTCGGCCTCTCGATGATCGCCCCGGGCGCGGGCCTTCCTTCAGA
>Ga0307378_10012488_pt1 | contig 10836 bp, 19 predicted proteins | sample UN1MG_FD_202238 | JGI IMG/M metagenome (GOLD analysis project Ga0307378, IMG submission 202238) | Soil microbial communities from Risofladan, Vaasa, Finland - UN-1 | ecosystem: Environmental > Terrestrial > Soil > Coastal area > Acid sulfate soil | place: Finland: Risofladan, Vaasa | collected...
TATCATCTGGGCCAGCAGCTTCTTGTCGCGGGGGCCCCCGTAGTTGTCGACGGCACGCTTTGCGATGTGGTCAGGGACCACAGCTTCAGCTGTGATTACTACTTTGACTCTTTTCATTCTACCTCTCCCAGTGGTTGCAGCGGACAGTAGTTAAAGGGGTCTGAGCAATCTACCTCATAGGTAGCTGGCTCGGGTTCTAGTATAGATGTGCAGCTTGTGAGCACCAGTACTGCCATAACTGTAGTAATCAGCAGGGCCAGCCACCACCCTACTGCTGCGAAGTTGTTGTGTTCCATTTCACTCTCCTTAGAAGTAGTGGAGGGACCCCCGAGGCCCCTCCAGCCGATGTTCACTTTGATGAGTAGCGAGTCCTTTCTTTAAGGGCTACCTAAGAACCCGAACCTGTCCGGCCCTGTAACGGTAGGGCGGGGCCTCCGCTGAGGCACTCTGGTAAGTAGTACTCCTTAGAAGTCCTCGTGTTCCCAGTGCCACTTGTCTACGAAGGAAGTCCAGTCTCCGCCCCACTTTACTACTATGTCCATGTCTACAGCCAGAGCTTTCACGAACAGGGCAAAGTAATCCCACTCGGGGTCCTCGTCACCCGGCACCGGATAGGGAGCTACATCTACTGCTCTGCTTGGGATCTTGTTGTGCTTCGAGAACGGCCACGGTAGCTGACTTCTTCCCAGCAGCACCATCTCAGCTTGCTCAGTTTCACTCCTGTACCCGCTCACCAGTGCATGATCTCTGTAGTGCAGGACCTCCTCGAACAGCTTTCGCAGCTCAGGATGTATGCTTTGCCTTACTGTTTTGCTTTTTATGCTATACTTGAATTCTTTTGTCCATGGTACCTTACCACGCCACGGATACTCTCGGGCTTGATGGGACCCATTAGAGAAAAACTCCTTAAGCAGGAGCCATAAGTGTGCAAAATCAGGCATTACCTTCCTCCTTAATCTTCTCCAGAATCCTCTGGTATATACCCCTCCGTAAGTCCTTCGATGTAAGTTGGATCAAGTGAATCACTGCCGTCTGCTGTTGCGAACTGAGCGACTCCCAAGGCATCAAGTAGTTTTCGCACCCCGACTTCGTCCAAAGGTTCTGTATCTGCAAGCACATTAGAAGTCCTTGGCACAGTATACTTTACTAGGGCAAACCCTTTGCCACGGTGGATATTTGAGGCAAGCTTCATATTGATTCCTAAGTTAACTACCCTTCCCCCCAGCCGCAAGTTCCTTTCCTTGCTCCCCCCTGCCTAAGACTTGGTATTTCGCCGCCCCACTTTTACTTCTACTTTCTCCCCCGTGCGCTCCCCCCGTGCAACAAACCCCCCGCGCGCAAGGAGGTGACATTCACATTGTAATTGGGCGCGCCCGCCCGGATGCGCGTGGGGACAGATGGGACCCGGCGCAAAAAAAAATGGCCCCTGCATGGCGCGTATTGCGCCATGCAGGGGTATTCGGGTATTGCGTAAGTCCTTACCCGGCAAGAGCTTTCGCGATTTGGGCCGGTGACAGGCCCGCCGCAACTAGAGCCGCAACTAGCTCGACCGTATCGGGCGCGCCGGATGCCTTGCTCGCCTTGCTCGCCTTGCCCCGCTTTGCGGATTTGACGGGAGTCAGATTCCTCAATCCGACAACGTATTCTGCCGAAACGGTGTCGCAGTCAGCCGGGAAGTCGAGCATATACGGGGGCTGAAATACCTTGCAAGGTTCGCCGTCAACGTCGAACGCTATCGCCCGAACGCTATCGTCGGCTTCGTCGAACGTGGCAATTCCTTTGCCCGTTCGCTCTCCCGTGACCTTCGATATCACGGGCACGAATGTTACCGGAATAACGCAAGCCTGTCCGGTGACTTTGCCCATTGCGGATTCAAATACTGCTTGCGCCTTGCGTGATGCCTTGCTCGTCATGATGCCTCCCGTGTAGATACGAAGCGGAGAGCCGAATGCTCTGCCGCTACCTTCAATCTGTCCCCCATGTCAAGGGGACTCGCTTCCCCTACGTGTATACGTGCGTATCACGTATCGTGTGGAGCAACAGATCCTAATTTTCGCCCTACATTGCGCGATCAGGGATAGCGCGGGCGTTGTGATAGTGCGAGGAATAGGAACAAAGCAGGGAAGATTAGGGTCATTGTGCGCGCTATGAGAGTTGACCGTAACAGTCACCCACATCGACGATAGCAGATACCTTCGTGACGTTAGGTATGCATTGCGCGATATGAAGGGCGGATTCAACGTCGTATGCTGTGACATTCCTTTCGCAAGAGAATACGCTGTGCGGCACCTCATCATCGGGTATATATACGGTCACGCGATAGAGCCGACCGTATGTGTAGAATAGTTCTTCGCCACTCCACGGACAGTCAGCGTTGGTGCATTGCTCGATGTGATTGTTGGGTGTGGTTGCTTGACCATTGACGCAAGTGCATTCCGGGCGGGGCATCAATGCACCGTCCTTTCATGCTGGTATCCAATACGGTGGAGCATACGTTCCGTATTGCGAGGGCTTCGATTGCGGACGATGGCGTAGTCACGGCGGGCAATGAGGTATTGCTTGCCGGGTTGGGTTTCGACCACCATGCTGTGCTCTGTTTCGCGGTGGATTGTGACCTCTGCATTGTGCAATGCAGGTGGTGCCATAGCGGGAGTGATTGCGCGGATGGATGCGGTGGGCTTGAAGGTCATGGTCCTCTCCATGTGCGGATGCCTTCATGGTATCCTATTGCGTGGCCTAATGCATAGATCGACATGACCACGATTGCGATGCACATTGCAATCAGGAACCAAGTCATTGTATGTCTCCAGTTTCGGTTTCGGTGAGCATCGGGTCTTGGAGATTCCATGATATGATAGCACCCAATGCAGCTTGTCGTTCGGGGATTCCGTTGTCCATAGCATGGGTGATGAGAGCCTCAATCTCACCTTCAAGGGAGTAGAATCGAGCGCGGGCGATGGCGGCTTGTGCCCATGACTCATTGGGTGTGCAATAGAGCGCGATGTTGTCGGGGAGTTTCATTTGAGATCACCCATAATGAAAGCGGTAAGCTTGGTGTTCAACTCACGGATTTCGATGCGGAGCTTGCGATTGTCCTTAATGAGTGCCTCGTACTGCTTTGTGGTCTTGGGCTTCGGGATACACGCACACCAAGGCTTGTGCCAGTCATCATGCGGTGATCCCAATGGGCAATTGCACTTTGGATCGCGCTGATTGAGGCCCACTGTGCTCTTCCATGCATTGATGACTGCATTCATGCGATGCTGAAGATCACCGGGTATGTCCTTCGGAGAGTAACAATGGTATTCCTCAATGAGTTCGAGCACAGCTTCATTGAGCGTGACATTGGGGAGTGGGTCGGTGCGATAAAGGTCATCGCCTGTCAATGGGGGGAGGCGAAACTTTCCTGCGTTGAGAGCATTGAGTTCACGCACTACCCTATCGGGTGTCTCATTAGGGAAACAGGTGGTCTTGATCTCCTTCCATTGGTCACGGATGGAATCGTATATCTCAACTACGATTGTGTCGGCGTCGATACTCATTGTGTTACCCTCTCATTATGGGTGGGGTGGTGGACAGCTCGGCTCCTACTATAAGACTGTCCACCACCGCAAGAGGACTCACATCGTGTATATGTGTGGATAATGATCTCGTGCAGGGGGGATCGTAAGGGGTGGTGCAGGCTCCATCATGTTAGGGTAGATCGTAGTTTTCGCGCTACATTTAGTGAGGTGCCCGAGTAATAGGCCGAGGTTGAGAATGCAGATGAACATGAGCACCATGACTGATGCACGCTCGCCCCCTATAGGGGTGGTGTTGATCATAGTGATCGCCTGTCACCATGCGCCCTAAGTACCTCGTCGTACATGGTGTTCATGTCCTTTAGGTCTTGCTTGAGTGTGATGATGTCATTACGCAGGCGCAGGATGCGAGCCTCAAGTTCCTCCTTGATACGCTCGTCATCTTCAATGACCTTGTGTAGTATCAGGTTCTCTGCTTCCAGCCTCTCCATTCGTGCCATGTGGTGGCCGTACCTGACGACCTGACCTTGCGGATGCTCGTCGAGCACGAACCCATCACGTACATAGAATCTCTTGATGTCAGTATTCATTGTTCTCCTTGCTTCCTCTCTTTGCCTCATGTCCTCAACTTCTGCTGAAGCACAGCAATAGGCACAATCTGGCGGTGGTTCGTATGCCTTGCAGTATGGACATGGAGTGTCAGTCATGCTGTGCCTTCCTTGCCTTGATGATACGCCTTACTACGAAGTGGAACATACCGATGTATATACCAAGCACGATGAAGTTGATTGCGAGTTGTTGCCATGCTGAGGTAATCATTGTTTCTCTCCATACATGTCATTGAGTAGATGGTCAATGTTCTTGTCTATCTTACGGAACATCATGCGTGCTCTAATGTCAGGGTATACGTAGTATCCAACAAGGAGCCCAATGATACAGGCTTCGACGAGTGACCACCATTGACAGAATGTCATGTTGTTGCCCACTTTCTTTGTAAGTTACTCATTGACGGGGCTCCGCATAAGGTTGCCTGAGCTTGGCTATCATGGTATCCATCTCCATGATAGTGAACTGTCGTGCTGTTGTGATTGAATCGAGCTGTGTTATGCAGGCTGCGTGCTGAGTAAGGAGTTGTGACTCTCGTACTACTCCACGTATTGCTAAGAGGGTTAGTACGAGGATGATTACAATGACAGTGACTCCACTAGGTATACTCATTCCTTATCCCATGCCTTCGGCACCTTGATAGCTCGTACCTGTTTCTGAATGTCGGTTGCTGCCTTGCTTAGATTTGGCTTGTTGAATTTACATTTGGCTGCCACAGCCCACGATTGACACCCGATATCATGGGATGAGAAGTCCCAACGCTTGAAGAAGTTATCGATACGATCAGGATTCCATATCCGCGCCTTTATTTCTGCTGGAGATATTTGGTTCCTTCTAATCCATGGATCGTTCGGCTTATGTACAGACCTACGACTACCATCTACCCCATACTGTAGGATAGCATCACGATGATCGATAGTGTTGATAGCAGCAAGCCATACATATGGAGTAATGCCATCAAGGAAGGAACCAACACGGATTTGTATATCAGTTCCACCACTTGCCTTGTATACTCCATACTCATATGCTTTGATTGCTCTCTTGAATATGTCCTCACACCCTTCAACGTCACCCGCATTGATAGCATCGGCTGTCTCATCAGGCGGGCACATCTCAAGGACATACTTCTGCATATGATTAGCAACAGCAACGAGGCAATCACGACTGAGATAGTGAGCGGCATGGACCAGTAGTGGGTGCATCATGGGCCATGATGAGAGAGTGCGGTACTCGGTGCCATGATTGGGAGTACGAAACTCGGATGCTCTGCCATACCCAATGAGGTTGCGACGCTGGTCTGCTTGGTCACGCATACCTAGGTATGATTCCATCATGATACCGAAGGTGCCGACGAATGTATCAAGCATGAAGATGAGTGGTACTCTATAGATAGGGTCATGGAGAATGAATGATGGAGGTACATAGCTACCCGGCTTGGGTCTTGGTGTAATGGCCTTCTTGTACTCAGGTATGTATCCGTATGCCTCCTGTATTTCGGCTTGTACTCTCTCTCGATTTACCTCTGTCATTGGAGGCTCAGCACCCATGTGGATATGGTACCCAATGGAACGGACTTGTGTTTCTTTAGGTGATACACGAGGGGTAGTAACGTGGGCTTCCCCATAGGGGGACAGGTTGTATGCAGGTGAGCACCCGAATTCCATGCCACCCATTGCTAGCTCTGCCTTTGCTACCTTGAGGGCAGGGGTAAGAGATATACCATGTGCTACCTTTGCTCTCTTGATTTTGTTATGAACCTCATTGACCAATACAGCGGTGTAGTCTTGGACATGAGCGATGCAAGTAGAGGGGTTGGGACGTAACTCGATTGCTATGTTATCGTAGATAATCTGTGCGCCTTTGGTGTCTCGGGTTGCCTTGACGTATCGCTTACCTGCTCTGGGTCTGCCAGTCTTGGATACAATGAACAACTCAGGGTCGGTACCCATATTGGGTGACGCTGATTGCAGTACAGTTGGCATTGTCATGTCTCCTAACGGGGAAGTCGTAATGAGATGGCACGCTTGAGTGCTATGCCATAGTAAGTACGAGTCTTGCCTTTGGTGCCGGATACAATAAACTTGTGATAGTAGACGTTCTGAAGGCGATTGTATGCAGGGTATGTATCATTAGTGGCCTTGAATGACCATGCTTTGCCTCTGTCTGTTGCTATCATGTTTGTTATATCCTCCCACTCAATGATGCCTCGACGTAATGAGATGACATCTTTGATTGCGCCTGATGCATGTAAGAGTTCGCTTGCATAGGGTGAGTGCCAATCGATAGTCCACCCTGCTGCTTGCAGTTGACACCATAAAGCAAGGTTGTTGTTAGAGATACGGGGATACAAGACTCGTGGTTCATATCGTATCATCATGGTGTATCTGCCCTCGGGTACGGTGTATGCTCCCGCCTCCTTTGAACCTGCTCTGCTCGTCGAGCCAGCATATCCAAGTAATCGTCCTGCCTCATACCTTCAGTTTGATTGAGTATATATGTTATGGTCGGTGTGTCGATAGGTTTAGTTGCCTGCATATTGACTTTTGGCTTGAGCTTCTTAGGATAGTTACGCTTAGCCCAGTACCTCATGTCATGCAGGGTATTGTTGTCCATTGCGAATGCTATTTTTGTAGTGTTGATAGCAAGGCACCTGAACACATCATGTAATCGTTGCTTTGGTATACGAGTATGCTCGTCCGGTAATACCCATGTGTATCTAAAGATGCTGCCCTTTACAACATTGTGATACTCACGGACTGTTTCTGTAAAGCCCTCGCTATTGTCATAAGGCATGAACAATAGATGCTGGCCCTTGAAGTGGATAGTTTTCATGGTATCATATGTGCATTGAGATGCGATGACACGTATATGAGGGGCGAACAGAGATACTGTCTGGAATGGTATGTAAAGTGTTGGCTCATTGGTACGTGTATTCATGGTGTATGGAATGAGGAACGATGATTGTTGTGCTATGTGCCGCTTCATGTAGTTACTAGGTTCACGAGCTATGACTGTCTGTTCCTCAAGCGCACGCTCTATTAGTGCGCCTTCTTCATTCATCATCATGATCTTCATCCTCATAGTAGTTTTCCTCGTCATGATCCTCGTCGTAATCAGGCTCCTCGTCGTACTCCAGATATCGGCTTGCTAACAGCTCAGTATTGGGCTCGAAATTATGTGGCTTTTTACAACCACATTCTGTATCTAAGCCATGACAGTCAGGACATGGCTTGTCAAGAGCACGAAAGCGTGAGTGTTGAGAGTCATACGCTGATGGTACCGTAGCATACGGTAATGAAGTCTGCCTGATCTTGGCTGTCTTGATAAGGTCGTGATCAGGATCGGCGCGCACTTCCATTCTAATGTAGCTCTGACCACCCGCTACCATGTATAGTACGGGGTAATCTTGTACTCGTTCAGCAATACGAGCGAGTTCCTTGTGTACTGAGCTTTCATTGTATGCTGCTAGTGTGAGGACAAAGGTAACAGGCATTGAGATAGTGTATAGTTTGGGGTCATCCTCAATAGTCAGGAACATACGACCTCCGTTTTCTTCTCGACGAGTTCAATCGTACCTAATACACTGACATGACCAGTACGAGCAGCGTGTTCAAGCAGGTTCTCATGATTGTTATGTGTATACTGCTTATCACATAACTTGGCCTTACAGACAGGGCATTCTGTAGTAGCGTGATCATAATGACCTACTCCATAAGCATACCTGTTGTCTACATAGTCGTAGTCATCACGGTAATGCTCGGTGTTCTTACCTCCGTTGTATGTGGATCGACCACGATTGACGTCATGGGTGCCAGTTTTGTAGAAATATTTATCCACCATCTTGACAATGGTAGCTTCACATGTTTGCTTCAATGACTCCCGTAATGTAATGATGGTATCGAACACGGAATCAAGGAGCGTGGTTTCACTTGCGTCTGGTTCCAGATGTGTGTGTAATGAAAACATAGTCTCCAAAAGTAGATCATCATTGATGAAGCTGAGGAAGTACATAACCTCATGCACAAGGGACTCAACTTCTTCGGCTGTAATAGTGTTGACGAAGTGAGCTTTGTATATACGACGTGGCATTTCTTTGGTGTCCAAGCAACTCACACCACACCTGTACTGGCGGTCACCGGATTCGATTGCATTAGTGAACCAACTGATACTGATGTTGTCAATGGGCTTCTTACACTTGCTGCACTTGATGTCCTTCATATCCCATAGTCGTGATGGTGTACCCTGTATCCAGATAGGGTTATCGGAGTGTTCTGCTACATAGCTATCGTTGTGATCGAATATAGCTTCAACTAAATCAACAGGATTGGATACTGCGAGATCAGAGTCCTCGTTTATATCGACGAGCTTGGTCTTGATATCAATGATAGTCATTGGGTTCCAACCCCCTTCCACATACAGAGCATACATGAACAGCACCTAGCTCATCATATAGGGTAAGTAAGGACGAGCTTGCCATTGCATGTGTAGGTAGACACCCAATACAGTATGTTCTGCCCTCCCATTGGTACCCATTTGTGATAATGCAGGACTGCTTGAGTGGGTCAACTTTAGGTATAACTATACCTGCCATGTTATATAAAGCGGCAGTTCCTCTTGGCTTTTCCCCATGCGTGATTGCGGAAACTCCGCTCTGCTTCTGCGAGTCGGGCGGGGATAGGGTCATACGACTCGCGCGATGAGGGAGTGCTTTGATTTCTTCCTTCGGTCCCTCTGGTGTTGGTATCAAGTCTCTCCAATAAGTAAGAAGGGAACTGTATGGCATGTACGATAGGTTGGAGAACCACGCACCACCATAGTTGTTATCCCAGTAGCCACGATCCTCACCTATGATGTCAATGCGTCCTTGTGTATCAAGGAACACGAGCTTGGACGTACCAATGTACTTACTGATTGCACCTCTGATGGTGGGTGCATCACGCCACTTGGGGAATGACTTGTTCAGTGGCTTGAGGATGAGCTTACCGAATACAGCTGAGTCTGATGGCGTACCTAATGTCTTGTTACGTGGTGCTCCGGGTACTGTGATGGTACCATTGTGAGCAAACACTAGGTCGTTGGACAGATTATATGGATGACAGTTGCGCTCACATACTTCACCTTGAGTAGCAACACGGAAGTGTAGTATACATGGTGCCTTGAGTTCACGCGCATGATGGTACTTCTTGAGTAGCTTACCGATAGACTTCATGGTTTTGTATATGATGAGCTTACCTTCATGAGCATATGCTATACCCATGCCATCACTGTTCATTCTGGCTGAAGCAACGATAGCCTCATCAGGTACGAGTAGATCGTTGGATGGTTGTGCGATGATGATACAGATACTTATACCCTCACTCTCAGTTGGGGGGTGTCGTCGCCCTCATATTTATCCATCAGCTTGGCTGATCGTTGAGGTTCATACTTCCCATTAGCAAGGAGAAATTCATACAGGTGCTTGTATGGTTTCTTGTGAGCTTCGACATACTTGAGGTAACTTGTTAGGGTAGGTGAATGGAGTGATGCTATCCTGCTCCACTCGAATAGCGACCATGCAAACTCAAGGTTCTTGTATATGTTGTACATATTCAAGGATGCCTTGAAGAAGCGTAACTCTACGGTACGTTCATTGGTTGTATTGACACCCACATAACGGAGGTCACGCATACGATGAGCACGGTTGATCTTGGCAAGTATCTCCTTGTCTGTGTTGCCTTCCTTGATTAGCGATGAGTAACGGTCGAAATGATCTGATGGATCACGTTGAGCCATCATGTGAGTGAATGGTATGTTACGGTGTATGAGTGCGATGAACTTGAATAGCTGAACATCAGTGAATGAGGCTCGTGACAGGTGGACATGAAATCCACAGGTATCGTAAGGCCACGCTTGGGTGTCAACCTTGCGTAGCTTACTGACTACCTCAATCAGGGCAGCACGATGCTCCTGTTTCCAGAACTGTTGAGTGAATGGCATAGAGATCAACTCGAATCCATATGCTGCATACTCACCTGTTGGTGTATCTGTTGGCTCTTGGGTAACTGGTGGTCTGGTGATTGAGCCATCGAATACGTTATAGAAGTTAGGATAGTCTGTTGCTATGTGACTAGCGGCACTATGCTTCCTTTGAGAAGTACACCCTATCTCAATCTCGAAGCCAGTGACTAGGGTTTCACGAGTACGCAGTTCATTATCCGCAGACAGGAAGATGAAGCGTGGCTTGTAATCCCAGCGATGCACGTTGCCTTCACCAGTAGTGCAGGTGCATCTGTGTTCTGGAGGAAAATATTTATGGCACCGCACACATCGTCGCATACTATTGAGACAGTCAGAGCAGTAGAGGGTGCCATTGTCTGGGTCTATGTATGGCTGTTGAGTGTCGTTTGTTAGCATCGCACGATAAAATGTACGATGACAGTTGCCACACTCTTGTACATTCTCATGCTGGTTGGCACACACACGGCATGAGCAGATGGTGTGCTTGTGTGTGAGTGGATCGGTGAACAGGTACCGATCTATTGCTGGTAGCTTCTCATCACAGAAGTAGCAATGGGTGACGTACTTCTCAATCGTCTTACCGATTGCGGCTGTTGATCTTGTGGTTGCATTCTCTGGTAAGTCCAGTGTGTCATTGGTCCATGTCGTGATATCACGCATGGTATGATAGCTGGATTTCTTCCATGCTTTGGTTGGTGGCTTGGTGTATACA
>Ga0307378_10012489_pt1 | contig 10836 bp, 11 predicted proteins | sample UN1MG_FD_202238 | JGI IMG/M metagenome (GOLD analysis project Ga0307378, IMG submission 202238) | Soil microbial communities from Risofladan, Vaasa, Finland - UN-1 | ecosystem: Environmental > Terrestrial > Soil > Coastal area > Acid sulfate soil | place: Finland: Risofladan, Vaasa | collected...
CATCTACGTCACCAAATATGACCATTCTGGTCTTACCGACTACCCGGCCCCTTTCCCGTTCCTTGATGAGCTGTCCGTAGTTAATAGTCTCTGCCTCGAAATTAGCCAGTATAGCAGTGATATACTGGTCGTTGCCGTCACTAATGAATGTGGCCTTCCCATCCTCTGTTGGCTTCTTGCCCCGTTTTCTCACCGTTTCCATCAACGTATCTGCGGTGGCTTGTACCCTTTTACCGGTGCTGTGTGCCAGATGAAGCTTCGTATCCGCCTTCTTCGCTAGGTAGATCCAGCAGTCGCCATGTCTATCTGCATCACCATCTCCCTCGTCAACGTTCTTTTGTTTTTTTTTACGAAGGACCACATCTCATCTACCTGGACTTCGGTAAGCCCAACATTCTTTATCAGAAAGTCCGTCACGTCCCGTGCGTGGCTTGCTAAGTCGTTTACGACGTCTGATACCGTGTCGCGATGGATCTCCATTATGCGTTCAATAGCTCGTATTCCGTTTTTCTCCACCAGCAATTTGCAGATCATGATTATCTGTTCTTCTTTGAGGTGTCTGTTGTAGAATACCGTGCCTTTGGTCTCAGGAAATCGTACACCGCAGGTCTTGCATTTGAACATCTGGTTGCCCTTGGCATTAAAGCCTTTCTTGATGATGTTGCCCGTGTTTCTCTTTCGGTAGTCCAGACAATCCGGATTCAAACATATCTGCCCTTTTGAATTTGCTCCGGCCATGGAGTAAGTTATTAGATCGGGCGTTTATAAATGTCACGGTTTGCGGGACATTACCCAATATTCATAAGATATGTAGACATAGCGGATTCAAGTAATCCTGCGCATTGGGAGTGGGCAGAAGAAGTTAAGAGAAACGGAGCAATGCCTCTGTTCATCTACGACCCCTGGGATGGTCTTGATAATGTAAACACCAGTGATGTAGAATATCTCGCATCGAAATGCAAAGGATTTAACAAAACAGTCTTCATCGTATTTGGACACGAGATGAACGGTCCCTGGTATCCATGGGGAAACGACCCGGAGAATTATACGAGCAAGTTCAAAGAAGTTGCAGAAATATTTCATAGAGAAGCGCCAAATGTAGAAATGTGCTGGGTTCCAAACCAGAACAGGGGTTATCCCTGGGGTGGAGTAGATCACGGAGATGGTTATACAGAATACTATACTGAAGGAATTGGGACTTATGGAGAATATGTGGATTGGGTAGGTTTAAACTTCTATGAGAAAGATTGGGATGAGGATAATCTCGTTCCGCCAGATATGTTTGTTGTGAACATAAGGAACGGACAAGACAACACTGATTTCTATGAAATGTTCGCAGTAGGAAAGAATAAACCGATGTTGATAGCGGAAACAGGCGTCTTCGACCCAAATAAAGACCCCACATCACCAGGAGGAAGGAATCCATTGAACGAAACAGAACAGGCTGAATTCAAAAATGAATGGCTCAAGCGAGTATATAATGTAAGCACTTTGAAGGCAGAGTTCCCAAGGTTAAACGCTATTTGTTATTTCCACGTGAACAAAACAGAACCGATAATAGATACGCAAAGCCATAGTTTCTATAATATCATGGCGGATTATAGAATATCAGAAAGCCTAAATGTTTATGGGAATTTGATTTCCGACTCTTATTTCATTTGTGGAGAATCAACAGAACTCCTAGTCCACAATCTGGACACCGGGGAAGATTTCTACGCCATTCAGGATGCCATAAATGATTCTGATACTTTAAATGGGCATACAATAACAGTAGATCCCGGAACGTACCTGGAAAATGTAAACGTGAACAAATCTTTAACGATTAGATCAACCTCTGGAAATCCTGCGGATACGGTTGTTAAAGCTATAAATTCAGCCGATCATGTCTTTGAGGTAACCGCAGATTATGTGAATATAAGTGAATTAACGGTTGAATGGGGGTCGTCAGGAATTTACCTTTGTAATACCTCTTACTGTGACATTTCAAACAACACTGTGTCGAACAATATAGTGGGCATCTTCTTATCTTTTTCGAGCAATAACACCGTAACAAACAACAATGTATCGAATAACATCTATCATGGCATTTACTTGTGTTTTTCGCGTGACAACACGTTAACTGACAATACGATGTTTGGAGACAATTACAACTTCGGTGTTTTCGGCAGCAGCCTTTCTGACTACATCCAGAACATAGACACAAGCAATAAAGTAAATGGGAAGCCAGTCTATTACTGGATTAATGAGGAGAATAAGCAGATACCTGACGATGCTGGTTTTGTAGGGGTTGTAAACTCCACAAATATAACCGTGAAAGACATTACCTTGGTCAATAATGCTCAAGGGGTTTTACTTATTTATTCGACCAATTCGAGGATAGAAAATGTCACCGTAATGGACAATAAGGGGGGCTTCTATTTGTATTCTTCGACTTATAATACTATAACTGACAACACTGCATTAGACAACGAATATGGCATCTATCTGGGTTCTTCAAACAACAACCTCATTTACAACAACTACTTCAAAAATGTGAATCCCACTACTTCAATATTTCATAAAGCACGGTTTGTACCATTCATAAACGCCCACGATGACGGAAACAACATCTGGAACATCTCTCAAACTCCGGGAACAAACATCGTGGGCGGTCTCTACCTCGGCGGGAATTATTGGAGCGATTATGCAGGAACAGACACAAACGGAGATGGAATTGGTGATACTATGCTTCCCTATAATGCTTCCGGCGGTATACAAAATGGAGGAGATTATTTGCCGCTTGTCAAACCTGTGGGACCCGGGTTAACGGTAAGGTTATCAACTGATTCAGTTGATTTAGGTGATAGTTTCACGATCAGCGGTACCGCTTATAGGCAAAATAGCCTGAATGTAATACTAGTAGGTCCAAAAGGTAGTGATAGTGATAAAATAGACGGATCCGGTCCGGGTATCTATGGGGCTACAACAGCTGTATCTGAAATAAATTATACATTCTCAGAGATAATAGATGTTGATTATGATGCTGACACCGGAATTTATTTAGTCGTAGTACTTGGCCCGGGACGTGATGCTTTGTACAATGGATTTGCAGAACCAACTGGTGTTGGTGACTTTATGGCACACTTAGCCCAAGAATACAATCTCACATCCAAGACGCAGAAACAGCTTCTTGCAATACTAGAGGATGCAACAGTTGGTGCAGCGGGTAGTGATGACCTTATGTGGATAGGTCACATAAAAGTGGGACCCCTCATCTTCGACACTGGCAAGGGCACCTACCCGAGCATAATGGGAACACATAATGGAACAATTGAACCATCAGATAACATCAGCGTGAGCACATTGTACACCTATCCCTGTGCAGGAACAGGCGGACACACCGAATCTATCGAACTCTATGAAAACTACACTTTGATAGCAAATGGCACCTGGAACGGCTACAAAGGCGACTGGCATAACATAACAATACATAACTTAACTGGAGGAGCTCCCTACGTCACGCTGTTGAAAGATCATGAGTACCGGTACATCATAGAAACAGGTTCTTATCCGCAGGTTATCCATGCTTCCAGCAAGGCAGTGACAGGAGGAACGATTACGTGTGAGGAGTTCACGGACGTTAATGGTAAAACATACACCGAGTGGATACCGGCGATACGGTTAGAATAACAGATGGAAGAGGAGAAAGGCTATAACTATCCCTCGCTTCTCTTTTCTTCTCTTTTCCCGCTCTCGATTTCTGGACGGACTTTGCTGACCGGCAATCGCTACGGCAGGGAAGAAGGCATGAATGACTGACCAAAACGAAGTTGCCACGGTTTATTTAGAATCTCTGAAACAGTAAGGTACTTTTCCGTGAACCACCTGTTCTGTGTTCTCAACCTTTTCGATTTCGCCGCGTAAAGCAAAGCTACATAAGTCACGAATCGCATTTTCCCGAGATGGTTCTATTCGCCTCGGTCATTATTTAAAGTTTTCTTTCTTCAAACGTTCTGTTCTTTTAAAGGGAAGTGTGAAATGAAGCTCTCGGGCTCGCTATCAGAAGCAGATAGGGGAAAAGCATGGTATGAACTCGTAGGCGTACCATTTGACGGTAACGCGTTCAAGAAAGGCGCACGTGAAGGCCCCACTGCGATACGAACGGCATCGCAGCGGCTTGAAACGTTTCTCTGGCATCAAAAATTCGAATTGTCCGATCTGCTCTATTACGACTCCGGAGATATACCGTTAGATCCGTTTACCAAAGGCGAAAGTGCACGCATCGAAGAATTTGATCCCGAAAAAAAGAAGATCTTCATCGGCGGCGACCATTCCATCTCCTACCCGATTGTTACCTACCTCTTCGAGCATGGTGCGGTAGACCGAGTGATAACGATAGATGCCCATGCCGATTTTCGAGACGCGTATAAAAACAATCGATTCTCCAATGCGTGCGTGATGCGGCGGATCGCGGAGTTGATCGGGTTCGAAAATGTCGTGGAGATAGGAATCAGATCTGCTTCTGAAGAGGAATATGTCGTGCTCAAAGACAGAATACGACTGTACGACACAGCGTTAATAAAAGAAAAAGGCTTGAACTGGCTGTTAGGCGAGCTAGGGAAAGGAGCAGATAAAACGTATCTTTCTATTGACATTGACGTGCTCGATCCTGGCATTGCGCCCGGGGTAGAACATCCTGAGCCGTGCGGAATGTCGCTCGAAGATTTGATCGCCCTGATAAGAGGGCTACTAGAAACTAAGACTGTGGTGGCCTGTGACCTGGTGGAAGTGAATCCACGATTTGACAATGCCAACGGTATAACGAGTCTTAACGCCGCACGGATTATCTTCGAGCTGTTAGCATGCTACGGAGCAGGCGATCTGTGATGCTGGCTGATAATTATCTAAATCTCGCTTCTATTTGCACCAACCGCTTGCATATCTATCTCATTTTGTATGGCGCAGATAGTGAAGTAATTGCAACACCCTTGCAATGTAGCACGTAACCAATCAGTCATATGGAACTAATTGAATTCACATCATCCCGCAACGTTATTCTATCCGCTCTTCGTTGTACCGATTTTACGGGTTCGTATTTCTCATGGTGCAGATTCTTTCTGCTTCTTACTCAAATGACCGCACGATTGAATAATCCTTTGAAACGATTGATAAGTTTTATGCTGTATTCATAAATATTTCTTGCAGCTAGCAATAGCTTTATAAAGCCATTGTCTCCTTACCTGTGGTTATAGATAAGGAGACGGATAGGATAGCTGCATTCGTAGTGAATTGCGGGGAGAAACAGGTTAATGACCGAGGTACGAGAGCAAGGGGTGAGACGGGTATTGCAGGTAGCTTATGAGCTTGACATCTCTGCATCGTCACTACAATTTCTGCGAAGGAAATCTGAGGGTTTTAGTGGAGAGGGTGCAACCTCGACTGAAGAAGGCATCAAACTCTTGCGGGGTGGCGAATATGGCTAAGTCACTGCGTAAGAAGGTTCTGATTATTTTTGGCATTACCATTGTCTGCGCGATTCTGGCACTGTGTGGGGTCTCGCAAATTCTCTTACTGAACAGTTTCCACGAACTGGAGGAGCAGTGTATCCATCAAGATATTGAACGAGTCACGAACGTTTTATCTAACGAGGTCTCCGATATGGACGCGATAGCTTATGATTGGGCCGCGGGGGACGATACCTACGCCTTCATCGAGGATGCCAACGAACAATATGTCGAGTCAAATCTCATCGATGAAACGTTTACCGGTCTAAATTTCAACGTTATGCTGTTTATCAACTCATCCGACCAGATCGTTTTCGGCAAGGCCTTTGATCTGGAGCACGAAGAAGAAATACCCATTCCGCAGAGTTTACTGGAACATCTCGCCTCAAACGCCGCCCTTTTACGCCACGCCACTACTGAGAGCACCATTACGGGGATCCTCCTTCTTCCGGAAGACCCGCTAAATTGTCTCACGCCCGATTTTAACAAGTAACGATGAAGGCCCCATTCGCGGCACCATGATTATGGCTCGCTACCTTGACGACGCAGAGATAGCAAGGTTTGCGGAACTTACGGATTTGCCGCTCAGTGTGCATCGATTCAGTGAGCCCACGAGTTCTTCTGATTTACAAATGGCGAAATCATTCTTGTCCGAGCAGACTCCTACGTTCATACAACCGCTCAGTGAGGAGTCCATTGCAGGATACACCCTGTTAGAAGATATTTACGGAAAACCCGCTCCTGTATTGAAAGTGGATACGCCCAGGAGTATCTACGGGCAAGGCCAAGCCACCCTGCGTTACCTTATCCTGTTGATCGTAGCCGTTGCCCTGGCGTTTAGCGTGGTAATTATGTTAGCTTCAAATAGGCTGGTACTATCCCCGTTGAGCCAACTCAACGATAATGTCAACGATATAGGCAAAAGCGGCGATCCATCGCGGCGAGTTCCTGTAACGGGAAGGGATGAATTTGCAAACCTTGCAGGCGCGATCAATGAGAGGTTAGCATCGATGGAAGAGTTCCAACATGAGCTGCGAACATCAGAGAAAAAATATCGGGTGTTGGTGGAGAACGCCAATGAGGCCATTATTGTGGTTCAAGATGGTCTGCTTAAATATGCCAATCATAAAGCCGTGGAGATAACGGGGTATTCAAAAGAAGAGCTAACTTCCGGACCCTTTGTGGACTTCATCCACCCAGACGATCAGCAGATGGTGGTTGAACGCTATTTTAAACGGCTTCAAGGTGAAGAGCGGTCCCCCATCTATTCTTTCGGATTGAGTGATAAGGAGGGCAATAGTATATGGGTTGAGGTAAATGCGGTCTTGATCACCTGGGAGGGCCGACCCACCACGTTAAATTTCCTAAGCGATATCACCGAGCGAAGGCGTGCAGAGGAAGAGATTAATAAGCTCTATCAAATGACACATGATATCCTGGAAAAAGCACCGTTTGGCATATTCGTGATCGATGGCGAAGGTACCGTTGAGTACGTGAACCCCGTCATGGAGGTTATTTCCGGCGATACCAAAGAACAACTTAAAAATATGAATGTCTTAGAACTTCCAACATACCAGAAGTTGGGTCTTGTAGACAAGATCAAATCGGCCTTACAGGGCGAGCCTTTCTTCATGGGTTCTGTTGAATACACCTCGCATTATGCGAAGAAGAAGTCAATAAGGAATTTCACCGGTATGCCATTCAGGGATGAAGACGGCAGGAGAAAAGCACTTGTTTTCGTTGAAGACATTACCGGCCTGAAAGATGCTTCTCTGCTGCTGCAATCGCTCGTAACCGCCGAGCAATCTCCGGGAAGCCATCCTGCTCTGCGCCATCCGCGAACTCGGGATACATCTGGGTATAACTCGTAATTCTCACCTGCAATCGCGCCTTTCAGATTCTCAACGGTATCGCCCAGCGTGGTTGGCGCTTCGGCTTCTACCGTTATTGCATCCAGGTTCTCAGCGCTCTTCTGCTTCAGCTCGTTGATCAGCAGAAATAGCCACTTTGCATGCTCTCGTTCGTTCTCCGCGGTGAGCAGGAAAAGCTCGGCGATCTGCTCAAAGCCCTCCTTCTGTGCGATCTTCGCATAAAAGGTATAACGATTCCTTGCTTGACTCTCGCCAATAAAAGCCGTGGTTAAATTTTCAATGGTTTTATTCATGGTTTTCGCCCGCGTACAGGATTTCATCGGCGTTTTAGAGATAAACGAGGAGATAATCGATTATTGACTGGCGATTTGACTATCTACGTTGCTAAAAAGAAGCATCCCCACAATAAGCCTCTATCGCGCCTATGTCGTTTTAAAAGTCGGCTTCTTTTACTTTTTTCTCTTCGACACTCACACGGTGCGTATTCTCCAAGATCTCCGTACTCCGGTAGTATGAAGGAAAGTGGAGTTGGATTTCACGTTCCGCGGCCGCTTCTGAATCAGACGCTTCTATAACATTGCGTCGCAGGTCTATACCATAATCGCCTCGTATGGTGCCCGGAACGGCCTCTTTTGGGTCCGTTACACCGATTATTTTACGTGCTATGGTGATTGCATGTTCGCCTTCGAGTACAAACGAAATCACTTCGCCCGAAACTATGTAATCAACCAGCCCTTCAAAGAAAGGTCGGTCTCGATGCTCCGCATAATGCAGCGCCATCACCTCTTTCGTTGGCTGTGTAAACTTCAAGGCTACGATTCGTAAACCTCGCTTCTCAAATCGGTCGAGTATTTTACCCACCAACCCTCGTTCTATGCCGCCTGGCTTTATCATCACCAACGTCCTTTCTCTAGCCATTCTAACCCGGAACAATCACCTCCTTCGCAACACTTCTCTCGTATACGTTTCGTTTTTTTATCGTGCAGCCTTCCAGACAGCACATTGGTACGTGAGGTATATTATTGGATGTGTAATAAAAATGTAGCTAAAATATATTTCCCGTATGGGCACTATCACTGCGAATAATCCTCATGAGCCATCGATACACTGGCCTGCCGCAATGGTAGGTATTGGGGAGAAAGCGAAAGTGCTTTAGTCTCTGAAGTAGCAAAGAGGTGATAGGAATATGGAACATTCGAATGCGACATTGGTGAAGAAGGTGATTGCAACAGGAGCAGCGCCCGGTGCGATCGGGCCGTACAGCCAGGGCATCCTCGTAGGAAATACGCTGTTCTGCTCGGGCCAGATTCCGCTTGATCCTGAGACCGGTGAGCTGGTGCGCGGGACGCTAGAGGAGCAGACGCGTCAGGTGCTGGACAATCTCGGTGCCGTGCTCAAGGCGGCGGGAATGGATTATGGTGATGTGGTCAGTGTTACGGTCTTCCTGGACGATATGGAGAACTTCGCCCGGTTCAATCAGGTGTACGCGGAGTATTTCAAGGTCAACGAGCAGCCGCCGGCACGCTGCGCGGTAGAGGCGGCACGGCTGCCAAAGGACGCCGGTGTGGAGATTACGTTGATCGCGATGAAAACGCAGTGATTGGGATTAGCTCGATGACTTGCAGATACGAGAAGTCGCGTAGCTAAAGTCTCTCTCTAAGAAATCATTTCAATTTCCGCCATTTCTGTAGCACGAGCATAATGATCCAACCATAGAGTATAATGCCCGCCGGCGTGTACACATTCAAGGTTGTATAAAGGAGCATCTGGATTATTTTCAAACAGCTGATGATAATGGCAAGTAGCGCACCCCAGTGCTTCATTTCCCAGAGGCCGTAACCCGCAACGATAAAGCCTATTCCGGTGAGGAGCGCGAAGAACGGTAACGGTGTAAAATCATGATAATTGAACCGGAGTATGTTTACCGTGATCATCAGGCCGACCACAAATAATACCAAGCACGTCCAGAAGGTCTTCGGCTTACTCAGAGTCATATTCGTTCCTTACTTACTGGTTAGGGAGTTATGAGAGTTGGGTCTTGTACATTCACAAACGGCCGAAAGTGCAATAATTTTTATTAGAGAGGATTTTGATTTACTTCTCTTTATGACCCCCCCCCTGTAACCTTCAAACCATTTTTTCAGTTTTGGCACGTATATTTCGGCTTTTTAGCCGTCTAACAGGCTAATTTTCCACCTTTTCGTGGTTTTTGTCGATAGCTCACGCTATGTTAAACGACTCCCTGCTTTCTGAGCGTGTGTAACTGGTAGAGGTCAAATCCAAAAGCGGTAAAGGTCATCTTTCGTTCACCCGCGGCACCGTGGTGACCAAGCACGTGCCCGGCGTTGAATACTCGTTTAATTACTGCATAGTGCCGCTCAACGGGCGCTCTCTTCTTGCTGATTCTCATTCAGATTCCGCAATCTATCCATAATGCCAAGTGGGTAATCGCGAGCGCCCCGTTCGTTTCATCGTTGCCGAGCTGAGTACCCTTTGGGCGCTACGCCCTGATAACCACGATCTCGATACACGACTTCGCCCTTTTTGGAGAGGTTTACCTGACTGTCGTGAACCGATGCGGTGGTCGTTTCGAGCGCCCGTATGAGGCCAAGGTCTGTATCCAGTTTACTGTGAAGCTTGTAGCCGAAATAGGATTTGCTGCCTTTCTTTGCCCACGAGCCTTCCTTGCTCCTCCGCGTCTTTGCGTCGCTGCCACGTGGCGTATCCGCCTTCGCATGCCCTGCCTAGGATCAGCGGTAATAAACGTCGCATCCTGGACAACTCCCTGCTTTGCTTCACTCCCAGACCCAGCGCATCAAGTTGTCGTTGGAGTTCCGCCCATATTGCCTGGTCTTTACCGGTCTTCGCCAACCGCTCTGCTCTCTGAATTTCCAGACGGTCGTAAAATCGGGGATATCCGCTGGAAATCCAAGGAACTTCATGAACGAGAGCCGATCCGCAGCCTGCTTCTCGAGTTCGGGATCGGAGAGCCCGTACCACTGCTGGAGCACGAGCAGCTTGACCATTACCACTTCATCGATGTTCGGTCTGCCGCCCCGCTCACTCCGGTTATCGAACATATCGCCCACAATCGGGCGAAACGCTTCCCAATCCATCAGCGATTCTATCTCTGCCAGCCGATTACCAAGCCGTTCCACTCGCTTGTACGCCTCATTCAAACCAAAATCAACAAAATTTTTCATGAATATGACTATATGCGGTAGTGTATATATAATTTGGTGGACACCATCGGCGAGGGTTTTTCAAAGTCCTCAATAATATAAAAATGTGTAGGTTTTTGCGGCTTTGCTCCAAAAGTCCCTAAAATGCCAGACTTTTGGAGCAAAGCCGAGCATTGTGTGGAGTACAGATATTATTTCGTCAGTCCATGTCTTCAGATGGCATGGTAAAACTGACGAATGAGGACATCAAATGGTTGGTAATCCGTGTAAATTCCGGCTTCTTCACGGTGAAGAAAGCGG
>Ga0307378_10012490_pt1 | contig 10836 bp, 5 predicted proteins | sample UN1MG_FD_202238 | JGI IMG/M metagenome (GOLD analysis project Ga0307378, IMG submission 202238) | Soil microbial communities from Risofladan, Vaasa, Finland - UN-1 | ecosystem: Environmental > Terrestrial > Soil > Coastal area > Acid sulfate soil | place: Finland: Risofladan, Vaasa | collected...
CGCAACGAAGACGTGGAAACCCGGCCCGACTCGATCGGCCGGCTGCTGCCGTTTGTGGAAGCCAGGGTGGTGGACGACAAGGACGGCGACGTGCCGCCGGGCACCGTGGGCGAGCTGCTTTTTGCCCGCGAGGAGGTGATCCCCGGCTACTACAACCAGCCCGAGCGGCTGAACGACGCCATCGCTACCGTGGGCGGCCGCGAGTGGTTCCGCACCGGCGATCTGGCCGCGATCGACCAGGACGGCTACTTCTTCATCAAGGGCCGCAAGAAGGATATGATCATCGTAGGCGGCGAGAACGTTTTTGCCGCCGAGGTGGAGGCGGTGCTGCAGGCGCACGAAAAAGTGCGCGAGGCGGCCGTGAAGGGCGTGCCGGCCACCGGCCCGCGTGCGCACCTCGGCGAGCTTGTGAAGGCTTACGTGGTGCCGCGCGACCCTTCGCTTTCCGAGATGGACCTCCGCAAGCATTGCTACGAAAAGCTGCCGTCCTACAAGGTGCCTCAGCTCATGGTCTTCATGGACGCGCTTCCGCGAAATCCCGCCGGCAAGGTGGTGAAGGACCAGTTGCCGTAACGGCGTGAACATCGGACAGGGGGAGCTGCAGCATTGACAGACGAACAGACCGGAGCGAAGCCCGCGGGCGGTGTTGGCCGATGGGCGAGTAGCGCGAAAACACGATGATCGATGATCACACGGCCCTTGTATTGCCTGACCGCGCCGGTATAATTTGGCATAGGGAGTCGCGGCAGCATTCACCTTTGCATGAAGGAGACGTGCAATGTCCGACAAATCGTCCAACGGCTGGTTTGCCCTGGTATTCGGCATGGTGGCGGGGCTGTTGCTGGGCAGCGTGGGAACGTGGATGGTCCTGTCGAAAGCTCCTCCGCCGGTGGCGCAGCCCGTGCCGCGTTGGATCAATCCACCCGCAGTTCAAATCACCGCCCCAACGCCTGTGGCGCCGCCCGTAAACGTCGACGAATTGCTCTTGGCTGCCGAGGAAGCCTTCGCCGGCGAGCAGTTCGATGAAGCCTGCCGCCTGGCTCATAAAGCTCTGAAAGCCGAGCCCACGCACGAGGAAGCAGCCGGAATCCTGCGGATGTCCCTGATGGCGATGCCTACGTACGGCGACGCTGCCCTGCGGCAGAAGCTCGAACAGAAAGTCTCGTTCGATTTCATGGACACGCCTCTCCCTGATGCAGTAACCTTCCTGAAGGCGCTGACGGGCCTCCCGGTCATGCTCGACCCGCAACTGGACGCGCCCAAAAAGACTTTGGTGACACTGAAGATGAACGATATGAAATTGGGCCAGGCTCTTGACTGGATCGCCACGCAGGCGGAGGCTGAGATCGCACATGCAGGCGGGATTCTTTTCCTCGGCAGCAAACAGTCGGCAAGCAAGGTAGCGCAGAAACCGGTGGCGGAGACCATCGCCATCGAGATTCTGGCGCAGGATTCCAAAGCTCCGTCCACCGGCTTCCTGCTGCACCCGAGCGAATCGGGGCGCGTGGCGGCCTTCTGCACCGATGGCAAAGGCCATTCCGTGACGTTGCAGGGCTACGCGTACAAGTGGATGGATGCGGCTCCGGCTGGACCGGACGGCATTCCGGACGACAAGGCGCCCGAATGGCTGCTCGAAATGCATAAACGTTTGGCCAAGCCGGTCTCGTTCGATTTCGTGGAAACGTCACTCGCGGATGCTGTGCAGTTTCTCCAGCAGACGAGTAATGCCACAATCATCCTGCAAGACCAAGTGCGCGTACCGGATTCCACGCTGATGGTGAAGGACACGCCCCTGGGCAGAGTTCTTGGCTGGCTGAACCTGGCAGCGGACGTCAAGTGCGTGGTGTCGAACGGCGCAATCGTGATCGGCAAGCGTGAAGCCATCGAGCAAAGTAAAGGCGATGTCTTCGAAGTCATACCGGTCGAGATCGATGTCGTTGGCCGCCAAACCGCTTCGGGCTTCCTTTACCGAAATCCGACGAAAGGCGTTTTCCATGTGATAGCCGCCGACGCCGAGGGAAATGAAGTTCGGTTCACAGGTTACGAGCGCGGGCGGGCAAACACCCACGAGCCTGAGCCGGAAGAGGCCGAGCCGGAAGAGGCTGAAGAAAAGGAATGATTATGCAAGCAGCAACAATGCGGCTCGCCCTTCTGGTTGCCATGACAGCGGCACTCGCGGCCCCCGCGCTTGCCGTCGACGCTCGGCGTGATGCGAAGGAGCGCGTGAAGAAGGAATTGATCACCGCTCCTGCGCCCTCCGAAAACAAGGGCAAGACCGGCACTTACCAGATGAAGACGAGCAGCGAGGGCAACAATTACTACGTCTGCGTGCCGAAGAGCTACTCCGAAGGGAATCCCGCGGGCATCCATCTGTATTTCCACGGCCAGGGCGGGCATGGCGGCGCTGCTAATTTCGGCCAGTGGGCCGGGCCTTTTCTCGACAGCCAGAACCTCATCGGCATCAACATGCAGTATATGGACGGCGACAATCAGAAAGATACGCCGGGCAAGGTGGCGTCGGCTATCGAGGCGGTGCTGCAGACAATGGCCGACTACAGGGTGATACCCGGCCGCGGGGTCGTCTGCTCGTTTTCCGGCGGCGGCTTGCCGCACGGCTCTGAGCGCGAGTGCGGTGCCGCTGCTCGAGAAGACGAAAGAGGTGGCCGGCGAGCAGTCGCTGCTGGGCAAGATGGCTGCCGAATTCCTGCTGCTGAAATAGGACACGCCCTGCTTTTCATCTCTCTGTTATCCGGATGACGTATCAGTTCGTTCGGTGCCGCCGATGCCGCGGAATCTTCGCGCGAACGTCATGAAGAACGATTTCGTGCGCTCGCGTAGTCTCAGCAGGCCGCACGCCGCCCGCCAGCCGGGTGCTCCGGTCTTCAGGCCAAGCATCATCAATCGGCTGCTCCACTGCCTTGCAAGCTCTCCGCCGTATTCGCGCACGATGTCGAGCGCGGCGGCGTCGTCGCCCGCCAGTATTTTCGAATGAGCAAACATGGTCGCTACGCGCCCGCGGACGAGCCGGAAGAACGGGAAGTCTTGCGGGCTGATCCGCGGCAGCAGGCGGCTTTGCCATTGCTCAACGGTGGGGCAGCGCCGGCGGCGGACTCGATATTTGGCGGTCCATCCCTGTGCGGCAGCGGCAGCGGCGCCATCGCTCACAAACAGCACCTGCGGAATGAAGCCCCACCTGCCGAAGGTGGCGAGGTAGCCCCAATACTCCAGGTCTTCGCATTGCCAGAGGTCGGCCCGCTGGTAACCGGCGGCTTCGATCAATTCGCGGCGGATTAGCGTGGAGCCGGTGCGGATGTGATCGTGGCGCGACCAGAATTCGAAAAAACTCTCGAGGACGATCGGCTGAAGCCCGGCTGCGGATGGATCATTGAGAAACTGCGGACGTATCTTTTCCTCCTTGCCCCACAGCTTTATGAGCTGGCCGGTGCTCACGGCGGCCGCCTCGGTATGCGACTCGAGAAACTCGAGGCACGCGCGAAGGAAGCGCGGCAGCCAGTAGTCGTCGGAGTCGAGGAACGCCACGTATTTGCCTCTTGCGGCGGCTAGCCCGCGGTTGCGTGCGGCGGCCTGCCCCTGGTTTTGCTGCTCTATGTACACGATGGCGCCTGCGTAGCGCGCGGCCACCTCCGGGACGGCATCGGTGGAGCCATCGTTGACGACGATGATTTCGGCGGCGGTGCCCAGACCTTGTGCAAGGGCGCTGTCGATGGAGCGCGGCAGCGAAACGGCCGAATTATACGCGGGAATGATGACGGAAACGAGAGGGGAAGGTGAATCGCGCTCGATTGCCGGCGATGAAGATACGTTTGCGCGCGCCGTCATGGCTCACCTCCTCGTTGCCCTTGCGTGATCGCCGGCCTGCCGACCGAAGCCGTGTTGTACAAGTTGAAACCGTGAAGAGAGGCCGACGAGCGCCGGAGCAAAGGCAGAAGCACGAGCCCGAAGTGTGCAGAAGAAAAGAGACCGGCCCAAACCTGCCGTTCAAGCTGCTCTTACTGTGGTCTTCACCCAGGCAATGCCTCTGCAGCAATGTTGTGCCCACCACATGACATCCAACGCATCGCAAGCCGCTGCCGAATTCCCGCAAAATCTCTGATTTAGCCTTGACGATGCCCACCGGCACAGATATAATGTTTCAGATGGTCTGCGTGTAGAGGTCTGAGCACTGGTGCTCTGGCCCGGAGAATTTCAACCTGGTAAGAAAGGAGCTCAGATGGCTGGAAAGCAACTGCAGGTACGCATGGCGAAGGCGGGAATAGCTGCAATCATCAGCATTATTTCCTTATCCCTCACTGCCGCCGCCGCCACGTACTACGTTGATGCGAACAGCGGCAGCGACTCGAACACCGGTTCGATATCGCAGCCGTTTCGCACGATCCAGAAAGCCGCAAACGTGATGACGGCGGGCGACACGTGCCTGGTGCGCAAGGGCACTTATCGCGAGAACGTAATGCCGCCGAACTCGGGCAGCGCGGCGTCGCCCATCACGTTCAAGCCCTACCCGGGCGAGCAGGTAACCCTCAGCGGCGCCGACCTTGTAACAGGATGGACGCAATACAGCGGTTCCATCTATAAGGCGCAAATGAGCTGGAACATGGGCGCCGGTAACAACCAACTCTTTGTTAACGGCAAGCACGTGATGGAGGCTCGCTGGCCAAACAGCACCGACCTGTCATACCCGAACCTGCGCACTATGGCCAGCGGCAGCGCGTGGTCTTCGGGCACCGAGGGCACCATCCGCGATTCCAGCCTCACGCAGGCCGCGGGAACGTGGACCGATGCCATGGTATACATGCAGCCGGGAAGGCGGTGGTACGCCCGCACGGGCAGGATCACGGGGTCCGGCTCAGGCTACATCAAGTTCAAGATTCATTCGGCGGGCCATCTTTCGTACGAAGATATCGGAAAGTACGGAGGCATGTATTTCATCACCGGCACGTTGAAGGCTCTAGACCGCGCCGGCGAGTGGTTCTTCGACGGCTCGACGATGTATCTGTGGGCGCCCGACAGCAGCAATCCGAACAACCTCGTGGTGGAGGCAAAACGGCGCCAGAATGTCTTCGACCTCAGCAACCGCAGCTACATTAACGTCGAAGGATTCAAGGTCATCGCCGCCGCCATGAAGACCAACGGCTCAACGCGCAACTGCATCATCGATGGCGTTGACGCGAGCTACGTGAACCATTTCTTCGTGATCGACCGCGGCCCGTACGCGCAGGGCAACGTGGACTACACGGGCTTTGTGCTCACCGGCAGCAACAATGAAATCCGCAACAGCAAAATAGCCTACAGCGCCGGCAACGGCGTTACGCTGCAGGGCACAAACAACAAGGTAACAAACTGCGAGATCCGTGACGTCGTGTACGGCGGCACCGATGCGGGCGCCATCAACACCGCCGCCGGCACCACCAGCGGACATATCATCAAGAACAACACGCTGTTCAATTCGGGCCGCAGCATCCTGGTGCACATCAACGCTCAGAACATCAAGATTCTGAACAACTACATGTACAATGCCGGCCTGCAGATGACCGACCTCGGCATCACCTATACGATCGCCACCGACGGCAAAGGCACCGAAATCGCCTATAACGTCGTCTACGGCTGCACGCAGTCGGGCATCTACCTCGACAACAACAACCGCAACTACAACGTCCATCACAACGTTGTATACGACGTGCGCTACGCGCTGCACCTGAACAGGCCCAGCGTTAACAACAACGTCATACACAACACGGTTGGCCCGCTGCGGTCGAGCGGCCAGGCGCTGGCCGGCTTCCCCGATACGTCTACCTCGCAGTACAGGTCCGATATGTCCGGCACGGTGATCAGGAACAACATCTTCAGGGCCTCGTCGTGGGATGTGGGCACCGATCCGCGCCCGACAATGAGCCACAACATCGAGTCGTCGGTTGACCCCAGGTTTGTGAATGCCTCGCAGGCGAATTTCCAGCTACAGTCAAACTCGCCCGCCATCAACGCCGGAATGGTAACGCCATTCTCCGGGCAGTACACGGGCAAGTCGCCCGACTGCGGTGCATTCGAGTATGGCCTGCCGCCATGGACCGCCGGCTCTGCGCAGGCGCCAAAACCGCCGACTCCGCCAACGTTGAGCCTGATTGGCGACAAGCAGGCATATACTGATCTGCCGGTGGCTTTTACAGTCAGCGCATCTGAACCCAACGGCGACCCGGTGACTTTCTCAGTCATCGGGTTGCCCCCTGGGGCCATATTCGATCCGAACACGCAGGCGTTTGCGTGGACACCCGGCGAATCTCAAATCGGAGCCTATGGTGTTACCTTCACGGCCACCGACAAAGACGGCGCCGATTCGCAGAGCATCACCATCACCGTCACAAAACTGGTGCTGCCCACCGACCAGATTGCCGAGTGGAAGTTTGAAGGAAACTGCGCCGACAGGAAAGGCCGGCACAACGGCACGCCCAAGGGTAGCGTGAGCTATGTTGCCGGCAAATCCGGCCAGGCGATCCAGGTCAAGAGCGGCGCCGGCGTAGACATCGCGCCCGACCCGGCTCTCGATTCCCTGACCGAAATGACCATGACCGCGTGGGTCAAGCCCGTCAAAGACGGCACCGACAAGCCGATCATGGGCTTTTACAAGAACAACTTTGACCGCGCCTATATCCGCGTCACCATGGACGATAAGCTCCGCGTGTTCAACGACATCACCGATATCGGCACCGGGCACGACAGCGGTAATATCGCATCGCTGATGAATACATGGTTCTTCGTGGCCTGGACCTACGACGCCAACGGCGTTTCCCAGATCTACGTGAACGGCCAGAAGAGCGGCGTTCCTATGCAGTATAGCGTGCCGCTATCGAACCTCACATCGGGCTACTCGATGCAGATCGGCTATGAGCCCTTCTTGATTACCGGCTTCAACGGACAGATCGACGAGATGATGCTTTTCGGCAGGGCGCTCTCGCCGGAAGAGATCAGCCTGATGTATCAATACCCCAGCTACACGAAGGCTCCGCCCTCGCTCGCACCGATAGGCGACAAGTCAGCACACACCGACAAGCTGCTGACGTTCACCGTCAGTGCATTCGAGCCAGACGGCGACACGGTTTCATACTCAGCCACAGGGCTGCCCGCCGGAGCCGCGTTCGATCAAACCACGCAAACCTTCTCGTGGACGCCCAGCCAATTGCAGGCCGGCACCTATGAAGTCACCTTCACGGCCACCGGCAAGAACGGCTCCGATTCGCAGACCATCACCATTGCCGTGGTGAAACTTGTGCTGCCGACGGATCACATCGCCTACTGGGAATTCGAGGCCAACTCGCGCGACACCAGAGGCACACTTAACGGCACACCGAAGGGAAGCGTGGGTTATGACGCCGGCGAGCACGGGCAGGCGCTAGCTCTCAGCAACAGCGCGTGCGTGGAAATCCCCTCCAATCCGGCGCTCGATTCCATGACGGAAATGACAATGACCGCCTGGATCAAGCCCACGAAGGATGGCACCGACAAACCCATCCTGAGCCTTTACAAAAACGCGTTTGAACGCATCTACATCCGCCTGAACACCGACGACAAGCTGCGTGTGTTCAACGACATCAACGACATCGGCAGAGGGCACGACAGCGCAAACATTGCGTCGCTGATGAACACGTGGTTCTTCGTGGCCTGGACCTACGACGGCAACAACGTGTCGCAGATCTACGTGAACGGCCAGAAGAGCGGCGCATCTATGCAATACAGCGTGCCGCTTAAAAACCTCGACCCAGGCTTCTCGATGCAGATCGGCTACGAACCGTTTCTCACCTTCAGCTACAACGGCCAGATCGACGAGATGATGCTATTCAGGCGGGCACTCTCGGCCGACGAGATCAAGCTGATATACGAGAATCCGCGTGCCAACAGGATAACACTCAATTACATTCCCGACATGCAGGTAGACGAAGGCACGACGCTTTCGTTCACACTGGGCGTCAAGAGCGCGCAGGGCGGCAGCGTGCTCTTCGGCGTCGAAGACCTTCCCGAAGGCGCCACGCTCGATTCGCAAACCGGAGCCTTCGCCTGGACGCCAACTTACAGCCAGAATGGAAGGCACGAGGTGGTATTCAACGCCAGCGATAGCCTATCCACCGACTTCTTGAGGTGCATTATCGTTGTGAATAATGTTCCTGTTGGAGATGTCAACAACGACTGCGTTGTTGACGTCTATGATCTGGTGATAGTGCTGGATTGCCTGAGCAAGGACGTGAATAGCAACACCTACTGGATGGCCGACGTCAACAACGACGGCAGGATAGACTTGCTCGATCTCATCGAGGTGCGCAATCGTCTGGGCGCACGGTGTCCCTGAAGACCCCCAAGGTGATACAGAGCGTTGCCTCCCGCGAAGCGGCCTCTGTATCACCTCCCAATAGCCATGCAAAAGGGCGGCATATTCCTGCCGCCCTTTGCATTTCAAGCCGGAGATAATCCTCGCGCTTTTCAGATGCCCGCTGCCTTTCGCAGCTTGTCTGCCATCTCGGTGTGCTCCCACGTAAAGCCATCGTGGTTGCGGCCGAAGTGGCCGTGGCGGGCCGTTTTCATATAGATTGGCCGCAGCAGGTCGAAGTACTGGATGATCGCCTTGGGGCGGAGGTCCCAGTGCTCATTGATGAGCTGCTCGATGCGGCGCTCGTCGATCTTTGCCGTGCCTTCGGTGCAGGCGTATACGGATATGGGCATGGCTATGCCGATGGCATATGAAAGCTGCACCTCGCACTTGTCGGCCAGGCCGGCTGCCACGATGTTTTTCGCAATGTGGCGGGCGGCGTAGGAGGCCGAGCGGTCCACCTTCGAGGGGTCCTTTCCGGAGAACGCGCCGCCGCCGTGGCTGCCGCGGCCGCCGTAAGTGTCAACGATTATCTTGCGCCCCGTGAGGCCGGTGTCGCCGTGAGGCCCGCCCACAACAAACCGCCCCGTCGGGTTGATGTGGTATATGGTGTTCTTGTCCAGCAGCTCGGCCTGAACCACCTGCGGGATGAGCTGCTCGATGATATCCTGCCGGATTTGCTTTTGTTCGACATCAGGCGTGTGCTGCGTGGAGACGACCACGGTGTGCACGCGCAGCGGTCTGTCGCCTTCATACTCGATGGTAACCTGGGACTTGCCATCCGGACGGAGGTACGGCAGAATCTTCTTCTCGCGGAACTCTGCAAGCTTTTCCACGATGCGATGCGCCAGCAGGATGGGCATCGGCATTAACTCGGGTGTCTCGTTGCAGGCGAAGCCGAACATAAGCCCCTGGTCCCCGGCGCCCTGATCCTTGCTCTGCGAGGTAGCCTCATCGACACCGAGGGCGATGTCGGGCGACTGCCGGTCGATGCTCGTAACTACGGCGCACGTCTCCCAGTCGAATCCCATGGTCGGATCGGTGTAGCCGATCTCACGGATCGTCTGCCGCACGATATCCGGCATGTGCACGTAGCATTCAGTGGTGATCTCGCCGGCAAGAACGACCAACCCTGTGGTCACCAGCGTTTCGCATGCCACGCGGGCTCTCTTGTCCTGTGCGAGTATGGCGTCCAAAACTGCGTCGGAAATCTGGTCGGCCACCTTGTCGGGATGGCCCATCGTCACCGATTCCGATGTGAAAAGGTGCCTGTGATTGCTCATCGAAAAATGCTCCTTTCTGTGCATACGCAGGCGCGTTAGCTTATCAGCCTTTCGAGTAGTGCTAGATTCTTTTCTGTGGCGCCTTTTCGGGTATCTACCACCTCCCTTGCTTTGGCACCTGTTCGAACAGAAGCCTCACGATCGTCGACAAATCTCTTGATCTGCAAAAGCAGTTCGTTTTCTGAATCGACTTGCACGGCAGCCCCTGCACCAAGCAGCAGGCCCGCGGCCTCGGCAAAGTTTTCCGTATGCGGCCCGAAGATCACGGGCTTGCCCAGCGCCGCCGGTTCGAGCATGTTCTGCCCGCCGTGCTGCGTAAGGCTTCGCCCCACGAAAACCACATCGGCCGCGGCGTAAACCGCGTCCAACTCGCCAAACGTGTCTACGAGGATCACCTCATTGGCCGCAAACCTACTATTTTCGCCTTTTTGGAGGCGCATTTTCAACAAAGAAAGCGGCAAACAGCCATACCCGGCGCCCTCGATCAGTTTTCGCACAGCAGGCAGGCGTTCGGCGTGCTTGGGCGCAAGTGTGAGCCCGATGCCCGCATTCGACGCCTTCAATGCGGTGAACACGCGCAAAAGGGCCTCTTCCTCGCCCTCCCAGGTGCAGCCCCCCGCTATCATCCGTGCGGCATTCAGGCTCTTCACGGCTTGCAGCGCCGGATGGGCGGAATCTATCTCCGTGCGCACCGTGTCGTATTTCATGTTGCCCGTAACGGCCACCCGGCCGGGGTCGGCGCCGAGAGCGATCAGCCTTTGGGCGTAGTCGGTGTTTTGCACGGCGAAGGTATGAATGCTCTGCAGCAGCGGCCGCACCAGGCATTTCACGCGGCTGAGCCTGCGGAAGGTTTTTTCGGTGATCCGGCCGTTTACGATCATGATGGGCACGTTGCGCTTGCGTGCGCTCAGGATCAGGTTTGGCCAGAGCTCCAGCTCCACCAGTACCAGGCAGCGTGGCCTGATCGCGCGATACGTGCTGTTTACCGCGCGGCTGAGATCGAATGGACAGTAGAAGACGGTGCGGCCGGGAAATGATTTTTCGGCGAACGTCCGGCCGGTGTCGGTGGTGGTGGAAACGGCAATCGGCAATTCGGGGTGCGCGTCGGCAAGTCGGCGCACAAGCTCGCGTGCGAGGCCCACCTCGCCCACGGATACGCAATGGAACCACGCGCACGGCTCG
>Ga0307378_10012492_pt1 | contig 10835 bp, 7 predicted proteins | sample UN1MG_FD_202238 | JGI IMG/M metagenome (GOLD analysis project Ga0307378, IMG submission 202238) | Soil microbial communities from Risofladan, Vaasa, Finland - UN-1 | ecosystem: Environmental > Terrestrial > Soil > Coastal area > Acid sulfate soil | place: Finland: Risofladan, Vaasa | collected...
CCTGGAGTTTTCTGACCAAGCGCTCACAACGTATATCCTGATTCGTCAATCGTGGCTCGCCATCAATAGGTATGCTGAGACCAAACTCGCCAAGGTGGGAGTGACACCAGAAAAATTCTTAGTGCTCTGGGCATGTAGAGACTATCCGGGACCCTTAATTCCCGCCGAGATAGCTCGTATAGCCCATAGGGAGAATCAGACTATTGCCGGCTTACTCAACAGAATGGAAAAAGAAGGCTTTGTTCAGCGGATACCTAAGCGCAAGGGACACCCCTTCACGGAAGTCAAGATGACTGCCAAAGGCGAGAAACTGCTAGATGCCGCACTTCCCGTATTTCGGTCGGTGGTTTCTGAACTGATATCCGATATGCCAATCCAGAAGCAGAAGGAATGTCAAGGGTGGCACCGAGAGCTTAGAGACAAGGCTCTGGACAAGTTACATATGGTGGCAGAGTCACCAACTAAAAGTGTAATAGGAAAGCCTATAAACCTGAAGTGGTAGGAATCAAAGGTTCAGAGACACGCCCATTCGCATTTAAGGACACCATGAAGCACCGCCACGTTGGTAGGGTACGGTCAGCTTCTTTGGTTGTGTGGAAGTAATGTTGCCATGCCATTTAGCTTCGATTTGGCAGTAAGTGGCAGAGTCGGGACAGCATGAAGCACTACAAGGCGGTGGTGGGGTAGTACCTGCTCCACATTAGTTTAAGTTGTGCAGGCAAAGTCACAATCGGCAGCGCATACCGACGATAACGGGCCGACGGACGGAGGGGGTTGCTACGGCTGCGCCCTATAACATCCTTGACCGTTGCGCAGCCATAGCATGGGAGGGGGCGTCAGGCAGCGCTGCCGAAGCCGCAAGCCCCGATTGGATTCGAAGGGGACGAGGGGCGGGGGGAGGTGTTGACAAGCCTACCATCGTGATGTATAGTGACCGAAATCATCAGCTACAGCATTAACCATGCAGGAGTTTTTCGTACCAGAGAAAGACTAATAGCAGGGCTGTCAATATGCAGAATAATAACGTCCAAAAGAACTCTGTTACGCTGGCACCGGGGGTAGGTTCAGCCTATAAGAACGGATGGCGACAACTCTGGAAGTATTTCATAAAGCTGTTCGTAATAGGTATCATTGTATGCATCATTGGCATCCCCACCGGAATGAATGAATGGGTACAGGGTGCTGCTGCCGCGGGTATATTAGGCTTTCTCGCATTTATCTACGGTATTTTAGTTGAGGGGCCAGTGCAATATGGTGTGACATTTGCCTTTCTTAAGGCAGCGAGGGGGGACAAGCTTGAGATAAAAGATATGTTTGAAGCCTTCAAAAACTACTGGAATGCTGTTTTGGCCAGTTTACTCGTATGTGTAATCATTGTCATTGGTTTAGTTCTATTGATAGTACCAGGAATCATATTTGCCTGTAAGTTAGCCTTCACACCCTACCTCGTGGTAGACAGAAAAATGGCGGTAATGGAAGCGATTAAGGAGAGTTGGCGCATGACAGGTGGGCATGCGTGGAAAGTATTCTTTATCGGCCTGTTGTCAATTCCTATCTGTATCGCAGGGCTGCTCTGCTTCATTGTAGGAATCATAATAGCGATTATGTGGGTAAATCTCGCATTCGCTTCACTCTATCATTCAGTTAGTAGCTCGGGAAAGGCATCTGTCCAAGAGGGAGTACCTAATACGTAAAACGCTCTCACACTCCCAGTGCGAACAAAAAGGCAGGGTAATCTTCTAATAGAAACACCCTGCCTCTTTACATCCCCTTGCCAGCAGGGGGGCGAAGCCTCATCGGGCAAGGCAAGGCTACGCTGCCGACATGGTGGGGGATATAAGAAAGGGGCCACCCATTATCGGGTAGCCCTCCAGCGGTCAGGTGCAGCGCTTGGTTAGGTTTTGCTATTATGCTCCACATTAGTTTAAGTTGTGCAGGCAAAGTCACAATCGACTGAATTGTTAGCCTCATCACACTTTATAGAGTTCTGTTTAAACCCGGGGTAAAAACGTTCCTTTTTTGACATCTACCCCTAATTATCTCTTAGCTTTCTATCAATAAATGTCCGCCGGAAATCACGTCTAACTGTCAGCTTCAAGAGGTTTTGCAAAAGGCCAGTCTTGGCGATCCTTTCTTTAAGTGCGCTTTGATTGGAGCAAGCCAGCGTTCCACGTTCTGGCGCAACTTACCATGAGCTAGCCGTAAATAAGATTGGGTGTCCACAATAGACCCCACATTGTTAGCTACAAAATACCAGACATTATGTTGAAAACAAGATAACTCTTTAGAATGTAGGCACAATAAGTCCTGGAAAAACAGTTCTGGGGGAGTGCATCTGTTTTACACACAGAAGTTCGGGGGTTCGAGACCTCCATCGCCCACGTTCAAAGCTGCGCGGCGGCCTTGAACATCAGCGTCTCGTTGGTGCCGTCCATGATGGTCAGGAGCTTGGCGTCGCGCAGGTACTTTTCGACCGGGTACTCCTTGGAGATGCCGTAGCCGCCGAAAATCTGGATGGCCTCGGCCGTGTGTTTGACGGCCTGGTCGGTAGCGTAGATGCGGGCGGCGATGCTGGTTTTCAGGTCGCCGGGGAACTGCTTTTTGCCCAGCCAACTCGCCTTCCACAAGAAGGCGCGCGCGGTCTCGATGGCGGTGAACATTTTGAGGAGCTTGTCGGCGATCAACTGGTGCTCGAACACGGGCTTGCCCCACTGCACCCGTTGTTTGGAGTGGGCGAGCGCGGCCTCGTAAGCCGCGCGCATTAGGCCCACGGCGATGTAGCCCACGCCCAGGCTCCCGACCGTGATGATCGAATGGTGCAGCATCGGATACATGTCGCCGGGCGGGAAGATCATCCAGCTCTCAGGGGTTTCCACGTTGTCGAAGAAGACCGCGCACTGGCTCAGGAGCCGAAGGCCGATCTTGTCGAGGGGCTTGCCCCGCGACAGGCCGGGCGCGTCGCCGGGCACCACGAACGTTCCCGAGCCGCGGATGCCCAGGGACGGGTTTACGCACCCGAAGACCACGAACACGCTGGCGATGCTGCCGTTCGAGATGAAGTCGGACTTGGTCCCGTTGATGACCCACTTGCCGCCCTTTTTGACCGCGGCCGTATGGTGGCGGACCTCGGGGTCGTAATAGTTCTTGCCGTCAGAGCCGACCTCCGGCTCGCTGCTGCACCAGCCCGTGGCCCGGCGGCCGGTCGCGTCCTCGCAAAAGGGGATGACGTATTTATCGATCAGCTCCCGGTTGTTCGGAGCGAGGAAGTTGATGAGCTGCGGGACCACCGAGCAGGACACGAGGCTGGCCGCGAAGCCCGCTCCCCAACGGCCGATCTCCTCCCAGACCATGCCCGTGGTCTGGGGATCGAGGCCGAGGCCGCCGACCAACTCGGGCAGGGCCATCTTGGGGAAGCCGAGTTCGAAGGCTTGGCCCATCACCCTCCAGAACAGATCGCTTTTGTAAACTTCGGCGGGATCGGCCACCCGGTCCAGTTCGACCTCGGCGGACTGGAGCACGCCCCGGCCGAACTCCCGGGCCGCGCCGACCATCTGCCGCTGCGTTTCTTCCATCTCGAAATCAACCATGACTCTCCCTCACTTGTTTATGGACGGGGACTGGGTCCCATCGAAGAAATCCGTGATCTTGAAATAATAGGGAAGATAGGCGTCGGCGTCGACCTCGCCGAGCACCTGGCCCGGCAGCATGGTGTTGTCGCTCACGAGGAAAAAACCGGCCAAGACCTTAACCAGCTCGATCTCGGCCCAGGGATCGAAGGTTGATTCCCGGAGCGTGACCTCGGCCGGTCCGATCTCCATGCTCTTCATCTCGACCGTCGTCTGGTGGCGGCAGAGGAGGACCGGGCCGTCGAACCCAGGCTGGAGGTCGATGCGGGGGCTGGCCTTGAACAGGAAGTTCGGGCCCTGCGGCGGCATCTGGGGCAGCTTGCCCTGGAGCCGCACCGTGACCTCGCAGAAGGTGATGCCGTGGCGCTCGACCCGGCCGTGGGCCTCGTCCCCCTCCCGGTCGAGGCTGATCTTGGCAATCTTTTTGGGAAAGCCGAAGATGTCGCGGCCGTTATAAAGCCGCGATTCCTCGCTGTCGATTGGCATGGCCAGGCAGTAGTTCCCGACCTCGTCTCGATACCGGCAGCGCAGGAACAGAGCGGACTCCCTATATCCCGGCCCCAGGTTGGTCTTGGGATACTCGGCGATGAAGATGAGCCCGCTGGGCGCGTCCGCGAATTCGAGCGGCGGCGGCAGGAGACGCCTCGCGATTTCCTCCTGGATCTCGAACATCACGCCGAGCATTTTTGCGCCGATGAAGCGGCGCACGCCCAGGCCGTAATAGCGGTCAAGCTCCTCCTTGGTCCTTTTAAATCCCATGCTTCCCTCCTCTTCGGCGCCAAGGGCGCGAAAGATCCGTGTTAGTATTATTACACAGGCCCCCTCTCGGGAGGGCTTTCTATATTAAAGGCGATGTTGCGGCGCTGGCATCTTGCCCGCACCTGTTTTGCATTAACGATACGGCGGCTTGCGCCGCACAGATAGCAAGCTATCTGTGCCACTCATTCGTATTCCGATCCGGACGCGCCATAATTCGCCCCAAAGGATGCCGCTCCCTGCGCTCAGGAAAACCTCTTGAAGATCCCGAGCCGCCTCTCTTGGGCCCATAAGACCGCGCGTTCGACAATGGCTGGCGAGAGGCGGTAGACGATCCACCCAATGGTCCCGACCGGGGTCATGATGAGCTGCTTTTGGCGCTTCTCGAGCATCCTCGCGATCAGGCCAGCGGCGTGGGCCTGAGTACGATGGGCGGGCCGGTCCGGGGGCGTGAGCGAGCCGTCGGCGACGATGATCCTCTTTTCTGGATCGTGCTCGGTGTAACCGAGGTAGACCACGCCCACGTGGAGGCCCCTCGGGATCAGCTCCAGCCGCAGGGACTCGGCGAGTCCAGTCAGGGCCTTCTTGGTGGCGCAGTAAATGGAGGCCCCCGGCAGGCCGAACAGGCCAGCAATGCTGGAGATGAATACCACCTGGCCCTTGGCCGCCAGGAGATGCGGCATCGCGGCCCGGGTCATGAAGATGCACCCCATGAGGTTTGTCCGCACGATGGCGGCGCAGACCTCGGGGGCCAGGTCCGCGAAATGCCCGCGCATGGACACGCCCGCGTTGTTAATGAGGATGTCCAGTCGGCCGAACCGGTCCACGGTGGCCGCCACCGTCCTCTGCGCGTCTTCCCATTCGCCCACATCCCCGACCACGGCTACCGCCTCGGCGCCTAGGTCTTTGAGCTTTTGCTCCGAGTCGCGGAGCCGTTTCTCGCCGCGGGCCATAATCACGACCTTAGCGCCCCGCCGCGCCAGCTCCTTGGCCGTGGCGAACCCGACGCCCCGGCTCCCGCCGGTGATTAACGCGACCTTGCCCTTGAAATAGTCCATCTTCGGTTGACTCCGTTTGCCCGCGCCGCATCGTCCCCGTTAGGGGAGAGTGGGATCGAGCATTAAGATTTCTAATTGCGGATTGGGGATTAAATCCGCAATTAGATGGTCGACGCAAGAGGCGCTCCTCTCACTTTGATGCGGACCTTTCACCCTTGTTCATTAGAGCTGCCTATATTCCTTGAGGCTCCGGATCGATTCCTCGATGGCGGTCTCGATCGGAGTCTGGGCGAGGCCCAATTCCTTTATGGCCTTAGCCGGGCTGTAATATGTTCCCAAAAGCGAGAGCCGGGCCAGGCTCAAATTAATCAAGGCCCGCTTCCCGGAAATCCTCTCGTAGAGCGAGCCCGCGGTCCCTCCCGCCAGCACCACGGCCCTCGGCAGAACGAGGCGCGGCGGGGTCAGGCCCGCGACCTTCGCGACCTTGGTGAAAAAATCCATATAGGTCAGATTCACGCCGCCCAGGATGTAACACTCGCCGGACCGGCCCCGCTCCAGCGCCGCCACCATGGCCCGGGCCACGTCGCGCGGGTGGGCGAAGTTCCGGCCGCCGGCCGTGGCCACCCGGAGACCCCGGCTGATGAACTGCCGGATCAGTTCGCCCGAGCTCGGCCCGGCGTCATAAGGGCCGATCATGAAAGTCGGGCAGACCACCACCGCGTTCAGGCCCTTTTGCCGGACGTAGTCGAGGACCAGGCCCATGGCCTTATGCTTCGACTCCATATAGCCCATGCCCCGGTACTCTCGAGGGAAGCCGCCGCTCTCGTCGCCGGGGCGGTCGAGCGGTCCGAACTGGAAGGAGCTGGCCGATCCCACGAACACGAGCTTGGAGGCCCTCGCTTGCAGGCAGGCGTCCATGACCTTCTGGGTCCCTTCGTAATTGATCCGCCACGTGAGTTCGGCGGGCGCCCATTGATTGGTGATGGCAGCGCAGTGGAAGACCCCATCGCATCCCGTGATGGCGGCCCCCAGCGCGGCCTCGTCCTCCGGAAGGTTTGCGTAGATCCGTTCGAGGGCAAGGCCCTGAAGCGTCGGCGACTTGCTCGCGGGCTGGACCAGGGCGCGCGTGGAATGGCCCTGCTCTAGGAGTTCCCGCACGAGGCTGCTCCCTAAGAGCCCGTCCGCACCGGTGACCAGGACTTTCACGTTTCCTCTATTCAGCCGTGGACCTGGGGCCTGAAGCCCGCATCCGCGAAGGTCTTGCCGATTTCCGAGATCCGCTCCGGGCTCGGCGCGCCGGGGTCCTTGAAGGAACCGCCGCGGCCCAGGCGCTCGTATTTGCCCCTGGCCCAGTTGTGGTGCGGCAGGAGATGGACCGGGCCCTTGAATCCGGCCTCCTTCAGGAAACGGACCGTCTCCCGGATGGACTCTTCGTCCGCGTTGAATCCATTCACGAGCGGGACCCGGGGAATGATCCGCGCCGAGCCGGCGCGCTCCCGGATTCGGGCGAAGTTCTCAAGGATGAGGCCGTTATCGACCCCGACGGCCCGACGGTGCGTTTCCGGGTCGATGTATTTGACGTCGAAGAGAAAGAGAGCGACCTTGGCGATCAGCGGCCCTACCAAATCCTCAGCAAAATACCCGCAGGTCTCGAGCGCGGTATGGATTCCCGCTTGTTTCAAGGCGCCCAGGAGCGCGAGGCAGAAATCCGTCTGCAGGGTCGGCTCTCCGCCCGTGAGGGTCACGCCTCCGCCCGAGGCGTCATAAAACATCTTATCGCGCGTAACTTTTTCCATCACCGCTTGGACGGTTGTCTCGGCGCCGATCCTTTCCATGGCCCGGTTCGGGCAGACCTCGGCGCAGCGGCCGCAGGCCTGGCAAAGGTTCCGGTCCCGCTCGATCTTGTCGCCCGCGAGTCGTAGCGCCCAGCGGGGACAGGCTTGAACGCAGGTCCCGCAGCGCGCGCACTTGTCGCGCCACCATCCCATCTCAGGCTTCGGGTCTTGTGACTCGGGGTTGTGGCACCAATAGCATCGCAGAGGGCAGCCCTTGAAATAGACGGCGGTCCTGATCCCCGGTCCGTCGTAGATGGCGTAGCCCTGGACGTCGAAAACGATCCCGGTCATGTGTCCTCAGGTACGCCCGTGCTCGGTGCGGGCGATGATTTCTTCCTGGATTTCGCGGCCCAGGTCCACGAAGTAGGTGCTGTAACCGCCGACCTTGACGATGAGGTCCCGGTGGCTCTCGGGCTCGCGCTGAGCGGCCTGGAGCGTCTCGGCCGAGACGGCGGTGGGCTGGATCTGCGAGCCGCCGAGCTTGAAATAAGTCCGGATCAGCGCCACCCATTTCCGGCGCGCTTCCTCGTTGTCCCCCACGCCGCTGGGATGGAACTTCACGTTAACCGCGCAGCCCATCACGTCCTCGTAGGGAAGCGCGGCCACCGAGCGCAGGGCCGCGGTCACGCCCGCGCGCTCCACGTTGTAGGGGTTGCAGCTCGCTGCGTAAGGGGTGGCGGCCTTGCGCCCATCCGGCGTGGCAATGGACAGCCGGCCGTCGATGGTGTGGGTGATCATGCTGATGACGTAGGCCACGAACGGCCCGCCCATGAGTGACCGGTATTTGTAGGTGATCGCGAACAGCCGCCCGGCCACGTCCCGGGCGAGGGCGTCGGTCCCGGGATCGCCGTTTCCCCATTTGCCCTCAAGTTCCTTGATCTCCCGATGCAGGTCTTCGCTCCCGATGAAATTATTGTCCACGGCCTCCAGGTATCGCTTCAGGGTGATCCTCTTTTGCTCGAACACCAGCTTCTTGATCGCATAGAGCGAATCGACCAGGTTGGCAATGGAGTTGATGGTGGAGATGCCCGCGAACACGTACTTGCCTCCGCCCACGGTCACGTCTTTCTTCTTGGGCAGGCAGTCGTCCACGAACGCCGATAGCAGCGGCGCGGGCAGGCTCTCGGCAAAGACCCGGTCCCTAAGGTTCGACCCCTCGGCGATCTTGTCCATGAAATGCTCGGCCTGCCGATAAAACGCCTCCAACAGTTCCTCGAAAGTCTTGAACCCGTCTGGATCGCCGGTTCGCAACCCCTCCCCCTTTATGGTCCCGGCCATGAGCTTCGAGTCGCCGTTCCTGAGGGTGATGTCGAGCAGGCGGCTCAAAAGCAGGGCGTTGGCGCTCATGGGCCCGGTCTTGCCCGGGCAGGTGGTCTCGACGCAGCCCATCACAGCGTAGTCGCGGGCGTCGGGCTCCTCGAAGCCCCTCTTTATCATGGCCCGGATGTTGATCTCGTCGTTGAAGATCGAGAAGCTCGAAATGCCCTCGCGCAGATACTCCGCCATCTTGAGGAGCAGTTCGTCAGGAGTGTTTTCATGCACCCGCACCGAAACGTTAGCCACGGCCTTGGACAGGTGGGCGGCCTCCAAAAACACATAGGTCAGATCGTTGGTGCCTTCCATGCCGTCCGGCCGGAGACCGCCGAGCGTGATCGGCGTGCTGCCCAAAAAGCGATGGTAAAAGTTCGACAGGATGTTCGACTCGGGCCGGATATTCTGCGACATGACCTTTAACAAAAGTTCGGCCAGAAGCTCGACCGCGGCCTCGCGCTCGATCCTCCTGGACTCCACGTCCGCCTGGTAATAGGGATACAAGATCTGGTCGAGCCTCCCGAAACAGTGCAGGTAAACAGGATGCGCGGTCTCGACCGCGGTCTTGACCGTCCACATCGACTGCACAGCCTCGGCAAAGGTCTCGGCCGGCCCGAGCGGGACCTTGCGGCACACGGCGAGCATGGTCTCTAAAACGGCCTTCCGTTCGGGATCTATTATCCGGTTCAGTTCTTGTTCGATGCGGTCGGCGAGCCGGCGCGCATAAATTATCACCCCCTCCATCGCGATAACGATGGACTCCAGGAAGTCCCTTTGTTCCGGCCCGAGCCCGCCCTTTTTAAGCTCGGCCTCAGCCTCTTGTTTCATGGCCACAAGGCCGCGGCCGAGGATGGGACCGTACTCGAGGATGATGTGCGCCTGATAGCTGCCGATGGTCGCGCAGGTCGAGAGCATGATGACCTGCCGGGAGGTGTTGCCGGGAATGGCCATTACGAAGTCCCGCATCTCCGTGGATAACAGTCCGGAATTCATCAGCTCTTGCTCGACCCGGTCCACGGTGGTCTTGCCCTTCCAGAAGGGCAGGAGCTTTTTGCGGAGTTCTTCTCGGTCCTTGGCCTCAATTTTAAAGGGATTGATCCGCCTCTCGGCCATGGTCTTGAAGTCCACGTTCAAGGGGGCGGCGCCGCTGCCCTTGCTGATCTTCTGGTTCTTTATGTACTCCCCAAGCACCCTTTTCCGGACCATGTACGACAGGACCTTGCCCAGCATGGCGGCCCGGTACTTGAGCATGGCCGTGCGGTCCAACTCGGTTTCTAGGACCGTGTTGAAGACCCCCCGCTCGATATCCACGGGGATGCCGAGGAATCGCTCCGTCCAATATCCCGCGATGCGGTCGTCCGGGTCGAGATACATGGTCATGTTCTCGTACACGTTCTTCATGGCGAGCGCGACTCGGACCGGCAATGCGATGCCCTTGCCCTCGGTCGCGGCCCAGCTCTTGGTGTAATAGCGGGCCCGCTCGACCGAGATATAGGCTGGGCCGGTCTGATACCGCTCCCGCATCCGGGCGATGCGGCCGGCCGGGCCGGAAAGGGATGGTTTAGCGGGGATTGGTTGCGCGGCCATGTCCCTCACTAACCCGAAATCTTTCTCGGCGTGACTGATGAAAATGTGGCCCATCACCTATCACCTATTTATAGAAGGATAAGACGAGAAGGCGGAAGCCAAGATAAGAATCTACAGCGAACTTCGCAAGCGTTTTATATCACCGGGCGGAACCTTTGTCAACCCAGTGTATGCCATGCTACGTTGCTAAGTGTTTTTGAGCACTTGGCGATTCAATTTACCTGAAAAACTAAGTAGCACAAACAAGCCCTCTTGCATATCGGCCAGAGGGCTCCAAGAATCGCATGTGCCCAATTTGTGCCCGACTATAAGCAGAATTGAACGTGGGCGATGGAGGTTCGAGACCTCCATTGCCCACCAGGGTGAGATAATAACTGGTATAGTTTTGAGGGGGTACATCAAGTAACGGCATTCTTGAGACAATCAACCATAGTTGCTGTCTATCCCGGTTGTACCTTTGCCATGGCGGCCGCATGGCGACCGGCAATCATACCGAAGACCATAGCTGGCCCGATCGTCGATCCTGGACCAGGGTAGGTACGCCCCATGACTGAGGCTGTGTTGTTACCTGCCGCGTAGAGACCACGGATGACCGAGCCATCCTTGCGAAGCACACGCGCATGCTCGTCAGTAAGAAGCCCGCCCATCGTGCCCAGATCGCCTGGCCAGATCTTTAGGGCATAGAAAGGCGGTTTTTCGATTGGGCCGAGGTTGGGGTTCGG
>Ga0307378_10012495_pt1 | contig 10833 bp, 16 predicted proteins | sample UN1MG_FD_202238 | JGI IMG/M metagenome (GOLD analysis project Ga0307378, IMG submission 202238) | Soil microbial communities from Risofladan, Vaasa, Finland - UN-1 | ecosystem: Environmental > Terrestrial > Soil > Coastal area > Acid sulfate soil | place: Finland: Risofladan, Vaasa | collected...
AATAATAACCCTTTATTTCCGATGCTGCCGGGGCAATTCGGTCCCACCTCATCTCAGCAAGATGTATCTCTAGCATAGCCATTACGGTTGTTGATATTGACGAGAATATCCCCAGGTTCAAGCTTAAAGTTACTCATATTTAGGTCGCCTCCCCCTCCGGCTATACGGATTCCTAGCTACTTTACTAACTTTAGCACCTCGCCGCCCCGCTTTCTTAAAATACTGACCCTCTCTCACAAGCAACTCCCCAAAGTCTCTTACCTCGGGACAGTCCCTACAGCGGCCAACATTACTAGAATTTATTATCCAGTGATGAGTGCAATTACTCTTTACCATGTCGCCTAGTTCCTGAATACCATTTTTCATCAATTATTGCCACGTCATTCCTCCTTTTCCCCAGGCCCGAGCAAAAAGCCCTTCCCGGCCATGACCTGGTAGATAGTTTGTCCCCCAGGGGTAATTACATAAGGCAGGAATATCTCCTCCATTCTCACCATCTCTGTCTCCAGGAGTGCCATCTGAGCTGACACCCAATGGAAAATGTTCCGCCAGGCTACTCGGTAAGCATGATCATCCTTAGCATACCCAGCTGGTATCTCCCGGTCAGCTGCCTGCCTCTGTAGCACCTTCAAAGTGGCCGCAGTATTAATCGGCAGCCGAATAGGCAGCTCCCCGTTGGGCATTTTCACATTGAAGGCCAGAGCTTTTATCCTTCCGTCATCGCCATATTCCATCATTACCGCCCGAGCTCCATGCTCTACGAGCTTAGCCTGAATTTGGGCTATTGTTCTGGAGACCGGGACCTTCGTTGTATAATCAAGTAGTGGCATGCTACTATCAGCTCCTTTCCCAAGGCTGTTGATAGGTTTGCCCCAGAGCGGTGTATATTGATTCCTCAGTATCGCCGGCGATTCTCTGCCCCTTCTCATTAAATAGCCCATCGCCTGATGCGGCCAGGTGCCAACCTCTTTTCTTCGCCAGGGTCGCCAGGCGGATATTATTCTCAGCGGACCCCGTCCTGATAAGCAGAAGTGTGGCCCAGGTATCCTCGTCAGCGACGTAGACATCGACCTGAGTGCTGCCGACCATAACACGCATGATCTTGCTGCCGCTCATCCTCATCTGCCCCAGCCCCATGACTTCGTGGTGCAGGTTCCAGAGGTCAGAAGGAACCAGGACCAGGTCAATATCGTTCACCCAGGGCTTCCGCCTCCGGATGCTGCCGGCAACCTCTATCTTCTTGCAATACGGGCTCAGCCGCTTCACGACCGACTCAGCTATTTTCTCAGCTCTTTCTAATGCCATCTTTCCCATGGTTACTCCTTTCACAGACTAAGGGTGCCAGGGGGTATCACGGGGAACGATTCCTCGCCACCCCCATCCAGTCCAAGATGATTGCCCGGACATAGCTAATCGTCATCTTGCTGTGGCCAGCGGCCTCATTGAAAGCGTCAGAAATATAGCTCGGCGGGCAGCCGCCGGCGGCGGATATCTGTTTTGAAAGGTCACGCAACTGGGCGAGCTCTCGCGGTTTCGGCTCACGGGGAATCGTCTGCCAGGGCTTGCCGGCGGGAACTTTCGCCCACGAATTTCTAAAGCAGTCCAGCATTAAATTGAAATTATTTTGTTCTAAAATGGATAAACGGACAAGAGAGGGTGAGGTTTCCTCACCTGAGCCCTCAGGTGAATTACCTCTCCCTCTTACGGTTTCTGTTTCTTCTTCGTTTACAGTTTCTTTTTCAGGATAAGGGGTTGTTAAGGGGGAGTTTTCGGAAGTCTCACCTGAGCGCTCACCTGATGATAAACCTTCGCTCACCTGAGAAACTTTATTATCCTCACCTGAGCGCTCACCTGAGACGGGCCAGTTTAAGGTTTCAACTGTATGAGCATCCCTTTTATAGCGTAGGTGGTCCTGCCAGCCCCCCGGCGGTTGATATTCTGATGGCCATGCCCACTGCAGCCTTTGGTGGGCATACCACCAGTCGAGAATCTGAATGGCAGCGGATTTCGGGGTATCGTAGCACAGTATGAGTTTGTTATCCTCGAGCTCCTTGAGTAGCTCCGGGATATCCTTCTTGGTGATGTGGTCTACGTTGGGGCAGACAGCGTATTTAATCTCTTCGGGGTCGCCGGAAAGCCGCCCCTGGTCATCGCCATTTGCCCACATTAAAGGGAATAGCGCAATAGCCTTCAGGGACAGGCGCCCATATCGGCGGTCCGTTGAAAAGCTCTGGGGGAAAACTCTACCCCGGGCAGTAGACCTCCTCATTCTCACCTTCTTTTAGAATAATTCTGGCTGAACCCTGGCAGCCCTTTCATTGAGTTCGCGAGTGAACCGTTCCGCCTGCTCCCGGTTAAGGAGTGGAAGCCAGTCGGCTATTTTGCCTTTAGCGTCCACTTTGAGGTTACTGATGGCCCAGGTTTTAGCTGTGTCCTCGTCCCAATGGATTGATTTAAGGGTTCGCTCTAACCAGGCTAGCTCAATGTGAAAGCCCTCGCCCTCGATAGTGGGCGCTGGCTCCGCGGCGGGCGCGCTCCGCGGGGTTTTAGCTTGTTTTTTCTTTACCCCCTCAGCTTCTCTGGTAATCTCAGACCAAGCTTCCTCCGCCTTAACTTCCGCCTGCTCGCCAACTTTTTCATCACCTTCGGGGCTAATAGCAGCTGGGGGTTCCCCACCCCCCTGTGCTGTGGTCGCTGCCTCTTTTGCCTCTTTCCCTTCCTCAGCCTGGATAAGCACCTCTTCAGGCATGAGGTCATCTGGTGGCTCCTCCTCTTCCAGAGTCGGTAAGAGCACCTGGGCGGGTCCCTGGCGAGATATCTTGATGATGTCGGCCAACTTCACCTTGGCCGTGACAGTGAGGATGTTGATGGTTTGCCTGCCGACACCAGGGGGCGTGACTTCCTTTGGTCCAATGGAGAGGACAAGTGGAATAAAGGCAATCTTGCCCCTGGTGAAAGGCCGAATAAAGCCGTCAGGTGCGAGCTGAGAGTTCATGTTCACTATCGAGTAGAATGAGCTGGTGTCCAGCTGGTAAACACCCAGGCCGGGGACCTCGGGCAGGATGAACAGAAGCGACATCATCTTCCGGCACTGTTTGGTTCCAATCATGTGGCAGTGCTCAGGCTGGCAGATGCCGTCTGACAACACCCACTCGCGGGTATCCCTGTTAGCGAAGTCCCCAGTCTCAGTATCTACCTTTCGCTTGCAGGTTTTGCCGTCACCTTTGCAGATTAGGCCCTGGGAGTAGGAATAGCACTTATACCACTGCGGTGCTACCAGTTCCAGCTCGTCGGCAGGGAACATAATATCGAGCTCTTTTGGGTTGTCGCCATAGACAGCTCTTACCTCATCGGGGCAGACGAAGTAATCGACAGCTGTGGGGTAAGGGCCGTGCTGCCCTTCCTTCTTTATACCAAGCCTTATTTTGCCGAGTCTCGGCAGCCGGCGGATATCACTAAGACCTTCAATAGGACTCATGTTTCACCCCGGCCAGGCTTAATATACTCTCGCTTCTCCTTCTCGTGCTTCGCTAGGATCCGCTTCAAATCACTCTCCTTTCCAGTATTAGATTACTGGAGCACTCCCCAGTTACTCAGTTGAAGAAGAATAACAACAGCCAAGGACAGGATGAGGAAGAATATCACTAGACCTTTCTCGGAGTTACTCACGGTCTTTATCCTCTCATGTCCGGTGGTATCGAGATAGATGGCTTTGAATCAAGCATCCTACCCGCCCCACAATGGCGATACTCAAGGTAGCGGCAGTGAAGCTCGGTATCACCAAGATGAGCTGTATTGTGGATACAGCGAACGCAGTAGCGCCTGAACATCTGGCCGCGCGCGAACTTCCCGGCTTGGGTGCAATATATGCCTATCATCTCTTTTCTCCTTTTATCCACCAGGCTTGTCCTTTCTCCCGAAGCTCTTTCCTTTGCTCCGCCGGTATAGCTCATTTATGAGGGTGCTTCTTTTTAGGCACCCCCCTTTCTTTCCCACAGACAGCCATACTAAGCATGCTTTTCAACTAGGTGCGCTGCGCACTTTTCCTGTACGCTCTGCTCGGTGGCTCCCGTCTTGCTAAACCGGGCGACAAGCTCACCCTGGTGGTAGAGCTCCACGATGTGGTCGTCGGGATGCTCCAGGGTGAATCCCCACCGGGCGAATTCGCCTAGACCTTGGGCTTGAGCCTCTGTTACCATTTCTACGCCTCCTTCCTCCGCAGTATCTCTTCGGCCTCCCTGAGGGCCTCAGCGGTAAACAGACTCTCCTGGGCTGCAGCATGAGCTGCCCGTAGCGGGCTGAACTTATGGTGTTTCTTAAGAATGTCGGTCAGGTTGAGTGCAGCGTATTTTTGGGTCGTTTTTATGTCGGTGTGCCCCATTATCTCCTGGAGGGAACGCAGGTCCCCGCCCTCCATCAGGTAGTTTTTGCCAAAGGCGTGGCGTATGCGGTGAGGACCCAGCTTCGGCCCCTTTATTCCTGCCTTCTCCATATGTTCGCGAACTGTGCGGTAGATACAGAACCTCGTGATTGGCCCCTTGTGGCCGTGGAACACGTGCTCGTCCGGGCTTTTAGCGGCAACCTGCAGAAGCAGCCACCTCGTCTCCTCGCTGATGGGAACCTCACGCCAGCCCGTTTTGCCGTAGACGATCACCGTTTCCTGCTTGATGTTGTGTTTGAGGAGAGAGCACACCTCTCCGGCCCGCATACCGTTGTCCACTATCAGGGTCAGTATGGCCCTGTCCCTCAGGTCTTGCGCCGAGTGAAGAAGCCTCATCAGCTCGCTGGACTCAAGGGTGGCCATGAGCGTCTTAGAGCGGCGCGGCGGATTGATGATGTCCATCGGGTCCGGAATCCTGTGGCGCTTGCAGATGAACCTGAAGAATGTTCTGAGGGCATTGAAGGTATCCCGCTTCGTTTCCGGGCTGCCCCGGACGGTCGTCAGAAACGCCTCAATCGGCTCCGGCCGGCGCGGAAGGGTCGGGCAGCGCTTTGCGAACGGCCTAAGCCTGCCCTCATACCATTCGATAGTCCTGGGGCTAAGGTCGGACGAAATCCGGCTGGCGATAAACTCGCGGACTGCCTGCTCTGTCCTCATGGTAACCTCCGTAGTAGAGACATTACGGAGGTTACCATTGCTTCCGGGCTGGCACTAGTACCGAAAGTTAGCTCACTTTCGATAGGGTATGGGTTGGCAGTCATACTAAAGTTAGGGGTGGTCGCAGGGTGAGTCCCTAACTTTAGTGGGTATAACTTTAGTGAGGGTTTTCCATAACTAAAGTTAGGGGAGCTACCATAACTTTCGTTAGGGGTGGCTATTTGCTGCACTCGTGAAAATGTGCTAGTATAGGGTGTGTCGGGGTGTAGCGCAGCCAGGTAGCGCACCTGAATGGGGTTCATGTTGTATTCCCGGAGACCCTTACTAAAGTTAGTACCCGGACTCGGAATAGCGGTACTAACCGTTTTTTCTAGGGTAATTTCTATGAGAGAAAACTCTTTGAGCATTGGTTTACTTTCGACTGTTGATTTCTTTCTGTAGTCTCTCTATTTCCTTCCTGGGGATGAGAGTGCGCCCACCGACCCTGACGGCAGTGATTTTATCGTCCCGGAGCCACCGCCAGATGGTGGCTATGCCCTTCCCCAGGAGCTTGGCCGCTTCTTCAGGCCCATAGGCATTGTCCACTGCGGCATCAACCTTGATAGTTATTCTGCTCATCCGCTTACCCGTTATCCTTTAGTCTGATACTCTATCGTATCATATGCCACTGGCTGGCTGTCAAGTGACTGCTTTAGGCATGGAAGTGCGGCTACCCCGCCTATCTCAACCTCCGTGTCTGCTCTCCCTGCTCATCCTCAGCGTTGAGCCAGCCGCGTCTTATCGCCTCCAGCACTGCCTCAATACGGGAGCCGACGACCATCTTCCCAAAAATGTTCACGAAGTAGCCTTTGACCGTGCCTTCTGTGAGACCAAGGTAACCGGCAATGTCACGATTGCTCATCCCCTTGGCCGCCAGGTTTAACACCTCAGTCTCCCGGCGTGTTAGGTGTTCGCCAAAATCGAGCGCCACCGGCTGTCCTCTGGCGACATGCTTCATGAGCTTCTGCATCATTCCCTGGTTACAGACAAACTCTCCGGCGCGGATTGAGCGGATGGTCTGCACCAACTCCTCACCGTAGGCGCTTTTCAGCAGGTAACCGGCGGCACCGGCTCTCAAAAGCTCGGCAACATATTCCTCTTCCTCGTACGTAGTCAGGATGAGAACCGCGCTCTGGGGATGCTCCGCCTTCACTCGCTTGGTAACTTCTACGGTGTTAAGCCCGGGCATACGAGCTTCCATTACGACTAGGTCCGGTTTGAGCTCGCGGACCAGCCTGACCGTGTCTAGGCCATTGACCGCCTCACCAACCACTTCAAAGTCCGCTTCTCGCTCGAGGAGTTGCCGGGTGCCCTGCCGGACCATGTGGTAGTGGTTGGCAAGGAGTATTGTGGTCTTTTGTTTTATTTGTGAAGACATGCTCTCAACCCTCCCTTTTTAATTTCTCAAGGGTGAGGCTTTCCTTACCAAGGAAGAGGGCTTTGTCGCCATGTCCCTAAGCTTATACAATCAATTGTTAGATTGATTTTGGGACGCGAGAGATTCAGGCTCAGGGCTGTTCACTTCCAACAGGTTCACGCATCTTCTCTACCAAAGTTATCAGCGCTCTCTTTACCTTGAGTTCTAGCCTCTTATCAGCTTTTATTGCTGCTACCGTATCTGTGATAATCCATTCCCTCCCAGACACAAGGTAATCAATGCTTACCCCTAACTCTTCACCCAGTCTAGGAAGAAGGGCCAAAGACGGAGCTCCTTTGTCCTGCTCAATGGCTGAAATGTGCTGCGGCGTGACCCCGAGAGAGTCACCCAGCTCTTGCTGGGTAATCCCCAAGATTTGCCTTCTTCCTATGATTCTTTTCCCTATGCTCACGTGCTCCCCCTTCGCCTTAATTAAGTTTCTAGGGGAAGCCTAGCAACCAGTAGAAGACTTGAGCAAGCTATCAAGTAATGCTTGATAGCCACGTTGATTTTGTGGTGAACTTCTTGAAGTCTTATACGGGCCGTTACGCGAGCGGTAAGCAATCTAGCTACCTTGGATATGGGCTGAACCTCGAAGAGCCCGTGATGGCGCCAAGGTGAGTGTGTGATACAGGTAGGCTTCAACAACTATGTGCCCCTGGACAGCATTAGGGCCATCGGGCATCCTAGTTCCGCGCCCATGACGCGCTTGGTGAGCGAGGCCAGGAACAAGGGGCTTCTAGTTGATTTCACGGCAGGGCGCAAGTGCAAGGGCATCCTGATACTCGACAGCGGCCACGTCATACTCTCATCGCTTTCTTCAGACACGCTTGCTAAGAGGGTGCGGGAGGCAAAGACTTCAGGGCAGGCTGAGCCTCAGAACGCACAGAATTAAAAGTCTTGTTGAGTCAGGTGGTCGCGTCATATTTAATCCTCTCTAGACTGTTTCTCTTTGCTCCTTTAGTGCTCTTATCTCGTCTACAGTAACAAAAACCTGGCCGCCAATCCGGAAGGGGTGTATCCGCCCCTTATCAATCCATCGGTAGACGGTAGCAAAGTGAACACCAAGCTGTTAGTTTTGCGCTCTGTAATCACAATCTATGTGATTCTTTGACGGGGATGGTTTTAATGGTTCCCCAAGGCGTTATCCTTTTTCGGAAGTATTGACTTTTCGCTTCACATAGTCTATTCTTCTATCCAGAAATGAATAACAATATTCAAAAACTCTTAAGACACCCGAAACTAATAAAACTCCTACTCCAACATCCTGAGCGTAGTTTTACTCCACACGAGCTGCATAAGCTGACCGACATACCTTATCCGACTGTTTGGAGATATGTTCACGACCTGCGTGATTTCGACGTCATCTCTCTCGAGAGAATAGGACGGTATAACATCTGCAAACTTAACCAGTCTTCATCCATAGTCTCGAAGCTTGGCGGCATCATTGAGTTGGAGACAACTCTTGGAAGACCGAAAAGGAATTAATGATACATTAATAAGCTACTCTTAACGAGGAAAAATGTACCTAAATATTGAATCGCAACATAGGGAAATAAGCGTGGCGAGCAACAGAGCAATGGAGCTAGCAGACACCCAGCTAACAGAATTTCGGCAGAGTTACCAAGAGAAACGGATGCCCATTAGAGTAAGCTTCCGGTCACTATGTTCACAGTGGTCCTGGGCAAGAAGATCCGATGTATACACTCATTTCTTGCATAAGTATCCGGCTAAGATATTACCCTATATACCAATCTTCTTCCTTTCCTCTGATACCTATGCAGGGCAAGAAGAGCTTGTGCTAGATAATTTTGCCGGTACGGGTACAGTTCTTCTGGAATCAATCATTCACCCGTATTGGAAGCGAAATGCCATTGGGGTAGAAATTAACCCTCTAGCTAGGTTAATTGCTAAGGTAAAAACGACCCCCCTTGACATATGCGATTTAAGACAAGAGACAAAGAAGTTGATTTCTAGAATCAAGCATTTTTCTGGTGATGCTGAAATACCTGAGTTTGCTAACAGGGATTTATGGTTTTCCAAGCGAATTCAGGCCGGGCTAGCTAGGATACGCATGTGCATAGAAGATGTCGAGGACCCGGATTTCAGGGATTTTTTCCTTGTTTGTTTCTCCAATATTATTAGAGAAGTATCGCTTGCTGACCCCAAGATTGCTCCTCCAGTCATATTGAAGCCTGAGCATTTCTCAAAAAATCCCGAAAGACAAAGGGAAATGGAGGCTCTTCTAAGGAAGAAAAAGTGGGCGAGACCGGTGACGTACTTTGTAGGGGCTGTCGAAAGGAATATGAAGAGGATTGAAACTCTAAATGCTGTCGATGCGCTGCGCGATAAGAAGATCAAAGCTGAGATCATCTGGGATGACGCCAGGGCGCTAAAACGGGGTAAACTTACCTCAAAAGGAAGGATAGATAAGTCAAACGCCGAACCGGTTCTGGGTGAAAGCGTAGGTCTAGTTATTACATCTCCGCCCTACATAAACGCTCAAAAGTACATCAGAACTACCAAATTCGAACTTTTTTGGCTGGGGCTGTTAAGTGAGAAGGAACTGCCGGCTTTAGATAGGGCTTTTGTTGGCACTGAAAGAGTATTTTCGAGCGAGTACGAGGAGCTATGTTTAACCGGTGTCAAGTCAGCAGACAGTATTATTGAGCGCATATACGGAAGGAACAAAGAAAGGGCTGGTATTGTATCCCGTTACTTCATTGACATGCGTCAGGTTATTAGGGAAACACATCGCGTACTCAAGAAGGGTGGTAGGTTTGTGCTTGTGATCGGCGACAACACAATTTGCGGCCTCAATGTGGAGAGTCATAGAATACTAGCTGACATTGCTGTCCAAGATGTGGGCTTCGAAATAGAAACCATGTTAGTAGACAAGATTCGTTCACGTGGCATGATAACAAAGCGACATGAAACTGGTGGTATGGTCTTGGATGATTGGGTTATCGTACTCCAAAAGAGGTAGTCGATATGCATTTTATTGCCCAGATATACAAGGACGAGCTAGAAAACATTAGAGAGCAGGGTAGAGAGGCTAACACTATTGCTCTACGAGGGTATGGCACTAAAATGTGGGTTGCTCCTGAATTGATGGAAATCAAGTTGCCGGTTAACGCAATAGCGTATAACTTGTGTATCACGGGGCGGGATCTCTATCTCGAAAGAATAGAAGGGTTCCAAAATCCAGAAACGTGGGATCGATATACTGGGAGATTAGTTGATTCCATATATAAGCTATCTCATGAATTGAGCGAAGCTTATGTATTGAGACAAGCAAAAATCAAATCTGACTTGGAGACATATCTTGTAAAGAATCAGGGTAAAATAATAGATGGAGCCAAACGTGAACATTCCTCTGTACTGAGCAGGATAGAGCCACAACCCAATCAGAGCCTCGTGGGTAGTTTCGATAGCACTTTGCGGAAAATAATCAGGTCCGAGGCAAAAATCGCGTCATCATTAATTGACTTTGAGATTGGTAGAGTTGAGGGTGCGGCTCCAAAGGGAATATTTGATGAGTATTTAAGCTTCAACACTAATGTGGTTCTGCGCAGCCCCCACATGGGTTTCACGGGAAAGGTAGCTCCAGATTTCATCTACAAACACGAGGTCATCGGTGATATCAAGACTGGTACATGGCAGGAGTTCTTCATCTATACTGCCACCGCTTATGCTTTAGCCTATGAAGAGCACACTCGAAGGGATATGAATTATGGGACTATACTTTATCCACAGTTTCCGAGAAACCGAAACATTCCAGTTTACCACCATACAACCATTGTGTTTCTCAGTGACTCCGTGAGGCGAGCATTCAAGGTTGTGCGAGACAGAAAGCTGCAGATCATTCATGATAAGAAAGATCCGGGCAGGCCAGAAAGTAAGGATAAATGTGACCAAGGATGCCCATTCCTTTCATATTGCTGGGGGAACACGCAATGAGCAAGCGTTTACCATCGCTAAAAGCAAAACCCGAGCTAATCCCACTAGTGTTACGATGCATTCGGGATAATCCAGGCAAATATAAAATGATGGAGGATTGTGTGGCTGCCTTGTGGCAAGAAAGGAGCCTGAGGGTTAAGAGGCCTACGGTAAGAAACTCGCTTAGGGCGGTATTCGGACCTACTCTTCGCCATCTGCAACTCATAAGAGGCGAAGGTGACAAGTTAATACTCATGCCCGCAGGAAAGAAGTTACTGCAGGTATACGAAACTGAAGGCGAAACAGGATTTAGGGCTGCTTTTGCAAAACATTTTGTCAG
>Ga0307378_10012496_pt1 | contig 10833 bp, 12 predicted proteins | sample UN1MG_FD_202238 | JGI IMG/M metagenome (GOLD analysis project Ga0307378, IMG submission 202238) | Soil microbial communities from Risofladan, Vaasa, Finland - UN-1 | ecosystem: Environmental > Terrestrial > Soil > Coastal area > Acid sulfate soil | place: Finland: Risofladan, Vaasa | collected...
CACCGACACCAACGCCGACTCCAACTCCGGAAGTTACGCCGACGCCGACTCCAACTCCGGAAGTTACGCCGACGCCGACTCCGACTCCGGAAGTAACACCGACGCCGACTCCTGAGCCGGAAGTAACACCGACGCCGACTCCTGAGCCGGAGGTAACACCGACGCCGACTCCTGAGCCGGAGGTAACACCGACGCCGACTCCTGAGCCGGAAGTAACACCGACGCCGACTCCTGAGCCGGAAGTAACACCGACGCCGACTCCTGAGCCGGAGGTAACACCGACGCCGACTCCTGAGCCGGAAGTGACACCGACGCCTACTCCCACGCCGGAGCCTACGGCAGGACCCGCCGGCTACACGCTGACAATGGCAGTTAGCGGAGGTGGTTCTACGGTGCCATCAATAGGCGACCATGCGTATGATATCGGTGAAGTGGTCGATATAAGTGCCACACCTGGTCTGGGGTGGGCATTCAATGGGTGGACAGGTGCTGTAACTGACCCCGCTTCAGCTACTACTACGGTAGTAATGAATTCCGATAAAGTGGTAACGGCGAACTTCTTCTTCGCATCGCCACCGCCTGTGGTGACGCCAACACCTACGCCAGTGCCAACGCCAGTGCCGACACCAACTCCGACACCAACTCCGACACCGACGCCAACGCCGACGCCTACACTGTTAGTGATAGAGATAACCGGAGGCAGTGGCTCGATCGAGGAGGGTGGCACACAGCAGCTCACCGGTACAGGTCACTACTCGGATGGCAGCACTGCTGCCATCACAGGGGATTTGACCTGGGAAAGCTCCGACCCCGGAGTGGCCACAGTGGACGAGAATGGCCTGGTCACCGGAGTGGGGTCAGGGACCGCCGTGATAACTGCGACACTGAATGGCGTAACCACCACGTTCACTGTAACTGTGACGCCGGGACCGACGCCGTCACCGACGGTTACACCGACGCCGACTCCAGAGCCTGAGGCGGTTGCGGTACCCTGGTCGATGATAGGCGGGATAATCGGCGGCGTGATAGCTGCGGCATTGCTGCTCTTCTTCCTGCTGCGCAGGAGAAAGGGAGCCGCGCCAGAAGAGATAGTGTAATTAAGGTAATTTAGTGGGCTTCCCAGAAGCCCCATCCAGAACAGGGAACCCCTCCGCGCAAGCGGAGGGTTCTCTGTTTTTATGGATTTTTATTCCAGCAATCAGCTTTCAGTTCTCGGCTTTCAGCACACCTCAATCCCTCTTTCATAAAGAGGGCCAGGGGGGATTACGAACCAGGATGGAATCCCTATTCTCCGAAATGAGGAGTGCAGAGGGGCACAGCCCTTTGCCGGGGGATTGGGGGTATCCCTCAAGCCATAACCTCCCCAAGATTGGGGGAACGAAGGGGTTGATAATAACAGAAAGTCCCCCGTCGGGGGGACTCAAGCAGTTGATTAAACTCCGTTTAATCAATAGAACCAGCGATCATAAATCCTATTGCCCTTGCAGTAGAGGCTGAGTTGCCTGCCTTCTCTCCTGCTGCTCCGCAGCGGGTTGTTCTTGAGACTTCGCTTTGCTGGGCTTCTTGTTGTAAATACTAATCAGTCGCTCAAAGCCGAAGCCGATGATGGTGATGCTCATCAGGGTCTCCAGCGCCAGAATGACCTTGTTGCTCTCGTAAATAAAGACCCCACCATATATCCAGAATAAAGTGAAGTGAATGATGAGAATCACTCCGAGGGCTATTACCAGACTGGAAGCTATTACTTCTTTGAGCGTCATTATCCTGTCACCACTGTCCGTTTAAAAGCTTATATTTAGAGTCTAGGAAATCTTGTTCCACACGACAATCACCCAAAAGGGCATTTTGTTGTAGGAGATGGTAATGGTACTTTCGGTATCAGCGGGATTGTGGCCAGGTAGCTCGTATGCTATAATTTGCGGTGCTGACAGTTTGTGAAAGGAGACACAAATGGTAGGTATCAGAGCTTATGGAGCCTATATACCTTTATATAGGCTGGACCGGGGCGAGATAGCTAAGGCGTGGCGCAGCCCGTTCCCGGTGCCCGGTGAGAAGGCCGTTGCTAACTACGACGAGGATAGTTTGACGATGGCTTGCGCTGCTGCCATAGATTGCGTTAGAGGTATTGACCGCAACGAAATCGATGGCTTGTTCTTTGCTTCAACCACCGCTCCATATAAGGAAAAACAGTGCTCCACAATCATTGCCGGCGCAATGGGACTGCGCAGGGATATAATCACTGCTGACTTCGGTGGTTCGCTGAGGTCGGGTATGATTGCTCTACGAGCAGCGCTGGATGCGGTCAAGGCCGGTTCGGCTAAGAACATCATAGTGACTGCCGCCGACCTTCGTCTGGCGGGCGCCAACGGCCTCAACGAGATGTTCTTCGGGGATGGCGCCGGAGCCTTGCTGGTCAGCAGCAACAAGCTGGCTGCTGAATATCTGGGTGGCTACACCATATCCGAGGACTTCATGGACCAGTGGAGGTCGGATAAGGACACATTTGTTCGCGCCTATGAGGAACGCTTCATCCGAGAGGGCGGATATACCAGAATAGTCCCTGAGGCTGTTAAAGGGGCTTTGAATCTGTGTGGCTTGAAGACTCAGGACATCGCCAGGTTTACCTGCAATACCGATGACCCCAGGCATCTCATGGGGGCATCGAAGATACTCAAGTTCGATGCTGCCCAGGTGCAGGATACCTATTTCATGAGCGTGGGCAACGCAGGCGCTGCCGTCCCTCTGATGACTCTGGTAGGGGCGCTGGAGGACTGCAAATCAGGCGATAGAATCCTCGCCGCAGGCCATTCTGACGGCTGCGACGCCTTCGTATTCAGCGTAAAGCCTCAGATAGAGAAGGTGCGTGACCGCGGCGGCATAAAGAGACACCTTGAATCGAAGCGCATGGTGCCAAATTATCAGGCTTACGTGCTCTGGCGTGGCCTAATGTATATGGAGCCTCAGTCACGTCCAGGCCGGCCAACAGATTCCCTCTCTGCTCTGTGGAGAGACCGGGATTGGGGGCTGCCTTTGCGGGGCTGCAAGTGCACCAACTGCGGGACTCCCCAGTACCCGATGCAGAGAGTCTGTCAGGTATGTCAGGCTGTAGATAAGTATGAGCCATATCCTTTTGCCGATAGGAAAGCCAAGTTAACCAGCTTCTCCAATGATAATCTGGCTATAACCGAAGTCCCACCCATTACTTTGGCGGTGGTCGATTTCGAGGGTGGAGGAAGGCTTACCTGCAATATGACTGACCGCGAGCCAGACGAGGTGAAAACCGGTATGGCTGTGGAGATGACCTTCAGGTGGATGCACTACGTGGGCGGGGTTCACAGCTATTGGTGGAAGTGCAAGCCAGTGAGATTTTAGGAGTATAAGGAGACAAAATGGAGAGCATTAAGGACAAAGTTGCCATAGTGGGCATGGGTTGCACGAAATTCGGGGAGAGATGGGATGCCAGTGCTGACGATATGATAATTGAGGCTGCCCTGGAAGCCTTTCAAGATGCCGGCGTGGAGCAGAAGGCTATTCAGGCTGCGTGGGTCGGCACCATGTTCTCCGGCGATACAGGCAGGACTCTCTCCGAGCCTTTGAAACTCAACTACATACCTGTTACCCGGGTAGAGAATATGTGCGCCACCGGCTCCGACGCCATGAGGAATGCTGCCTACGCCGTAGCTGCCGGTGTTTATGATATTGTGCTGGCTCTGGGATTCGATAAGCTGAAGGACACAGGCTGGGCCGGGCTGGGAGATGTCCCCTTCCCCGGTACGGGCAGAGGCTTGATAGGGTCGCAGGGCGCAAGCGGTCCCAGCGTCTTTGCGCTGCTCGCTACGGCCTATTTCGCCAAGTACAAGCTGAGCCCGCAGGAAGGCAAGAGGATGATAGGCCTGATATCTGTGAAGAGCCACCGCAATGGCTCTAAACACCCCAAGGCTCACCTGCGCAGAGAGGTAACCATTGAGCAGGTACTGAATGCTCCTATCATCGCCTGGCCTCTGGGATTGTTCGACTGCTGCGGTGTGACCGATGGTGCTGCGGCGGCGATATTGGTTCGTGCCAGCGAGGCCAAGAAATTCAGACCTGACCCTGTGAAAATCAAGGCGCTGCAAATTTCAGTGGGGCAGAATCAGGGGTGGTGCCGCTCTGATTTTGAGTTCACCAGCGTTTATGAGACTGTCCACGCCGGTAAGAGAGCTTACGCTGAAGCGGGGATAAAGAACCCTCGCAAGGAATTGAGCATGGCTCAGGTACATGACTGCTTCAGCATCACTGAAGCAGTTATTATGGAAGACCTTGAGTTCAGTCCGAGAGGGAAAGTGAGAGACGATATCGAAGCGGGTTTCTTCGAGCTGACAGGCGGGCTACCCACACAGACCGATGGTGGCTTGAAGTCCTTCGGGCATCCTATTGGAGCCAGCGGCCTCCGAATGATGTACGAGGTTTATAAGCAACTTCAGGGCAAGTGCGGAGAAAGACAGTTGAAGAATCCGAAACTGGGCTTGACTCATAACCTGGGCGGGTTCCCTGCTAGTGCCACTGTTAGCTGCTGCATCGCCGGTCTGTAACGGGAACAAGATTCGCAGGAAGTTAAAAGAGGTGCTGCTCGGAACAAGCAGCACCTCTTTCTTTTGTAGTCTTTCTGGTCTGTTAGGCAAACTGTACTTTTTTCGGGAAGCCCTCTATAACCTCTATTGCCTCTTTAATCATATCGTCAATAATCTGTTTGGAAGTCCTTCGCCTATTCAAGAGTCTTGTGGCCTGACTGCAGGGCGTTACCAGTATCGCATCATACTTCGCTTGATTCTTATGCCCGTAGGCATAGTCCACTACGTCCAGTGTCAGCAGATTGTGAAAGGGCCAGCCCAACGGAGGCAAGGGCCCTTTATCCCACACCTCGGTAAAGGGAGTCCTCAACTGTCGCAGCGTCTTGCCACTTATAGCCTTAGTAATAACAGCATCGCGCTCGGTAGCAGCGATAACCCTGTCCTTCTGGCCCTCCGTAAAAGTAGCTTCAGGCGTGAGCAGGAACATCGAGCCGCACCAGACCCCGTCTGCACCAAGAGCCAGGGCAGCGGCCAGCCCCCTGCCGTCGGCTATGCCGCCTGCGGCAGCTACGGGGATGGGTTTCACTGCATCTACAATCTGAGGCACCACAGACAAGGTACCGATGTTGCCGGTATGCCCACCCGCATCGAAACCCTGGGCTACTATGACATCCACTTTGTCTTCAATATGCTTCAAGGCCATCTTAACGTTGGCGCCTATGGCGATGGTCTTAATACCGCGCTTCTTGCACTCCGGCATAACCCAGCCTAGGCGGCCCAGCCCGGCAGCTATAACAGGCACCTTGTTATCCAGGCACACCTGTACCAACTGCCTGGTGCCCTCCATCGTCCATAGTGCACCACCTCTGTTGCTGTGGTAGTCGTCAGGGATATCAAACTTCTTCCTCAGTTCCTTTCCATAGGCAAAGTAATTATCGGGAATATATGACATAAGCCCTTCTTTGCTGACGCCTTCCATATCCTTTAAGCTATCAGGCAGCAATAAATCAATTGCGAAGGGCTTGCTGGTTCCCTTTCTGATCTCCCTGATCGCCTGGTCCAGCGTATCAGGCTCGTAAACAGCGGCTCCCAATGTCCCTAATCCACCGGCTTCGGATACCGCAATAACCAGCGGTGGGTCGGAGAATCCGCCCATACCGGCCTGGATTATAGGGTACTCGATGCCCAGGACATCACATATCTTTGTGTGAAATTTCTGTCTTTTATTCGGCATGCTTGATTACTTTCCTTTCTTTCTGGATGGAAGCATTACTGTTGCGGTACCCGGAGTGGTTACCTGCCCTTTGCCGTTCTCCAAACCAATCTCCAGGTCCACCAGATGCTCGCCTTCCTCAACATACTTCTTGATAACCTTGCCTTTGCACTTCCAGGTCTCTCCGTCGACAGGTTCATTCATACTCTGCATCTTGCGCGGAAGATCCAGACCACGGTACTGGCAGGAGAACTTCTTCATGAAACCATCATCTCCCATCCAACCGGTGACAAACTGAATCAGCCAGGCATGCTTGAGCAGACCATGTACAATGACCCCTCCCGTGCCCTGGGTCATCGCAAACTCGGTTTCATAGTGGTGCGGATTGAAATCGCCGCTGGCGCCTGCCCATTTCACCAGCATCAGCGAGTGCGCAATTTTCTCAAGGATGGGCAATTCGTAGCCTACTTCGATATCTTCCCAATGTTTCTGTTCTTTCGCCATTTCTTCTCCTCCAAAGGTTAGAGTTGACGGCCAATCAGCGTTTGATAGGACTTAGCCACGAGGTCGCCGTTCTGATTAAAATAACTTGTCTCGAAACGGATTATCATCATCTTGGTCTTGCCTTCTTTTAGTGCTATATCTGAAACCTTGGGGCTGCCTACTAGAGTGTCACCCACACGTACCGGCAGATAGAAGTCGTAGGCCATGCCCCCGTCCAGAATACCAGCGTAACCCGACTCTATCATGGCTTCTATTACGCCGATCAACCCTTCCGATGAAGAAATCGGTCTCTTGGCCCAGCCGAAGAAACCTGGTGGAGCTATGATGCCGCCGTATTTTGTCTTCTTGGCATACTCTTCATCATTATATAGAGGATTGTCATCACCTACGGCATCGGCGTACCGTCTAATGGCCCCTTTTTCTACTTCCCTGAGATGCGGTGGGTCCACTTTACCTATGTACTGCTTGAGTTCATCTAGAACCATGCAGTGCCTCCTTATTAGATTTTCCTAGACTTTAATCGACCTTTTAGGACACGGCTATATGCACGCAACGGACATAGCACGGTTAAGGTTCTACGATTCCTGGAAAGCTGTTGGTCTTTACCATGTCCATAACGAGCAGACAGCGCGTATATAATAATCCCAGCTCCATACCTTTGTCAAACTCGAAAAGCTCTTTTCGAAGCTAATGCGGAGAGGAACCTGCATCATGGTGCAGGTTCCTCTCCTTTATACAAAATATACAAACTCTTGGTGCTTCTTTTTTCATCTAGGAGAATTGGGGCCTTGGCAGCAGCCCTGCCTTTTCAACGATTTCGGGAACTACCTCTTCCCACTCGATAGCCATCAGGTGGATTCCAGCAACTCCCTTAATCTCCTTGATGCGGTTGATTATCTCAATGCATTGCTTGATGCCCTCTTTGGCCACCTGGTCCTTGGGCACGGCCTTCAGTTGATCGATGCATCTCTCAGGGACATCCATGCCCGGCACTTTGGTCTGCATGTAACGACCTGCGCCGATGGATTTTATGGGAGCTACCCCTGCCAGAATCTTTACCTTCTTATCGAGTCCTGCATCTCGTACCGCCTCCATCCACTTAGCGAACTTATCCACGTTGTATATTATCTGAGTTTGGATAAAGTCAACACCTGCATCTATCTTCTTGGCAAGTCGAGGCGTCCTGTACTCTAGGGGGTCAGCAAAAGGATTCTCCGCCGCGCCGATAAACAGCCTTGGCTCGACTGCCATTGAATCGCCACACTGGAACTTCTTCTCATCCCTCATGGTCTTCACTACGTTTATGAGCTGTATGGAATCGAGGTCATAGACTCCTTTAGCCTTGGGATGGTTGCCAAAGGCCTGATGGTCGCCTGTGAGGCACAGCATGTTATTGAGCCCCAATGCAGCGATGCCCAGTATGTCCATTTGCAAGGCGATGCGGTTTCTATCGCGGCAGGTCATCTGCACAATGGGGTCAATACCCACTTCCTTGGCGATAAGGCAGGATGCCCAGCTCGACAGACGGACAACAGCGGTCTGCCCGTCAGTGACGTTAGCAGCATCAACATAGCCCTTCAGGATTTTCGCCTTTTTTCTTACTACCTCAGGGTCAGCGCTTGCTGGAGGCCCGATTTCTCCAGTGACAGCAAATTTACCGCTTTCAAAAACTTTTTCGAGGTTGCTCTTTGACTTCATCGTTTTCCCTCTCTATCGTTTGCTTGCTGCGCCAGCCGTGAGACTCACGCTCCAGTCTTTCGGCGCTACAATCGTCTGCATTTTGTCCAGCCGACCGAGTTTGGTTAACCTATCAATTATCAATTGCCAGGCACAGGGGATATCCTTCGATATCTCGCACTTGCCATTCACCGAACCGCCGCACGGTCCGTTCATAAGGAACTTGGAGCATCTAGCTACAGGGCAAATCCCGCCTGTGTAGTCTAGAACACAGTCGCCACACTCCATACAGCGCTCCGCCTCTCTCCATTCAGCGTGTCGGCCACCCAGGGATACGGTATTGCAGCCGGGATGAACCATCTTGTCAACAACTGAAGATGTCGCCTGCACGCCGACTCCGCAACACAGCACCAGCAAAGAGTCAGAGGCGAGTATCTCAGTCTCGTGGGGCTGCAGCATCAACCTGACCTGGCCATCATTGCACATGAAGTCAATGAGGGCAGTGCCAGAGACTTTCTTGCCTGCCTGCTCCAGTTTTAGCTTCATCTCAGCGACTTCCTTCTCGCCACCGGTATGACAGCCCTCGGCGCATCCTTTGCATCCTACTATGAAGATGCTCTTCTCGTTCCCAATATAGCCCAGTATCTGTTCGAGCGGTTTTTGCTTGGTAATCAGCATATTCACACCCTCGCTTCGTTTAAACTTTCATCTATATAAAGAGGACCAATTTCCCCTATCACCGTTTCTATTATCTTTGGCATCCGCCTCTGTAATTCAGGAGATAGTTCAAGACCGGGTTCCAGCTCTTTTGGCTCCACTCCGATGATGACCGTCTCCCTGGGTTTGCATCCTATCAATCTCATTACGCTGAGATTTTCCAGGATGCCCATCTGATGGATTGAGGTTGTAATCTCTTTTTCGGCAACTATCTGCTCAGGGGTGAAACGATAAATCGCTCCTGGCTCACAGCCGCCTTTCACAGCATCGATGATTACGAGTTTTTCCACGTCGTCAAGCAGGTGGCAGATATCTGGTGAGGTTCCACTATCAATAATCTCAACTCCGCTGCTTGAAAGAGACAACTTTGTTTGCAGGAGGCGGGCTGCATGAACACCAACTCCCTCATCTTTGAACAATTCGTTGCCAGTCCCTAAAACCACAATCTTTTTCATGCGATTACGCAACCCGGAATTCGCTCAGAGTTCTTCCCTTGGGTGTAATCAGGTGCACAGCACAAGCGATGCATGGGTCAAAGGCGCGGACGATTCTCACAATTTCGAATGGGTTCTCAGGGTCCTTCACCTCAGTGCCTATCAGCGCTTGTTCTACAGGCCCGGGCTGTCCTTTGTCATCACGGGGAGACAAATTCCAAGTGCTCGGTACTACACACTGGTAGTTGGCAATTCTCTTGTTCTTAATCTCAATCCAGTGGCCCAGTGCTCCACGGGCTCCATCAATTAAGCCCATGCCTGTTGCCTCGTCGGGGATTTTGTATTCCTGATAAACAGGTTCGCCGGGCTTCAATTGAAGCAACCAGTTGGGCATTTCATCCGCTATGATTTTACACCCAGCTGCTCGTGCAAAGTGGCGTCCCAGAACGGAGAACAGCACATCGGGCTTAGCCTTGAATTTAGCCAGTGCCGGGTCTACCAGCGCTTTTACTTTGGGGTTGCCGCTGAGATAGGTGGCCATTACCCTGGCCAGAGGACCAACTTCGTAGACGCCGCCATTGTAGCGAGGAGCCTTTATCCATGAATAGGCCCCTGCTTTACCATCTTTCGGCATTGTCTCGCCCTGGGTGGGTTTCCTGCCGGTGGTGGAGTCTTCGTACCAGGAATACTTGACTTCCTCAGCGATAGCATTCGCGTCCAATGCACCCAGTTTCAGGTCAGGGCTGACTGTGCCCTGCTTGAACAGCCTGCTTCTCTTGGTAAGGTCAGCCTCCTTGCCGTCGAGTTCATAGCTTCCATATGAGAGCAAATGACGGCACCCTGCGCCTATCCCGAAATAATCGCTGTATTTCTCCGCCACTGCTACTACATCGGGTAAATAAACATTATCTATGAAGTTTCTTAGTTCGTTCAGTCTCCACAGGAAAGAGGCAATCTTATCTACAGTGGGGACTTCAGTTACGCCGCCGGGTACGATGGCCATATTGTGCGGCATCTTGCCGCCAAATATGGAACACATCTCCTGAGCTTTGCGACGTATTCTCAAAGCATCGATGTAGTGTATTACAAGCTCCTGGTCTACCTGAGCAGGAAAGCGATAGTCCCCTTCGTATCTGGGTACGAACGGGCCAAGCTCGCCACGCTGGATGAAGTCCTTCACTGAGTTAAGTGTCGTGTTGTTGCCTTCGTATTTAGCCACTTTGGTTACATCGACGTAGTCCAGAGCAGCCAGATGGTAAAAGTGAAGTACGTGGTCGGCTATATGGGCAGCGCCCAGAATCAGGTTTCTGATAAGTCTACCATTGTCGGGAATTGAACCGCCAAGGCCAAAAGCACTATCCAGACAAAGAGTAGCTGCAGTTGAGTGACTGGTCGGGCACACTCCACAAATACGTTGAGTTATTCTTTGCGCGTCTCTGGGGTCTCGTCCCTTCAGGATTAACTCGATGCCGCGGAATAGTGTCCCTGAACTCTTTGCATCCTTAACTTTGCCATCGTCTACGGTAATCTCTACCTTTAGATGGCCTTCAATACGAGTTACGGGGTCAATTACAATCTTATGCATATTATTGAACCACCTTTTGACCAATGTTCGGAAGTTTCACATCCGGCGTCTTTTCGTATATGGGCGAAACTAAGTCAGGGAACCCCTCGCAAGCACAGCCGATGCAAATCCCTCCACAGGCGACGCACCAGTTGACACCGTGGTTCCACAGTC